>Ga0182030_10012634_pt1 | contig 16886 bp, 17 predicted proteins | sample 812S3MmetaG_FD_121299 | JGI IMG/M metagenome (GOLD analysis project Ga0182030, IMG submission 121299) | Permafrost microbial communities from Stordalen Mire, Sweden - 812S3M metaG (Illumina Assembly) | ecosystem: Environmental > Terrestrial > Soil > Wetlands > Permafrost | place: Sweden...
AGGGCGTGATTGCTACACCGCGGCAAAGGGCGGCGTCGCGGCGATGACGCGCTCGATGGCGGTGGAATTCGCGCCGCAGCGCGTGCGGGTGAACGCGATCGCGCCGTCGGCCACCATGACCGACCGGGTGCGGAAGTTGATGGCGGGCAACGCGGCGATCGACAAGCTGGCGAATTCGCATTTGCTCGGACTGATCGAGGCGACGGACATTGCCGACATGGCGCTGTTCCTGGCGTCCGACGCATCCCGCATGATCACCGGACAGGTCTATCCGGTGGACAGCGGCGTGACGATTTCCTGAAGGGAGCGACGATGAAAATCAAGCGGGTGGAGCATATCGCCATCGCCGTGGACTCGATCAACGAATCGGTCGGCATGTTGCGGGATACGTTTGGCATCGAGATGGAGTACGAGGAACAGCGTCCGACTGGTCGATTGGCGATGCTGCCGATCGGCGAGACCTATCTGGAGCTGTTGGAAAGCCGCAGCCCGGAATCCGGTGTTACCAAGTGGATCAAGGAAAAGGGCACAGGCCTGTTCCACATCTGCTTCGAGGTCGAGGATATCGACGCAGCGTTGGCGGAGCTGAAACAGAAGGGCGTGAAGTTGCGTGATGAAACGCCTCGGCCGGGTCATGGCGGCTCGCGGATCGCGTTCATCGATCCGTCCGCGACCGGCAATGTGCTGATCGAACTGGCGGAACTGCCGGCCGGGCACGGGGCACACTGACATAGCGGGCTTTCAGGGTGGTCCCCTCGCCCTGGTTTGCAATTTGTAACCGGCATACAACCAACTATGCTTCAGGCTTGACGCAGGGCTCGCGGCGCGGCTTCATTACGCCACCGGGCCGTCCGAGTCCCGGTCTGCGTCCAAACGCCGGGGGCAAAAGTTGGGTGAGCGCGGGGTGCCAAGGGCCGCCAGTCCATGACCTGGGATGCCTGGACGTTCCTTGTCCTGGCCGTGTCCTTGCTGTCCATTCTGCGCCCAGCCTGGGCTACCGTGGCGCAGCGGCATGTGCGGCCGTCGAAGTGGCGCGGTCAAAATCTCGAACGCGCCGGTGGCGGCGCAGCGATGCTGACCGTCGCTGCCTATCTGACGCTCGAGTCCAGGCAAGCGATCGGCCGCGGCTACTGGGACATGGTGGGGCTCGCGATTGACGCGCCCTTTATGCGCTGGTTCCCATCTGTCTGGGTTCCAGCGTTGTGCTGGGTCATCCTCGTCGTGCTCGGATTATGGTTCCTGCTCAAAGGGGCGATCGGATCGCAAGGCCCGCGCGATCCGAGGGCTGCTGTATGGGCGGTCAACGAGGTGGCAATCGTCGGCGTCCTGCTGTGGTGGGGGGTTTATGTGCCCGAGACCTGGAAGCAGGGGTTTTTAATCAATTTCGGCCTCGAGGGGATCTATCTCGGGTTGCTGGCCGGCGGCGTCATGCGTTTTCTGTTGGCCGTACGCGGCTCGTTCGCCCGCGGCACGGTGCGATCGGACGAATCGGATCTGCAACACAAGGCGAAGCATTGGCTGGGCCGCTTCAGGCGCTATTAGGCCGTCGCTGCTGAACGCAGGACGGGCAGGCGCGCGCTCCCCGCCCATTGGGGCAGGCACGCGCTGCCCGCACGTTGCGTGGACCGCAGGGTGCACCCCATTATCGACCGGCGTGGACCGCTACGGCCGCGACTGACATGCGCGAACGGGCGGCAGGCGGGGCCCGGTCGGGCCCGCGCCTCGCCCGGGGCAGGCTACTTCTGTGTGGGCGTCCCGGCGGCAGGCGCAGGCGCGCTTGCAGCAGGAGCGGGTGCAGCGGCGGCTGGAGCAGGGGTGCTTGCGGCCGGGGCCGGTGCGCTTGCGGCAGGCGCCGGTGCGCTGGTGGCCGCGGCAGGTGTACTGGCAGCCGGAGCCGGTGCTTTGCTACCCTTCATGGGCATGCTGCCGCCCTTCATCGGCATGCTGCCGCCCTTCATGGGCATGCTGCCCCCCTTCATGGGCATGCTGCCACCTTTCATTGGCATCGGGTGGGCTGCCACTTTCTGCGGCATCACCTGACCGCGGATCTCGCCGCCGGGATGCGCCGCCGTGTGCACGTTCACGTACCATTTCCCGGCTTCCAGGTCCTTGAGCTGCGGGTCTGTCAAGGTGGCGCTGCCGAACGCCGGGCTGGTCGGGTTCTTGCCGTCGATCGGCACCACCACGCCGGCGTTCTTGCCAGGCGCCGCGGGGCCATGAAAATGCGCGGCTGTTGCCGGGCCGTTCAGTTTGTCCCACGTCACGCGGTAGCTGAACGACTTGCTGACCGTGTCCAGGCTGGCAATGGCCTTGCCCGTGCCCTCGGAGTTGGTGGGCGGCACTTCCGACGCCCCCTTCATCATGGCCTCGAAATACAACGTGGCGGCTGGAGCGGCCGACACGACGCCGATACTGAGGGCACAGCCCAGCAAAGCGGTACGCAGCATGTTTTGTCTCCCATTTGGCAACGTAAGCACCCGGACGAATCGCGTCCTCCGCCGGAAGACGCGCCGTCCGTCACGCTAGTCCAATGAGAGCGTCACGCAACCGTGATTCGCATGATTTTTTGGCAAGTTCGCCCTGGCGGGCGGCCCGGTTGCCTTACCGGAACACCTGGCCGCGGATGTCGCCGCCCAGGTCGGCGCCGGTGTGCGCGTTAACGCCCCGCATGCCGGTCCTTGACCTGCGCACCGGTCTCCGTGACCGTGCCGTGCTGCACCGATCTGGTCAGAGCCTTGCCGCCAATCGGGACTGCCACGCCGGCGCCGATGCCGGGCGCTGCCGGGCCGTGGAAATGCGCCGCTGTCCGCGACTGGTTCCCGCGAGGGGGGCGCGACGCGGTGGGGGACCTGTTCACCATCCAGGCATTCAGGAATAAATCATTGGGGCTTTCCGGTCTCTGCTGGTGAATTCCACCTGCGCGCCGCCGGCCGAGGTCGAACCGGTCGCCATCAACGGGGATTGCTGAATGTCCACGTCCTTCCTCGATCAGCCTGCTGCCACGCAGGGCCTGCGCCATGCACCCACGAGCATCGCACTGCACTGGATCACCGCAGTGCTGGTGGTGCTGCTGTTTATTATCGGCAAGACCATCGACTATGCGCCCAAAGGTCCGCTGCGCATCGACTACCGCTCGCTCCACATGCTGCTCGGCATCACGCTTGGGGTGGTGCTGGTCGTCCGTATTGTCTGGCGCAGCACGCGCGGAGGCATGCTGCCGGCCCTGGACCAGGGGCTCTTGTTGGTGATCGCACGCGCGACACATTACCTGCTGTACGCACTGATGGTGGTGACGGTGGGTTTGGGGATCACGAATGTTTGGGTGCAGGGCGACTCGATCTTCAACCTGGTGCAGGTGCCGCAACTGGTTCCCGGCGACCGCGCGCTGATCCACCAGGTCGGTGATTTTCATGCGCTGTGTGCCGACGCGGTGGTGATCGTCGCCGGGCTGCACAGTGCCGCTGCTCTGTTCCACCATTTCGTGATGCGCGACGCCACGCTGCGGCGCATGCTGCCCTGGGGCGCGCGCTGACCGTCGCCTGACTCGCCAAGTCCCGCGCCGCCTTCCATGATGGCCATGCCGGCAACGACCGGTGCGGCCGCGGACGGAGGACGACCATGAAGGCACTGACCCAGGCGCAGGTGGACTCCTATCGATACAACGGCTTCCTGTTTCCGGTCCCGGCGCTGACGCCGGAGGAAATCGCGACCTGCCTGGCCGGGCTGGATCGTTTGGAGACAGAGTTGGGCGCGCCGGTCGCCGAGGCTGACGTCAAATGGCGCTCGCACGCTTATGCGCACTCGCCCTGGTTCAACACGCTGATCCGCCATCCGCGTATCCTCGACGCGGTGGAGGACCTGATCGGGCCGGACATCCTGGTGTGGACCAGCACGTTCTTCATCAAGGAGCCGCACTCGCCGACCTTCGCCGCCTGGCACCAGGACGGCACCTATTTCGGCCTGGAGCCGCATGAGCAGGTCTGTGCCTGGGTGGCGCTGACCGATGCCAGCGCGGAGGCAGGCTGCATGGAGCAATTGTCGAGCCGCGGTGCGCCTCGGCAATTGCGGCATGCGCCGCTGGGCCTGGCGCACAGCATCAACCGCGCCGGCCAGACCATCATGGAACCGTTCGACGAGTCGGCTCCGGTGGCGATGGCGCTGCAGGCAGGGGAGTTCTCGTTGCATCACGAGTTGGCGGTGCATCGCTCGGCGCCGAACAATGCGAACCACCGGCGGGTGGGGATCGGGCTGAATTATATCCCCCCGCATGTGCGGGTGAACGGCCCGGTGCGGCTAAAGGCGATGCTGGTGCGGGGGGAAGATCGCTACGGGCACTTCGACCTGATCGACCCGCCGGCGGCGGAGCGCGACGCGGCGGCACTTGCCGTGCACCAGGAGGTCAGCGACCGGTATCGCAACAACTACCGCATCCAGGTGCAGCGGCACGAGTCGGCCTACGCCGAGGCCTAGACATCTGGCGACGCGCCGGCGCGGCATCGGACGCAATTGCCAGGGCGCGGTGATGGGCAACCGGTCTTGTGATACAGTTCACTGTCACCTGGCCTCACGGGTCTTAGCGTTCCCGCACGCCTGGAGGGTATCGATGAAGTGCCTGCCGCTCGTCATGACCCGAGGCTCATTGCTCGCCGGGTTGGTCCGTGAGTCGGCGCAGGATCCGCGGCGGCACAAAGCGTGTGGCTGTTGCGGTGCGCAGATGACGATCACGCCCGATCGATCGGAGCAGATCGCTCGCTGCCCGGCGTGCTTTCGGCTGCAACGCGTGACGGAGGAGGGGGAGGTGCCCTGGCGGCTGACACCCGCCTCGGCCGAGGCGCTGCGCCGGACCAAGTCCTGGGTGCGGTGGGTATAGCGGGCAGACGGGCGTTACACCCTGTCATTGCGAGGCGCGGAGCGCCGCAGCAATCTCCTGCCCGACGCACCCCGGCCGCTCGTCAGGGCAGGGGATTGCCGCGGCGCTCCGCGCCTCGCAATGACACGAAGGCGCCGTTCCGCTGGTGGCTGCGGCGCTGCTTCCTCTAAGCATGACGCTTTCGGCTTGTGATGCTACACTCTCCCCGATCGAGGAAAACGCCCCAGGGAGACCCGCACGGACTTCGGGATCGGCATCGCGACTTCCAGCGATGCATGGAAGCTTGCGCAGCGGGCGGAGGAACTGGGCTTCACCCACGCCTGGTTCTACGACACCCAGATGATCACCGCGGACTGCTTCGTCGCCATCGGTGGCGCGGCGATGAAGACCAGCCGCATCCGGCTGGGCAACGGGGTCCTGGTGCCGTCCAACCGCATCGCGGCGGTGACCGCCAACGCCTTCGCGACGCTGAACGGCCTGGCCCCTGGACGCATCGATTTCGGCGTCGGCACCGTGACGGCGCGAACCGCGGCCGCGGCTCTCCTTGCGACCTTGCCGGGACTGTGTGCCCCTCACATATCAACGCACGCGATGTCTTGCGAAATCCTGCGAGCCGACGGGTGGACGGATGTGCGTTCGCGCGGGTCGCACCTGCAACTCAAACACCCGACCAAGCCTGGCCTGGTGACGGTGCCGATGCACGGCGCGAGGGACATCAAGCCCGGCACATTGGCGGCAATCGAGCGCCAATCCGGACTGAAGTTGAGAGGTAGCTGAAATGGCCCTGAGATTCTACCGGGCGATTGCCTATCAGGCTCCCGGCGACGGACCCGCCGATGGATGGGACGTGGTGTTCCCGGATTTTCCCGGCTGTGTGACGCAGGGAGACACACCGCAACAGGCGATGGAGAACGCCATCGAGGCGCTGAGCCTGCACGTCGAGGGCATGGTAGCGGAGGGGCTGGCACTTCCACTCACGTCGCCAATGAATGCGCCACTGCCGGAATGGCTATCCGAGAGCGACATGCCGACCCAGGTGCATGCTCTCCTGCCGACGGAAGTGCCCGGCAAGAACGCACGCCTTAACGTCACCCTGGAGCAGGCATTACTCGATCGGCTGGATGAAGCGGTGAGGCGGGAGGGCACGACACGCTCGGGCTATCTGGCGCAGGCGGTGCAGGAAAAGTTGCAACGCAGCCGGGAGGTGGCGTGACGTTGTGGGCCGGGCCGTGCGCCGCAAAAGCGAGCAGGACCGGACCTGACGGACGCGCGGGAAGATTGTAATGGCCTCACGAACTATATATTTGATATGATATGATAAGGAACGGCGTCTGTAGCTGCACCAATAAATACCAAGAACCTGGAGATGGCTTATTCAGCTCTGAAAGTACGCGAAATTGTTGAAAACGCCATTAGCCACTCTTGGAGCGTACCCGAATTCCAGCGCGGCTTTGTGTGGAAGGCCACGCAAGTGCGTGATCTTGCTGAATCGCTGTGGCTCGACTACCCAATTGGTAATGTATTGATTTGGGACTCCATCTCGCAAAAGAAGCCGGTTTCCGAGAGGAACATCACCGACTCGACAACGCCGACCAGATGGCTGGTCGATGGCCAGCAGCGGACCACGGCGCTGTGTATACTCTTCGGCTGCAAGCCATACTGGTGGCTGGACGGCGCCCGGTGGAACGCCACGGTGAAAAGCTGCGATATAAGGTTCGATATTGATACAAAAGAAGAGCCCTATTTCGTCACCGCCAATGCGGCGCACCGCAGGGTTCGTACCAACCGTTACGTGCCGGTGCGTGACCTGGTCGCCCTCGATACAAATAAGGAAGCTGATCAGCAGAAACTCCAGGCCCTGGCAAAGGAAATCAAGGCAGACGGCCTCTGCGACGGCATGGATGCCATGGAGGTCTACACTCGTCTGGATCGCATACGAAAAATTCGAGATCGCGAGATCGTTGCCATAAGCGTCGATCATGACCTGGAAGAAGTTGTCGAGATTTTTGCCCGCCTTAACAGCAAGGGAACCCGCGTCAAGGAAGCGGATATCTATCTTGGAATCGTTGCCGCGCGGACATCGGGCTGGGTCCGAGAGCAATTCATGCCGTTTCTCGATAAGCTGGAACAGCAGGGCTTCGGTATCAGCCCTAATCGACTGTTCCAATCTCTGACGGCCGTTGGTAACAAGAGCGTCCGCTTCCGGCAGGTTGCAGATGATTTCTGGAACAAAGAGAACATCGCCCCCGCTTGGGAGAAAACGAAACAGGGCTGGTATCACGTCCTCAAATGGCTTGAGGCATACGGGATCGTGACCACCGAGATTCTGCCGTCGGATGCTGTGTTCGTGCCGGCCTCAGCGCTATTCGAGCGCTTCCCCCACGCTGATCGGGGCAAGACGTTCGAATGGATGCTTCAGGCATTGCGTTATGGCCGCTACAGCGGGTCAGCCGCGTCGTCGTTGGACGAGGATCTCAGGGAAACAGGGGCTGCTGCCGAGCCTGACGCGGCGATCGACGGGATGCGGACACGCATCCGCGCTATCGAACCGTACTCCGCTGAGGAATTTCTGCGCAACTACTCCGACGCTCGCTTCGGCCGCCTTCTGCTCTATCTCCTCGCCTTCCACAACAAGGCTGAGGATTGGGACAAGTCGGGAAACCGGATTGCCTTCCAGGGTAACGAGCTTGTTGCGGGGTTTAGTCCTCAGTTTCATCATATCTTTCCGCGCGGATTCCTCACTGACAAGCAAACCGGAGAGCCGCGTTCAGGAATCACTGCCGATCAAGTCGAGGCATTGGCCAATATTGCGATAATCGGCGCAGGCGTGAACATACGGATCAGCGACAAGGACCCGTTGGCCTACTTCGCAAAATACGGCATCTGCCCGGACAAGCGAACTCAGCAGTTCATCGAGGGGCCGGTCGAAGCGATGAACCGCGGTAATTATCCGAGTTGGCTCAACGCGCGCGCCCAGACCCTGGCCGACGCTGCAAACCTGTTCCTCGACGAACTGAGGGGCGTGCCGAACGCGACTGGCACGGCGTAATCCGCCCTCTCCCAGAGGCGCGCGCACCCTCCGCAGGGAGATTGCGAGATGGCTAACTGCGGTCAGCCTGGCAGCCTGGCTTGAAGCCCCTCCCTTATGGCCATGCACGACGGAAAGCGCGATCTCCACTAGATTTGAAGCCGTCGTGGGCCTCGACCGAGTCCGCGGTGAAAGCTTGGATTGCGGTAGTCGTCCCAGCAGTTACCCCGCGGCACGACCCACTGTCCCGCCCGGGCATGACGCCACGCCCCGGTCGATGCTACATACGCAGCGACGAGGAAAACGCCCCAGGGAGACCCGCATGGACTTCGGCATCGGCATCGCGACCTCCAGCGATGCGTGGAAGCTTGCGCAGCGTGCCGAGGAGCTGGGCTTCACCCATGCCTGGTTCTACGACACCCAGATGATCACTGCGGACTGCTTCGTCGCCATGGGTGCCGCGGCGATGAAGACCAGCCGCATCCGGCTGGGCACCGGGGTTCTGGTGCCGTCCAACCGCATCGCGGCGGTGACTGCCAACGCCTTCGCGACGCTGAACGGCCTGGCCCCCGGACGCATCGATTTCGGCGTCGGCACCGGGTTTTCTGCTCGCCGCGCGATGGGCCTTGGCGCGATGAGACTGGCCGACATGGAGGAATACATCCGCGTCGTCTATGGCCTGCTCGACGGCGAGACGGTCGAAACCACGATCGAGGGGAAACGGCGGAAGATCCGGTTCCTGAACCCCGACGCCAACCTGATCAACACGCGCGATCCGATCCGGCTGCACGTCTCCGCCTACGGCCCGAAATCGCAGGCGCTGACGGCGAAGCTGAACGCCGGCTGGATGACGTTCGTGTCCGACACCGCTGGCGCGCTGACCGCGGTGCAGTCGATGCAGCAAAGCTGGACGCAGGCCGGCCGCCAAGCCGGCGAGCTGTATGCCACCGCCTGGGCCTGCGGCTGCGTGCTGGAACCGGGCGAGCCGGCCGACAGCCCGCGTGCCATGGCGCAGGCCGGTCCGCGTGCCGCGGTGTTGCTGCATCGCGCCGCCGACCTCGACATGGAAGGCTGGCAGAACACCTCGGAGGTGCCGGAAGCGGTGGACGAGAACGTCCGCGGCTATGTCGAGATGGCGCGCAGCTTCGAACCGCCCGACGCCCGCTACCTGATGAACCATCGCGGCCACTTCGTGTTCGTCAAGCCGGAGGAGAAGCAATTCGTCAATGCGGAGCTGATCCGCCGCACCACCTTCACCGCGACGGAACAGGAGTTGAAGCAGCGGGTGGAGGCGATGCGCGACGCCGGCTGGAGCCAGTTCGTCATCCCGATCACCCCCGGTGAGGAGCGCGCCATCGAAGACTGGGCGCGTATCCGGAGGGCTTTCGCCTGATGGCTGCGCCGCATCCCGGCAAGCCGACCGAGTACCGCGCGCTAGGGCTGATCTGCGGCGCGCATACGGTAAGCCATTTCCACTACCTGGTGCTGGTGCCGCTGTTCCCGCTGCTGAAGGATCGGCTCGGGGTGGACTTCATCCAGCTTGGGCTGGCGCTGACGGTCGGAAATATCGTGTCGGCGCTGGTGCAGACGCCGATGGGGTGGGCGGCGGATCGCTTCGGCGCGCGGCGGGTGCTGATCGCCGGACTGGCGCTCGCCGGCGGCGCCTATGTGTCGTTCGGGCTGCATCCGACCTATCCGGGGATGATCCTGAACGGTGTGCTGCTGGGGGTGGCGAACGGGGTGTACCACCCGTCGGATTATTCCATCCTGGGCTCGGTGATCGAACCGTCGCGGCTGGGGCGGGCGTTCTCGTGGCACACGTTCTCGGGGTATCTCGGAGGCGCGCTGGCGCCGATGGTCATGCTGACGCTCACCCATCTGTGGGGAATGCAGGCGGCGATAATCACGGCCGGGGCGCTGGCGTGGGTGGCGGCGGTGCCTCTACTGGCGGCTGGCTGGCTGGACCGGACGGCCGATGTGCGCCCGGTGGCGGGAGGGCCGGCGGCCATCCCGATGCGGCGGCTGGTGACGCCGGCGGTGCTGGGGCTGGTCGGCTTCTTCACGCTGCTCAGCCTGTCCACCGGTGCGCTGACCAATTTCTCGGTGGTGGCGCTGGTGGCGCTGTACGGCGTGACGCTGTCGGTGGCGAACGCGGCGCTGACGGTGTTCCTGCTGGCGACCGCATTCGGGGTTCTGGCGGGGGGCTTCGTCGCCGACGCGACAAGGCGCCATGGCGACGTGGCGGCGGCGGGGTTCGCTGGCGCCGCGCTGCTGGTCGGTATCGTTGGCACGGTCTATCCGGGGCCGGTACTGCTGTCGGTGTGCCTGGGAACCGCGGGATTCCTGTCGGGCATGATTGCACCGTCGCGCGACATGCTGGTGCGCGCCGCGGCGCCTCCGGGAGCGTCGGGGCGGGTGTTCGGCATCGTCACCACGGGGTTCAATATCGGCGGCACGATCGGGCCGATGCTGGGCGGCTGGATCATGGACCACGGGCTGCCGCGGTTCGTGTTCTATGCCTCGGTGGCGTTCATGCTGATGACGGTGGCGATGGCGCTGGCGAGCGAGCACCGCACACGGCGGCGCGGCTTTGTAGCGGCGGCGGAGTGAGGGAGTGTGCTGCGGCGGCGACGCTTCGCCGGTGGCGTGAATTGTCTTGGTTCGAGTACCGTGACGATTCACTCAACCCGGCGGATCAACGCGAGATCTTGGTTCGGCGTAGTCTCGGGCAATTCGATCTGGAGTTTCGTCATGCGGCGGTCTCCGGCAGGACGCTTTGGCCCGACCGCGTCAGGGTCTTGGCAGCAAACTCAACGTGGGTCGTTGGTGTTGCCTCGGTGCCTGAGCCAGACTGCGGCGAACGTGCGCGGCTGTCGTCAAGCGGACCATTGATGCTGGCGCAGGCCCGATCGATCAGGGTTGAGGAGTGGCGGCCGAGAAGCGTTGTGCGGCCGCCGGGTCCTGCGCCGCAGACAGCAACTTCGGCCAGTCATCGGGTGGATTGCCGTGTGCCAGCATCCGAGCGAATACCGCATATGGGTCGCTTGCGGCGCCGGCCTTCCGCAGCGTATCACGGTCGTTGACCCAGGCGTAAACCACGACCCGCGACGCTGCATCGGCACGAAAAAACAACCGGAAACGGTTGCCGCTGAATTTGGCGCGGAACCAGTGCCGATGCGCCGGGCCAAGTGTGTTGCCCTGCCGGATCCCGGCCCCCAGCGGATTGCGCGGCACGCGATCGAGGATCAGATCGCGCAGCGTCGCCAGCAGCTTGACGTTGGCGTTGCCTTGCCACGTGGCTGGATCGGACTGTCGGGCGCGCTCGGCGGCTGCGATCAGCTTTTCGAGTTGGTCGAGCAGCAGCGGATGAGCGAACAATCGCCAGCCGTGGCGTTGCAGCATGCCCGGACTACAGCGCCACCTCACCCTCGATGGGCGTGTCGGGATCGACTTCCACGCCCTCGGTCGGTTCCGTCATGCGGGCTGCCAGTTCCGGCCCGAAAGAGAGCAGCGCGTTCGGCCGAGCGGCGATGTCGCGCTCGAGCAAGGCCAGAAACGGTGCGAGCGCCGGGTCCTGCTCTGGCTCGGTGACAGCGTGAACGCTGACGGTGTTGCCTTCGACCCGGAAGGCGATGCGACCACCGTAGCCGACGCCAAGTGCCTGGCGGATCGCCTTGGGCACGGTGGTCTGGCCCTTGACCCCGTCACCCGTGCCCAGCAGTGGGCTGACATGCCGTGTGGCGCTGGCTCTGTCCGCCGCAGAGGGGGTGTCATTTCTACTTTGCGCGCCGGGTGTCATTTCTGTCTTGCGCCGACACACCGGTGCAGCGTCCGGCCGCAGCCCAGATAGCGCGTTCGGGAAATGCGGTCTGCCCTTTGGGCCTTGAGCGGATAACGACCCGCATTTGCGCGGTTCAAGCACAAATCATGTGCCGCATTCCCAGATTATCGCCGGATTTCGGTACAGCCATGTTCACGTCCGCCGGACGCTGCGGGTTAAGCAAAACTGCTCGTTCGACGGATCGGGCGAGAAGTGCCGGGTCGCTGGCTGCGAATAGCGGATACCGCTGGCTGACCTGTCAGCGCCGGAACCAAGGCAAGGGTCAGCCGGGAGTTGGTTTTTTGGCTTCGAAAGAGGCCACAACAAAATGGAGGGGTCCCGATGGACCAGACTATCTCGACGCTTGACGAACAACGCTTTCGTGTTGCCGAACCGTCCGTGAGCCTCAGGGATACCTCGGCCAGCCGGCATCGGGCGCGCCTGCGCTACCGGCCGAGCCTGCGGTCGGTCTTGCTCGCGGCCGCGGCGATCGTCGGGTTGGCGGGCGCCGGGGTGTACGGTCATGAGTACTGGACCACGGGCCGCTTCATGGTCTCGACCGATGACGCCTACCTGCAGGCCGACAACGTGCTGATCAGCCCGAAAGTCGCCGGCTACATCTCGGACGTGCTGGTCACGGACAACCAGCCGGTGAAGGCCGGCCAGGCGCTGGCGCGCATCGACGACCGCGACTACCGCACCGCCCTCGCCGTCGCCCGGGCGAATGTGGACGCGGCGCAGGCCGGCATCGACAACCTTGGGCAGCAAATCGCCGAGCAGCGGATCGCGGTGACCGAAGCCGAGACAACAGTTGAAGCCGATCAGGCCGCGCTGACCTTTTCCGGCCAGGACTACCAGCGCTACGTCACGCTGTCGAAGAATGGTGCCGGCACGATCCAAAGCGCGCAGAAGGCGTCCTCCGACATCCGCGAGAAGCAGGCGATGCTGGACCACGATACCGCAGCCGTCGCCGGCGCCCGCAAGCAGGTCGATGTGCTGGTGACGCAACTGGCCAAGGCGCGGGCGACGCTCGCCTTGCAGCAGGCCGCGTTGCACCAGGCTGAACTGAACGTGAGCTATACCACGATCACGTCGCCGACCGATGGCACTGTCGGCGCCCGCAGCCTGCGGGTCGGGCAATACGTGCAGGCCGGCACGCAATTGATGGCGGTGGTGCCGCTGCAGGCGGTCTATGTCAGTGCCAACTACAAGGAGACGCAACTCACCGACGTGCATCGCGGCCAGCCCGTGACGCTGGACGTCGATACCTTCCCCGGCACCATCGTGCATGGCGTGGTGAACAGCATCGCCCCGGCAAGCGGCCAGGAGTTCGCGCTGCTGCCGCCGGACAACGCCACCGGCAACTTCACCAAGATCGTGCAGCGCGTCCCGGTCAAGATCACCATCGATCCGAACGATCCGCTGATCGGCCGGCTGCGTCCCGGCATGTCGGTCGAGCCGACGATCGACACCCGAGGTACTGACGACACGCGCAGTGCTGGTGACACGCGCAGTGCTGGCGACACGCGCAGCACTGACGACACGCGCAGTGCTGGTGACACGCGCAGCACAGGCGACACGCGCAGTGCTGGCGACACGCGCAGTGCTGGCGACACGCACAGTGTTGGCGACATGCGCAGCAATGGCGACACGCGCAGCACTGGCGACACAAGCGGCAAGGGGGCGTGACCGTCATGGCAACGAACCCGACCGTCCCGTCCGACACCGTGTCGCTGAGGACCTGGATCGCCGTCGGCGGCGCGCTGATCGGCGCCTTCATGGCGGTGCTGAACATCCAGGTCACCAACTCCTCGCTGCCCGATATCGAGGGCGGCATCGGCACCGGCGGCGTCAACGGCGCCTGGATCAGCACCGCCTATCTGATCGGCGAGATCATCGTCATCCCGATGACCGACTTCCTGAGCCGCGTCTTTTCGCTGCGCCGCTACCTGATCGCCAGCACGGTGCTGTTCCTGCTGTTCTCCATGGCCTGCGGCCAGGCCAGCAGCCTGCCCGAGATGATCGTGCTGCGCGGCTTGCAGGGGTTCTTCGGCGGTGTGCTGATCCCGCTGGCGTTCACCATCATCGTGTCCATGCTGCCGCCGTCCAAGCGCGCGATGGGGTTCGCCGGCTTCGCGACCACCGCCACCTTCGCGCCGGCGATCGGTCCGACGATCGGCGGCTGGCTGACCGACACCTATGGCTGGTCCACGATCTTCTACATGAACCTGGTGCCGGGCGTGGTCATGCTGTCGGCGCTGATCTACGGGCTGCCGCGATCCAAGCCGCAGCTCGGACTGCTGCGGCACGGCGACTGGCTCGGCATCGCGCTGATGGCCGTCGGGCTCGCCGCCTTTCAGACCGTGCTGGACGACGGCAATGTCTATGACTGGTTCGGCTCCCCGTTCATCGTCGAGCTGAGCCTGGTTGCGGCGGTGGCGCTGACTGCCTTCATCGTCGTCGAACTGGTCCGCGAGCAACCGCTGATCCGGCTGCGCCTGTTGACCCGGCGCAATTTCGGCTTCGGCACGCTGGGCAATTTCCTGCTGGGCTTCGCGCTATACGGCTCGGCCTATCTGCTGCCGCAATACCTGGCGGTGGCGCAGGGTTTCGATGCCCAGCAAAGCGGCGAGGTGATGGCCTGGACCGGATATCCGCAATTGCTGATCATTCCGTTCGTTCCCTGGCTGATGGGCCGGTTCGATTCGCGGCTGCTGGTCGGCGCCGGGCTCACGATCTTCGCCGCGAGCTGCTTCATGAACCTGCATCTGGACCCGAATTATGCCGGTCCCCAGCTTTTCGTTCCGGACGTGACGAGGGCGGTCGGCCAGGCGCTGGTGATGACGCCGCTCTCCGCCATCGCGATGGTCGGCATCATGCAGGATGAGGCAGGCGCCGCCTCCGGCCTGTTCAACATGCTGCGCAACCTGGGCGGCGCGATCGGCACCGCCGCCATCGAGACCTTCTTCACCAAGCGCGAGCAATTCCATTCGTTCGTCATCAATTCTCACGTTTCGCTGCTGGAGCCGGCGACGCAGACCCGGCTGGCATCGCTGCAACAGTATTTCATGGCGCATGGCGTTCCGGATCCCGCCGGTGCCATGCATCGCGCGGTGATCGCGGTCGGCGAGACCATCCGCGCGCAGGCCACGCTGATGGGCTATGCCGACAGCTTCGGTTTGCTGGGCGTCATGCTGGTGTGCGCCATCGTGTCCGTTGCATTGCTTCGCAAGGGCAGCGCGGCCGCGGGCGGCGCGCATTGAGAGGCGGTGCGCCTGGAGCATTTTCACCGTGCGTGGAACCTGTCATTGCGAGGCGCGGAGCGCCGAAGCAATCTCCTGCCTGATGAGCGTACCTCGGCTCGTCAGGCAGGAGATTGCTTCGGCGCTCCGCGCCTCGCAATGACAGGTGGTTCCGGCGATTCCCCTCACCGTGAAAATGCTCTAGCCCGGTCCGGACAGGGCGCGTCCGGACAGTGGGCGTCCCGACAGGGTGTTTGGCGCGAGGTTCGGTGTCGCGCAGGCGGTTCCCTCGATGCTTTGGTATCGAAACGGTCATACCGTGAGTGACAACGCGCCTGCGTGACAACGCGCCGCAGTGGTAACGCGCCGGAGTGGCAAGGCGTCAGAACGCCCGCAATGATCCGACCGCCCGGCGCGCAAACGGATCGGGTGTACCGAGCAAGGTGATGCCGATCGGCATAATCGGCGTAACCCCTGCGACCTCGTTGGCGGAGGCATCGCGCGCAATCACCACCAGGAACGGTCCGTCCGCCGGCACTGCGAAGCGGCGTGGCGCACTGAACGTCGTGCCGACCGATTGCACGAGCAAGGCATGCTCTGAGTCCGCCACCGCCACCACGCCTTTGACGCGCAGCAGCCGTTCACCCAGCAGCCCCGCGAGATTGTCGAGCCACGCGGCAAGATCGTCCCACGACGGTTGCGTCGTCCAGCGAACCAGCATGACGGCAATGCGCGGATGCGCCGGCCCGGCGACGTCGGGCAGGATGGTTGCCGCAGGCGGGCGCGGGGCAAACGCCGCGCGCGTGCCGGCACGACGGTCGTCGCAATCGATGATGTCGGCGAGCGGATTGACACTCTGCGCCGCGTCGCGCGCGGCTGCGACCTGGGCCGGCGTGGCGACATCGTGCCTGGTCAGCACCAGTGCCTGCGCGCCACCCCATTGCGCCGCTGCCTCTTCGAACCCCGAGACGTCGCTCCAGTGCAGGCAGTCGAATGTCGCGACGACGCTCACCCGCAGGCGCAGCGCGGCAAGGCTGGCGAGGCCACGCAGGATCGGCCCCGGTTTGGACAACCCGCTGGTCTCCAGCACGATGCGGCGCAACGGCGCTGCGCTGCTGTCCAGCAGTTGCTCGACCGTCATGGCAAGGTCGCTGCCAAGCATGCAGCAGACGCATCCATTGGCCAGCATCGCCATGCGCAGCCCGGCATTGCTTTCCGAGAGGACCGCACCGTCCAGCCCGATCTCTCCCACCTCGTTGACGATCACCGCGGTTCCGGCGGCCTCCGGAATCGCGAGGTAATCGCGCAACAGGGTCGTCTTGCCGCTGCCAAGGAAGCCGGTCAGGACGACGAAGTCCAGCGGCGCGCTCAGGACCGTGCCAGTCAGGACCGTCCCGGTCGGGACCGTTCCCGTCGGGCTCGTTCCGGTCGGGACCGTCCCGGTCAGGACCGTGCCGGTCGCGGGCGCGCCGCCTCGTCGTCTGCGTAGCTCTGCACCACCAGCGCGCGCACGTCGGCGAGCAATTCATCGACGTCGAAAATCATCCCGCCCTTGATCGTATAGCGCAGCGCGCGATGCCATTCGGTGGTGTTGGTGGCATCGTTCAGCCGCAGCGCGCCGGTGCCGTAGAGCAATTTGAAATCGGTCAGCGGATTGTGGTCGTGCACCAGCAGGTCGGCGCACTTGCCCACCTCCACGCTGCCGGTTTCCTCATCGATCCCCAGCAGGCCCGCGCCCTGCACGGTGGCGGCGCGCAGCACCTCCAGAGGGTGGAAGCCGGCCTCCTGCAGCAATTCCAGTTCGCGAATGAAGCCGAAACCGAAGATCTGGTAGATGAAGCCGGAATCGCTGCCGGCGCAGACCCGTCCGCCGCGGTTCTTGTATTCGTTGATGAACTGCATCCAGATCCGATAGTTCTGCTTCCA
>Ga0182030_10012635_pt1 | contig 16885 bp, 7 predicted proteins | sample 812S3MmetaG_FD_121299 | JGI IMG/M metagenome (GOLD analysis project Ga0182030, IMG submission 121299) | Permafrost microbial communities from Stordalen Mire, Sweden - 812S3M metaG (Illumina Assembly) | ecosystem: Environmental > Terrestrial > Soil > Wetlands > Permafrost | place: Sweden...
CTAGGGTCTGTTGAGATTCATCTGGAATTGATGACCGCTGCGGCGAGATAGATCATTGCGGCGAAGCTCTGATCGGTTTTGTCGCAGCGCATCGCGATGCGTTTGAATTCCTTCAGTTTGCAAAAGAAATTCTCGATCAGATGCCGCCATTTATACATCTCTTCATCTATTTTGAGGGGCTGGGCACGGCGCGGATGTTGAGAGATGACGATCTTGGCACCGCGTTTGTTGAGGGCTGCGATGATGGAGTTGCTGTCGAACGCCTTGTCCGCAAGTAGCGCACCAAAATTGATCCCCTCGATGAGAGGCTCGACGCCAATAGTGTCAAAACGCTGCCCTGGCAGCAGGACGAAGTGAACCAGATTGCCCAGCGCATCGACCAGAGCGAGGATTTTGGTCGTCATCCCGCCCTTGGATTTGCCGATCGCCTGATTTTGCGTCCCCCTTTTGCACCCTGTCCGTGACGGTGGACCTTAATGATCGTGGCATCGACCATGGCATATTCCATGTCGGGCTCATCCGAAGCGGCATCGAAAAGATGCTTGAAAACGCCGGCTTTGCCCCAATCGCGATAACGCACGAACACACTGTTCCACTTACCGAACTGCTTCGGAAGGTCACGCCAGGGGCTGCCTGTTCGCGCGATCCACAACACAGCTTCAACGAACAGCCGGTTATTTCGCCCGCTACGCCCAGGATCACTGGGTTTGCCCAAACAATGTGGTTCCATCTTCGCCCATTGGGCGTCCGTCAAAACGAATCGATCCATCAAAAGCTTGAATCACACCAAGCCTCCAAGGGGAATCCTGATTCTCAACAGACCCTAGTCGAGGAAGCCTTTCAGGCCAAACTCAGCGCCCTAGGGACAGCCGACGCTGACATACCCGAAGCGGCGCCCTCCCCCGACCAGGCTGCCTTTTCGCCTGAGATCCAAGAAGCCACGGCGGAGACCAAACCGGCCAGAATTGACAAGAGCGTGCTGGCCTTTCCCGAGTTGCGCCGCCACCGCGACAAGACCCATCTCCGCTTTGTCGCCCGGCAACGCTGCCTGATCTGTGCCCGGCAGCCGTGCGATGCCCACCATTTGCGCTTTGCGCTCCTTTTGCATATCCGGTGCGAATTGAGAGCGAGAAGCCGTCGTTAGCCGTGGGCGTGAGAATGCGGCAAGGTCAGCTCTGGCAGTGCTGGATTCCCGATCGACGAGTTGGGCGATGACATGAAGGCAGCGTCTGAACTCATTCACTCCGAATGATGCCATCGCTTGGACCAATAGACCGATCGGCGGGTCGGCCACCGTGATGGTCTGCGGCGCCATCGCCGGCGGATCGCCAATCAACGTTCCGCCACCGCCGTCGGATGCCGATGTGAATTGACTTGCCATGTAGGTGCCGAGCAGCAGGAGTTTGGCCATGTGGACGCCGTCGCTCACCGTTAGCGTACCGCTGAATTTGCTGGCGGCCTCCACAAAAAGGATCGTGCTCGACCCGAATGCGATATTCGAGAGGTCGATATGATCGGGAACGCCAAAGCCGGAAATGGCGGCGCTGCCAAATGCGGTGGACTGATCGAGTTTGAGAGTTCCCCCCGCCGGCGAAGACTATGGTGCCGTTGGCCGGAGTCGTTTCCTTGCCCAGTTCTACCGTGCCGCCGCTGATCGTCGCTCCGTCGGCCGAGGCCAGTTCATATCCGCCGCTGTCGACCGTTGTGTGAATCGCCGTGCCACCTGAGGCTACCTCCAGGGTGACGCCGCTTGAAACGCCGTAGTTGCTGAGCGAATAGCCCGAGGCATGAAGCATCGTGGTGTTGATTTTGACGTTGAGGAAAAACCTCCGTCATGGTGGCACTGGAAAATCGATCCAAGGGCAGAAGGGTCAACGAGTGATCGCCAAAAAAAGAAATTCCAGACACGGGAGGCAGCGGTCGACGCGTGTATTATCGTGATCGACGGCCTTCTTGATAAAGACCAAAGTGGTGGCGGCTCCGAATAACCCCTTCGACGTTGCCCTAGCGCGGCTGGGCCGCAAGCGACATTGCCACCGCCACGTCAAACGAATGGCCCCACGAGACCGCGCTGGCAATCGTCGGCTTGCCTTGCCGCTCAGAGATGATAGAGACGGGTTTTTGTTTTTGGGAAAGTGTCGGATGGTCGACCCCTATCAAATCCGCCGCGACCTAATCGCGCTACGATCGAGTCATTCCGGCAATGATGCCGTCACCGCACCCATCAATAAGCTGCTGGGGAAGATCGCTCACATTCGAGAAGCCAATAATCCCGCACGCAAGGCCGCATTGAACCGATTGATCGATGAAGCGGCAAAGGAATTGCCGACCGGGATGATCACGGGACTTTGGGATGAGCAGAAGGCGTCGAATGGCAATTGAGCGACGCGATCCTTGGCGGCTTTCTTGCGCCGTGTCCCGCGCTTGAGCGGATGTCGGCGTCCAGTATCCAGTTCACCTTGTGCTGGTGATCCCGACCATGAGCGCATCCATCGCATCGTGCGTGCTACGTCCGGGTCGGAACCCATACGAGAACCTCGTAGATCGCGCTCAGATCCAAGCGGTCCGGCGGGCGTCGTAAGAGTCCCGTTTTGGTCGGTGACAGTCCAATTGTTTGGATCAGCGAGATCGCCGCTGAAATTTGGGGTGCCGTCGCTTAAGAAGACCACCCAGGAATAATCTGCCATGTGAGTGCCCCGCAAATTGATGGAGCCAACAGGGTACGAGCGCCATAGACACTACCCTGCGAGTTTCGGCTCGGAAAAAAACATCTCGGTAAAACGATGCCTGCAAGGAAATTCGTTTATCTTCACATATCATCGGCACCGCTGTCGAGTCTGCAGGCGGCAACGCACCGATCTGTGATCATTTGATATCTCATCAACGGTGAGCCTGCACCAGGGTGGCGATCTGAGAAGCGGAGACGTGTGGATCGACGATAGACGTGCCTCCGAAACCGTCGTTGGATGGGGTAAACATTGAGCCGATGTAATTGCCAATCAGCAAGAGGTGAGCTATGTCGGCACCGTCGGTGACGGTGAGCGTTGCGCTCGTGGCGGTAACCGAAGAGGTGACGTGCACCGTTCCGAACGCGAAGTCGCGCAAGTCAATCGTGTCCTGTGCCGTCATTCCCGCGACGGTTCCGCTGAAGTTGTTGGCATCCAGCAGCAGTGTTCCACTGTTGGCTGCGAAGGTCACGGTGCCGCCGGTCGAACCGCCGCTGGTGATCTCCACCATACCGCCGGCGATCGTGGTGCCGCCGGCAATGCCGCCCGACGACACCGTCTCCATGCCGCCGCTGGAAACCGTGACGTTGCTGGTGGTGGTGCCCGCCACATTCAAATTGCCGCCGCTAGATACGACGATACTGGCGGTGCTGCCGCCTTTGGAGACGTTCAGCTCGCCGCCGGACGAAACCGTCGCGAAGGTCAGCTTGCCGCCGGACAGCACGTTCACTTTGCCACCCGAGATGGTCGTGGCGGAAACGCTGGTGCCGCTGACCAGCCCACCCGACGCCACCGTCAAAATGCCGCCGACCTCAACTTCGGCTCCGCTCGCTATGGTAATTGTGCCGCTGTTGATGAAGCTGCCGCCCAGTTCGAGCGTACCGGAGTCGGCTACCGCGATCTTGCCGGCATTCACGCCTGCCGCGCTCAGACTGGTCGTCTCGAACACCGTGCCGCCATCCACAACCAGCGTCGCCCCGGCGGCGATATCCACGGCATAAACCGAATTGGTCTCGGTCGAACTGACTGTATAGGTACCGCCCTCGGTGATGAGCGCTGTATCGGCCGCACCTGGAATCCCGTTCGGGCCCCAGTTTGTCGAGGTATTCCATTGACCTCCGCCGCCCGATGTCTTCGTGAAGGTGAAGACATTGACGTCCAGGCCGAGATTCGCCGATAGGGTCGACGACAGCTGGTTCCCCGCTGCATCGTTGATTGTATTACCCGCCGATTGCGTGATACCGGTGACCTGCAGGTCGGTAGTCGTCTGTGTGCCGACCGAATAGCTGAACACCAGGGCAGTTGTACCTGAGCCGCTGACATAGCTCGCTAAGCCACCGTCATCGAGCGTCAATGCGGGGGAACCGACGACAGTGACCGGTTCGGTCGTGTGCAGCGTGATCAGAACTGTAGCAGCCGTAATTATGTCGCCGCCTTTGGGCGGTAAGTTCGTTACCGACGTTACTTTGGGCGCAATGCCATTGACGGCGATGCCGAGCTTGGTCTCAGAATTGGTCAGGCTGAAGCTCGCGGCATTGCCTGCCCCATCAACGACAGACCCGCCGTTGAGGCTCTCGCCAGTGATCGTCAGATTGCTCGCGGTCTGCCCGCTTGCAACCGTGTAGTCGAACTGCAGCAAGCCGCTCGTCGGAGATGATGCCGAACCGTCGTATCTGGCAGTGCCGCCATCGCTTAGCGTCAGGATCGGGCTGCCGCTCACAGTCAGCGGCGCGTCGCTGAAGTCGAGGTCAATCTCGATTGTTGTCCCAATACCAACCAGGCCACCGCTCAAGGGTGTCGTGCTCACCCCGCTGATCTTCGGCACTTGCTCATGCACCGTGATCGCTCGCTGCGTCGGGCTCGATATATCTCCGATTGGATCGGTCAGATAAGCCTGAACGGTGTAATTGCCGTCTGCGAGCGCATGTGCCTGTGCGGCCGTGAGCTTTGCTGACCACACGTTATTTGCCGCCAAACCGGTCGCGGTTTCGAACGGATTACCCTTCTGGTCGAGTATTGTCACGACGACAGTGTCGCCGTTACCTCCACTCCCGGTTCCGCTGATCGTCACGCCGGCGGCGGCCTCGGCGGAATTGATAATATTGTCGCCCGCCACTGTGCCAAGTGTAAGCGAAGCGACGAGATGGCCGCCTCCCACCACCAGGCTTTGCGTCGCCTCCTGCGCGGCATGGCCGCTCGAGTCGCTGACGTCAGCCGTCACGATATAGGAACCATTCGGCAACTCGGCTGGCGTGAGCTTCGTGGTCGGAACGGTAATCGACCACGTCCCGCTCTGACTGGCCAAGGTGGTGTAGCTGGCGCCGTTGAGCTTGACGGTCACCGTGCCGCCACTTGCATCTGTTTCGGTACCACTGATAGTGAGGCTTGTGCTCCGGCTTGAACCACTCAAGACATTTGCGCCGTCAATCCGGTCGATAGTAATTGTCGGCACGGTTTCGTTGACGCTGACCCCGAGGCCTGTGTTAAGTGCACCGGAAAGGTCGGGAGTCTGACCGTTATCATCAACGATGCTCGCACCATTGGCGACTCCGATACCCGTAACCTTGAGATTGGTCGAGATATCTTGGCTACGCACGGTATAGTCGAATACCAGAACACCAGCTGACTGATTGGAAGCGGCCGCGTCGTAAATCGCAGTGCCGCCATCGCTGAGGGTCAGCGTGGGAGTTCCGGTAACTGTCACCGCCCTGCTGAAATTGAGCGTGATCCCAAGCATCCTGCCCGTAACAGCTTCGCCGTGCGGGGTCGCCGCGATCGAGGCGACAAAGGCAGGGCCGACCGCAATGCCGCCTCCGATTGTCTTGTTATAGACATCCGCAAAATCGGCGCTGTACCCATTGGCATCCACCGTGCCGCCGTCCAGATCGACGCCCGTAATCTCCAGATTGGGCGTTTCGTCGTCCGCGCCGACGGTATAATTGAAGACGAGCTTGGTTGCATCGTTGAGAGCCGCGGTCGCATTCGCATCATAGACCCCCTCGCCGCCGTCGTTGAGTATGAGCGCCGGAATACCGGCAACTGTCACGTCCTCGCTCATGGTGAGGACTAATTGAACCGTCGTGCCCGCAGACACGAACCCCGTCTGTGACGGTATCACAGCTGAAACAGTTAGCGGCGACGGTCCGATCTGCAATCCCGTTCCGATATTGAGCGCCGCCGCGGTGTCGAGTGCGTTGCCATTGGTATCGGCGATCGTCGCGCCGTTCAGGTTAAGCTTGGAAATCGAGATATCCGGCGACCACGTATCGCCAGCGCTAACCGTGTAATCGAACACCAGCGTCCCGGCGGCTGAATTCGCCCCCGCTGGGTCGGAATCAACCGCATCGTAGGTCGCGATCGCGCCGTTGCTGAGCGAGAGGGTCGGCACACCGCCACCAGTGTTGACCGAAACACCTTCGGTCAGCGCAAGCGTGACCTGAACGACGTCCCCCGTATTCGCCTCGCCGGTCTCCGACACCACAACGTTCTGCACCGCGAGCGGTGTCACGGCGAGACCGGTGGAGACGGGACCGATGACGCTAAGGTTGTAGCCGCTGCCATCGCGCACCACCGATCCAACTGGCAGATTGATCGCAGTAATGGCAAGAGCGGACGTGGTCTCATCTGCTCCGACGGTATAGTCAAAGACCAGTTTTGTCGGTTGATTGAGCGCCTGCGTGGCAGCGGCGTCGTAGGTCGCGATGCCTCCATTGCTGAGCGTGATTTTTGGAGATCCAAGGACGGTCGCCGCCTCGCTCATTGTCAGCGTTAACGAGACGGTATCACCTTCGCTGGCGAGCGGTGTGGAAGCTGCGACTGAGGAGATCGTGAGCGGCGATGGGCCGATCTGCAAGCCGGTGCCGACATTCCCGATACCGGAAAAGTCGGGCCCCTTACCTGCCGAATTCGTGATAGTCGCGCCACCCGATGTCGCAATGCCGGTGATAGCAAGGTTTGGCGACAGCTGACCCGAGCTGATAGGCGCGTCGAACACTAATTCGTTGGGAATCTGCAATAGCGAAGTTGCAATCGCGTCGAAAGTCGCCGTTCCACCATCGTTTAGATGGGCAACGATCATCCCGCCATTGAGGACAGCAGAAACCGGCGAACCGAATTCCGCTATAAGCTGAACTTGGCCGGAGTCGATCTCGCCGTGTGCCGAGGAACGCAGGCTGGTCCCGCCGGAGGCGATAATAACACCTCCACTCGTCACTGCGACTTCGTCGACGACCGTCGGGCCGATCTGCAATGCTAGAGGGTGGGTCGGCGGCGAGGAGAGATTTGCTTCCACACCGTTAGCGTCCGTAACGGTACCGCCGCTATGGTTCGAATCCAATCCGGTGATCTGTAACGCCGCGGTCCGGTCGCCGGCCGAGATCGTGTAGTCAAAAACCAACTCGGTGCTCGTGAGCGCGGAAACGTATGTCGCGTCCCTACCGGTATTCAGGAGGAGCTCCGGCGTGCCCGATACCGTCACGGCCTGGTCCATGATCAGAGTTAGTTGCACAGTCGCACCCGCATCAGCCTCGCCGGTCTGCGACGCCGTCGCGGAGGTCACGAACGCCGGCCCCACCTGTGGACCGCCGGACGCGCCAAGAACGGAGCTGTAATCGCCGGCGTAGCCGGACGCGCTCTTGATGCTGTTTTCGGCCGACGTCTTGACCGCCGTGATCGCAAGGCCGGGTGTCTCATCGCCGGTGGCTACCTGATAATCAAACACCAGCTTGCCGGTTGAAGTATTCGATGCGGCCGCATCGTAAGTCGCGGTGCCGCCGTCATTGAGCGTCAAAGTCGGCGCGCCCACGACGGTCGCAGCTTCGCTCATCACGAGGGTGATAGTGACGTTGTCGCCAGCGGCGAATTCACCCCCTGGCGGGGGTGTGATCGACACCGAGTTGGCGGAAAACGGTGAGGGTCCGACCTGGAGGCCGGTCAGCAATCCAACCGCGCTCGCCAGATTGACGGTCTGACCATGTGCGTCCTTCAACGTGGCGCCATGGAGATTGACACTGTTGATGGAAAGATCGGGAGAAGTATCGCCGGCGCTGATCGTGTAGTCGAAGGCGAGATCCGCGTCGCCTGCAAAGAACCGTGAATTATTCGGATCGTATGTTGCCGTCCGGCCGTCGCTGAGCGTCAGAGTCGCCAGCGTGCCAGACGTCAACGTCAGCGCTGTCGACGTGTCGACATTCAGGAGTATTTGGACTATGCCCGCATTCAGTTCCGTCACGGCGGAGCCAAATTGCTCCGCACTGACCGACGTGACTGTCGGCGGTCCGATGACAAGATGCGTCGCAAAGTTCGTCGCGCGCGCGAATGAAACAGCATTACCAGATGAATCCGCGACACTGGTTCCGGACGGCAGATTGACGCCGGTGATCGTCAGGTTGGTGCTGTGATCGGTGGCACCGACGACGTAGTCGAAATTCATCTCCGTTACGTTCGACGTCTTGGCGTTGTAGACCGCCTTGCCACCGTCGCTCAGCGCCAGCGTCGGCGTACCGGTCACCTTGACGTTGTTGGTCATATCGAACGTGAATGTCACCTTTTGACCGGCCTCGACGTTGCCCTGTGCAGTGGTGAAAACGTCATCGACCCCGACCTGCGCCCCGATCGCGAGGTTGGTGTTGATACTTGGCGACGCGGCGAAATTGACATTCTGGCCAAACGCATCGACGATGCTTCCGCCGTTCGGATTAACGCTGTCGATCTTCAGCGCAGCGGTTTGATCGTTGGCGCCGACTGTGTATTCGAACGCTAGCTTGCCGGTGGACGGACTAGATGCCGCGGCATCGTAGATCGCGCTCGCGCCGTTATTGAGCGTCAGGCTTGGCGAACCGGTGACGGTCACCTTGCCACTCATTGCCAACGTCAGGATCAGTTTAGCCCCGGGAACGGCGCTGCCGGTCTTGCTCGAGGTGATGGCAGTCAAATACGTCGACCCAATTTGCAGGCCGGTGGCAACGTTCTCGGCCTTAGCGAAATTCGCCTGATAGCCGCTCGTATCCGTCACGGATCCCGCAGAACCCGTGAAGCCGGTGATCTCAAGGTTGCTTGTCCTGTCCGTGCTGCCAGTCGTGTAATCAAATACGATTGCGCCTGTCGCCAAATTGGAAGCCGAGCTGTCATAGAAGGCCGTGCCTCCGGTATTCAGCGTCAGCTCTGGAAAACCCTGGATCGCAACCCCCTCACCCATATGCACGGTGATTTGGACGAGACTGCCGGCGTCGGCTTCGCTATTTGAACCGGGGCTAGTGGTAACGCCGGTCACGGTGAGTGGTGACGCGCCAACGGAAAGGCCGCTCACTTGATTGATCGCGCCGCCGAGATCAACGGGGTTGCTGTTCGCATCCAGGATGGTCGCGCCTTTGAGCAGGATAGCGGCGACGCTCAGGTCGACGGTCTTGTCGCTGGCACCGACGGTATAGTCGAACACCAACGTCCCGGCGGAGGGGTTCGAGTTGGCGGCATCGAAGGTTGCGGTGCCGCCGTCATTGAGCTTGAGCGCCGGCGAACCGCCGTTGACCGTCACGGCACCGCTCAGCGTAAGCGTTAGCTGGATCACCTGCCCTGCCGTCGCCCCGGTATCCAGCGGCGCCGTGAAACCGGTGACGACGGTGGCATTGAGATCGATCGGCAAGGTCGCCAGAGCGCCAACGAAATTCGCGGCGTTACCACTGGCGTCCTCGACCGTGCCGCCATTGGGGGTGAGTCCTGTGATTTTCAGCCCGACAGCGTAATCGCTGACCGATATTGATCGCGTGAAAACCAGCAAGCCCGCACCGGGTTGCGAATCCGCTGAGTTATAACTGGCCGTCCCGCCATCGCTGAACGTGAGCTTCGGTTCACCATTTGTGGTGTCGACCGTGACCGCACCGTTCATGTGAAGCGTAACGGTTAGCACACCTCCGCCAATTAGATCGCCTTCATTGGGCGATGTCGTGACGGCGACCACCGCAGCCGGCTTGACCTGACCTATAGCTGGATTGATCGAGACCCCGATACTGGTCTTGATCGCGTGGGCAAAGTCCGCGTTGTAGCCGCTGGCATCCTGAATGTTGGCGCCGTTAAGACTGACCCCCGCGACGCCGAGGTTGACTGTCTGGTCGCCTGGTCCGATCGCGTAGTCGAAAACGAGCTTCTTGGCTGCCGGATTGGAGGCATCGGCGTCATACGTCGCGATTGCGCCATTGGAAAGGGTCAGCGTCGGCGCACCGTTGCTGATGTCGACCGTCATCGCCTCGCTCATGGCAAGCGTGATCTGCAAGATGCCACCGGTGATGGTGCCGGTCTGCGATGGAGTCACCGAAGTGACCGTCAGCAACGAATTGACCTGCAGCCCCGCGGCCAAGCCCACCGTCGTTATGGCACTCAGTCCCGTACCGTCGCGAATCGTCCCGCCGTTGAGATTGATTTGCGATACCTTCACAGCCGTAGTGCGCTGGCTCGCCGTCGCCGTGTAGTCGAATACCAACAGCCCTGCGGCGGCATTGGAAGCGATCCGATCGTAGGTCGCAGTTCCGCCGTCGCTCAATGTGAGCGTTGGCGACCCGGTGACGGTGACGGCCTCATTGAGTGACAATGTCAGCTTCGCAACCTGCCCACTGTCGACCTCGCTCGCGGACGACGTGATGCCCGTTACGACGGGGCCGCCAACCTGCAACCCAAGCCCGGCGATCGCGTTGCTGAAGTCGACCGAACCCACCACACCGGTCGTATTGACGGCGGCGATGCCCAAATTCGTGGCGTGCTGACCGGCGCCGACCGTGTATGAGAATACAAGATGGGTCGCGTCGCTGTCTGCAGCGCTATAGCTGGCGATGCCGCCATCGCTTAGCGTAAGCGTCGGAGTGCTGCCGTTGGTCACCGTTATGCCAGCATTCATGGTCAGCGTGATCAGCACCGTCTGCCCGGTCGTGACGGGCCCGGCGGGCGATGCGCCGACGGCAACAACGGCAACGGGATCTTTCGGGGCATCGAGCATGATCGTGATCGGAGCGACATTGCCGAAATCCGAAACGACACGCAGAGATTGGCTATTCAAGTCGCCGTCGTTATTGATCGACGAATCGTAGGTGAGCGTATAGGTCTGGCTAGTGGCATCTTTGGCGAGATTGACAATATCGCCATTAGCGATGGTCGCACCGTTGCCGTTGGTCAGCGTGATGTCATTATCAGTCAAAGCGAGCGTCTGTAGCGCCGCCACTACACTGGCACCGGTGCCGTCATTTTCGATTTGAAACGTCGCTTGTTCGAGGCTGCCGGTGGTGTCATGAAACTGTAGCGCAAAGGAGGACCCGCTGCCGCTCACGTCGGCGCCGACAATCTTCAGCTGAGCGTTCTTGCCAGTAATGCCGCCAGTACCAGTCACATTGTCATTGGCGTCGAAGGTGTTGCCGGTTTCACTTTGCCATGCCGAATTCGAGTACGAATTGACAACAGTTAATGTCCGACTGCCGAGCGAGAGGGCCCCGTCGTCGATCAGCGTTCCGATGCTATCGCCATTGGCGGTATTCGACAGATCCAACGTCGCGCCGGAATCGATGGTCAGCGTGCCACCGCCGCTGAGCGCTCCATTATTGTTGATCGCTAAAAGGCCGTGGGCAGCAGTCACCGAGCTGGTATCGATCAGGTTGCCAGCGATGGTGCCAGCCCCCGACAGCATGCCGCCGACGCCTACCGAGACGGCGCCGCTTACGGCGCTGCCGCCGCCGACCTGCACCGAGCCGACGGGGCTCGACCCTGTAAAGCTGATTTCGCTGCCGCTCCACATCACGAGCTGCTGCGCGATCGCGACTTTTCCCTTGCTGGAAAGCGCCAACGTACCGGTGCCGCCAGCGGTCGACGTGGTGCCGCCGATTGACAATTTGGTTGCGGTCAGCGACGAATTTGTGCCGGTGACGGTGAGCGTACTGCCGTTCGAACCGGTGAGGGCCGCGATTTCGACGATGCCGCTGCCGTTCTTTGTCGGCGCCGCCAAGGCTCCGCTCGAAATCGTGAGCATGCCTTGGGCACCGCTGCCGACAATCAGCGAGCCGCCATAACCAAGCGATGTCGGTATGGTGCTGGCGCCGGTGACGGTGAGAGAGCCACCGCCGGCATTACCGATCATCAGGTCTCCATCGGCCGCAAGCGTGCTGCCGTCCTTGACCGTTACCGTCGCGGTGCTGTTGTCCCCGATGGTCAGGCTGTGCAGGACGGCCCAAGTCGAGCCGGTGTCGACGGTGACGGTTTGGAGGAATCCTGAAGCGGCGCCGCCCACGCTGGCCTGATCGGCGGTCGTCAACGTGGCGCCGTTGGTAATCTTCAGGGTACCCTTGCCACTCCCGCCGCCAATGGTGGTTTCGACCGTCGAGAGTGTAGTGCCGAAGCCATCGAGATTGAGAGTGCCCGTACCATTATTACCGACGGTGAGCGTGCCGGCATTGACGGTCGATCCCTGTTGGATGAACACGGTGCCGATGCCATTGTCGCCAATCTTGAGTTCGCCGCCAAAAGCGAGTGTCGAAACGTTGACTGTTAACGTGCCGGTGGCGCCGTTCTGATCACCGACCGATATTTCGGTTCCCGATACTGAGGCGACGGCGCCGCTGAGTACCATGTCTCCGGTTCCACCGTCGCCAATCGTCAGGTTGCCGCCGACGTCCAGTTCGGAGTTGTCGACCTCGGCGTCAACCAACCCGTGTCCGCTGCCGGAACCGGCCTCCTGCGCGATGTCCAGATCGCCCGTGGTTGCGATCAGCGCGCCATTTTGCTCGACGAGATCGCCCTTGCCCTGATCCCCAACCGTCAGATCACCGGTGAGTAAGGTCGATCCCTGCCCGGTGACCGCGACCAGGCCCGTGACATTGGCCTCCTGACCCATCGTGAAATCGATCCCCTGGGCATCAAACAACGCCCCATTCCTGATGGTGAGGCTGCCGTTCGCCGTATCGCCCACCGTCACGTCGGCATTGGCGGTGAACGTGGTGGTGCTGCCGTCAAGGATCATCGTGCCGGCGCGCGTCTCGCCGATCTTGGTTTCACCCTCGACGGTCCACTGACCGGCGCCAATCTGCAGCCCAGCGCCCGCGCCAAATTGATTAGCCGCCGGCACGCCAGCGATGGCCGCACCGCCCCCGGCAATCGTCAGGTCGCCATGGATGACCGGGTCGGCTTGTGCCTCGAGCAGACCGTAGACCTCGACGTTGCCGCGCACGTCAAGTATGCCGCCTTTTACGACCAAGAGCCTCGGCGTTTCATTCTGTTTCGAAGGACTGCCAGCGATCAGGTTACCCTGAATGACGACGTGAGCCCCTTCTCCGAAAAATACGTCGCCGTCGCCGGAGTTGGCTGTGGGCGCGATATCGAGGTTCTGTGTTACCGTCAGGGTCGTTCCCTTGCCGGTGACAGTCACTACACTTCCAAGTCCGCCCTCACCCTTGGCGATGGTAAGATCGCCGTCGATGGTTGCCGAGGCGCCGCCACCAATAACCAGGCCGCCACCACCATCATTGCCTACGACGACGTTGCCATCGGCATCGAACGTCGATCCCTTTCCATCAACGACGAGGGCGCCAAATCCTTGCTTGCCGTCCGCGAGCGTCGTGGTCCCTTTGACATTAAGCTCGCCGCCGCCGGTAACATCGACTTCGCCGTCGCCCTGATTGCCGACGACGAACGTACCGTAGACAGACAACTCGGTGTCTTTTCCATTGATGCTGACCTTGGCGTCGCTGTCGGTTTGGTTGCCGAACGTCGTCGGACCGGACAGCGTGGCGTGGGAGCCGCTCTCAAGCGAAAAGGTCGCCTCGCCGGTGTCGCCGACGATCGTCGTCCCGGTATTTGTCAGCGTTGATCCGCTGAATAATTGTAGGAACGATCCGCCGTCGATGTCGATTTTACCCGTGACAAAAGCGCTGGCGCCGTCCGCCATGGACCAGCCGCCCCCGGAATTGATCGTCAGGATCGCCGGGCTGGTTGCCGTCAATGTGCTACCCGCACCATCGATGTACAACCCGCCTCCCTCCGCCGGTGATCCCGTTAGCGTCAGAGTGTCTTCAACGACGAGCTGACCGCCCGTGGTCACCTCAATCCCGCCTCCAGCAGCGTTGCTGACCGAACCGGTCAGGGTCGCGACGCCAGCGTCGCTGACAGTGAGGTCGCCGCCGGCGAGCGTCAGAACGCCGGTGTCGGTGAAAGTGCTCCCCGAACCGTCAACTTCCACTCCGGAACCCGCCGCGTCGACACCACTGGCTGTGGCTGTTGCGCCATAAACGATCGCGATGCCGGCGCCGCCCCCGAGATCAAGGCCGCCACTGAAGTTGGCGACACCCCCGCCTTGCTGGGGATTGCCGGTGGTATCACGGCCGACATTGATCCAGCCAAAATTCAGCGAAACCTTGCCCATAAAGGTGGCTGAGCCACCGCCGGCGATTTCTAAAAAACCGCCATTCAGGTTGCCGTCTTCATCGGCGCCGCCGCCAAGCGTGGCGCCGCCCTGATCGATGAGCGACCCGCCGATGATCTCTCCCCCGGCAAAATCACCTTTGCCGGAAAGGATGAGGCCCTCCGCCGTGATGGCAGATTGGATGACAAAGCCATCATCCGGGTTCGGTGGGCCGGCGGGAGTGGACGGGTCCTCGGCCGGGTTTTCCCAATTCGATGAATCCTGAAAATCGCCAGCGCCAATTGAATAATAATAAGGCATTGAATTCCCCTAAAATAATAAGACCTGCAATTACCCCTAGCTTCGTGCCTGCGTGCCAAACGCCGCATCAAACGCCCACATGGGCGCGGGTCGGACGATGTTGGATATTCCCAGCGCGGGTCGAATGTTATTTGGATATTCGCTGCTGTCCAGCGAAACCCCACCGGTGCCGGACCCGCGGCGCACTTGATGACTGCATCGGTGATACGCTCGGGCCCTCGTTCAAGGGAGCCACCGCCGACACGTAATTAGTAAGCGCTTCGAAGAGAGTTGACGACCAAATGTCCGGTGTGGGTTGCGGACATCCTCAGAGTCCATTGGCATGTCTCAAACCCCGCGGGGCAACGCGATTGCGGCCGCAGGCGCCGTGCGCCCATAGGCAGTAGCCGCCTTTTCTTTCTTTGTCGGAGCATGAAACCTTTGCGTTGTTCATCTATTGTGTATGCAGCGGCGGAACCGGGAAGCCGGCAGTCGTTTACAAAGGCCGCGCGGAGTCATGCCCGAGCGGCTTTTTTCATGCGAGTCGTCGCGCGTCATTGTTTGATTGGATATTGGCAGACTATTCGGTGACTACCCGGGTTATGGAGAGCAGACGAGGCCCGTGATCAGGCGACCGTTCAAAGCCCGTTCTACAGAAGAGGTTATGGCGTTGCTGAGCGCGGTCGCGACTGCGATCCTCGCTGTCATAATTATTGCGATGCTCTATTTTGGTCGTGAGATCTTCGTGCCTATTGCATTGGCTATTCTTCTCAGCTTCGTACTGGCGCCGGTGGTTGTAATACTGCAGCGTATCCATGTGCCGCGCGGGTTGGCGGTCGTGAGCGTCGCCGTACTTGCCTTCGTGCTCATTTTTGCCATGGGGAGTCTTCTCGCCACGCAATTGACCCAACTCGCCGGAGATCTCCCTCGCTATCAATCGACGATAAGCGAAAAGATCCAGTCCTTCCGGGATACAAGAGCTGGCAGGGGGACGCTAGAGCGTGCCTTCGATATGTTGAAGGATCTCGGCAAAGAAATCGATAAGCCGAAAGATGCCGCGTCTGCGCACGCGCGTCAAACTCGATCATTAATTCCAATGCCACGGGACCACAGGCGCCAGTTCCAGTGGAAGTACGCCAGCCCGATCCTGGTGCGCTTGAGAGCCTGCGAACGCTGATCGCTCCGCTTGTTCATCCGCTCGCGACAACCGGCATCATCATCATTTTCGTCATCTTCATTTTGCTTCAACGCGAAGATCTCCGTAACCGGCTCATTCGGCTGGCCGGCTCCTATGACCTCCAAAGAACCACAGCGGCGCTCGACGACGCGGCGGGACGCCTTAGCCGGCTTTTCCTGACCCAACTCATTCTGAACGGCGCCTTTGGCGTGGTGATTGGGATAGGTCTGTGGTTGATAGGCACTCCAAGCGCGATCCTATGGGGCATCTTGGCGACAGTCCTCCGCTTCGTACCCTACATCGGCGCCGTCATTGCAGCTGCCTTCCCGCTTGCTCTGGCAGTAGCCGTCGATCCCGGCTGGTCGATGCTGCTGTGGACGCTCGCACTCTTTCTTACTGTGGAGCCGGTTGTGGTTCATGTCATCGAGCCGATGGTCTACGGTCATAGCACAGGGCTTTCTCCGGTCGCCGTGGTGGCGGCGGCGACGTTTTGGACTGCACTTTGGGGTCCCATTGGGCTCGTCCTCGCGACCCCGCTGACGGTAAGCCTGGTTGTGCTCGGGCGGCATGTAGAACGCTTGGAGTTCCTTAACGTCATGTTTGGGGACAGGCCAGCGCTTTCTCCCCCCGAAATCTTTTACCAGCGGATGCTGGCGGGGGACCCGGCGGAAGCTGCCGAAAAGGCCGAGGAATTCCTGAAAGAACGTTCGCTGGCTTCGTACTATGATGAGGTCGCTTTGAAGGGATTGCAGCTCGCGCAAATTGATACCGAGCGCGGCGCGCTTAACCAGGAGCGTCTCACACAGATTCGCGACGCCGTCAGGGAATTTGCCAGTGATCTTGCCGACCACGATGACCGGCCGCCGACGAACGTCCATCTGACCACTGACGCAGAAGCCTCGTCCGCGGTAGAAAGTGTCGCGGAAAATGCGGCGCATGAAAATTTGCCCATTGTGAGCACGGAAGGCCTTCAACCGGATTGGCGGGGTGAACATCCCGTTCTCTGCATAGCTGGACATAGTCTCATCGATGAAGCGGCCGCGATCATGCTGGCTCAGCTTTCGACTGCACACGGTCTCGCAGCGCGGGTCGAAGGGGCAGAAGCGCTCTCTACCACCAACGTCTTCCGACTTGAAACCACGGGGGTTGCCATTGTCTGTCTAGTCTATCTCGATTCGAGTGGACCAGCGCTGACCTGCCCCTGCGGAATTCCTCCATTTGAAGTTAGAGTCCGGCCTTCTGAAGGACGGACAGATGAAACGAGCCAGGTTTACGGAAGAGCAGATTATCGGCGTGCTGCGCGAGCATGAGGCC
>Ga0182030_10012637_pt1 | contig 16885 bp, 14 predicted proteins | sample 812S3MmetaG_FD_121299 | JGI IMG/M metagenome (GOLD analysis project Ga0182030, IMG submission 121299) | Permafrost microbial communities from Stordalen Mire, Sweden - 812S3M metaG (Illumina Assembly) | ecosystem: Environmental > Terrestrial > Soil > Wetlands > Permafrost | place: Sweden...
ACCATCGAGCACTACGTCAAAACCAACAATCAAAACCCGAAGCCGTTTGTCTGGACTAAACGCGTCGACGAAATCTTAGAAAAGGTGAACCGTTGTAAAGCCAGCACTGTTACACCACACTAGGCCGCTCGTTCGTCCCGCCGCTGCCATCTTGCGCCGCGAACGCTCGCGAAACTCGATGGTGCGCTGCCCCACCTTCACCGAACGCCGCCGCCGATCCGAATCATAGACAATGCGTCCCGGCACTTGCTCCGAAAGATTCAGGAGATTGGCCGCCGCCGCTTCCGTGGTTTGGAGACGGATGCCATCCCGCCGCGCAATCGCTGCGGCGATGGCATCTGACGAGGCTGATAGTTCTCCCAATAATGGGTGCTTGCGGGCAACATCATAAAGGCCACGCGAGACACGCCGGAGCTTGCCCGCCTGCAACAGCCGCTGAATCGCCATCCCGATGGCGTCTGTCGAGCCGAGATCAAGGAAATCCGACCGGATACCACGCCACGCCAGCGCTGTCTTGCCACCGGCATGAAAGCCAGGCACTCGGCGCGACAAACATTTCAAACAATTTTCCCGGCGCAAGTTGTCGTTGGGAAACATAAAGACGCCGCGCCTCAACCACACCAACCAGCCTGAATTCAAATAATGATGAGCCAAAGCTGCGGAAACACCCAGTTTCGTCAAATATTGATAATTAAACGTCGTTCCTCGGGGGGAATGCCGTTTGCAGCCGCTTGTTTAGATGAGGGCGCACAGTTAAAGCCACACTTGAACAATTGGCCCGTAACCAAGCAACAGACAAGTCACGGTTGCATTCCAAAGTGATCCAGAGTAGCAAAGAGCACTGCGGTAACCCCCGCCTCAGTCGTCGGACAGGCTTTAAGGGAGTCAACGTGGGTTCGGAGATGCCAAAAATGTAGATTGGCCATTCTGGTAAATGGCCGCGAGGCGAAACGGTGCTGCTAAATCATCGTTGTTAAAAATTGCCACGCAGGGCAGATCCTTGATCGCCTGTTTGAGATTGGCCATGGCGCGTGGAAACCGCGCCGCCAGCTTCTCGGTGGGCACGTCGTGGCCGCCTTGGCTAACCCGCATGGCCACACGTTCCTCGGAACGGTCCACACTGGCGATGCTGATGAAGCAGAGCACCACGGAATAACCTCGTTGAGCTGCGTCCTTCAAAAATGCCAGCTTGTCTCCCACCGGATCGGAGAACACCGTCTCGAAAACAAAACTCTCTCCCTGGTTCACCAATTCCTGCCGCAACTTTGCAATGACTTCTTCCGCTTGATACGCATCAATCCCCAATTCTCCAGCCATGACATCGGCATTGAGAAATCGCAGTCCGGCGGGCTTGAGATGGGCCTCATAAAAAGTGGATTTACCCGCGCCATTGGGGCCAGCCACGGCGACAAGCACCGGCCGTTTATCCAAGGCGGGAATATTCCAGGGAGCCGAATTTTTCGGTGCAATTTTTTTCACCTTTAGGCGTGCGCCAAAACTAGCTTCGTCTTTTTCCTCGCGACCAACTTCTTGACCGGAACCCGCACTGACGCTTTCACGGGCTGGAACTGCCGGTTCACGAAGCGGCCGACGGTGCGCTTGCCATTCACTTCGACGCGCACCAGCATGCCGGGCGATGCCGGCGCCGCTTCATACTGTGGAAAGGGGCGAGACTTGAGATGCTCCACCACCCGCTGGCGGCCGGCTGGTGAGTCCACCGATGCCAGACAGGCGGAGAGTGGCTTGACGTTGCCCGAACGGCAGAGCGCCATGACATAATCGCCGCGCAGAATGGGTTCCAGTGCGCGGCCAATTTTGGCCCAGAACTCGATCTGCCCAGCGATTGACCGCTCCACGGCTTCGCCCGCGACCCGGGCGTCCAGCAGCAGCGCATCCGAAACTTTGACGGGTTGACTCATATAATCCAAGGTAGCAAAATGCTACCACTTGTCAAACCCGACTCTATTGCCGCTTGGCGCGGCGTGGTTTGGGGCGGTGAATCCGTTGCGGCAAGCGGCGCTCATCCAGGCTCAGTCCCAGTTCGTCGCTGGCGGGCGCCCCCAGATTAGCCAGACGGTCGTGCAACTGAAAAATGAAAGCGGCCGTCACCAACGTGCCGAGCGCGACCGTCGGGTCGCCACGCTCCAGCCGCCACAGTGTATCTCGGCTCACAAAAAGCCGCGACGCCATGTCGTGTGTGCCGATGCCGAGCTTGCGGCGCGCGAGCGTAAGATCACGACCCAACTTGCGGAGGGCGCGCTTGGCAGACAGCGGCATTGAGTCGATCAGAGGCGGCATGAATTTAGTGTCGTCTATAACAGACCTTATTGCAAATAGTGTCTTATTTGCAAGACACCATTTGTTAGCTGGTAAATGATGATATGACATCGTTCAATGCCGACACTTGAGCCAGTCACATTTCAGATTTTTTGGAGTCGGGATTCCAGAGCCTTTTTCACCGAGTTATGAATCTCGTCAGGAAAACCCGCAGGCAGTTCTTTTTTGACTTTCTGAATCGCTCCCTCAGCGGCCGCAGCCACTTCCTCCAAGGCGCTGGTCGCCAGCGACCCCGGCAGCCCGGCACGCTTGGCGGTTTGGATAAAATAATGTCCCCGGATATCCTCAATTTTGTAATGCCGGCTATCCCCGACCGACATCGCCAATTTCATTTGTTTGCGCTCAATCTGACGATTATCAAAACTTGGCTGCGCTGTCAGCACGTCATACAGCGGCGTCAGATGGAAACGTCCCCCTGCCCCGAGGAAAATGCTGACATTCTTAGCGTGACCATCGGTTGCGCCAATTAGCCAGAACAGAATCTGCGATTTTAAAAACGTCTTCTGGTCTTCCGCCGGCGTATCCGCAGCCTTCAAAAGCTGGAGAATCTCAACCATGCCCGGCCCGCCTTCGTTTTGATATTTCCGACCAGGCGGACACGAGAGCACCTGACAAAAATCTTCCTGCGGAATCCGCAGCAACCGCCTATCCTTCGTCCATTCCCGGTCAAACCGCTCGATGACCAGCGCCTTGGTTTTGCCAAAAACCTTGATCTCGGCCGCATTGACTGGAAGACCAAACGCCGCCATGAGTTTCACGCAGTAATATTCGTTCTCGACGCTGTTCGAAAGATCGACGCCATTCGGCAGCGTCCCGATTTGAGTTTTTAGAATATGGGTGGTGGGCGTCGTCCCGCGCGGTTTCCGCCATTTTCCTTTATATCGCAGCAGCGCCGTTTTTTCCTGCGCGCCGGCAACCGAGATGCGAAAATCTTGCTCCCGGTCCAGCCCCAGCGGAGCCCGCACGAGATTGTTCAGCAAACTTTCAATTTCCTCATCACTGACAATCTTCCCATCAATGCCTGACGTGTCTTCAATGATCTCGGCAGCCTCAGGAACAAATTGCAGCGCGCCCACGCAGTCTCGTCCAATTTCGGAAAGCAGGCTGTAAGCGTCAGTGCCTTTCGCCCCGACCTTTTCTGCGACGCGCTGCCGAAGCCGCTCCGAATCCGGCAACAGGTTTTCAAAAACTGCGACGACGCGTTCACCTTTATACGCGTCTTCCCGCAAGGGCAGCGAAAACGAAACGGGGATGGCATTGTTCTTGGCCAACCAGCTTTCATCGTAACGGAACTGGATCGCGCCGGACGGCTCTTTCAAGAGCTGCCCCACCAGCTGGTTGTTCAGCAGAACCCGCAAGGGTGTATGTTGTCGCGGACGAGACATCAGGAATTCATTTCAATACCGCAGCCTTTGGAACGGGACGCAATCTGAAATTCCAGATCCAGCGCCGCCAGCACCGCGAGCAAGGTTTCAATTTTTGCCGCCGGATTGCCGTTCTCGATCAAAGAGATAGTTTCCTGACGAAGTCCGGCCTTGTCACCCAAAGACTTTTGACTCCACCCCCGCTGCTTGCGGGCGCGGCGAATCGCATTGCCAATTTGTTTCGAATCTCGGGCCAGCGCATTCATGCCAAGATTATGCGCCCCATCCGATAATCTGTCAATATCGGAATTAACGCATAACTCTATTGTATGCGCCAAATGACATACTCACACGCGATCAGATTCAGGCCACAAGTCAGTTGCCAGGGTCTCTTTCACCTTCTGGGCCTTGTGCAAAATTCACTCCACCTGCACACATACGGCAAGATCATTACACAGGCTAAACAAGCCGCACAAGCGTCTGCCTCGCCACGGTCATAATGGAAGAGTCTGCGATTATCGGGCTCACTCGTCATCCAGGGATGATAGGTTCATCCACCAGCCGGTCACCTTCGTCGCTTCCAGCAGATCTTCGCCCATTTATCGGCTTCCGATTTCTGATTTTCATTTTTTGCATTCCTTCAATCCCCCCACCAAGGCTTCTCGAACATATCGCGATCGATCTGGACTGGCTCAATGCATCGTGGGTCATTGAGCTTGACGCTGTTCATCACCGGATTTACTGGGTAAATCTTTAGCGGTGCCTCTTTTGGATTGTTTAACGCCGATTGGTATAGCTCACTGCCGTGCTTGTTTTCCAGCCACCAGTGGTAGTGCTCAGGCTGGACGATGACCGGCATTCGGTCATGAAGCGGGGCAATTGTTTTGTTGGCGGGTGTTGTGATGATCGTAAACGACTCGACGGTTTGGCTTGATGGGGCTTCGTCCAAGTCCGTTTCGGCCTGACCGACTGACGGAGGTTGAATCCATCGTTCCCAGAGCCCAGCTAAACAGAATGGTTCGCCGCTTTTAAGCATCACTCGGAACGGTTGGCGTATTCCTTCGCGTTCCTGCCACTCGAAAAAACTGTCGGCGGGAACCAAGCATCGTCTCTATTTGAAGGCCTCGCGAAACGCCGCCCGCGTGGTCAAGGTTTCGGATTTGGCGTTGATGAGGGCATTGCCGATACTAGAATCCTTGGCATACGCTGGCACCAACCCCCAGCGCATCAATTTGACCTCTGGTTTTTTATTTTCGATGTAGATCAACGGAGCCATCTGGGTTGGGGCAATGTTGTAGCGGGGGACGAAGCCGAGGCACATGACGGCGTCCACGAGTTTCATCAACTCGGTCAGGTCCTTGGCGTTGCTATATCGGCCGCACATCGGCACAAATTTAGCCGGGTTGTTGGTCAAAGCACAATCTGCGTTGCGATGGTTTTTTAACCGGTCGGCTGAACACGATTTCGTGGGCAAAGAGCGAAGTCCATTCCTTGGCGGCGGTGAAATCGTTGTATGCGTCTGACCAACTACGTCAGGTTTCGGTTTGTAAATAAATTATTTTCGTGATTCAGGGATTGGATAGGCTAAAAAACAAATTTCCTGTCGGCGGTGTGATGGTAATGCTGTTCGTGCCATTGCTCGTGCTGATGGTGTAACCGCTCGTCGTCCAACCACTCGGGGCCGCGACGTTTGCGTTTTGCTGCAAGGTGCCACTTTTTGGCAGGGTGTCAGTCTTGAGCTTGTTGACGATGTTGCCGGCGTATTTAAGCATGGTCTGGCTCTGGATGTAATGGATTTTGCCCAGCAGCAGCGAACCCAGCAGACAGAGTTGAAACAGCTTGCGGTTGGTTTTCAAAATAGATTTTTTGATGGTTCAAATGTTTTGGTGGATTCATGGCAGCTTGAAGATGAAAAACTGCCGCGATTTGGCCGGGCTGACGTGGTTGGTGTAGTGGAACTGGCCGCTGCCATCAAACGTGTTGGTTGTCAATACTGACCAATTCGGCAACGGCAGCGTCAGATTAGTGCTGACCAGAATAATGTAGTTACTGCCCGGCGAGCCGCCGATGCCATCGAAAATCAAATTGGTTCCAGCCACATTGTAAGTTCCAAACCGTGGTTTTGGGCTGCCGACTACCAGGATGAAATTGGTGCTGCCATAGGTGGGCTGCCAGCTTACGGCTGACGGCAGTCCCAGACTGGCAAAATTTCCCGTGAAAGCACCATAGGACAGGACGTTAAAGGCGGTGCCATTGGTTGGCAGATAACCATTGGCCAAGGTGGCGTTAAACGCGCCCGCCAACGTCTGGGTTCCCGTGAGTGGGCTCAGGCCGGCGCTGGTGGCGATGAAACTGCCGTAATTGGTCGCGCTGTTGAGCACCACATTCAAACTGCCACCAGCTTGTGTGACCAAGGGTCGCATCCCCATGATGCCCGATTGCACCGTGATCGCGCCGGAGTTGGTAATGAAAGGCACCAATAAAAGGCTGTAGTTGGTGGTGCCGGAGAGCTTGGTTATGTGGCCTTGATTGACCAAATACTCGTAACCGCCGCCACCAGATAAAAGAGCGGTATAGTCGCCGGCCAAATTTATCAACCCAGTCGCTTGGTTGACCAAGCCACCCTGGTAGTTCGCGGAGCCATCGTTATCAATGAAAATCCCGGACTCAAAAGAAACTGGTGGGTTGCTTACATTGATGGTTCCCGCGTTGGTCAACAAACTATAGAGACTGAGGCCGCCCCCGGAAATGTTCAGCCTGCCGCCGTTTGCCACTGTCAGTGAGCCATCTGATTCGACTGTCACACCTTGGACCACGGTCATAAGCCCGCCGTTGGCCACCGTGACCGCCCCGTGCAGATCGGAAACGCTCGCGTTCAATTGCCCCCCGCTGGCCACGGTGAAATTTCCCCAAACTCCGGTGGGCAGCGTCTGGTTGTAGCTTATAAACCGGTCGTTGCCCCCGCAGTTTGACACCGTGAGCGTGCCCGTGATGGGGAAAGCGGCGGCTAACGAGTTGGTCAGCAAGAAGCCGGCGAACGTCAGATTGGTGATCGCGCCGCCTTGAAAATTCGGCCCTAATTTCAGGATCCCGCCCACCAGCGACAGATGGGGTGGCACGTTGGCCGGCAAGTAGAGATTGCCGCCGGCAAATTGAAATTGACCGCCGCCGTTCAACACAAAAGGCGTGCCGGGAGTCGCAAAATTGGTGACGGTGTTGAAATCATAGTCGTTGACGAAATCCACGTTGCTGTTTTTGAATTGAATGGTGGCCCCCGCCGCCGCGTAGTAGGTGCCGACCAGGTTGGTTTGAAACACTCTCAAGATGGCGGTTCCCGCCAGGTTGGTCACCGTGCCTTGGCTGAGATTCAGGTTGAGAAAGTTGATGGAATTAGTGCCTAATGGGGAGTTGAACACCAGGCTTCCCTGATTGATGAAATACTCCGGGCCGTTGTTGTAAAAGATGGAGGACCCGTCACCCAAGAAATTCATCGCCCCGCCAGCGAGGTTGAAAATACTGCCAAGTCTGTAGCCAAGGTTGTTGACCACGCTCACGGTGGCGTTGCTCAAATTGATCGTGCCCGAGTTGGTGCAGGGAGCAGACACGCTGATGTCAGCCGCCAGATTAGCCACACCGCCGGCGGCCACCAGCAACGGCGCGCCAATGGTGAGTTCGCTGGCCGTGAAGATGCCGCCACTATTCACGCGTATGAAACCTTGCGAATAGAAATTGACCGCCGTGAAGCGGCCGCCGCTGGCTACGATGCTGTCTCCTTCGATCGTGCTGTTATTCGTGGCCGAAAAACTGCCTGTGATCGGAAGTGAATTGCTCAACAGGGTGATGCCTGTCAGCGTCAGGTTCGTGATGGTGCCGCTTTGAAAACCGGCACCCAATTGCAGTTGGCCTCCCTGCATTGTGAGGTTAGGAACCACATTCGCGGGCAAATATAGATCGCCGGAACTGAACTGAAATTGTCCGGGGCCGGCCAGCACCAGCGGCGTGCCCGCAACGGCAAAATTCGTGCCGTCGTTGATGGCCGCAAATTGATTCGTCGCGCCCGCCGCCGCATAGTAAGTGCCGGTCAGATTCATCAATGTTCCCATGGACAATACGCCGGATAAATTGGTCACCGTGCCCTGACTGTTTTCGAAGTCGGCAGCGTTGATGGTATTCGGGCTGCCGCCGCTCGCCGTGATTGCGCCCAAATTCGTGAAATAATTTCCGCCGAAGCTGTTGCCGGAGATGCCCGCCCCGCCGGCCAGATTCACCACGCCGCCCGGCTGATTTAGCAAATCGGCATGGATTGACGTGTTCGTCAAGTTGATCGTTCCCGCGTTGGTCAGAGCCGCGAAGCCTCCGCTGCCGGTCAATACTCCGCCGTGGCCGACCGAAAACCAGCTTCCTGCAAAGCCGCCCACGTTAATGCCGTTCGCCACCAAGAGTCCGCCGTTTTCCACCCGGACCGGTCCCCCAAAAGTGGAAGCGCTCGTGCAGCAGCCCGCGAAAGGAAAGCCGCTGGCAAAGACCACGCCGCCGTTGGTCACCACCAAATTCACACCAAAATAAAAGTCGGTGTGAAAAGTATTCAAGGTAAGCACTCCGCCACTCGCCACCGTCATCGTTGCAGCATCGACACTCATGGAATCGGCACCAGCGGTGAATGCGCCTCCGCCGGTAACCAGCAATGAATTGGTGACGTCCAAATACACGGCGGCGTTGGTCGCATAGAGACTCTGCACGCCGGAGCCGCCGCCGCCGGTGCCAAGCGTGAGATTGGCAATGATGACCGGAGTATCCACAACGACCGCGTAAGTGCCCGGCGTCGTGATGAGAACGTCATTCGTGCTGGCCGGCACCTGATGCGAACTCCAGTTGTTGGCGACACTCCAATTGCCGCCGGCGGTGTTGGTCCAGGTGATGGTGGCCGCGTCTGCGCCATTGAAGATGGCAAGCATCGCCACAACAGCGAGACTCAACATGGGGAACCGAGTGTTTTTGTTTTTCATAATTTCGTTTTTTGAAAAGCCGGGTTTGAATTACTGGACACGGAGCCGGTAAAACCGCTGAACCTGGCCGCCGCAATTGGTGTCGCAAAGGCTCGCGGAGGAACCGGTGCCATTGGTCACTGCACCGTCCAGTGACTGCCAGGAAATCGGCGGCGTAAGCTGGTCAGCCCATTCCAGCGAATAAGTCTTGCCCGTTTCTGTGGGAAAGGTGATTCCCAATGCGCCGCCGGACATCTGCACCTGCGAGATCAGCGTGCCGTAACTCATGTTGAGCAATGTGATCGGGGAATAATTGCCCACGGAATCGCGGCTGCGGGCTTCGATGAGGTTTGCGCCGGAAGCGAGGGTGAGCGCGCGACTCCAGGCGTTGGTGCCGGTGGCGGGCAGCCAGGCGCCGCCATTGAGGCGCACTTCCACAAGGTTCACGCCGCTGGCGAGTGTGAATGCTCCGGTGCCAGGAAGGTCATTCGCGGTGCCGCTGACGGTGACCGCCGCAGTCGTGGCCTGGCCGGAAGGTGGATTTGTGATGGTGACCGACGGCGCGTTGGTGTCGAAGTAGCCGTCAAGCTCCAGGGTGAATTCGCCCGAATCACCATAAGAACCGCCGCCGTCCACGGCGATTTGGTAGGTCGTGCCGGCGATAACTGGGAAGGTTACACTGCTGGCACCGCTGGTGCAAACCGAGTAGGCGTTGGTGATGCGCGTCAGGCTGGAGACCACGCTGCCGGTATAAACGCCCACCATCGAACTGAAGCCGTAGCGGATGGGGCTGGGCCCGACCGACACCCGGCCGCTGGCGGGCGCAGTCCAGGCCCACCAAACAGACTTGCCACCGTAGGGCCAACTGGGGCCGCCGTGGCTTGGTTCACCGGTTTCTTTGGTGGCGCTGCAATTGTAGGCGCTCACGTTCATATAGCCATACTGGAAGAAGAATGGCGTGTTGGTGAAGGTGATGCGGTTGGTGAAATTGTCATTGGCCGGCGGCGGCTCGAAGGTGCCGCGCAGGGTGTAAGTTCCCTCCACGCCGCCCCGGTTTGCCACCCAGATGGAATAGTTGGTGCCCGCCACCACCGGAAAGCGGGCGTCGTGATAATTTTTTTGGCCGGCGAATTCGACGCGCGGATAAATGGCGACGAGATTTGAGATCGTGGTTCCGCGATCCAGCACCAGCCAAGGGAAGGTCATCGTCGTGCTGTAGGTTTCCAGTTCGATCAGCACTTCGCCGTTTGTCGGCGCGGTCCAGGTCCACCAGACCGAAGCGGTGCCCTGCGAGGTTTCGCCCGGCTCCTTGGTGGCCCCCAGAGTGGAACCCGTGACATAGAAGCTCGCGCCCGTCGTGTTTGTCACCGCCGCCCGATTGGCAAAGGCATCGTTCGCCGGCGCGGGAACATACTGCACCATCAGGCTGAACGCGCCCCCGCCGCCGTCCACCGCGATCTCATACTCGGTGCCGGCCACGGCGTCAAAGTTCGCGTAGGCCGACCCATTGCCGATGCCGCTGGCGACGGCCGTGAGATTTGAGACCGCCGTGCCGGTATAGACGCCCAGGTATTGGCCGTAATTGATAACGCTGATCACAACCCGGCCGGAAACCGGTGCCGTCCATTTCCACCAGACCGAGGTCGGCGTGCTGCTGTCTCCCGCGTGCTTCGGTTCGCCCGGTTCGCAGGTGGTATTGGCGGTGGTGCCGGGGATGGTGACGTTGGTGTTCGCCACCACGAAACGGTTGACGAAGTCGTCATTCAGCGGCGGCAGCAGGAGAGACAATTCAATCCAACCCGAAGCGCCGTCCTTCCCATCCACGGCGATGTGATAAACCATGTCCTTGACGGCATCAAAGTTCGCCTTCACGACCTCGTTGCTGCCGCCCGACGCGCTCGCCACTTCGGTCAGTGCCGAAACCGACGCGCCGGTATAGACGCCAAGCAGCCGATCGAAGTATCCATCGCAGACAACGGCGAAGCGACCGGAAACCGGCGCGGTCCAAACCCACCAGACCGAACGGCCGCCGGAGTTGCCGGCATGGTCAGGCTCGCCGGGCTCTTTGGTGGCGCTGATGTTTCCGGCGCTGTAATAAATGTCGGAGTTCGTGCCGACCAGAACGGCGCTGTTGGTGAAGTAATCGTTGGTCGGCGGCGGTTGCAGGATCACGTTCAACTCGATGTCGTCGGAATAGTCGGACAAGGTGGCTCCGTCCACAGCGATTTGATAAGCGGTGCCGGCGGTTGCGTTGAAGCTGGCCACGGCCGGGTTCTGCCAACTGGTGCCTTGGCCACTGACCACCCCGGTCAAGGCCGCGACGGAATCGCCGGTGTAAACTCCGAGCAGCATTGAGAAGTTTGCGCTCGACTTGAACGTGGTCCAACCGGAAGCCGGCGCGATCCAGGTCCACCAGACTGACTGTCCGCCGGCAACGCCCGCGTGGTTTGGCTCGCCTATTTCCTTCGAGGCGGAAATGTTCGCGCCGATGACGGTGGTGTTGGTGCCGGAAATGGTGATGCGGCTGGCAAAATTGTCATTCAGCGGCGGCGGCGTCTCCGCCAGCGACAGCGTGAAGCTACCGCTGCCGCTGCTGTAGCCGTCCACCGCGATGAGATACTCGGTGCCGTTGGTGGCCACAAACGAGCAATTAGCATCGTATGGACTGTTGTTGAATGCGGAAGCCACCGGCGCGAGACTGGCAACCGAGGAACCGGTGTAAATGGCGATCACTTTGTTGAAACTGCCAGTGAGCGTGAACGCAACGTAGCCGCCCACGTCCGGCGTCCAGGAATACCAGACCGATTTGCCGCTGGCGGTGTAACCGAAGGCCGCCGCGTGGTTGGTCTCGCCAGTTTCCTTGGTGGCGGTGGTGTTGGTGCCCATGATGCTGAGGTTTGTGCCAACCAAAACAATTCGGTTGGTGAAGTTGTCATTGACCGGAGCGGCGAAAGACGTGGAGGTTGCGCCCACGAAGGCAACCACGGCCAGCACGAGACTGGTCAGGGTGCGGATGGGGGACAGTTTGAGTTTCATGGTTTTTTTGTTTACGGTTTGTGCAATCGGAAGAATTGGTTTCCGGTCGGCGGATTGTTGGGGAAGGTTACGGAAATTGTGCCGGCATTGGTTTGATACGGCTGGTGAACCACCGACCAGGGCGCGGATAAACTGGGAAGCACGTTCGTGCGCTCCAGCATCCAACCCTCGGCGGGCGCAGGCCATGAAACGACGATGGTGTTCGTGATCGTGCGCGAGATGGAGAGCAACGGCGCGCCAGGTGTTTGCACAGCATAGAGCGCCCAGAAACCACCGGTGAGCGAATAATTGCCGCCGGTCATCGCGACGCTGGCATCCGGCTGGCCGATGGTGCCGCTCACTTGATACGTCGCGCCTGTGCTCGTGCCGCCGCCGCCGGAGACTTTATACCAGTCTATCGAATAAGTTTGGGCCTGGAGCGTGGCTGTGAGCCAAGCCAGCAGCAGGGCGGAAATGCCGCATGGCAACGGAGTTTTGAAGCAGGCTTTCATTTCATTTGTTTAGTTGGCCGCTATTATCTCAAATTGTCGCGCCGCACAGCCTCGCGGTCATAGCCCATAAGGGCTGCCTTGTTGATTCACGACAACGAACTGGCCGCCACCTGCGTAAACCAACTTGACGCCTGACCCCGGTCCGCCACTCAAAGCACCGCCGGTTCCGGTCGTCGTCGTAACGGCGCTATAGCTATAGCCGGAAGTCCAAATCCCGCCTGAGAAATATCCAACATCCATCCCGACATTCGCCGCCAACTTGCTGCCGTCGGCTGAGGAGGCAATAATTCCCCAATACTCGTTGGGCGCGCTAGTCAATATCCAGTTGACGCCGAAATCGGCCGAGGTATAAATGCCCCCGCTCCAGGACCCCGCCGCCAGCTTGCTGCCGTCAGCCGAGGAGGCAATGGATGTCCATGCTGTGATGGGCGCGCTGGTCAAGCTCCAGTTGCCGCCCGAATTGGCCGAGGTATAAATGCCGCCGCTCATGACCGCCGCCGCCAACTTGCTGCCGTCAGCCGAGGAGGCAATGGCATACCAATTGGTGCTTGGCGCTTGGGTCCAGCTCCAGTTGGCACCGGAATTGGCCGAGGCATAAATGCCACCTCCGCCCATGACCACCGCCGCCAGCTTGCTGCCGTCAGCGGAAGAGGCAATGGATTTCCATTCCAAGTTGGTCGCGGTGGTCAAGACCCAGTTGACGCCAAAATTGGTCGAGGTATATATGCCGCTTCCGCATCCCGCCGCCAACTTGCCGCCATCAGCCGAGGAGGCCATACAAACGCAATCTACGTTGGTCATTAAACTCCAGTGAACGCCGAAATCGGCCGAGGTATAAATGCCGCCGCCCCAGGACCCCGCCGCCAGCCTGCTGCCGTCAGCCGAAGAGACAATGGATGTCCATAGTTTGGTGGGCGCATCGGTCAAGCTCCAGGTAGCCCCTGAATTGGTCGAGATAAAAATGCCGCCGTCGCTAGGTTGCGTCCTGAAACATCCCACCGTCGCCGCCAACTTCCGGCCATCGGCCGAGGAGGCAATGCATGACCAGATTTCGTTGGACGCGCTGGTCTGCACCCAGGCTGCCGCCGGCGGAGTATAGTTGTATAATACCGATTGGGCCGAATTTTGCGCAAGGGTCCAACCACCCAGGCCCGATCCGAACACCTCCACCACGTCGCCCACGTTGGGTGAGCCGGGCAGCGTCACCGTCACATTTTGAGAATTAGTGAGGAGGTATCCCGTGTTGGCTTGGGCCTGCACCGTGATGCCAGCGGGCACCTGCCAGACCGTGGTGCCGTTGCCGCTCAAGGGGCCGTCCACCGTCAGACCCGCGCCGCCGGTCACGAAGCGCACGCCGCCATTGGCCCGGACATTGAACTGATTGGTCGTCGTGGAGCCGAAGGGCGGGCCTTGTGCATCCGCCCAGACGAACGCGCCGTCGTTGGTGGCGCGGGCGTTGTCACCGGCGGCAAAACTGAATTGACCGCTGGCCAGATTGTTCATTCCCCCCGGCACGGTGGCGTAACCAGCGGAGGCCGAATTGAAATAGCCGCCTCCCACTGTCGCGTCGTCACCGCTAGCAGTGTTTTGAAAACCGCCGCCCACCGTCGCTTCGTAGCCGGCGGTGTTGACCGCGCCGCCGCCCACCGTGCCAAAACTACCGGTGACGCTGTTGGTATACTGATGTGAAGCAGGACCATAATGAATATTGGTGGCCCCGCCGCCGCCAATCGTCGCGCCGATCACCCCGCTGGAAACAAAATTATCCGGCGCGCCGCCAATCAGGTTGGGCGCGCCGCTGCTGGCATTGGGTTGCACTGACAAGCCGACCAGATTGTTGGCGTTGCCTGCATTGGCGGAATAATTGGCATAAGGTGTGGGTGTGAGCTCCTGAAATGGGGTCAGGCCGGTAAAGCCGCCCACGCCGTTGGTGCGCACGCCCATCGCCAGCCAGAGCGGATTGCCGGTGAAGACGCCACCAAAATCCAGGGTGGTGGTGAACAAACCGTTGGTCACGCCCACGTCCAGATTGGTGACGGTGCCGCCGACCTGGCTGCCGCCGATGCCAGCGTTGAACAGGGCGAAGGTCAGGTCATAGTTGCCGTTGGCGGGATTCGCGCCGTCGTTCAGCCGGCCTTGATAGGTGAAGGCTGTGCCTTGGGCAAAAGCGGTTGCAGGTTGCAGGCTGCAAGTTGCCAGGGCCAGCAGCCACAGGCTGCGGGCAAGGAGGTGTTTTGTTTTCATGTTTAGATTGGGTCAAAGGTTGAAGTTTTAAGGTGGTTATTGCTTCAACCGGAAAAACACATTCCCTTTGGGTGGCGCATTGGTGACGCGGTTGTTCACGACCGCACCGAGATAGTTACCCCACGCCAGCGTGGCGAGGTTGGCGTTGGTTTGCAGCATCCAACCGGTGACGGTGGCATCCCATGAGATGATGGCTTGAGTGCCCATCTGCATGATGGCCAACGTCGGTGGCGGTGCTGCTGGTAGATTTGAGAGCGCAAACACCACCCCGTCATTGTTTGTGCCGCCATAGTATGTCATGCCGTAGAGCGTTGAACTGTCTAGCATAAGCGAACACCAGGAAGGAGATGCCCCGTCGCCCGTGCCGCCGGCGAAAGAATGCACATTGGTGTAACTGCTCCCATCGGTGCTTACTCTGAACAACACGCCAAGATTGCTTGCGCCGCCGACCGACGTCATGCCATAGAGCGAGCCGTTCGCCAGCGTCAGCGAACCATCCGGATTCGCGCCGTCGCCCGTGCCACCGGCGAAAGAGTGCAGATTGGTGTAACTGCCCCCATCGGTGTTCAGTTTGAACACCACACCCAGATTGGCCGCGCCGCCAGATTGTGCCACGCCGTAAAGCGTCGAACCGTCCAGCGTCAGGGAGCGAGGAGGCGACGCCCCCTCATTCGGGTAGCCGGCAAAGGAGTGCAGGTTGGTATAACCGCTCCCATCCGTGTTCACGCAGAACACAGTCCCGAGATTGTTGGTGCCCCCTTGGGACGTCAGTCCATAGAACGTCGTGCCGCTCACAACCAGGTCACCGCTCGGCCAGGCCCCGTTGGTCGCCCCGCCAGTGAACACATGCAGATTGGTGTAACCGCTGCCATCTGTGTTTATTCGAAACAGCACTCCGAGATCGCTCGCGCCGCCATGCATCGTCATGCCGTAGAGCTTGCCGCTCACCAGCGTCAGCGAACCATACGGGATTGACCCGTTGGTCGCGCCGCCGGTGAAAGAGTGCAGGTTGGTATAAGCGCTGCCATCCGTGTTCACGCGGAAGACCAGCCCGGCACCCCAGTAGCTGCCGGCTCCCGTCATTCCATAGAGGGTCGAACCCGACAGTATCAGCGCAGCCGACGGATTCAGCCCATTGCCCGCGTAGGCGGAGAAGGAGTGCAGGTTGGTAACGCTGCCGCCATTGGTGCTCATCCTGAACACCTCGCCACCACCGGCCACGCCGCCTTGCGACGTCATGCCGTAAATCGTGCCATTCGACAGGATCAGTGAGCCCATCGGATTGGCCCCTCCATTCGGGGCACCGGCGAAAGATCGCAGCAGAGTGAAAGTTTGCGCCGAACCAGTGGTGGCGACCACCAGCACTGCCAGCCATATAACAATTATGCAGTTCTTTTTCATATTATCCTTTCCAAGTTCAGTGTTTGTTTCGACGTGGTTATTGCTTCAACCGGAAGAAGACCGTTCCCGTGAGCGGCGCATTGGTCACGCTGTTGTTGACGACCGGGCCAACGTAGTTGCCCCAAGTGCCGGTGGAGAGATTGTTGTTCGTCTGGAGCGTCCAACCGGTAGCTGATGTATCCCAAGACACGATGGCCTGATTGCCGACATGCGTAATGATGAGCAACGGTGCGCCGGGCGTTTGCATCACCTGGATCAGCGACCAGAAGCCGCCGGTCACGGAATAATTTCCGCCAGACATCGCGCCGCTGGCATCCGGCTGGCCGATGGTGCCACTCACGGAATACTGCCCGTTCGTGCTGGTGCCGCCGCCGCCGGAGATTTTATACCAGTCAATCGTGTAGCTTTGCCCAAATGCCTGAAGGCTGAAAGCCAACGGCAAAAGGATGAAACCAAACAGCCGTGCGCTTCCCCCGGCGTAGCGGCGCTTGGCAAAGCGCTGGTAACTGCTGCAAGTGAATATGACGGCGCTCCGCCGAGATGCCGCTATGGTTATTTGCGCGCTCATTTCGCACCTCCAAGTTTTTCGGTCATGAGTTGTTCCAGTTTTTGCAAACGCGCTTTCAAGTCAGCGTTCTCAGATTTGAGTTCATCAATTTGCGTTTCCGCTTTCCGCTTTCCGCTTTCCACTTTTTCATTCAATCCCTGAATGGCCGCCAGCGCCACGCCGCCTTCATCAATTGGGGCGATATGTCTCTCATCGGTCCCCACTGCAAATGCGGCGTAGAAATCCTGCGCCATCGGTCCAATATGGCGGGTCGCTGCGTCCGTCTTGTAACTCCATTGCATCACCGGTAGTTGCGCCACCTTCGCAAGCACCTCCTCCGGCTTCACTGAGGCAAAGTTCTGCTTGGCATTTCGATCACTGTTGTTGTTAAACGTGCCGTTGACCGTAACCCCGGAGGAAGTCCAGGCGAGCGCGAGATTGTTGCCGTTCCCGGTGCAACCCAAGCCGCCGCCGCTGCCG
>Ga0182030_10012638_pt1 | contig 16885 bp, 13 predicted proteins | sample 812S3MmetaG_FD_121299 | JGI IMG/M metagenome (GOLD analysis project Ga0182030, IMG submission 121299) | Permafrost microbial communities from Stordalen Mire, Sweden - 812S3M metaG (Illumina Assembly) | ecosystem: Environmental > Terrestrial > Soil > Wetlands > Permafrost | place: Sweden...
ACAACCCGACCGTGGTGCGCGTGCACGGGGCGGTTGAGCTTCCGGTGGTGGCTCAAGAGCTGGCCCGCAACCATGATGCCGTCGTCGCGCTCGGCGTCGTGATTCGCGGTGCCACACCGCATTTCGAATATGTTTGTGATGCCGTGACGCAGGGTCTGACCCGGGTTTCGCTGGATGCGTCAACGCCGGTCGGCAACGGAGTGCTCACCACCAACACCGAGGAACAGGCGTTGGAGCGGGCCGGGCTTCCCACGTCCGTGGAGGACAAGGGAGCACAGGCGGCGGGGGCGGCCCTGACCGCGGCGCTGACCTTGCGTGACTTGCGTACTCGGTCGTGACCCCGGCCTCCCGCGAGGCGTGGGATGTTGAGCTGCGTCCGCACCTGACGCCCGTATTCGTCTACGTCGCAGCGTTTCTCATCGCGGCCACGCACATCGCGGTCGGCGTATTGCTCAAGGCCGGCTCAAGCGGGGTGATCTTCCAGACCTCCGACCAAGTGGCGATGGCCATCCTGGGCCTGGTCATCGCCGGTGCGGTGCTGTTGTTCGCCCGGCCTACGCTGCGGGTCGGCTCGGCCGGACTTTCGGTGCGAAACCTGTTGGGCTATCGGCTGATTCCGTGGTCGGAGGTGGTCGGTGTGTCGTTTCCCGCCGGTAACCGTTGGGCCCGAATCGACCTGCCCGATGACGAGTACATCCCGGTGATGGCGATCCAAGCCGTCGACAAGGACCGGGCGGTGGATGCCATGGACACGGTGCGGTCGCTGCTGGCCCGCTACCGGCCGGACCTGCGCGCGCACTGAATACGCACCAGGGCCGCATCGTCGTACGATCGGGCGATGGCAAGTCGTAATTGGGCGCCGGTTGCGGCGCTCATCGTCGTACTGACGCTGGGCGCCTGCACCACATCCGTGCCTGGACAGGCGACGCGGGGCTCCGGTCAGCCCCCGGCCAGCTCCACCAAAGCAAAGCCGACGCCGGTGCCGATCGTGGCCCGCGACCTGCTGCTGCAGGACGCGACTACTACCCCGCTCGGGCCGGCGATCGCGATTCCGGTGGGGGACAGTTACTTCACCAGCGCTCGGCCACCGGAATGCGCGGCGGCATTGCTGTTCAAGGGTTCACCGCTGCTGCCCGCCGGCGCATCCGACCATGCCGATTCGGCATACCAAGTCGGCGGCCCGGCCCTGTACGCGGAATCGGCCGACGTCTACCCCAATGCCATCGACGATCACGACGTGGTGTGGAAAGGCTTTAGCGCCGTATCGAATTGTCGTGGCGAGGCCATTGGGGTTGCCCCGCTTGGGGACTTCAAACCGATGAAACTCAGCTTCTTCGCCACTCCGGCAGATGGTGTGCTGGTGTGGACAATGACCCGCCCGGATTGGATCTGCGACTACGGGCTGGCGGCGATTCCGCGGGTGGTTCTGATGATCGCGGCATGCGACACCAAGCCGGGATTCCCGATGGCGGACTGGGCGGCGAAAAGAAGGGCGCAACTAAGCGGCGGAACCGCCTGATCGAATCGGGCCGAATAGCAGAATCTTTCGATTAGCAGCGATACGCTGCGCCGGTGCGGTCCGCGGCCACGAAACACATCAGTCGATGGGCCGTAGTTCGCAATGCTTTAGGCAATCCGAATCTCGTCAAGGCAGAAGTAGGGACCGCCACGTTGACGGCGAACACGCACGGACGCTGCAGCACGGTGATCACTTCGGCGAGATCGCCCTGCTGTTCAATGCCCCGCGTACGGCCACGGTGCGCTGCACGCAGGCAGGTGCGCTGTGGCGGTTGCGTCGGGACGATTTCTTGCGTGCCATTACCGGCAACTCGAGCACCGAGGCGGCGATCAAGGCGATAGCCGACCAACGGCTCGCACACGCCGGTGCGGTCGATCTCTCACAAGGGGACGGACGCTAAGTGGCCGAGGCACGGACAAGTCGGTGGGCGGTATTTCGCAATGCGTTGGCCAATCCGAACATCGCCAAGGTCGAATCATCGGTCGCGGCGGGTGTCATCGGAAACGTGGCTTGGCTTTCGACGATGTTGGACATCACCTACCATCAGCTGGGCCCGGTCGGTCCCGGCTGGTTCATCATCGTCCGGCAGATCACCGGGGCACTGAGCGCTCCCGTCTACGCCGCCCTGGCGGGACGCTTCCGGCGCGAACGCGTGCTGGCGTGCAGCATCGTCGCTTGCGGAATCGCAGTGGCGCTTGTGATTCCGGTGGTGGAGTTGCACGCGGTCAACGCACTGCTGTTCCTGGCGATCGCGCTGGAAGGGTTCGCCCAGTCCGCCCCAAAGGCGCTCAACGATGCGCTGCTTCCGTGGCTCGCGGACTCGCCGGCCCAGCTGGTTGCGGCGAATGCGATCACGGCTCTTCTCGAGACTGCCGGCGTATCGGCCGGTGCCGGAGTGGCCGCGGTGGCGATCTATTTTTCTGGCACGTCCGCGGCATTGACGACCGTCGCGGTGCTCTGCGTCCTGGGGGCCTGGCCGCTTTTCGCCATTCGTGGGATAGATACCCGGGTGGGCAACGACGGCTCACGGGTCCTCACCGAACTCGCCGGAGGCATCAGAGTACTCCGGAGGTCGCCGAACGCCCGGGTCGTGATCGTGGTCATGGCACTCACCGCGGCACTGACCGGCATCGCGCAGAGCCTCGTCGCCAGCATTGCGACCGACCTTTTGCACCTGGGTGAGGACGGGACTCCGCTGTTGATCGGGGCCGTCGGTGTCGGCGGCCTGATCGGCGGCATCTCAAGCCTGTCGCTCGGCCGGCGCTCGATATCCCTTCCGCTGGTGGTCAGCCTGGTCGGGTGCGCGTTGGCGTTGTTCGTGCTCACGGTCACCTCGGCCGCGGTCGTTGCCCTCCCGGTCCTGAGCGTGTTGGGAATCGGCATTGCCTATCAGTTGGTGTGTGGTCGCACGCTGCTGCAACGCAGTGCGTCGGGGCGATCACTCGACCTGCTCGTCGGCATCAACGCACTGATCGTTGTCACCGTCACGGGCGTCGCCGGCCTGTGCGCTGCGCAGCTCAACGCCGCGATCGGCCTGCGCGAGACGCTCTGGCTCGCCGTCGGTTTGGCGGTGCTCGGGGCCGTCTATGCCGTATGGCGTCTGACGCAGGTGGAACGGCTGTCTCCAGTTGAGCGCGAAGAGCTTGACGCCATCAGAAGCGTGCCGGCATTCAAGCCGCTGTCCGTGGCGGCCGCAAACCAACTCGCCTCAGCCCTCATCGCAATTCAGCCCGCCGACGGTGATGTCGTTGTCCGACAAGGTGATCCCGCTGAGGACATGTTTCTCATCGCCTCGGGCGTCTTCGACACCCTCGTCGACGGCCAGCACGTGCGGACGCTGCAGCACGGCGAGCACTTCGGGGAGATCGCCCTGCTGTTCAATGCGCCGCGTACGGCCACCGTGCGGTGTGTGCAGACCGGCACGCTCTGGCAGCTGCGCCGCGACGATTTCTTGAGCGCCATCACTGGAAACTCCACCAGCCGGGAGACGATCCAGGCGATCGCCGACCAACGGCTCGCTGACGCCGGCAGCGTCGGGCCTGTCGATAGCGACTACTAGCCTGGATGTGTGCCAGATCCCGCCACGTATCGCCCCGCGCCCGGGTCCATCCCGGTCGAGCCGGGCGTTTACCGATTCCGGGATCCGCACGGCCGCGTCATTTACGTCGGCAAGGCCAAAAGCCTGCGAAGCCGGCTGACGTCATACTTCGCCGACGTCGCCAGTCTGCACCCGCGCACCCGGCAGATGGTGACCACCGCGGCCAAGGTCGAGTGGACGGTGGTCAACACCGAAGTCGAGGCGTTGCAGTTGGAATACAACTGGATCAAGGAGTTCGATCCGCGCTTCAACGTCCGCTACCGCGACGACAAGTCGTACCCGGTGCTCGCCGTCACGCTCAACGAAGAGTTTCCCCGGCTGATGGTCTACCGGGGACCGCGGCGCAAGGGCGTGCGCTATTTCGGCCCGTACTCACACGCGTGGGCTATCCGGGAGACGCTGGATCTGCTCACCCGGGTCTTCCCGGCCCGGACCTGTTCGGCCGGAGTGTTCAAGCGGCACAACCAGATCGACCGGCCATGCCTGCTCGGCTACATCGACAAGTGCTCGGCGCCGTGTATCGGCAGGGTCAGCCCCGAGCAGCATCGCCAGATCGTGATGGACTTCTGCGACTTCCTGTCCGGCAAGACCGACCGCTTTGCCCGCGAGCTGGAACAGCAGATGAACGCCGCGGCCGAGGAACTCGATTTCGAACGGGCCGCCCGGCTGCGTGACGATCTTGGCGCAGTCAAGCGGGCCATGGAGAAGCAGGCCGTGGTGCTCGGCGACGGCACCGACGCCGACGTGGTCGCGTTCGCCGACGACGACCTCGAGGCGGCGGTGCAAGTGTTTCACGTGCGCGGCGGCCGGGTGCGCGGCCAACGCGGCTGGATCGTCGAAAAGTCCGGAGATCCAGGCGAATCCGGTGAGGAGCGGTTGGTCGAGCAATTCCTGACCCAGTTCTACGGCGAGCAGGCCGAACTGGGTGGCGCCGCCGACGAATCCACCAACCCGGTTCCGCGCGAGGTGCTGGTGCCCTGCCTGCCGTCCAACGCCGACGAGCTGACCAGCTGGCTGTCGGGGCTGCGCGGCTCCCGGGTCGCGCTGCGAGTGCCGCGGCGCGGCGACAAGCGTGCGCTGGCCGAGACTGTGCAGCGCAACGCGAAAGAGGCTCTGCAGCAACATAAGCTGAAGCGCGCCGGTGATTTCAATGCCAGATCGGCTGCGCTGCAGAATATTCAGGATGCCCTGGGTTTGGCGACTGCACCACTGCGGATCGAGTGCGTTGACATCAGCCATGTGCAGGGCACCGACGTGGTGGGCTCGCTAGTGGTGTTCGAGGACGGGCTGCCGCGCAAATCCGACTATCGCCATTTCGGTATTCGGGAAGCCGCCGGGCAGGGCCGCTCTGACGACGTCGCGTCGATCGCCGAGGTGACCCGGCGCCGGTTCCTGCGGCACCTGAGCGACCAGAGTGATCCGAATGTGCTTTCCCCGGAAGGAAAATCGCGCCGGTTCGCCTACCCGCCCAATCTGTTCGTCGTCGACGGCGGTGCGCCGCAGGTCAACGCGGCCAGCGCGGTGCTGGACGAGCTCGGCATCACCGACGTCGCGGTGATCGGCCTGGCCAAGCGGCTGGAAGAGGTGTGGGTACCCTCGGAGCCGGACCCCATCATCATGCCGCGCAACAGCGAGGGGCTGTATTTGCTACAGCGAGTGCGTGACGAGGCGCATCGGTTCGCGATCACCTACCATCGGAGCAAACGATCCAAGCGAATGACGGCGTCGGCGCTGGATTCGGTGCCAGGATTAGGAGAGCATCGCCGCAAGGCGCTGGTGACCCATTTCGGCTCGATCGCCCGCCTCAAGGAGGCCACCGTCGACCAGATCACTGCCGTTCCCGGTATCGGCGTGGCGACTGCCACCGCCGTCCTCGAAGCACTGCGACCTGAGCAACCGGAGCCTGAAGAATGACCGGCCCCGGAGAATTGACCGACAGCCACCACGGTGACGCCGCGGCCGGCATCGACGTTGTTCTGGTGACCGGGTTGTCGGGGGCCGGGCGGGGTACTGCCGCCAAGGTGCTCGAGGATCTCGGCTGGTACGTGGCCGACAACCTGCCGCCCCAGCTGATCACCCGGATGGTGGATTTCGGCCTGGCGGCCGGATCGCGGATCACCCAGCTGGCCGTGGTGATGGACGTGCGCTCACGGGGTTTCACCGGCGACCTCGATGAGGTGCGCAATGAATTGGCCACCCGCAATATCAATCCGCGCGTGGTGTTCATGGAGGCCTCCGACGACATGCTGGTGCGCCGATACGAACAGAATCGTCGCAGCCACCCGCTGCAGGGCCAGCAGACGCTGGCCGAGGGCATTGCGGCTGAGCGCAGGATGCTGGCCCCCGTTCGCGCCACCGCCGACCTGATCATCGACACCTCGACGCTGTCGGTGCGGGGTTTGCGGGAAAGCATCGAGCGGGCGTTCAGCAGTGACGCCAGCGCGTCGACCAGCGTCACCGTCGAGTCGTTCGGATTCAAGTACGGCCTGCCGATGGACGCCGACATGGTCATGGACGTGCGTTTTCTGCCGAACCCGCACTGGGTCGACGAATTGCGTCCACACACCGGCCAGCATCCGGCGGTCCGCGATTACGTGTTGAGCCAGTCCGGCGCGGCAGAGTTCCTCGACGCTTACCATCGATTGCTATCTCTGGTTGTCGACGGCTACCGCCGGGAGGGCAAGCGTTATATGACGGTCGCGATTGGCTGCACGGGCGGCAAACACCGCAGCGTCGCGATCGCCGAGGCTTTGGTGCAACTGCTGGGGGACAATGAGCAACTGTCGGTGCGGGTGCTGCACCGTGATCTGGGTCGCGAATGAGCCCAGTGAATAGCGAGGGCATCGTCGCCCTGGGCGGTGGGCACGGCTTGTACGCAACGCTGTCCGCGGCGCGGCGGCTGACCCCCTACGTCACCGCGGTGGTGACCGTCGCCGATGACGGTGGTTCGTCGGGCCGGCTGCGCAACGAACTCGGCGTCGTGCCGCCAGGCGATCTGCGAATGGCCTTGGCGGCCTTGGCATCTGACAGTCCGTACGGACAACTGTGGGCGACCATCCTGCAGCACCGGTTCGGCGGCAGCGGCGCCTTGGCCGGACACCCGATCGGCAACCTGATGTTGGCCGGATTGTCCGAAGTGCTGGCCGATCCGGTCGCCGCCCTCGACGAACTCGGCCGCATCCTCGGCGTGAAAGGCCGGGTGCTGCCGATGTGCCCGATCGCGCTGGAGATCGAGGCCGACGTGTCGGGACTGGAGGCCGACCCGCGAATGTTCCGGGTGATCCGCGGTCAAGTGGCGATCGCGACCACCCCGGGCAAGGTGCGCCGCGTGCGGCTGCTTCCCGCCGACCCGCCGGCGACCCGGCAGGCCGTCGACGCCATCATGTCCGCCGACCTGGTGGTGCTGGGGCCGGGGTCATGGTTCACCAGCGTGATCCCGCATGTACTGGTGCCGGCGCTTGCCGCGGCGCTGCAGGCCACCACGGCACGGCGTGCGCTGGTGCTCAACTTGGTGGCAGAACCGGGGGAGACGGCCGGTTTCTCGGTGGAGCGTCACTTGCACGTGTTGGCGCAGCACGCGCCCGGATTCACCGTGCACGACATCATCATTGACGCCGAACGAGTGCCGGGTGAGCGAGAACGCGAGCAACTGCGCCGCACTGCCACCGTGTTGCAAGCCGAGGTCCACTTCGCTGACGTCGCCCGACCTGGTACACCTTTACATGACCCGGCCAAGCTCGCGTCGGCGCTGGACGGCGTTCGAGCGGGCCACACGGGTCCAGCAGCGCCTTCGGCGACGGCCACCGGGGAGATTCGAGTCGACGGTGAAAGTCCACAGACCGGCGTGAACGGACCGGCTGGCAGCGGACCAAGGGGTGACGACGCGTGGCGATGACGACCGAAGTCAAAGACGAGCTGAGCCGCCTGGTGGTGAAATCGGTCAGCGAGCGTCGGGCGGAAGTCACGTCCCTGCTGCGGTTCGCGGGTGGATTGCACATCGTGGCCGGCCGGGTGGTGGTCGAGGCCGAGGTGGATCTGGGCAACATCGCACGGCGGCTGCGCAAGGACATCTTCGATCTCTACGGCTACAACGCGGTCGTCCACGTGCTGTCGGCCAGTGGTATCCGCAAGAGCACCCGGTATGTGTTGCGGGTGGCCAACGACGGTGAGGCGCTGGCACGCCAGACCGGCCTGCTCGACATGCGCGGGCGTCCGGTTCGCGGTCTGCCGGCTCAGGTCGTCGGGGGCAGTGTCGGCGACGCCGAAGCCGCGTGGCGGGGAGCATTTTTGGCGCACGGGTCGCTGACCGAGCCGGGACGCTCGTCGGCACTGGAGGTGAGTTGCCCCGGCCCAGAGGCAGCGCTGGCGCTGGTGGGAGCGGCCCGCCGGCTCGGAGTCAGCGCGAAGGCCCGCGAGGTGCGTGGCGCCGATCGCGTGGTGGTGCGGGACGGGGAGGCGATCGGCGCGTTGCTGACCCGGATGGGCGCCCAGGACACCCGGCTGATCTGGGAGGAGCGCCGGATGCGTCGCGAGGTACGCGCGACGGCCAACCGGCTCGCCAATTTCGACGACGCCAATCTGCGCCGCTCGGCACGGGCCGCCGTCGCCGCGGCCGCCCGGGTGGAGCGGGCGCTGGAGATCCTAGGCGACACCGTGCCCGATCATCTGGCCTCGGCTGGCAAACTGCGCGTTGAGCACCGACAGGCTTCGTTAGAGGAGCTGGGCCGGCTCGCGGACCCCCCGATGACGAAAGATGCTGTGGCAGGCCGCATTCGGCGACTGCTGTCGATGGCCGATCGCAAGGCGAAGGTCGAAGGCATTCCCGACACGGAGTCGGCAGTTACGCCGGACTTATTGGAGGATGCCTGACCGCGGGCTACGGTCAGGTGATGAAGCGGCTTTCGAGCGTTGATGCGGCGTTTTGGTCTGCAGAAACTGCGGGCTGGCATATGCATGTGGGTGCGTTGGCGATCTGTGATCCCAGCGATGCGCCTGACTACAGCTTTGCCCGACTTCGGGAAATGTTGATCGAGCGATTGCCGGAACTGCCGCAGTTGCGCTGGCGGGTCACCGGGGCGCCGCTCGGTCTGGACCGGCCATGGTTCGTCGAAGACGCGGATCTCGACATCGACTACCACCTGCGTCGCATCGCCGTTCCCGCCCCCGGCCGCCGCCGCGAGCTCGAGGAGCTGGTGGGCCGGTTGATGTCGTACAAGCTGGACCGCGCCCGACCGCTGTGGGAACTCTGGGTGATCGAGGGTGTCGAGGGCGGCCGGATCGCCACGCTGACCAAGATGCACCACGCGATCGTCGACGGCGTCTCCGGCGCCGGGCTGGGCGAAATCCTGTTGGACGTCACGCCCGAACCGCGGCCACCGCAACAGGAAACGGTCGGATCCCTGGTGGGCTCGAAGATTCCCGGCCTGGAGCGACGCGCGGTGGGCGCGCTTTTCAACGTGGGCATCATGACGCCGTTCCGCATCGCCCGACTGCTGGAACAGACAGTGCGGCAACAGATCGTCGCCCTGGGCGTACCAGGCAGCAGGCCGGCGCGCTACTTCGACGCGCCCAAAACCCGGTTCAACGCGCCCGTCTCGCCACACCGGCGGATCACCGGCGCCCGCGTCGAGCTGGCCCGGGTCAAGGCCGTCAAGGACGCGTACGGCGTCAAACTCAACGATGTGGTGCTTGCCCTGGTGGCCGGCGCCGCACGGGAATATTTGCAGAAGCGTGGCGAGCTGCCGGCTAAACCGCTGATCGCGCAGATCCCCGTGTCGACCCGCACCGACGACAGTCAGAGCGACGTCGGGAACCAGATCAGCTCGATGACGGCATCTCTGGCCACCGACATTGAAGACCCGGCGGAACGCTTGCGCGCCATTCACGCAAGCACGCAGAGCGCCAAGGAAATGGCCAAGGCGTTGTCGGCGCATCAGATCATGGGGCTCACCGAGACCACACCGCCCGGGCTGCTGCAGCTGGCCGCCCGGGCGTACACGGCAAGCGGGCTGTCGCGAAACCTGGCTCCTATCAACCTGGTCGTGTCCAATGTCCCCGGACCGCCGGTGCCGTTGTACATGGCCGGCGCCAAACTGGACATGCTGGCGCCGCTCGGGCCGCCGGTGATGGACGTCGCGCTGAACATCACTTGCTTCTCGTACCAGGATTCGTTGGACTTCGGTTTCGTGACGACCCCCGAAGTGGCCAACGACATCGACGAAATGGCCGACGCCATCGAACCGGCGCTGACCGAGCTGGAGAAGGCCGTGGAGCTGGGCTAGTCCCGGTTCAGGTAATTGGTCGCATACACCCAGGACAGAAAGCGTGCGATGGCCTCGGCCGATTGATGCGCCCGCGGGGAACCGAAGATGTCGAAAGCATGTTGGGCGTTGGGTAATTCGGCGTAGGCGACCGGCGACTTCGACACCGCCCGCAGCTCGTCGACGAATTCCTGGGCCTCGCCGACCGGGATGAGGGAATCGTCTGTTCCGTGCAGGATGAAGAACGGCGGTGCGTCGCTGCGCACCTCACGGATCGGCGATGCGTCGACATAGACGTCGCGGTGGGTGGCGTACTTCTTTTTCACCACGAACTTCTCGAGCAGCCCGATGAATTCGCGGCGTCCCTCGCCCTGGGTGGAGTACCAGTCGTAACGCCCGTACACCGGAACCGCGGCGACCACCGAGGTGTCGGCTTCCTCGAAGCCCGGCTGGAACTTGGGGTCGTTGGGGGTCAGGGCGGCCAACGCGGACAGATGACCACCGGCCGACCCGCCGGTGATCGCGACGAAGTTCGGGTCCCCGCCGTAGTCTGCGATGTTCTCCTTGACCCAGGCCAGCGCTCGTTTCACGTCGACCATGTGATCTGGCCAGGTGTGCACCGGGGAGACCCGGTAATTCAGCGACACACAGATCCAACCACGCGAAACCAGGTGGCTCATCAAGGGATAGGCCTGCGGTCGGCGCCACCCGATCATCCACGCGCCGCCGGGCACCTGGACCAACACCGGCGCCTTGCCGTCGCGCGGCAGGTCGCGGCGACGCCAGATGTCGGCCAGGTTGGCCCGACCGTGCGGGCCGTAGGACACGATATTGCTCTTCTCGACAAAGCGCCGGCGCGCCACCGTAGTCCGCAGCGGCAGGTCACGCCGGCCCCTACGGGCCGGCGTCGTCGGCAGGGTGGCCAACTCCTCGGCATAGTCGGGCCCCAGCTGATCGCGCAGCCCCGCCTCCAGCACCGGGCCCGGCGTCGTGACGCCGCGATAGCGGATCACACCCAGGATCGCCCAGGAGGCCGCGGTCAGGGCGAGCGCCGCCTTGCCGCGCCGCCCGGCGAAGTCGCCGCGCCGGCCGCGGCGCAGCGCGTCCAGCAGCGAGGCGACGAAGTAGATGCCGGGCACCTCAGACGTCGGCCAGCCGAACCAGAACACCAGCACCGTCGGGTAGCCCTTGCGGGCCAGCGGGCGTAATCCGTTGGCGGCGTTGATGAATTCGGTTGCCGCACGTGCCAGGGGACGCGGTTTGGGTAGGCGCATCAGCCGGTGACCTTCGATTGGAGTTCGGCACGCAGGATCTTGCCGGTGCTGCCGCGGGGCAGCTCATCGAGCACGGATACTTCGCGGGGCACCTTGTAGTTGGCCAGGTTTTCCCGGACGTGCTGCTTGAGAATGTCGGTGGTCGCCGACGAGCCGGGCTCCAACACCACGAATGCCGCCAGCCGCTGGCCGTACTGCTCGTCGGCCACGCCGATCACCGCGGCCTCGGCTACCTCGGGATGTGCCGCCAGCGTTTTCTCCACTTCGATGGGGTAGACGTTCTCGCCGCCGGACACGATCATCTCGTCGTCGCGGCCGACGACGAACAGCCGTCCGGCTTCGTCGAGGTAGCCGACGTCGCCCGACGACATGAACCCGGTGTGGAAATCCTTGGTGGTGCCGGAGGTGTAGCCGTCGAACTGCGTGTCGTTGTGGACGTAGATGCCGCCAACCTCGCCGGTGGGCAGTTCGTTGAATTCCGCGTCCAGGATCCGGATTTCGGTTCCACCCGCGGGCCGGCCTGCGGTGTCGGGCGCCGCCCGCAGGTCGGCCGGTGTGGCGGTGGCGATCATGCCGGCCTCGGTGGCGTTGTAGTTGTTGTAGATCACGTCACCGAATTGGTCCATGAACGCGGTGACGACGTCGGGCCTCATCCGTGATCCCGATGCAGCCGCGAATCGCAATGACTTGCCGCTGTAGCGATTTCGGATTTCCACGGGCAGATCCATGATGCGGTCGAACATGACCGGCACCACGGCCAGGCCGGTCGCCTGGTGGCGATCGACGAGGTCGAGCGTGGCCTCCGGATCGAACTTGCGTCGAGTCACCACGGTGCAGGCCATCGACGCGGCGAAGATCAATTGCGAAAAGCCCCAAGCGTGAAACATCGGCGCGACGATCACGATGGTCTCCTCGGCCCGCCACGGCGTGCGGTCGAGGATCGCCTTGAGCGTGCCTATCCCGGCACTGCCACCAGATTGGTTGGCGCCCTTGGGGCTTCCGGTGGTGCCGGAGGTGAGCAGGATCATTTTGCCTTTGCGGCCGGTGCGCTCGGGCTGTTGTCCAGCGTGGTCGGTGATGAGATTCTCAACGGTCAGCTCGTGCTGACCGTCGGTCCAGGCCACAATGCGGGTGGCGTCGGGTTTGTCGGCCAGCGCACGGTCCACCGTCGCGGTGAACTCCTCGTCGTAGATGGCGGCGTCGACGCCTTCGCGGTTGACGACATCGGCCATCGCCGGCCCGGCGAACGACGTGTTCAGCAGCACGACGTCGGAGCCGATCCGATTGGCGGCCACCACCGCCTCGACGAAGCCGCGGTGATTGCGGCACATGATCCCGACGACCTTCGGCTGCCCCGACGGCAGGTCCTGCAGCGCTGCGGCCAACGCGTTGATCCGCTCGTCGAGCTGTCGCCAGGTCAGGGTTCCGAGTTCATCGACCAGGCCGGGGCGATCCGGGCAGCGCTGTGCCGCGCCGGCGAAACCCACCGTCATGCCCATACCCTCGCGGCGCATCGCAGCAGCCATTTTCACATAGCGGTCGGGCCGCATCGGTGCGATCATCCCGGCGCGCGCCAACGTCGTGACGACACCAAAAACGTTGCGGGCCTGATCGATTGGAGACGCCATCGCTCAGCCCAGAATCGGGAAGCGGCGCTTGGCGGCGAGCTTGTCGAGAGCCTCCTGCATCACCGACCGCACGTAGGCGTCGACCTCGTCGACATCGGGATCCTCGCCGAATTGCGCGGCGATGTCGATCGGCTTCAGCACCTGCGTCACGATCTTGGTGGGCAGCGGCACGTTGGGCGGGACGACGGCGGACAGCCCGAACGGAAAGCCGAACGACACCGGCAGGATGGCGCTGCGCAGCAAGCGCTTGATTCCCAGCCGCTCGGCCAGCCAGGTGCCACGGGTCAGGTACAGCTGGGTCTCTTGTCCGCCGATGGACACCGCGGGAACGATGGGTACGCCGGCCTCGATCGCCGTGCTGACGTATCCCTTGCGGTCGTTGAAGTCGATGACGTTTTCCGAGAGGGTCGGCCGGTACGCGTCGTAGTCGCCGCCGGGGAAGACCACCACCACGCCGCCGGACCGCAGCGCTTTGGCGGCGTTCTCGCGGTTGGCCCGGATGTAGCCGGTGCGCCGGAACAGGCCGCCCGTGACGCCCAGGAACAAGATGTCGTGGCTCAGTGTGTACACCGGCCGGTCGTAGCCGAACTTCTCGTAGAAGTCGACACTGAAGATCGGGACGTCCATCGGGAACATGCCGCCGGAGTGGTTGCCGACCACCAGCGCCCCACCGGGCGGGAAGGATTCCAGGCCCAGCACTTCGGACCGGAAGTAGGTCTTCAACACCGGACGCAGCACGCTCATCAAGCGCTGAGTCAAGCCCGGGTCGAACTTGCCCAGCTCGGGATCCCCGGATTCGGGGCCGCCGACGTCGTTCACTTCGTTCACCTGAGGCCCCCTTGTGGCTTCCCTCGAGACTTCCCGCGTTGAGTCCCTCGATGGTAGCTAGGCGGGCGGCGGCCTTCGCCGGCGGAGACTGGTTGAGCGCCCGCGCCGTCTTCTGCGACGAGGTCGAGCCCATCGCCGGCGGGAGTGCTCGGCCCAAAATCGCAGCTAGGTTGTGACAGCCGAGTCAATGATGTTGCAGTGCAACATCATTGACTCTCCCGTGGCTGCGGCGATGGAAGCGGCGATCCCGACGCGTGGTTCCGGGTGTAGCCGGCCGTGGAGGTTTGCCGGTGGGTGGCTTCGGCGGTGCTGGTTTCAGCCATCGGCACTGGTGAAAATCCCCACCATTCGAGTCGCTGACCAGGCATTTATCCGAGCCCGGGGCAACGGGCTTGAGCTTGGTCTCGGACGGATATAGTGTAGGCCGAATTCGAGGGTTATGGTTACCCACGCCAAATGCCGAACCGCCCCTTGAGAGAAGACGCGATGGACTCTGCCGGTTTGTCAGACGAGCGTGGCTCCCGCTCGGTAGCCGAGCGTGCAGCTCGTGAGTGGCACGGGCGTCGTCCGCACCCCGGCACGGTTCGGCCCGGCCCGCCCCATGCCCATCAAGCAGGGGCGATGCCTGCGAACCGGCCCTCCGGCGATGTCGATCGGGCCATCGCGGTGGCCGAGGCGGCGGATCTGCGCCAGGCCGACTACTTTCTGCGTTTGCTTAGCCAGAATCGCCGTCTCGTGGAGCACCGGATCGAGGGCTACCACAAGGCGATCGTCGGCGCCGAAGCCAGCGGCAACACCGAAGGCGCGTCCGGCCTGCGGCGCTTGGCGCGCGTCGAAGAACAGGAACGGGACACCCTGACCAGTCTGATCGAGAAGCTGCGCCGCCGATTTCCCACTCGGAACGCGGCTGAGGTTCCTGCCATGCCCCGACGGCCACGGCTGGTGGTCCGCTAGCACCGCCGAGCGCTGAACGGGTGAATCACCCCTCGCGGCACTGATTTTCGACGTCTGAATCCCCGGGCTCGCCGGCATTTGTACGAAATCGCCACAGGCGATTATGTTGCCGATAGATTGTATTGGCCAGCTGGTTTTTGCGATAGGAACGAGGCTGCCATGGGATTCATGTCACCGGAGCTTCCCGACGTCGATCACGACACCTGGCAGACCCTGCCGCGGGCGACGCGACTCCAGATTGTCACCCGGCATTGGGCCGAACATGGCTTCGGGACACCGTATGCGGTGTACCTGCTGTACCTGATGAAGATCGCCCTCTACATCGCCGCCCCCGCTGCGATCATCTCGCTGACCCCAGGGCTGGGCGGGCTCGGCCACATCGGCGACTGGTGGACACAGCCGATCGTCTACCAGAAGGTCGTAGTGTTCACGCTGATCTTCGAAGTGCTGGGCCTTGGCTGCGGATCCGGCCCGTTGACCGGGCGATTCCTGCCGCCGATCGGCGGGGTGCTGTATTGGCTGCGCCCCAACACAATCCGACTACCGGCGTGGCCGGACAAGGTGCCGTTCACCCGCGGCGATTCCCGCGGCGTCATCGACATCGCCCTGTATGCCATCGTGCTGGGCGGCGCGGTGTGGGCCTTGCTGTCGCCGGGGCATGGCGGGCCGGTCACCGCGGCTGGTGACGTCGGTCTGATCGACCCCGTCCTGGTGGCGCCGACGATCGTCGCCCTGGCGCTGTTGGGCCTGCGCGACAAAACCATCTTCCTGGCCGCCCGCGGTGAGCACTATTGGCTGAAACTGCTGGTCTTCTTCTTCCCGTTCGCCGATCAGATCGCCGCGTTCAAAATCATCATGCTGTTCCTGTGGTGGGGGGCGGCGACGTCCAAGCTCAACCACCATTTCCCCTACGTCGTCGCGGTGATGACGAGCAACAACGCGCTGCTGCGGGCCCGGATATTCAACCCGGTCAAGCACATGCTCTACCGCGACCATGTCAACGACCTGCGCCCGACGGTGGTGCCCAAGCTGATGGCCCATGTTGGCGGTACCACGGCGGAATTCCTGGTTCCCACGGTTCTGGTCCTGGTCGCCGGCGACCAGCCCTGGCGGTGGGTGCTCATCGGGTTCATGGTGATCTTCCACCTCAACATCCTTTCCAACCTCCCGATGGGAGTTCCGTTGGAATGGAACGTGTTTTTCATCTTCTCGCTGTTCTATCTGTTCGGGCATTACGGCGCCATCCGCGCCACCGATCTGCGCTCACCGTTGCTGCTGGCCATCCTTCTTGTGGTGGTCGCCGTCGTGATCGTGGGAAACCTTTTCCCCGAGAAGATTTCGTTCCTGCCCGCAATGCGCTATTACGCCGGCAACTGGGCGACCAGCCTGTGGTGCTTCCGCGCCGGCGCCGAAGACACGATCGAAGCCAAGGTGGTGAAAAGCTCCGCGCTGGTTGCCAATCAGCTAGCCAAGCTGTACGGACCCGAGACCGCCGAGCTGATGTCCGACAAGGTGGCGGCGTTCCGGGCGATGCACACCCATGGCCGGGCGCTCAACGGCCTGTTGCCTCGCGCGATCGACAACGAGGCCGACTACCGCGTGCGTGAGGGCGAAGTGGTGGCCGGGCCCCTGGTCGGCTGGAACTTCGGCGAGGGCCACCTGCACAACGAGCAGTTGCTCGAGGCGCTGCAGCGACGCTGCCAGTTCGAGGACGGCGACGTCCGCGTCGTCATCTTGGAGGGCCAGCCGATCCACGTCCAACGGCAGTGGTATCGGATCGTCGATGCAAAGACGGGTCTGATCGAGGCGGGTTACGTCGAGGTCGCCGACATGCTGAGCCGCCAGCCGTGGCCCGAGCCGGGCGATGAATTCCCGGTGCACGTGACCAGTCAGCGCGCCGCCCGATAGCAATGCGGTCGTTGTCGGCGGCGTGCGGTGTCGTAAATCTTGCGACAGCGCGCGTGCTGGGTTGTGATTTGTGTCATCGACGCGCCGCGCAGCCGGAAACGCAGCAATGATGGCTCTCACAAGGCTGTATCGAGGGCCAACAGTTCGGGACTCTTACCGGCCCCGAAACTGTTCTCGCTACTGATCTAGGCTGACGGCAACTGGTTCATCAGGGGACGGCCAAGCAAAGACAGGGAGAGACACGTGACGGTCCGAGTAGGCATCAACGGCTTTGGTCGAATCGGACGCAACTTCTACCGGGCGTTATTGGCCCAGCAGGAGCAGGGGATCGCCGATATCGAGGTGATCGCCGTCAACGACATCACGGACAACAGCACCCTCGCTCACCTGCTCAAATTCGACTCGATCCTGGGACG
>Ga0182030_10012640_pt1 | contig 16884 bp, 11 predicted proteins | sample 812S3MmetaG_FD_121299 | JGI IMG/M metagenome (GOLD analysis project Ga0182030, IMG submission 121299) | Permafrost microbial communities from Stordalen Mire, Sweden - 812S3M metaG (Illumina Assembly) | ecosystem: Environmental > Terrestrial > Soil > Wetlands > Permafrost | place: Sweden...
ACCGAAGCCCAGGAAGCGCGCGGGACGATCGGCTCGCAGCTCGAGACGCTCCGGGCCAAGGTCGCTGCTGAAGGAGACGACCTGGTCGCCGAGTTCGTCGACGACGGGTTCTCCGGGGCGCGCCTTGACCGCCCTGGGCTCGACGTCTTACGAGACGCGGCCGAGCAAGGTGCGGTCGAAGCTGTGTGGTGCCTGTCGCCTGACCGCTTGGCCCGCTCCTTCGCTTACCAGATGCTGATCCTGGACGAGCTTTCCCGCCTCGGGGTCGTGGTCCAGTTCACCGATCCCCCTCCCATCGACAACGACCCTGAGGCCAGGCTGCTGGTCCAAGTCCAAGGGGTCATAGCCGAATACGAAAAGGCGAAGTTCGCCGAACGGGAGCGGCGGGGCAAGCTCTACCGGGCCAGGGCGGGCGAGGTGCTCTCCCGAAAGGTGCCTTATGGCTACCGGCGCGTTCTTCGAGGGCCCCAGGGCCCCGCTCACCTCGTCGTGCACGACCAAGAAGCGGCCGTGGTGCAGCGGATCTTTGCCGACTTCTTAGGCGGTGCCAGTACCCGAGGCCTCGCCGTCGCCCTGGTGGCCGAGGGCATCGCCTCGCCCGATGACAAGCCCGTGTGGCCCCTGGCCACGATCGGGCGCCTGCGGCCCTCGCACGGTCGCGGACATTCCATCGGCCGCTACCGGCTACGTCGTGGTGGCGACGTCGGGCTACGTGCCAAAGTCGGCCAACACGCGGGGTACGGGCTCGGGCGCGGACCCCGCACGAGCATATAAGCGGGTTTTTGGACCCTACAGGCGCGCTGAACCGTCTGCCGACTAGTCCAACAAGCCCAAGCGGACCACCCTGCCGAGCCTGCCTCCCACGGTTTTTCCCACTCTCCCATGACGGGCAGCAACGGGAGGAGCGCCGCACAGGGCGCCAGCGCCGTGAAGGCGTTCCCAGCCTCCTTACCAGAGGCCACTGGCCCAACGGGGTGGGCGCCGCTCGACTAAGGCCTTTTGCGTCTCGACGTGCCGCCGGGCTGGGCAGCCGTCAGCCTTTGCCTAAACGAGGCGGGCCACAGCGAGGGGCTCCGATCGGACGTTGCCTGGCTCAGCTCCGTCGCCGCAGCAACTGGTCGAGCCCCACGGCCAGCAGTACCAAGGCCCCAAAGACCACGTCCTCGTAGACAGGGTTGAGGTTGAGGAGGACGAAACCGTTGTCGATCAGTTCGATGATCACGGTGCCGACGACGGCCCGCCAGACGGCGCCCTCACCCCCCATGATGCTTGTACCTCCGACCACCGTCGCCGCGATGGCCGTCAAAGCGAGCGTCGAGCCGATGCTAGGGTCCGCCGACCCCGCCTGCGACGCCTCGATGATCCCGGCGGTCGCCGCGCATGTCCCGCTGATCCCAAATACCACTATGCGGTACAACCAGATCGGGATGCCCGACAGCCTGGCCGCCTCGGGGTTACCACCGATAGCGTACAGGCCCCGGCCGAACCGCGTAAATGCCAGCAGCGCACCGGTGACGATGGCTACCCCTACAAAGACCCAGGCTGCCACCGTGATGCCGTACGTGTCGTTCATCACCATGAAGCCGGCGGCCGAGGTGGACGCCACATTGCCACCGGTCACCACTGTGGCCAAGCCCAGGAATATGTAGCTGGTGGCCAGTGTGGCGATGAAGCTGTTGACCCGCCCGAAGGCAATGACGCCGCCGTTGATGGCGCCCAAACCAAACCCGATGATCAGGGCGATGGCGAACGCACCAACCGTACCGAGGCTTCCCGCCAAGAGCACCGAGATGATGGCGCAAAACGCATAGACCGACCCTTGGGACAGGTCGAACCCTCCGGCGACAATGGTCAGGGTCGCCCCACACGCGGCGATGCCCTCCCAGCTCATCTGGTTGAGCATGTTGCCGACGTTGCTCATCGTCCGGAAGGACGACGAGCTGATCGATAGGCCGGCGGCGATGAGAACGAGGAAGGCGATGATCCCGTAGTCCCGGGGTGAGAGCCGCCGTTTGGCGACGCTCCCCGTCGTTTCAACCACCGCGGGCGCGGCCTGGGTGGCGGTCACAGGCTCGCCCGTTCAGGCACGGTCCCAAAGGCGGCGGCAATGATGGCCTGGCGGTCGGCTGCCCCCTCCTCGAATTCCGCCACCACCCTTCCCTTCCTGAACACCAGCACTCGGTGCGCCAAACCCATAAGCTCCTCCAGTTCGGAAGAAATCAGCATCACGCCGATCCCCGAAGCAGCGGCGTCGGCGATCATCTGGTGAATAGCGGCCTTCGCGCCCACGTCGACGCCCCGCGTCGGCTCGTCGGCAATCAGGACCTTCGGGCTGCAGGCGAGCCATTTTGACAACAGCACCTTCTGCTGGTTTCCGCCTGAGAGCCGCCGGACGATGTAGCGGGGATCGGGCGGCCGGATGTCGGCCCGGGCAATCCAGTCCCTCACCCGGTTGTTCACCCAGCGGGGCAACGCGATGCCGAACTTCCCGGCCCCTTGGCGATCGCTCAGGGCAAAGTTCTCGGCTATGGAGCGGTCCAGGACAAGGCCCTGGCCCTTGCGGTCCTCAGGGGCCATGACAACGCCCGCAGCACTCGCCGCCCGGGGACTGTGCAGGCGCAATGCAGACCCCCCGGCCACCCGGACGGTACCTCGGTCACAACGGTCGGCCCCGATCACGCAACGGGCGAACTCCGAGCGTCCCGCCCCCACCAGTCCTGCCAGCCCCACTATCTCTCCCGCCTTTACCGAAAGGCTCACGCCCCGCACGACGTCGTCCCGCCAAATGTCGGAAGCTTCGAGCACTACCTCGGCGTCGGGGAGTGGCCGGTGTTTCGGTACGTACATCTGCCGCAATGACCGGCCCACCATCTTTTGGATCAGGCTGCCTTCGTCCTCTTCGCCCACCGGGGACGTGCTCACGAGGTTCCCGTCACGCAGCACCGACACGGTGTCGGCGGTCGAGAGGACTTCGTGCAGGTGGTGCGACACCATACCTATGGCCACGTCTTTGCTCATGCGGCGCAGGAGCGCCAAGAGAAGATCCGCTCGCCTTACGTCGAGTGACGAAGTTGGCTCGTCGAGGATGAGCACGCGTGGGCGACGGATGAGGCAACGAAGGATTTCCAGGACCTGTCTGTCCGCAATAGATAGCTCCCGCACGGTCGTCATCGGGGGCAACCAGAAGCCGGTTTCCTCGCACACCTGCTCGAACTGGCGGAAGGCGGCAGACCGCCGCAGGGTGCCGACCCCGGCTACTTTTATGCCCAGGAACACGTTTTCCAAGACGGTGCGGGCCGGCACCGAAGTCAGTTCCTGCGTGGCGATCTCCACACCGGCGGCGCGCGCCACGCGGGGGGTAGCGTTGCGGAAAGGCTTTCCCCACACGACCACCTTGCCCCTCTCAGGGCGGACCATCCCGGCGGCGACCCGCATCAGCGTCGACTTTCCGGCACCGTTCTCCCCCACGAGGGCATGGACCTCCCCCGGTCTGAGGGCAAGGCTCACATCGGCCAGGACCTCTGTCGTACCGTACTTTTTGCTGATGCCCTCAAGCTCGAGCAACGGGCGCCCTCCCAATAACAGGCCCTCCCGGTTCGTCTGCCGCGGGCCTCTGCCCCGCCGTCGCCAGAGAAACCCCAGTGGGTACCACGATTTCTACTGGCGACAACGGGGCCAGGGTATGCTGCTGCGGCACTGGCACTCAGCGACTAATCGCTGTACTGGCCCTGGATGTTGTATTGCTTCACGACGCTCTGAGTCCACAGCCCCAACGCGGGGCCAAGACCCGCCGAGTTGGTTGAGACCGGTGGGTGCCCTCCTTGGAGCTTCTCGATTCCGTAAGTCGTCGCGTCCAAACCATCGGTCACCTCGGGGATCCCGAAGGTGGCATACCAGGTGCCCGCCTTGACGAAGTTCACGGCCTGAGTGGACCCGCCATTGCCGATGAGCTTGACCTTGCCCAGCTCGCCACGGTTCTTCAGCACGATCGTGGCGCCTTCTATAGCCTGGGAGGAGCCGATGATGACGTTCACATTGGAGTGAGCGCTCAGGACGTCCTCGGTCACCGTCTCACCTTCCGACGGGAGGTACCCGCCGGTTGGGTCCTCGAGCAGGGTGACGTGCGAGTCTGTTTTCAGTTCGGCGATCACGGCATTGGTCCGGGCCACGTCCAAAGGAAGGGTAGGGGCACCCTGGAGATAAACGACGTTGCACTTTGTCAACGTCCCGCACGCCCCGATGGCGAGCTTGGCGAGGTCGGTGCCGTTGAGAACGGAGTTCTCCACGACTGAAATCTCGCCTGGGACCTGAGGGGCCAGCTCGGAATAGTTGGTGCCAACCTGGGTGAACTCGGCTACAACGACTATGCCCTTTTTGATCGCCGCTTTGACCTCGGGGACCACCGCGGCCCCGTCGTTGGCCTGGATGACGAACACGTTGTACTTGCCCGAAGAGATCTCGTCCTCAAGCTGCGACACCTGTGTCGTGGCACTGAAGTCGCCGTTTAGGAATGTGTCTGTGCCACCGTACTTCTTGACGGCCTGCTGGACACCTTTCCATGTGGCCTGGGCAAAGGAGTTGTCAGTTGCAAAACCAAAAAAGGCTACGCCCGGGACCACCTTCGCTGCCGAGGCATTGATGGGGCCGGTTCTCGACGCGCTGGACGCGATTGGTGCGGCGGATGCCATCCCGGTCATGGCCAGCACCAGGGTGCAGGATGCGCCGACCGGCGCTATCCGTCGCAGACCGAGTCTTGTCTTGTTCTTCATGTACTCTCCTGTGTTGTTAGGTTTGGCATTCGTTGTCTGCTCCTACCCCGGGCCGGAACAGCGCCCGAAGCATTTTTGGTTGGGCGTCACCCATCCTTGGTCAGACGCGCATTTCCTTGGCCTATACGACGCGCCCCTGGGGCCGCTGGCGGAGGGCCCGGTCATCACCCGGGCCCTGGTAATGGGCCACACGCGGTTATGCCGTCGGTCCTGGGCGGCGGCTCCCGGACAACGGCTCGTTATGCCCCGGTGTACCCGTAGACGTCGCGGGCAACCTCGGCAGACACCGTCCCGTCGCGTAAATCGGCCTCGACTGCGTCCCGACTTCGCGCCCGGGGGTCACCGTAACCACCTCCTCCGCCCGTGCGGCACATGATGGTGTCACCCCGAACAAGTCGGAACGCGTTCACCTTCAACATCTTGACAGAGCGCGGGTCACCCTCGTTCACCACCACTTCAGGAGGAGTGGCATCCAGCCCACGGGCCAGGCCCCAGGCCGGGGTCCGCGACCGCTCGAACCAAAGCATCATGGTCCCGGCGTCCGCCTCCAGAACGTACTCCCGCTCGACACCGTTGCCCCCCCGCCACTGGCCGGCACCACCCGAGTCCCGCCGGATTGCGTAACGGCGCACCCATACCGGGTATTTTGTCTCGGCTACCTCGATGGGCACGTCCTTCAAGCAACCGTTGACGTTGTTGATGAGCGCGCTCTGCCCATCGCCACCGCGCCAGGCGCCCCATCCACCCACCGTCGGCTCATAGACCATAAACCGGCCACCGTTCCTGGGGTCCTTTCCTTCGATACCGATCACCATCGAATCGCCATAGCTGGCGGCAGCGACGCGCTCGGGGAGGGCGGGGGCCAAGGCCTTGACGACCAGGTCGATCAGCAGCCCCAACGGGGTAAAGTACCACTCGCACGGCGCCGGCTCCTCGGCCGCCAACAAAGACCCGGGCCGGACCTTGACCTCGAGCGGGCGGAAAGCCCCGCCATCGACCGGGCGGTCGGGGTTGACGAGCAACTTGTACGCCACCCGGGCGGCCGAAATGGCTTGCGGTGCACCACAGTTGATCGGGCCGACGGCCACGTCGTCGGTCCCTGTCAGGTCGAGGACCATATGGTCCCCACTGATCTCGACGGCGACACGGACCATATAGCCGCGGTCGGTGACCCCATCGCTGTCCAGCGACCCTTCGGCGAAATAGTGGCCGTCCGGGATGGCGGCGACGGCCTCGCGCTCGAGGCGCTCGGTCTGGGCAAAGATCTCATTGCGCGCCGTCTGGACGGTCTCCACCCCGTGGCGCGCCATGAGCCGGGAAAGGCGCTCCTGGCCTGTTTTTACGCAGGCGATCTGAGCGAACAGATCCCCACGAGCCGGATAAGGGAACCGCCCATTGCGGGTCAAGACGTCTACCACGTCGTCGAGCAACTTGCCCCGGTCTACGACCTTGGTCGGCCCCAGGCGGAGACCCTCCTGAAAAATGTTGACCGAGTCGGTCGAGCCACCCGCGTCTTTGCTGCCAACGTCGAGCCAGTGGGCTCGGCACGTGGCAAAACCAACTAGTTTATCGTCCACAAAGACCGGCCCATAAACGGTCATGTCGTGAAGGTGGGTGCCCGCCATATAAGAATCGTTCAGGATCCACACGTCACCCGGGCGCCATCCCTCCCGGCCGAAGCGCAGTTCGGTGAGCTCGGTCACGACCTCCAGGTTCCCGAGGAAGATGGGCAACCCGGCCGACTGCCCCAGGATCTGGTGGTGGTCGTCGAGCAACCCGACCGAGCAGTCCTTCATCTCGTAGATCACCGGCGTGTAAGCGGAACGGATAAGCGTTGCGTTCATCTCGTCCGCCGCCGCATTGAGCCCTGATCGGATTATCTCGATGGTTACTGGGTCTAGTGCTGTTGCCTGGTCTAACGACATGTCACTCCTCCAAGCCGACGTCGATGATTAGGGACCGAAGCTCGTCTACGAAAAGGGCCGAGGCCGGTGGCAACACCGTGGTCGCCGTGTCCTCGCTTATGACCGCAGGGCCCTGGAGACGGGCACCGGGCACGAGGTCCGACCTGCGCACGATCTTGGTCGGCTGCTCGACGTGGTCAAAAACGACCCCCCGTTGCGTAAAGGGAACAGGCGCATTGTCTTGCAGAGCCTCTCTGCTCGGTTGGGGACGACCGAGGTCACCGAGGACGGTCGTACGCAAGACGACGACCTCGATCGGGGCCCCGGGGTTGCTGTGCCCGAACCGCTGCAGGTGAGCCTCATGGAAACGCTCCGCGAGGACCTCGGCGAACGCCTCCTCACGCACCTCGTCTGGGCCCTTGGTGGGGACCGTCAAGGTGTACTCCTGGCCGACGTAGCGCAGGTCCAGGGAGTGCTCGGCCCGGATGGCACTTTCAGGCACCTCCTGGTTGAGCAGGCTACGCCGCCCGGCCGCCTCCATCTCCTCGAGGTGCTTGACGATGGCCAGTCGGTCGGCTGTCGCAAAAGGAGTGTAGTAGGAGAGCGAAAGGTCTTTGCGCAGCTCCGTTTCGAGCATCCCCCAGGCCGAGAACGCCCCTGGCAGGGGCGGGACGATGACCTCAGGGATTTCCAGTTCCCGGGCCAGGAAAACGGCGTGCATAGCGCCGGCGCCGCCGAAAGCCACGATAGAGAAATCCCGAGGCTCGATGCCTTTTTCCACCGTCAGGGTCCGTATGGCCTGGGCCATTTTAGCGTTGACCACGTCGCAGATGCCCTCGGCCAGTGCCGTCGTCCCCAGGTTGAAACGTTCGGCCAGGCTGGCGACTGCCGCCCGGGCTGCCTCTTGGTCTAAGGTCAGGTGCCCACCGGCAAAGTACGCCGGGTCCACACGACCGAGGACCACGTTGGCGTCGGTGACGGTCGGTTCGGTCCCGCCCCGCCCATACGCAGCCGGGCCCGGTTCGGCGCCCGCGCTCTTCGGCCCGACACGAAGGCCGCCGGCTTCCTCGTAAGCCACCGAGCCGCCGCCCGCCCCGATGGTGTGGATGTTGACCACCGGCAGCAGGAGCGGGAACCCCTCCATTTCGGTCTCGGTCGAAACGTCGGGGAGGCCATCAACGACGAGGCTCACGTCGAAGCTCGTCCCGCCCATATCAATGCAGATGAGGTTTCTCCGGCCCAACAGGCGGGCCAGTGACACTCCCCCCATGGTCCCGCCCACCGGGCCGGACAACAGGGTCTGCAAGGTGAGCTCCTGGGCCGCGCTGGCGGTAACCATGCCGCCGCTCGATTGCATTACGTGCAGAGGCACGGCGAGGCCTTGGTTGCGCAACTTCAGGTCCAGGTGTTCGAGATAGTTGCGGACTGTCGGCCCCGTATAGGCATCGAGCACGGCGGAAGAGGTGCGCTCGTACTCTCGCCACTCCCGGGCTACGGCGTGCGACAACGAGATCGGGACGTCTTCGCCAAGGGCGTCCCGCAGGACTTCAGCGGCGCGCAGTTCATGCACGGGATTGCGATAACTGAAAAGGAACGCGACTGCGATCGACTGGAAGCCGTCCGCTCGAAAACGTTGTGCCGCGGCCCGCAGCGCCTCGACGTCGAGCGGTAAGCGCTCCTCGCCCGAGTAATAGAGCCGTCCAGGGATTTCGATCGTGTCGTGGCGCGAAACGAGCGGTTTGGGTTGACGGTAATGCAGGGAATAAAGCTCGCGTCGAGGCCCGCGGGCAATTTGATAAACATCCCCGGTGCCTTCGGTGACCAACAACAAGACCCGGGCACCGCGACGCTGGAGGAAGGCATTAAGGCCCTGCGTGGTCCCGTGGACGGTAAAAGCAATATCGGCCGGGTGTTCGACAACCTGGTCCAGTGCGGCAAAAACCCCGTCGGTGAGGTCGTGCGGCGTGGTCGATGACTTCGCCGCCGAATACCGCCCAGTTTTCTCGTCGTAGGCGACGACATCGGTAAAGGTCCCACCGATATCCATCGACACGCGATAGCGGGTCACGACGGGAAATCCATGGTCAATACACCACTCTCTTGATGTTTGGCACTCTGTCGATCGTTGACGGCCCGTGGGCTCGTCGGGTGGTGCGACTATATCATTCCTATCGAGAAGCTATTTAGCGGCCTGGCCCGGGTGGACGAGGCTGCAGGTAACCAGCTGGCGCCCGCCAACTTGTCGCCGCCGCCTCGCCCCTGGCTCTTCGACCGCGGAACGCGGTTGCTTTGGCACTGTTGGTAGTCCAGCCGGTCTGCCACCCGCTACCAGGGCCCTTGGGTGGTCAGAACCGGCCCAGAGCCGAAGTAGCCGAGCGTGCCTGGCCCGCGCTTTTGCTCTAGCCGGGTGGCCCATTTCCTTTATTACGTTTGTGTTACTTCTGCTTCGCGCCGGGCCGCGGCCCAGGCCCGGTAATAACCTGCTCACGCCGGACGTCGCCGGGGCTACCCGTGACCAGGGCCCGGTCTCCGGTGGGGTTCCCGTGCCGGTGCATTGTTGCGCTGATCGCCTGTTCGCGGGCCCAGTGGAGCAGTTCGACGCGCCCGAGTGGCGACAGGTCCACAACGTCGACCTCCAGGCCCATGTCGAGGACGGCGAGGCGGACGGCGCCGTTCGCTCCGCACAGACGCACCCGTTGCACGCCAAGGCTCGGCAGCCGTCTGAGATAGGCGGCGTCCTCCTCGATCGTGGTGCCCGCCGGCTGGCCGAGGGCGCTGGGGGCGGCCGACGTGTCGACGTGGGCTCCCAAAAGGCTGGCAATGCCGAGAGCCAGTGCTTGGGCCGACGTGTCCGCGTGCTCCCCAAACCGGAGGCTCACGCGGTCGAGGCGGCGGAGCCTCAAGACGTTGAGTTCCGGTCCCAGCCCAGACGGGTCCTCCCCGGCCGCCAGCTCCCGCCAGAGGGCGGCTGCAGCTTCGAGCTCGCTATCGAACGAACCCTTGAGGGGAGAACTCCACGTCCCCAGAGAGGCAAGGTAGTGTGGGCCGCCCGCCTTGGCCGACGAACCGACGGCTGACCGTTTCCAACCACCGAAGGGTTGGCGGCGCACGACCGCTCCTGTCGTGACCCGGTTCACGTAGGCGTTGCCCACCTGGACCTCGGCGCACCACCGCTCGATCTCTCGGGGGTCGAGGGCGTGGACACCGCCCGTCAACCCGTAGGCCGTGGCGTTCTGCAGCTCCAGCGCGTGGTCGAGGTCGCGGGCACGCATGACGCCTAGCACCGGGCCGAAACACTCCGTGAGGTAGAACTCGCTGCTCGGCAGCACGCCCAACTTGACCCCGGGGCTCCACAGGTTGGGGTTCAGCCTGTCCCGCCGCGGCTCCACCAGCCACTTCTCCCCGGCGCCCAGCTGGGTCAACGCTCGCAGCAGGGCCCCGTCGGGAGGCCGGATGAGTGGAACGATGTCGGTGGCCAGATCCGTGGCCGGTCCCACGCGCAGGCTGGCAACCGCATCGGCGAGACGGTGCAGGAAGTGCCGGTCCTCGTAGACAGGCGCCTCCAGGATGGCCAGGCTCGCCGCCGAGCACTTCTGGCCACTGTGGCTGAAGGCGGACTGGACGAGGTCGCGAATAGCGTCGTCCTGGTCGGCGGCGGCCGTGATGACTACGGCGTTCTTGCCGCTTGTCTCGCCATGGACCTTGAGCTCGGGCCGCCACCCCAAAAACATCCGTGCGGTCTCCCAGGCCCCGGTGAAGATGACCGCGTCCACTCCAGCGTGGGTCACCAGGTGCCGCCCCGCCTCGCCGTCCGCGCACGGAACGAGCTGCAGGACATCCCCGGGCACGCCGCCCTCCCAACACTGGCGGGCGAGCTCGGCGGCCGTCAACACCGTCTCGGGCGCCGGCTTCAAGATGACCGTGTTGCCGGCCGCCAATGCGGCGAGGACGCCACCAGCCGGGATGGCGTAAGGAAAGTTCCACGGTGGCGCCACCACCACGACCCCGTGCGGCTTGAAGCAGCCGTGGCTCGGGCCTGCGCCGTCGCCCCCCTCGCCCGGCCGCCCTTCGCCCTGCAGATCGACGGCCTGCTCGGCGTAGTAGCGACCAAAATCGATCGCTTCTGAGATCTCAGGGTCGCCCTCGCTGATCGCCTTGCCGGCATCGTGCATCATCGTCGCCAGCGTCCCGGCCCGGTCCCGGCTCATGATCTTGGCCACCGAGCGCAGGCACTCGGCCCGGGCCTGTGCCCCTTGTCCATGCCAGGCGGCGGCGGCGCCCCAGGCGACCTCGACCGCCCGGTCAATGGTCGGGATATCGGCCTCGACGTAGCGGTACAGCGGCACACCAGGTTCGGAGGGGTCGTCCCCCCGGCCGCTGAGCGGGGCAATGACTTCGAGGCCGTCAACTACGGCGTTGACGAGGTAGGGACGCCCGGAGCGGAACGTTGCGATCGCCTCGGCCAGCGACCCACGGGTCCCTGCCGCAGTGAAATCGGTGTCCGGAGTGTTCGAGAACCCCTGCTCACCGGCGGCCCGTGGGCCAACCACCATTTCCTTGCCCGGTCCCGCCCCGCCGTCCTGGGCCCGCCGTGACGGCGCCGGGGGGGCGTGGCGTCCGCTCACCGCGGCGCGGAACGCAGCCCGCTCCCGCTCCCAGTCCGGCGAACCAACGGTCAGGTTGAACAGATGGGCCAGGAAGTTCTCAGGCGAGGTGTTCTCGTCGAAGCGGCGCACAAGGTAGGCGACGGCGGACGCGAAGTCGTCATGGTCGACCACAGGCGCGTAAAGCAGGATGTCGCCGGCCGCCTTTCCCACTGCCAGGGCCTGCGGGTTGGCCATTCCTTCCAGCATCTCGATCTCGATCGGGGCACCCGTGGCGTCCCGAACGGCGAGGGCCCACCCGATGTCAAAAAGGTTGTGGCTGGCCACGCCCACCCGAAGCGCACCTTCATGGCGCGGGTCGATAGCCAGGTCGAGGAGCCGCTTGAAGTTGGCGTCAACCTCCGTCTTGGAGGTAAAGGGTGCCTGTGGCCAGCCTCTGAGCTGGCTCTCGACGCGCTCCATGGCCAGGTTGGCACCCTTGACGAGCCGGACCTTAACAATGCTCCCGTACCGGCGTTTACGCTCCCGGGCGAACTCGGCCAACCGTTGCAGGGCGGCACAGGAGTCGGGCAGGTAGGCCTGGAGGACGATCCCGGCGTCGAGACCGGCAAAGGACGGCTCCGAAAGCACCTGGATGAACGAGTCGACAGTCAGCTGCAGGTCCCGGTACTCCTCCATGTCGAGGTTCACGAACTTCGCAGGAGCGGCTCCCGCGGCCACGTGGAGGACCCGGCGTAAACGCTCCACGACGCGGGAAACGCTGTCCTCGTACGCGATCACGTTGAGGCGGGAGCAGATGGCCGAGATCTTGACCGACACGTAACCCACCTCGGGGCGGCCCAGGAGCTCGAGGATACCGTCCATGCGTTGCGCCGCCTCCTGCTCGCCAAGGATCGCTTCACCCAGAAGGTTGACGTTAAGGCGCACCCCCTGAGCCTGGCGCCGGCGCATGTGACGGGACAGCGCGGCCCGCTCGACGGGAAGGACCATGGCCGCGAACTCGCGCCGCAGACGCCACGAGACGCCGGCCATAACGACGTTGGGGACCACAGGAGCCAGACGGGACGCCGCCAGCAGGCCGGCCCGGTCCAGGCCGCGGGCGAACGCTGGCAACCCGAGCTCACCGACGAGCGCCTGCAGGCGCAAGGCAGCACGGGTCTTGTCCCGGATCCGCAGCACCTGGTCGGTCAGCGCGATCAGGAACTCGCGACCCCGGGGGTCGGCCACGACGGCGGCGACGTGGGCCCGGCGACGCCTGTCCGCAGGCGTCTCCAGGCTGGCGGCGTCAGTCACCAGGCGGGCAGCCAAGGCTTCGGCTTTCTCCACCAGCTCCTGGTCGAGCGGGCACATTTGCCCACTAGCCCGCGCGGGGTCACCATGCGTCCTCTGATCGACCATACAGTCGATTCAACACGGCGCGTCTTGGCTGGTTGCGGCACTTACAGGCGCGAGACGGTACAAAATAGCCCGATGACCGTACCTCCCGAAGCCGAAGCATTGGTCACGTTGTTCGAGGATCTCCCGCACGTGATGTTCAGCTTGAAGAGCCTCGATGGCCGTTACGTGGCCGTCAATCAGGCTTTCGCCGACCGCGCCTCGTGCCGGAGCCCGCTCGATGTCATCGGGCGTCGGGCCGAGGACCTGTTTGCGCCCGAGCTTGCCTTGTCTTACGAGGCTCAGGACGACGTCCTGGTGCGCACGGCCCGCAGCTTTCGTCGCCAGCTGGAGCTCATCAACCGGCCGGACGGGGGGCTCGGCTGGTATGTGACCAACAAGTCGCTCATCAAGGACCGAGCCGGACGGCCGGTGGCGATCGCCGCAGTATCGGTTGACGAACGCGTCCCAGCCCCCAACGAACCGATGGACGGGCTGGCCGTGGCGCTCCTCCACATCAGGGCCCATTTTCAGGAGCCGTACAGCCTTCCCGACCTGGCGGCCATCGCACAGCTGACGCCAGGAGCGCTGGAACGGCGGATGCGGCGAGTACTGGGTTTGTCACCCCGGCAGCTGGTGCTGCGGGCACGGGTCGAGGAAGCCGTGCACCTGCTCGTGACCACGTCCATGCCGCTCTCTGCCGTCGCCACCGCCTGCGGCTTCTTCGATCAGGCCGCCCTCAACCGCCAGATGCGCCGACTTCTCGGCGTCACCCCCGGTTCGGTGCGCAAGGTGGCGGCCACCCGGGACCGGGGAGCCAAGCCGGTGGCGAGAGGTGGCAACGCCCCAAGCTGATCAGCGGTAGCTCGCGGGGACCTCTTGCCGGCAACCCTTCAGCCGTCCCTGCCACCTTCTACGCTTGGAGCAGTGACTTGCCCGCCCTGCCCGCGACGTAGACCGGTCACGGAAGTCGTGCCTAATTACCGACTTGCTCCTTGGTAGTTGGGAGTCGAGCGGCAGCTTGCAGCTGGCCAACTTCTGGGCGCGCCGGGCGCGGCGCCGACACCGCTTGCTGCCCGAACTGTTCGCGATGCTGGTGGTGGTTTCCATCTGGGTCGCCCTGGCCGACCGTTCCCAGTTGGGGGCGGTCCGGGGCGACGTGGGCCGCCGCCGCGCTCTACTTGAGCAACTGGTGGCTGGTCCTGCGGCACATCTCTTACTTCGCCCGCTTCGGCCCGCCCTCCCTGCTGGGCCACCTTTGGTCTCTGGCCGTAGAGGAGCAGTCTTACCTCGGCTGGCCGTGGCTGTTATGGCTCGGCCTGGCCTGGGTAAGCCACCACCGGCGCCGACAGGCTCCGGTCGCTCTGGCCGAAAGCCCTGTGGCGAGCAAAAGCTCCGTTGGGCCGGCCGGGGGCGGCGCTGTCGGCCCCCGGGCCGACGAGCTACGTTCCTTAGGCCTCTTACTCTCCGGCCGAGCGGCCCTCGGTACCTCCCCGGTGGGGCGCCGGCCCTCGGCAGGGGGGGCCTGCCGAGCGTTCCCGCCCCAGCCGCACCCGACGAGAGCTGTGGCCGTGGGCCGGTGTGACCCTACTGCTGGCGGCCGCCTCGGCGGGCGAGATGGCGCTGCTCTACCACCCGAGCCTGGACCCTTCACGAGTTTACGCCGGCAGCGACACACGCGCCTTTGGCCTCCTAGTCGGCGCGGCGCTGGCCATGGTGTGGCCGAGCAAGGCCTTGCGGGTGCAGGTGAGCCCGGGCGCGCGCCGGCTGGTCGATGCCATGGGCGCAACAGGCTTGGTGGTGACGGCCCTGCTTATTTGGCGCACCAACCAGTACTCGCCCTTCCTCTACCGCGGCGGCATGGTGCTGCTGTCGGTGGCCACCGCCTTGGTCGTAGCCGCCGCCGCCCACCCTGCCAGCCGGCTGGGCCGGGCCCTGGGCTAGCGCCCGTCCCGACAGCCTTGGGCGAGCACGCGCCCATAATTGTGGCGATCGCCCGCAGGCCGGGCACGGTACGTGTCATCGACGCCGCCATCGAGCTCGCCGAGCTCTTCGACTGCCCCGTCGAGGTCCTCCACATCGTCGAGACCGACGTCGTCGCCGAGCTGGCGGTCGACGTCGAGGCGCTCGACGCGGCACGAGACTTCGTCGCTGAAAACGTGGACCGCCTTCGAGGGGCCGGGGCCAGGGGAGATGGCCACCTGCTCCGCGTCGTTGGTGACCACGGCGACCTGGGCCGGCGCATCGCCGGCTTCGCCAACGAGCACGGTGCCCAGATGGTCCTCATCGGGACCCCGGCTGAGCGCGAGACAGCGGTGATCTTCAACGCCCGTCTCATCGACCAGTTGATCCGGCACGCAAGCTGCCCAGTGCACATCGTGCCGCTCGGTCCCGACCGCGAGCCATCTCGGGCAGCACCCTCTTTTACATGGCAAGACCGGAGCGCGCATGGGCGGAGCACTGGTCACTAACCTCTACGAGTCTTCGTCATCGGCCGGCGCTACGCCATCGCCGGCGCACAACCAGCCGAGGCCATGGCGGAGGTATTGGACCGTGCCTGGGCAGAGGCGGTGGCGCCAGGCTGCGGGGTGGCTACGCCGGCCGATAGGTAGGCCGTCCTGGCGGCACCTGTCGGGCCCAGGACAACCCCTCGATCGGGCGGGTGGAGCCACGAAGACAGCGATTATTCGTCCCGTGCTGCGCCGTGCCTCGCCCGCCACCCACAAGAACGCGTCCGAACTCGAGGTGAGCCATCCACCTCGCCGGGCTGGCCGTGACCAGCCGCAGCCGGGCCCGGGACGTGCCCGTCCGACAACCGAGCCGGTGCTGAGCTCCGCTCCGGCACCGCGTGCCGGCGGCCGTGGTCGAACTCCCCTAGCGGTCACACCTTCCCAAAACCCCTTGTAAGCACTGCAGCCTAGAGGGTCGTTGCGTGCCCGTTCATAAAAGCTTCCGGCCTGGTCCTATCGGACGTGCCGCGGGCTTCGGGCCCACCGGTGGGGCCGGCGCTGGACCGGGCTGGCGAGGACCTGGCCGCCCTGGTCGGCTACTACCTGCGCAAACGCACTAGGGTCGGCCAGAGCGCTAGGCTTGGGAGGGTCGACTGTGTGCCACGGCATACGAGGAGGCTTTCTATTGTGCGCCCCAGATTTTCTTCGTCCTTCAGACGGGGCCTAGCCGTCGACGCGCTGGTCTACCTCCAGGGCCACGGCATCGTCCTCGACGAACCCTCGGTTGTGGCCATCGACCTCCGCGACGGCAGCTCTATTGCCGTCGGCTCGGAGGCCAAGGCGATGATCGGGCGTGCGCCGGCCCACATCCAACTCGTCCGCCTTCTGCGTGACGCGGTCATCGCCGACTTCGAGATCTGCGAGAAGATGCTCGCCTACTTCGTCCGGCGAGCCCGCCCGAGCCGGCTGTCCAAGCCCGACATAGTGATATGCGTGCCCTCAGGTGTCACGGGTGTCGAAAAGCGGGCGGTCATGGACGCGGCGGAGGCGGCCGGCGCTCGTCGAGCGTGGGTCATCGAGGAGCCGATGGCCGCCGCCATCGGCGCCGGCCTGCCCGTGCACGAGCCCACCGGCAACATGGTGGTGGACATGGGCGGCGGCACCTCCGAAGTGGCCGTGAGGCATCGTGACCAGCCAGTCGGTCCGGGTCGGCGGCGATGAACTGGACGAGGCGGTCATCCAGTTCATCAAAAAGGAGTACAGCCTGGCCTTGGGCGAGCGCACGGCCGAGGAGGTCAAGATCGCCCTCGGGTCGGCTTGGCCCCTCCAGGACGAAGTGAGCGCCGAGATCGGGGGCCGGGACCTGGTCACGGGGTTGCCCAAGACCATCGTCACCACGGCCGAGGAGATCCGCGAAGCGATCGAGGAGCCGGTGGCCGCCGTCGTGGACGCCGTCAAGGTGACCTTGGACAGGACCCCTCCTGAGCTGGCCGCCGACATCATCGAACACGGCATAGTGCTCACTGGTGGTGGCGCACTGCTCAGTGGCTTGGATGCCCGTCTGGCCGCGGAAACGGGCATGCCGATTGTGATCGCTGACAACCCGCTGTGCTGCGTCGTGTTCGGGGCCGGGCGGTGCCTAGAACACCTCGGAACCCTTTCTGGCTCTCCTGACACATCCGTGGGTGCCTGAGCAGACCATCCGCGGGCACACGCCGCCCCCCTTCTAGAGTTCTGGGCTGTTCGAAGGTCCAGGTCCGGAGGAAGAACGGCGTGCGGAACG
>Ga0182030_10012641_pt1 | contig 16880 bp, 12 predicted proteins | sample 812S3MmetaG_FD_121299 | JGI IMG/M metagenome (GOLD analysis project Ga0182030, IMG submission 121299) | Permafrost microbial communities from Stordalen Mire, Sweden - 812S3M metaG (Illumina Assembly) | ecosystem: Environmental > Terrestrial > Soil > Wetlands > Permafrost | place: Sweden...
CCTAAGCGCGCCCCGGCCATCGACCTTGTCGTTACCGACCTCGACGGGACTTTATGGGACGGGAGCGGAAGGGCACATCCCCGCACACTTCGAGCGCTCAGCACCCTGGCCGCCGCCTCGATCCCTGTTCTCGTGGCCACAGGCCGCAGCGCGAGGAGCGCCTGGCCCGTCATGCAGGCAAACGGGATCGAGCTGCCGGCGGTGCTCCTTGACGGGGCCATCGGCCTCGAGTTCGGCGCTACGTCGCCCTTTTTCAGGTTCGCCTTCCCTCCGGCGCTCGCCATTCAGGTGCTCGAGGTCTTCGACGATCTCGGGGTCAGCCCTTGCATCAATGTCGAGGGCCCCGGCCGTGACACCGTGCTCGGGGAGCATCCGTTGACACACCCTGAGTACGTACGGCGTCTGCAGCCGTGGGTGCGTGAGGAGGATCCCTGGACCGCGGTGACAACGTTGCGGGTGCTGGCCTTCTCCCTGCTCGGGATGGACCACGCCGAGATCAGGCACCTTGCCGCCGAGGTGACCGCCCGCGCCCCTGTCTCGGCGGCCATGTCGCCTGATCGCAGCTTCGGCGGCATGCACTTGAGCTTCCGGCCCCTCGGGGTGAACAAGTGGGCCGGGGTTGTGGAATTCTGTGCCTACAAGGGCCTCGACAGCGACCACGTCCTCGCCATCGGCGACGCCGACAACGACGTTGAGCTCTTGGAGGGGGCGTCGTTCGCCCTCGCCGTCTCAGATGCCACCCCGGCCGCGCTAGCGCGCGCCGATCAGGTCACCGCGCCCGCGAAAGAGGGCGGGTGGGCCGATCTGCTCGAGTTCGTCGGACTGCCTGGCTGAGGACCTGTCACAGGTCGGTCTCAGGGGCCGCCTAGCCGTCTGCTGCCGCGGTGGCGGACGACATCCGGACAAAGGCGAGGCGAATCTGCGACAAACCTTCTGCGAGGGCTGTGGCATGCTGGCCGAGACGTTCCCCGAGCCCATCGACGAGCAGGCCGAGGGCATCGATCGCCAGCCGTGCCTTGTCGAACTGCGGCGGTTGCTGAGAAAGGTGCAGCGCTCCCAGCTCGAACAGCCCGTAGCAGTGGTTCGCCACCACGTCTTCCGCCGGGGCTGCCGCAAGGTGCTTGGCTACTTCGAGGAGCTCCTCTTCGTTGACCAGGTCCTCCTCGCTCAGCACCCCGCTTTCGGCGAGGTCGGGTCCGCCAGGTGCCGCCCCACCCGGGGGCCGGCCTTTGGAGCCCGGCCCTCCCGGTGCCCCGGGGCCGGCTGTGCTCTCGCCGCCGCGTCCCTCCTCACCCGGCCGAGGCACGCGATGTTCCCCCTCTGGTGTCCACAGGCTGCTCATGCTGCTAGCGTACGTGCTGACAACTAAGGGAAGCGGGGTGCGCCGATGGCGTAACTCCCACCCGGCCGCTGCGGCTTTGCCGGTGGGTGCGTCGGGTCTTGAGTGTGGCTGGCCGGTAACCCGGCTTCCCTTTCGTACCGGTCGAGCAGAGTCTCGGCCCCAGCGAGAGGACGACGCCCAATCACCACTGTTCCCAGCTCCAATGAGCCACGGATCAATGACCGTATCCGTGCTCGTGAGGTCCGGCTTGTCGACGCTGAAGGTCGTCAGCTCGGGATTACGCCTTTAGCGCAGGCGCTCGCCATTGCCCAGCAGCAGGATCTTGACCTGGTGGAGGTGGCGCCTCTGGCGAATCCCCCGGTCTGTCGGATCATGGACTATGGGAAGTTCAAGTTCGATGCGGCGCAACGGGCCAAGGAGTCGCGGCGCAAGACGAGCAACATCGGCATCAAAGAGATGAAGTACCGGCCGAAGATCGGCCCGGGTGACTTCGAGACCAAGACCCGCCAGGTGCTCAGATTCCTGAACGACGGTCACAAGGTCAAGGTGACGGTGATGTTCCGAGGACGGGAGGTCATCCACCCGGACCTCGGCAAGCGGATCCTCGACCGGATTGCGGAACAGATCGACGGAGTTGCCAAGATAGAGACCGAAGGCCGGCTGGACGGACGGAACATGGTCATGGTGCTCGCACCGGACAAGCGCGCCAAGCAGTCCTCAGAGGCAAAGCATCTGACGGAGGAACGAAGCCGGGTGCCTACCAACGGCAACACGCCGGCACAGGCTCTGCCCGAGAGCGAGTTAGCCGTCCCGGAGCCGCCCGAGGCGGCCTTGGAGCAGGTGGAGAGCCACCCGTAAGAAACAGCAGTAGCGCAGGAGCAACAAGATGAGGTGTTGACCGGTAGGTCCCGATCGGACGATCAATCGGCGGCACGCAAAAGGCCGGCACGACTCGACGGGCCTCGACCGAGGCACCGGATGCAGTCTCAGATGACGAGAGAACCGAAAACGAAGGCGAAGGGGTAACGGAAATGCCGAAGCAGAAGACGGACCGGGGAGCAGTGGCCCGTTTCAAGATCACCGGGACCGGGAAGATCAGGCGCCGGCAGCAGAACCGTGGCCACATGCTGGAGAAGAAGTCGTCTGTCCGCACAAGGCGGCTTGGCCACGAAGTCGGTGTGTCCTCAGCCGACCGCAAGAGCGTTCGCCGGCTGCTCGGGATCTGATAACAGCCGAAGTTCCGCCGCCGACAGCGGCAAGGCCGCCCTTTCGGAGGCATCGAGCCCCGCCTCTTTGACCGAGGCCCAACAGACCAACTGATCGCACTGGTATCAACGATGAAGGGAGCCCCTAAATGGCTAGGGTGAAGCGCGCAGTCCACGGCAAGAAGCGCCGGAGGACCGTCCTCGAACGCGCGCAGGGCTTCTATGGCAACAAGTCGCGCTCATACCGAGCAGCGAACGAGCAAGTCATGCACTCGCTCCAGTACGCCTACCGCGACCGCCGTGCCCGCAAGGGCGATTTTCGAAAGCTCTGGATCCAACGCATCAACGCCGCCGCACGACTGAACGGCACGACCTACAGTCGCTTCATCGCCGGATTGCACAGGGCAGAGGTTGACGTGGACCGCAAGATGCTCGCAGACCTCGCCGTGCGCGATCCTCAGGCATTTTCCGCCCTCGTCGTCGTTGCGATGGCGGCCCTGGACGGAGACGATGGCTTCGCCTCAGACGTCGATGACGAGACCGTGGACGAGGCGGCCTCTTAACCCTCAACTCCTACTTGAGACTTGGGTGCCAACGCAAAGTATGAACATGAACTTGAGCGTTAGGCCCCTTGGAGCTCGTGACCAGCGTGTTCAGCGCTTGCGTCGGTTGTTGCGCCGCTCTAGCGTGCGCGACCTCGAGCACTCCTTCGTGGCAGAGGGCGCGAAACTGGTCGAGGCCGCGCTCGATGCGGGAGCTCCCGTGGAAGCGATCTTCGTCGCCGCAGACTGGCAGTCGATGCCCCCGGCCGCAGCCGTCGTGGAGCGGGCAGCGGCGATGGGCATTGCCGTGTTCGGCCTCGGACCCGGGGTCATGGACCGCGTCGCCGACACCGTGAGCCCGCAGCCCGTCTGCGCTGTCGTGCGAAGCGTCGATGTAGGGCTCGACGAGTTGTTGTCGAGATATAGCACCGTCCCCACCTCGACGGAGGCGGGACCGCCGTCGTCTCTGGCCGAGAAGGTGTCCAGCGTCACTCTCGTCTGCGTGGACGTGCGTGACCCGGGAAATCTCGGGGCGGTCTTGCGCATCGCCGGGGCAACAGGCGCCCGCGGGGTGATCTGCTGCGCGGGCACGGTGGACCCGTTCAACCCGAAGGTCGTGCGGGCGAGCGCCGGCGCGGTCTTCCGTGTGCCCTTGGTGGTCGGCATCCAACCAGTCGAGGCACTCAATGCCCTCGGCCGGTGCGGCTACCGCCGCTGGGCTACGGTCCCGCACGGCGGCACCGACTACACCGTTGCCGACCTGAGCGGTTCGAGCGCCCTCGTGCTCGGAAACGAGGGAGCCGGACTGCCCGTCGAGGTCGTCAGCCAGCTGGACGGTTCGTTGACGATCCCTATGGAGGCTGGCACCGAGTCGTTGAACGTGGCCATGACCGTTGCCGTGCTCTGCTTTGAGGCCATGCGCCGCCGCCGGTCGGCGGTCTGAGCGTGCCCTACGATGATTCGGTGCCCCCAGCAAACGAGCCTTTGACAGGCGGCGTCGTCACCTCGAAAGCTTCCGAAAAGATCGCAGAGATCGAGGCCGAGGCTACGGCCGCGCTCCTGGGTGCCGGGGATCTCGCCGCCCTCGAAGAGTGCGAGCGCGTGGCCTTCCGGTCGAAGAAGTCGCGCTTTGCCGAGATGTACCAGCAGCTCGGCTCGATGGACCCAGAGCCGCGCCGCGAGGTAGGGAGGCTTTTGAACGAGCTGCGGGGCTGCCTCGAGGTAATCGCCGATCGACGCCGGACCGAGCTGGTGGCGGTCGCCAGGGCCGAGCGGCTTGCCGCCGACCGCCTGGACCTGACAGAGGTGCTGCCCGGGAACATTGCTGGTCACCTTCATCTCGTCACCCAGGTACGCGAGGCGCTCGAGGATGTCTTTGTCGGCATGGGCTACGAGATCGCGGAAGGCCCTGAAGTAGAGACGAGTTGGCGCAACTTCGAGGCGCTCAACATTCCCGAGGACCATCCTGCCCGAAGTCCTATGGACACGTTCTATGTCGACTTCGCCAGCCCATGGAGCGTGCTGTTGCGCCCGCAGACCTCGCCAGTGCAAATTCGCCTCCTGCAGCGAGGCGTGCTCCCCATCTACGCCGTGGCGCCGGGGCGCACCTACCGCAAGGACACTCCGGACTCGACACACCTGCCTGTGTTTCACCAGATCGAGGGGCTTGTGGTAGATCGGGGGGTCACCTTTGCGGACCTCAAAGGGACGATAGACACCTTTGTTCGGGCCATATTCGGCGAGGGGACGAGGACGAGGCTACGACCCGCCTACTTCCCTTTCACCGAGCCGTCAGCAGAGTTCGAGATGTCGTGTGTGATCTGCGGCGGCGACGGCTGTAGGACCTGCTCTGGAGTCGGTTGGATCGAGCTTGGCGGTTGCGGGATGGTGCATCCGGCGGTCTTCGAGGCGACCGGTGTCGACGCCGAGGAGTGGACGGGGTTCGCTTTCGGCTTCGGCATCGACCGAATCGCCATCATGCGCCACGGCATCGCGGACTTGAGGGTGATGATCGAGAACGACGTGAGGTTCCTCGAGCAGTTTTGAGCCGTAGTTCGCTCGGGTCGCTTCACGGCACACGGCCTTGTCCCGCCTCGAGCGTGCCCGACGTCGGCGGGCGGTGGGCGTTTGGCTCAGCGGTTCCTGGGCGCGCCATGGCGAGCCGAGGAAAGATAGGGCGATAAAGCTAAGGCACAGCAGGTATCCGAACCAAGCTTGAGGAGACGAGGAAGTGCGCGTTCCACTGTCGTGGTTGCGGGAACTGACACCGCTTAAGACGCGACCCACCGACGTAAGCGAGGTCGCGGCGCTGGCGGCCGATCTCGACGCGCTCGGCCTCGTGGTCGAAGGTGTCGAGAGAGTCGGTGAGGGTCTGAGCGATGTCGTGCTCGCCCGCGTGACCGAGATCGCCGCCATTGCCAATGCGGACAAGATCAGGCGCGTCTTGGTCGACGCGGGTGGCCCCGAACCAGTCGAAGTCGTCTGCGGTGCCTGGAACTTCGAAGTCGGAGACGTCGTGCCCTTGGCGCCCGTTGGCGCGGTGCTGCCTGGGGATTTCCGCATCGAAAGGCGCAAGCTGAAAGGCGTCGTATCGAACGGGATGCTCTGCTCGGGTCGTGAGCTGCGGTTGTCCGAGGACCATGGTGGCATCCTCGTGCTCGGACGCGACGATGGCCTTGAGCTCGGGCTGCCCCTTGTTGAGCACCTCGGGGCCGCCTACGAGCCCGATGTCGTCTTCGACCTGGCGATCGAGGGCAACCGTCCCGACTGCCTTTGTGTGGCAGGAATCGCTCGTGACGTTGGGGCTCGTCTCGGTCTGCCTTTGCAGCTCCCCGAGCCCGTCGTGCAAGAGGGGGGCGACCCGGCGTCGCTCTTCGCCAGCATCGAAGTGCTGGCGCCCGAGCTGTGCCACCGCATGATCGGCAAGGTGCTGCTCGGAGTAAGTGGCCTGGCCTCGCCCGCGATCGTCGGGCGCCGGCTCACTTTGGCGGGCATGCGTCCGATCGACGCCGTCGTCGACGCCTCGAACTACGTCATGTTGGAGCTGGGTCAGCCCACCCATCCCTACGACCTCGACCGGCTTGGGGGCCACGGCCTGCGCGTCCGTGCCGCACGGCCCGGCGAAGAGCTCGTCACCCTCGACGGGGTCAAGAGGGTGCTCGGCACCCGCCCTCAAAAGGCCGACGACCCCATTTCGAAGAGCGACTGCATCATTTGCGATGCGGACGATCGCCCCGTTGGGATGGGGGGAATCATGGGCGGTGAATCGAGCGAGATCAGCTCAACAGCGACCCGTGTTCTGCTCGAGGTGGGCTCGTTCGTCCCTGTTGGCATTGCCCGCACGGCCCGGTGGGTCGGGCTCAGGACCGAAGCCTCGGTTCGCTTCGAGCGGGGCGTGGACCCGACCGGCATGGAGCGGTCGGCCCTGCGCTTTTGCGAGCTAGTGATAGCCGCCTCGCGCTCTGCGGGGGTACCGGCGCCGGTCGTCGCGTCCGGATTTGTTGACGCCCAGCCGGTTCCGTACCTGCCCCGGCGCATCCGGGTCCGGACCGAGCGCGTCGGCGCCCTGCTCGGCACGAAGCTGCAAGATGCCGAGATCGGTCGGCTCCTTGAGCCCTTGGGTTTTGTGACCGATATCCCCAAATCTCCGTTGTCGAGTGGCGTCTTAGAGGTACAGGTGCCACCTTTTCGCCCGGACGTGCGTCGAGAAGTGGATGTGACCGAAGAGGTCGCGCGGCGTATCGGCTACCAGGAGCTGCCGGTCTCCGAGCGCCGGTCGCCCTATGTAGGGCGCCTCACGGACCGCCAGGCCCTGCGTCGCAGGCTGCGGCGAATTCTCGCCGGCCTCGGGGCCCACGAGGCTTGGACGATGTCGATTGTCGACCCGCGAGACCAGGCCCGTGGGGGAGTCGTCAGCCCGCTTGTGACCCTTGTCAACCCGATGGTGGCCGAGGAGTCCGTCTTGCGGGGGGACCTACTGCCCGGACTGTTAGGAGCCCTGCGCCACAATGTCGGTCATCGCAACCCTTGGCTGCGTCTTTTCGAGATCGGCGACGTTTTCGCTCTCGCAGACGCGTCGTCGGTGACAGGTGGCGATGCCGAGCTGCCAGGCGAGTCGGAGCTCGTAGGGTTGCTACTGGCCGGCCCGGACGACGACGCCGGCTCCGCCGTGAATGCTTGGCGCGTGGTCGCCGACGCCCTCGGGCTGGAAGGGACCGAGCTTCGACCGGTAGCAAAAGCCGGGCTGCACCCCGCGAGGACGGCCGAGATAATGGCCGGCGACTTGGTGCTCGGAGTTGTTGGAGAAGTTGACCCCGAGACGTTGTCTGCTTACGACCTCGTGCACGCACGGGCTGGTTGGCTAGAGCTCGACGTGAAGAGGCTTAGCGATGCCCCGCGACGGCCACTCGCCGCCCGAGAAGTCAGCAGGTTCCCCTCGAGCGATGTAGACCTAGCTTTTGTCGTGGCGGGCTCGGTCCCTGCGGCCGCTGTCGAAGCGACGCTGCGTCGCGCGGCTGGCGAGCTTTGTGAATCCATTGCGCTCTTCGACGTCTACAGGGGAGCTGGCGTGAGTGACGCCTCACGCAGCCTCGCTTACCGGCTGCGGTTCTGCGCTTTGGACCGGACCCTCACCGATGCCGAGGTTGCAGAGCTTCGGGCCCAGTGCATCAACGCAGTGGAAGGCGAATTCCAAGCAACGCTGCGAAGCTGAGCCGGGTCAAGCCGAGGCCTCGGGCAACCTGCGCGTGGGCGAAGTGGTGCCGGGGCTCTCAGTTGGCCCGCAACGCGGCGAGGACCCGTGCTGTGACGACGCTTGACAGGTACTCGCTGTAGTCGATCGTGAGGTGCTCGACGTCGGCGAAGGCCACGTAGCGACCGATGACGGGCTCACAGACCTCGCCGTCGCAGAACCACTCGTGGGTAGGGATGAGCGTTGCGCCGACAGCGGTCGCCACCTTTCGGTCACGGGCGAGGTAAGCGCCGTAGTACCCCTCGCCGTAGGTGTAGCGCGACGAGCACTGCTGCGGGTCGTGGTGGACAGCAAGGCAGGCCGGGACCGACTCGGCGAACTCCGGGCTCGTCCCCATGAGGACGCGGATGGCGGACGGGTCGAGCGCGGTGGCTTCGCGGAACAGCCGCGCGTAGCCCTCGGTCCAACTCGCGTTCGATATCTGCCCGAGATCGGTCGCCCCTGAGACGGCGATCACCGCCTCGGGGTCGAGCGCCGCGATGGCCCGCCCGACACGGGAGTGCCACAGGTTGCAGCTCTCGTATTGGGCCGCCGTGTCGGCGCTGTAGTAAAGGTCGGGGGCGGGGCAGCCGGCGTAGCCGAAGACGGCAAGGCGATAGCCGCGCGCTTTGAGCCCGCGGTCGAGGGCCGGTGCCCAGTTGCCCACCGTCGAGTCTCCGACGAGGACAACCGTCCGCCTGGCGTGTAGGTCGCCAAATAGGCAGGGGACAGGTCGACCGGCCAGCGCGGGGTGCAGATAAGGGTCACAGCTGGAGAAAAATGCAGGACCGGAGACCGCGTACGAGCTCTCGGCCGAGTCGAAGGTTGCCTGCGCCGGGAGGCTGTCGCTGGGAATCGTCCTTATCGCAGCCGCCGCGGCCACGGCTCTCGCGATCGCATCCGGCGTCCCGGGCGTCACCGTTGCCTTGGCGGTGCTGGCATCTGCAACCGGGGACAAGCCCAGCCCGATGCTAGTGACCCCCCACACCGAGGCCATCATCACCGGGGCCATGGCCAAGGCGACTGCCTTGTGGCGACTGAGCACCTTCATGTGCCGTATCGGCTTTTCTATGTAGTAATACGAGGCGATCGCCACGGCGTAGCTCAGGGCTAGGAGCTCGAAGCGGGCCGCCAGAGGTAGTGAACCTCCAGCTGCGTAGGTCAGCGCAAGCATGAGGATCGGGTAGTGCCACAAGTAGAGCGAATAGGAGATGTTGCCGGTGAACTGCATCGAGCGGAGCTCGAGGAGTCGCTCGGCGCCATAGCGACCCCCGAGCCCGCCACAAACAAGCAGGGTGCCTGCGGCACCAGCTGGCCACCATGCCGCGACGCCTGGGTAGGCGCCATTGTCGGAGAGCACGACGGCCGCTGCCACAATGGCGCACAGTGCCGCCCAGTTGATGACAGCCCGGGCGACGTCGGGTATCCATCGCGGCCGGGGGACGAGCGCCAGCAGAGCGCCCAGCCCGAGCTCCCAAAAACGAGTGAACGGTGAGTAGTAGGCGCTGATCGGGTCGACATGGGTCTGGTATGCACACCACCAGGCTGATGCGCACACAAGCACGAAACAGGCCCCGCCAAGAGCCCGGCGCCGGTTGTGAGCAGCGACGGTCGCCATGAGCGCGACCAAGATGATGGGGAAGAACAGGTAGAACTGTTCTTCGACTCCGAGGGACCAGAAGTTCAAGATGAGCGACGATCCCTGGTGGGCTGCGAAGTAGTTGGTTCCGATGGCAGCAAAGCGCCAATTGGCACCGAAGAGCGAGGCCCAGCGTTCATCCACCGCGAGAGACTGCGCGGCCGGGGCACCGAGCCAGTAATAGCTGAGGGCAAATGTCACGAGCAATGCCGCCGTCGCCGCGGGCACGATGCGTTTCACGCGTCGCGTGTAGAACTCGGCAAGCCTTGCCCTGACCGAGGTTTCGGGTTGTTGAGCGAGCAGTTGGCCGGTTATGACAAAGCCGCTCACGACGAAGAAGACATCGACGCCGACAAAGCCCCCGCCAAAGCCCGGGATGTCGGCGTGGGCGAGAACCACCAAGATCACGGCCAACGCCCTGATGCCCTGGATGTCGGCCCGGAAGGGCGAGGACCGCATTCTGTGAAGGCCGCGTCTGCCGCCCGAGGTTCGCGAACGCACTCGCGGGAGTGGGTCGTTGATGGGGCTCGTCAATCTTTGCCCCGGGACTCTTCGGTGAGGAGTCGGCGCCGGCCAAGATTAAGGCAATGGTCTGTCATCACTCTCACGCCTCGGCCCAGTGGTGATGGTCTCTCTGTTCGACGACCCGGTGGGAGAAGCCCGCCCTATGAGGCGTCATCTCGAGACCACCACCGCCCTTTTCCTCGCCATCACCGTGCGATGGCGTGATTGAGGCGGGCGTCGTTGTGCGCAGCACCCGGAGCACTCCGCCGAACGCGGCGGCGAAGACCAGAGCTGACGCTATTAGGGTGGCGAGGAGACGGTGGTCGGAGAAGTCATGGGTGAACAGCTCCAGCGGCACACCGATGTAGATACAAGCGACGAGGCAAGCTACCGGCAGCGTGACGGCCGAGTAGAGGCTGAAGCCAGCTCTTGGCGACACCGCCGGCATGGCGCTCTCGACAGCGGTGTTGTGGTGGTGCTCACCGATATCGTTCACCTGGGCGTGTTGAGCAGCCGCCGCGAGCTGATCCTGGCTTTCGAGGCGATGAGTCTCACGGCGGTGGCTCAGAGGTGGCGTCCGCGCGCCTAGCCGTCTCGGCCCAGCAAAACCAGAGCGACGGCGCCGCTTCAAGTGTGCGGGGGCCCGAGGGCCGTTCCACTTATAGGACAGGTCACTGGCTGTTGTCATCTTTCCTCCTCAGATTCGCGGGCCGCGCAGCCCGGGGTGTTCGGTGCTTTGCCTTTGCGGGGACTTCTCAGGATCTGGTCACACCGCCGGGATCGTCGCTTCCGCGCGACCCGGGCCAGGCGCCCTTGCAATGCTGCTCGCGTCCGCGGCTGAGGTCTTGGGGGTCGGTTTCCATTCGACCTTGCGCCTGCCGCCGCACCAGGTAAGCAGCGCCCACAGACCGGCGCAGCTCTCGAAGATGCCGGCGATCGGGGCCAAGCCGACGACGAGGGCGAGCTGTCCGATGCGTTGCAGCCCGGTCAGGCCCGCCTCGGCGAGGTTGTACCAGGCGCCGATGAAGACCGAGCCCAGCCACAGCCCGCCGACGGTCGTCAGCCAGAGCGTGATCCACGGCGAGAGGTAAAAGTGCAGACCGTCCGCAAGGCTGCGGACCGCGAGGGACAAAAAGAGCGGCCCGAAGGCAATCGAGAGCACCCCGACCACGGCACCGAGGGCAAAGGTGGTGATCCGGTATGTCGTCCCCAAGAGCAGGCGCATGCGTATGTGGGGCGGAAGGGTGGCGAACTCGGGCGTACGCCGGGTCATCGTGAGGCCCTGCAGGACGCCGAAGATCCATCTGTAGCGCTGGCGGAAGGCGCTGCGGTACGAGATGGGAGGTTGCTCGAGCATGACGCAGCCGTGCCAGCCGAAGACGTCCTTGCCAGCCAAGAGGAAGGCGCTCATTCCAAAGACATAGTCCTCGGCGATGAAGGGCTGGCCGTCGAGGCATCCCATGTCCCAGCCCAGCTGGTTTTCGAAATCCTCGTCCACGACAAGGTTCGAGCCGTGCAGGTGCAGGGGGATCCCGGACTCCATTACATGGCGGCACTCGAAACAGCCGATCGGCCTGTTCGCCTCCATGGAACGGCACAGCGGGCTCGTGCTCAGGTATTCGAGTGGGTAGTGGATGGGGCCTTCCAGCACGCGGTGGGGGGTTGTCGCGAGCAGCTTCAAGAGCTTGCGCAGCTCACCTGGCACCATGACGCTTTCCTCGTCGTAGTGAAGGATGAAGCTGCGGCCCGGCTTGCGGTTCCAGCCTGCTCGCCGGCGTTCTACCGCGAAATGGAGCGCACGAGCCTTGAGCTTGGTGCCCTTGGGCGTCTCGTAGTCTGCCGGCAGGACGACTGCCTCTACGGCGATGGCGTCGCCCGCGAAGGTGCGCTCCACCCGCTCGGCCTGCGTCTTCGACTCGGTGATGAGCTCCACAGACAAAACTGCACCGAAGAGGCCGGGGTTCTCTGCGCCGAGCTTTTGTAGGTTGCGGATTCCCCTGAGGATGACCTCGGTGCTGCCTGCAGAGCCGCGTGTCGTGATCTGGACCTTGACATAGGGCAGTTGCAGGAGCCGTAGCTCCTCAGTTGAGACCGGCTGGGTGTGCCGGTAACGGTCGGAGTGGAAAACGAAGCTCCGCCAATAAGAGAGCAACCGGATGCCCACGAAGCTGATGAGGATGAGCAGCGGTAGACCGGCTGTTCCATAAGCTGACGTGTAGAGGTGCATGAGTGGTCAGGCTCCAGATGGGGTCGCCAAGATATTCAGGTCGTCTGGGTTGGTTCCACCGCGGGCCGGGTGTCGGCTGCGTCACGGCTGAGTAAAAAGCCGTGGCGAATGCGGGGGAATTGTCGTCAGAGCCTCCTCGGATGATTCAGCTCTTCATTGCGACCAGGCCAAGTCGCGCGACTGCGGTTTATTTCTTTGCGGCCGCGTGGTGCGGCCGCAAGGGCAGTTCTCGCGTGCTCTTGTCCCTATTGAGCCCCTCTCAGGGTCGACTGCAGTTGCAGGTTGTCTCGTTGAGCCGCGGCGCACGCTCCGTCTGCGGCTTGCGTGTTCGGCTGGAGGTGGGGGTCTTTAGACCTCGTGTTAGCGAGATCGTTGTTGATTTCAGTACGCAGGGAGCTGATGTCGGCTGCGCAAGTGGAGATCCCAGTCGAGACGGTGGCCGCCTCACTCGTGAGCTGCCCGATCACGCTTTTGCCGAGCGTCTTCTCCTTCGCCGTCAGCTGGGCTTGCAGGCTCGCGATTTGCCCATTCAGCTTCGCACTCTGTGCGTCGAGAGATGTCACTTGGGCGCGGCCTGCCAGCAAGGCTTTTGCCAGCACGCTGTCACGAGTCGTAAGCGCCTGATTGAGGACCACTTCGTTGTTGTCTCGTTGACGCCATTGACTGGTCGACTTGGTCTGCTTCAGAGCGACGAAGCCGGCACCGAGGGCGACGATCAACACGACGATCACGAGAGCGGCCACGAGCACCGAGCGGGTGTGGTGCTTTGGTCGTGACCCGGCGTATGTCATTGGCTCGGCCAGTCTGAAAGTTATTGGTGCAGGCGAAGCAGCCGGCGGTGTGACCGCCTGGGGCGCAGACTGCGCGGTTGCCGCCTCCTCCTCCGCCGCCTCCTCCTCCTCGGTAGGCGTCTCGGCCTCGGTAGGCGTCTCGGCCTCGGTTGCCTGGTCCTTCGGGGCAATCTCGAGCGAAGCGACGACCTCAGCCGCAGGGAAAGCTTCGGCTGCGTCCTCGTGCTCGGACTCTTCGGCTATGGAACTGGCAGTTATGTCCGGCTCGTCCTCAGCGACTTCGAGATCTTCGCTGGCGATGTTCTCTTCGTCAGATGTCGTATCAGCGTCGTGATCCTCGGGCTCTGGCGCCTCGTAAGCCTCTGGGGATTCGAGAACCGTGTGCTGCGAAGGCTGCTCGAGAGTCGCCTCGTCCGCAAAAGGCGGTTCATCGCCAGCAGCCAGCTTGTCGTTCTCGGAGGCATCCTCGAACGAAGCGACGAACTGTGGCTCGGTGAAGTCGCCCGGCTCGTCAAAGGCTTCGGCTTGTTCGCCCGCGAGACTGTCGGTGTCGTCCCGGCCCTGAGCGGGTGAGCCCGACCTGCCGGTCTCGTCCACCTCGGCCGGTGTCGTCGGAGCTCTCTCGTCCCCGAACGACGTTGTGCTGTCCGTGCTTGGCGACTGTGCCTCTACGAGCTGCGAAGGATCATCGAGGACAGCCTCGTCGTCGAAGGAAGCGGCGTCGGCGACGGTCATCTCGTCCTGCGTGATGCTCTGGGCCAGGGTGTCCTCTTCGGGGGCCAGGTCGGCAGCCTCGTCGCTGCTTGCAGCCTCATCGACGGAGGACTCGGCTTGGATGCCGATCCAGTCGTGACGAGTCACAATCCGACCGTCGGCGGCGGACTGCGTGGTCGGTGTTGTCGAGCTAGAGCTGGCCTCCGAGAGTCCCTCGAGGCGAGAGAGGGTCTGTTCGTCGTTGAGCGGGCCGTCGACAGCCGTCGTCTCGTCCTGTGACACGGCCTCGGCTGGGCGGGCCCCCTCGGATTCGGCAGTCTCGTCATCTTGCTCAGCGAAGGAGTAATCGGCTTCGGTGCCGGTCCAGTCTCGACGAGCCACGTAGGGGCTAGTGGGCTCGCTGTCCTCCTCCGCCGGCGGCGCTTCCGCCGTGAGCTCGGAGGACTCCTCGAGCACCGCCTCGTCGCGAGAGGCTCTGTCGACAATCGTCATTTCGTCCTGCGGGATGGCTTCGGCGAGCTCGGCGGGCTCGGCCTCGGGGAGGTCGGCAGCTTCGATAGGAGGCTCCGCCTCAAGAGAAGTGCCGGCCCCGGTGCCGATCCAGTCTCGACGAGCCACGATGGGACTGCCGGGCGCGGGCTCCTCGCTCGTTGTCGTCGAGTCCGACGTGGGCTCTGAAGGCTCATCAAAGCGAGAAAGGGCCTGCTCGAGCTCGGGGGATGTGTCGGCAGTGGTTATCTCGTCCTGGGAAAGGGTCTCGGCCAGGCTGGCTTCCTCGGGTTCGCCAACCTCGTTCTCGGGCTCGCCTTGTTCGAAAGGCACATCGGTTCTCTCGCCAATCCAGTCACGACGAGCCACTACGGGCGCACCCGACCCGGCTTGCTCACCCGACACGGTCGAGTCCGTGACCGGTCGCAGGCTCACCGATTCGTCGGAGGCGGTGAGTGGTATTGGGACTGCCAGTTCCCGACGATCCTCGAGCGGCGCTAACGATGTGTGTCCTTGGTCCTCAGGCATGTCAATAGAAATGTACGGAGATCTCGCCTCAGTACCAATGAGCGGAGGTCTCACTTCGTCAGCAATGTACTGGGCGGCTGCCTCAGTGCCAGTTATATGAATGCTCGGGCGAACGGGAGGTGGCATTGGCGAGCCAATGTCAGCCGAGGCGAGAAGCTCGTCGAGCAAGCGCGCTTCCTCCGCGGAGAACTCGACTCCTCTACCGGTCCGGTCCCGATGGACCGCACCGAGATCGCCAAGTTCGTCGAGATCGCTCATTGTCGCGGCGCCCCCTAGTCATCATTCTCATCACGTGTAACTTGCCTGACAGCATCTATCGGCGCGCGCGAGGCGGAGATTGAGCCTTCGTCGCTGAGCTATAGGAAGCGGCACACCGTTTGTCGGGCGTACATGATTCGTGGCTGTCGTGACCGATAGACAAGTCGAAGCCTTCAATCCTCGTCTTGTGCGGTTATCTGCGACGGAAAAGGATGGTCGAAGGACAACAGCGTCGTCTCTCCGTCGTCTTCGTAGAGAAGGTCCTGGTCGACAAGTTCCAGGATCGTCTCAGTCACCGGGTGCAGGTAACTGCGGATTGCCTCGAGGGCGAAGGGCGGCAGCTGGTCGAGGAAGCAGAAGGCGACGACGCCCGTCCCGTCCGCGCCGGGCTCGAGGGCAACGAGCTCGAGGGCGGCGCATACCCGCTCCAAGCTGCCCTCGTCTTCGCCCTCGGCGAGCAGCTCGCTCGCGAACTCGGCGAGGTCATTGAAGACCACCTGCGGGGTCAGGTCCTCGCCGTAGAGGTCCGACAGGTCGAGCAAGCGGCCCTCGAACTCGGGCAGGTTGTCACGCAGGATCGTTGTGGCGCGGTCGTCGATAGGTGGGCGCATCGTGCTTCCTTTCCGTCGTGTTGGGTTTCACGGCGGCGCAGATACGCCACGATCAAGCCGTAGGCCGGCCCTGGGCGAGAGTAACGCAGTTGTTCCCGGCTTTGCTGGAGCGCCTCTTCGGCTTTGCTGGAGCGTCACCGCAAGCGAAGCCACGCTCTGCTGTCTCGGCGTCGCACCCACAGCTCCTGGATCCGAGCTGGCGGCGGCTCAGGTGTCCTTGCGGTCGAATTTCTTGCGGACGATGTCGCGTCTTTCTTGCAGGTCCCGGTAGGTGAATTGCTCGGTCTCGGGCGACAGGCCGATCGAGGCGCGCAGGCCGCCTAGGTCGACGGGGACGGAGCGGGGGTCGAGGCCGATGTCGGCCGCGATGCGGTCGCCGTGGCGCTCGGCGAAGTAGGTGGCGATGCGGGCCACTTCTCCGAGCAGGTCGATCCCTGGGGCGAGTGTCGCTACCGCTCCATCCAAAAAGAGCATGTCCTTGACGAACAACATCAGTTCCTTTGGCATCCGGGCGCCGTAGGCAAGAAGCTGCTTGGTGAGGTCGCGCAACTGGGCCGTGAGCTCGTCAGCGGTCAAGGTGGCCACGTCCGGAGATGGCTTGTCGAGACCAAGGTCTCTTATGACCTGGTTGATCTCTGCGTCGGCCGGGAGCGCCCCCAGATCCTTGAGGGCTTGCACCTGGAGAGGGATGTTGCTCGTCGACCCCCCGATGAGCAGCTGCAAGAAGGCGAGGCGCTGGCGCTCGCCGAGACGGCCTGTGATGCCGAAGTCGAGCAGGGCGACGCGGCCGTCGGAGCGGACGAAGAGGTTGCCCCCGTGCAGATCGCCGTGAAACACGCCGTAGAGGAAGGCTCCTTCGAGGAAAGAGATCATCTCTGCTCGCAACACAGCGGTCGTGTCGATGCCGATGGCTCGCATGCCTTCGACGTCGTCCCAGGCGAAGCCGTCGAGCCGCTCCATCACGAGCATGCGTCGTGTGACGAGGCTCGGGTGGGGGCGGGGCACAATTATGGAACGTTGCCCGGTCTCGGCCAGCACGTGTCCGACATCGAGCATGTTGGCCGCCTCGAGACGGAAGTCGAGCTCCTCGACGATGGTCTCAGCGAACAGCTCGATGAGTGCCGGGGGGTTGCCAAGGGCGGCGACGGGGATTCGCCCGACGAGGAAGGGAGCGAAAAAGCTCATCGCGGCCAAGTCCCTCCGCACGAGCTCGGCGACGTCGGGCCGCTGCACCTTTACTACGACCCGCTCACCGGTGTGGAGCCGGGCGCCGTGGACCTGGGCGATCGAGGCGGCGGCGA
>Ga0182030_10012642_pt1 | contig 16878 bp, 14 predicted proteins | sample 812S3MmetaG_FD_121299 | JGI IMG/M metagenome (GOLD analysis project Ga0182030, IMG submission 121299) | Permafrost microbial communities from Stordalen Mire, Sweden - 812S3M metaG (Illumina Assembly) | ecosystem: Environmental > Terrestrial > Soil > Wetlands > Permafrost | place: Sweden...
AACGTTTTGTCACCGACTGGAATCAACATCCGAATCCTTTTAAATGGACAGCCACCACAGAATCTATCCTCGCCAAACTCGAACGGTTAGGTAAAGTTATCTGTGGGACAGAACACTAGGAGCCTGTATGAGTAATCCGCGTGAGCCGCGTTTGCCGGGAGAGAGAGCGGATGCAAGAGCGCGGCGCGGGCCGCGGCGGGCTCCACGGGCAAGCCGGGGTCCCCTTGATTTCCGTGCCAAAAGTAATGGCATGGACGCCCCTACTCGGCACGGCATCGTACGTGCCAAAGTGGAAGTGTTGTGGCAACCACTTAAACCGAGAGGGGCATCCAGATGAACATTACGACGGCGGGGGTAGATTTGGCAAAGACTCTCTTCCAGGTGCACGGCGTTGATCAGCGAGGTAAGGCTGTGGTGTGCAAACAGCTTAGGCGCACGGAGTTCATCAAGTTCTTCGTGAATCGGCCGCCGTGCCTGATCGGCATGGAAGCCTGCGCCAGTGCTCACTTCTGGGCACGCAAGCTCATAGAGCTGGGTCATTCGGTGAAGCTTATGGCGCCCCAATTTGTGAAGCCGTACGTGAAGACGAACAAGAACGACGCACGCGACGCCGAAGCGATTTGCGAGGCGGTAGCGCGACCAAATATGCGTTTCGTGGCGATCAAAAACGTTGAGCAACAAGCCTTACTCGGGCTGCATCGAGCGCGGCAGGGCTTTGTGGTGGCTCGCACGGCGCAGTCCAACCAGATCCGCGGCCTCCTGGCAGAGTTTGGGTTCGTGTTCCCACGAGGGATTAGCTATCTAGAGCGCCAGGTGCCGCGGATTTTGGAAGATGGCGACAACGGACTCACCGGTACCAGTCGAGAGCTGTTTGCCCGTTTGTTCGGCCATTTTCGCGAACTTGATCGTCACGTGCAGGAGCTGGAGGGGCAAATAAAAGCGTGGCACCGGCAGAACACGGAGAGCCGGCGGCTAGAGGAGATTCCCGGGATCGGACCCCTTACAGCCAGTGCATTGGTGGCGAGCGTGAGCGATGCCAAGGCCTTCAAGAACGGGCGGCAATTCGCGGCTTGGCTCGGGCTCGTACCGCGCCAAGACTCAAGCGGCGGCAGGGAGCGCTTGCTCGGCATCAGCAAGCGCGGTGACACGTACCTACGCACGCTACTCATCCACGGCGCTCGTTCGGTGCTGCTGCATTCCAAACGGCGTACAGATCAAGCAACGGGATGGCTAGCGGATCTCGTCGCTCGGAGAAACCCGAACATCGCTGCAGTAGCGCTCGCGAACAAGAACGCGCGCGTCGTCTGGGCCTTGCTCGCCCATGATCGACGATACCAACACGAGTACGCGCAGGCGCAAGCAGTGTAGACGGGCCATCGGCGTTACGGATTTTATCGGCAACACACATCAACGATTGCACAGGCGTAGTTTGACAGTGATGGCACCACAGGTAAGACCAGGGTTGACTCAACCTGATACCGGCAGGGGACTTCAACAGTCCGAAAAAGTGATGAGGCGTCAACCAGCATATTCCATCACGGCCCGCGGCCACGCGTCGCACAGAGAGGCCGAATGTATGGCTGCAATCTCAACCTGCAGTTCCGAACCCAGGAAACGCGCTTGGCAAAAAGGGGGCGTCCATGTATGCCGGTACTTTGTCCGTGAAAGCATGGGCGAAACTGCCGGGAACATCGGTAACCTGCTGAATACAATGGCTGTTCTATTCCCTGCAGAAACGCCATTTCGCGGCGTTCTGAAGGGTCATGTAGCCGCCAAAGGCGCGTGATTTTGCTGCCGGAAGTGACGGTAGTAGCTGGGCCCGGTATTGCTCGATTGGGAAGGTGAATACGCCGCGCAGATTGATACCCTCGGTGCGCGTCGGGGCGATGCGGCCGATCAGCTCCGGCAGCACGGCGGTGGAGCGTCGAGCGTGCCACTGGTCGAGCACCGACTGCATCTTCATCGTGTTCCAGGCCATGACCAGGTTCGCCAACAGGCTCAGCGCGTCGGACGAATCGAGCGTCTCGTACGGCGGTGCCCGGCCCAGTCTCCGCGCGAAAAGCGTAAAACTGCGAGCTGGAGCGAGGAAGCTTGGTCGCGGCCTCGGAAATGGAGACGCGTCATATTCGACGGCCCACGTCACGAGTGTGTGACCAGGCGCCATCCAGGCTCGACGCCTGCACCACCTTCCTCGAGACAATCGCGGGATGATGCCGCCGCGCCCGCCACTCTCCGTCGTCAAGTTGTCCGATCACTTCGGCCAATAGTGTTGACGAACACATGCGAGTGCCGGCATTCGCGAAACGCCCAACCTCACACGCCCTCCGGCAGATGGGATGTGATACTCGCGGATGTCGTGAAGCCTGAGGTGTTGGCATTGCGGCAAACGCCTATGCCGCGTCACCGTGTGATGCAGATCATAAAGGGCTGAAGTCCATTTTGAACGCGAACTGACACCGGTCATTGTTGCGTGAGCAGACCTCGCGCACGCAGCGTATCCGGATGCTCGGCGCCCACACTGTTGCTGAGGTGATCCACGGCGGCTTGCAATGCGGCGTGGCTCCCCCGTACATCGCCCGATTGAAGCAAAATACTACCCAACGTCAGATAAGCCAAGCCGGTGTCGCCCGAGAAGGGTTTCCCGCCCTGCAGATCCTGTGCGACTTGCAGAGCCTTGCGCGCGTCCGCCTCTGCGAGTTTTCCTTCGCCCTGTCCGGATTCCAACTCGGCGCGCTGACGGTAGGCGTTGGCCATTGCAGCGTGCGATGACCCGCGGGCGCTGAGCAGCTCGATGACGTGGCTCACGGCTTGGTTGGCGTTCGCGGCCCGGCCCCGCGCGGCATCGATGAGTGCCTGGATCATCATACGACGCATTTGCGCCGGATGCCCTTCCGGCACCGTGCCTTTCATCAACTGCGCCGCCCGGTCCAAATTGCTCTGCGCATGCGTCAAATCCTTCAGTTGCACCAACACTCCCGCTTTGCCAATGAGCGCATACGCTTGTGCGCCGACATAGCCGGTTTGGGTAGCCGACTGGAATGTGCGGTCATATTCCTTGAGTGCTTCGTCATAGCGGCCCAAGGCCTCCAAACCGAAGGCATAGTTGCCCAACATGGCGGGATCCACCGGCGCATTGCCGCTCATGCGTTCGGAGATGCTCACCGCGTGCTCATAAAGCGCCAGACCACGCTTGAAGTCGCCGCTGCCGTAGGCAACGATACCCCAGTCCGCGGTAATCCGGCGCGCATCGCCATACCCCTCGAGTCCCAATTGGCGGAAACGGCGCAAAGCCTCCGCATAGTATTGGTCGGCCTCGGCATTTCGACCTTGCAGGTGAAGCGCAAAACCCTTGTCTCCGAACAGCGCGGCCTCGAGCCGTGCCGACGGAATAGGCGCACTTCTCTCCCGCTGCAGAGCCATTTCCGCGAAACGTAGCGCGTCCGTTGCATTGGCGTCGTTCTGCGCCAGGATGGCGCGGGTTTGCAGGCAAGCCGCGGCGACGTTGCCGTCGATCTGCATGTTCGTTCCCCATTGATCGAGGATTTTGACAGCCTCTTCACCGTGGCCCAGCAGCTTCAATGAATCGGCGTATGAGCAATCAAGCTGAGCTTGTAGCGATGGATCTCCGGTATGCTCGACCAATTGTCGCGCTCGCTCCAGCAACGGCGCAGCTTTCTGCGGGTTGTTCAAATCGCTTTGATAGGAGGCGAGCATGCGCAGCATCTGCGCTTGCCGATCCGGCCGACCGGCCGATGCGATGTCGACAAATTTCACGCCGCGATCCAACATCTGCTGAATTCCGTCAGTCTGATCCGGCGGTACCGACTCGGTCAGCATCATATCTACGAAGTCGAAGATGGCCTCATTGCGGGCCAGCAGGGTCTGCGCGCGATCGCGCTGAGTGACCGCTTCGGACCGCTGACGTCGCGCTTCTCTCGCCTGCAACGTGGTCGACACCACTCCCGCCACGAGAGCGAGCAGCGTGATCGAGGCCGCAGCGACGACGACCTTATGGCGCCCCACGAACTTGATGGCCCGATAGGCTATGGTATCAGGCTGAGCCAAAACAACGTCGCCGGAGAGAAATCTCCCGATATCCTCGCCAAAAGCGTTGGCGGTCGCATAGCGCTCGTCAGGCGACTTCTTCAGCGCCTTCATCACGATCGTGTCGAGCTCCCCCTTGAGCGCCCTCGCGAGCTTTTTAGGGCTGGTGGCACGAAGCTGCGCCGCATGCTCGCTAAGGGAGGTGTGGCTGGGAGTCGTCGCATCGGCGTGAAGAATCGCCTCCTCGAGCATGACGCGAGAATCGCGCTTCAACCTGTAAGGCCGCTCGCCTGTCAGAATTTCGTACAGGATCACGCCGAGTGCATAGACATCCGCGGCTGTCGTGATCGGCGCACCTGCGATCTGCTCGGGCGCGGCGTAGTCAGGCGTCAATGCGCGGCCGCCGAGCCGTGTGAGCTCCGTCTCTTTCGCCTCGCCGTCACTCAGGAGTTTGGCGATGCCGAAGTCGAGCAGTTGAACCTGACCGTCCCCGGTCACCAGGATGTTGGAGGGTTTGAGGTCGCGATGAATGACGAGGTTCGCGTGCGCGTACTGTACCGCGCCGAGCACCTGCCCAAACAGCGCGAGGCGCTCGCGAAGCGTCAGGCGGCGATTGTCGCAGTACGTCGTTAGCGGCATGCCGACGACGTACTCGAGGGCCAGATAGGGCTGCCCGTGTTGCGTAACGCCGGCATCATACAGGCGTGCAATGTTCGGGTGGGTCAGGCTGGCAAGTATTTCGCGTTCGCGGGCGAAGCGCAGAGCGAGATCTCTGCGCGACCGCAACAGCAGCGGCAGCTTCAGAGCTACATCGCGTGTGAACGCCCCGTCCGCCCGCCCTGCCAACCACACTTCGGCCATGCCGCCGGCACCCAGGGGGCGGATCAGCTCGTACGGGCCGAGACGCTCGCCGGGGTTCAAACCGCCCTCGCCGCCGGGGGTGCCTTCGTCATTCGCGCGAAACTTCGGCAGCGTGGCGAGTTTGTCCGATGCGGGATCTTCGATCTGTTCGGGCATGAGCGCCTCGCGCAGGATGTCGGCGAGATCCCGGTATTCGGGGGCGAGCGCCTCGAGCCACCGGCTGCGTGCGGCCCGGTCCAGCGGTAGGGCCTGTTCGAGGAGCCTGCTCAACGCCGCCATCTGAGAGACAGATAGCGCCAACGGTCTCTTCACCGATGGTTCGGGCGGAAGACTCAATCGCTCGATCTCGTTCATTGCAACTCCTCGGCAAAAACTAAACGCGCCCCTCCCGGCACGACCGCGATTAAGGCGAGGCAGATTCCAAGTACTCGCCAAACCAGTTCACCACCCGCGTCATGACATCAATCTGATCAGCATGCTTAAAGAAGTCGTGGCCTTCACCCGGATACACGACGAATTCGGTCTTTACCCCCATCCGCCGCAGAGCGTTCCAATACTCGTAGGACTGAGTGATCGGTACCTCCGCGTCTCGATCACCCCCGACGATCAGGGTCGGTGCCCGCACGTTTTTGATGAATGTCATCGGCGAGCTGCGTTCGTACACGTGTGGATCGTCGTACACCGACGCGCCGAAGTAAGGCATCATCCACATGTCGATGTTGTTGGTACCGTAATAGCTCAACCAATCCGACAGCCCCGCGCCCGCGACCGCCGCTCTGAAGCGATCCGTCTGCGTGAGCGCCCACATCGTCATGTAACCTCCGTAGCTCCAGCCGACGATACCGATTCGCTCACGATCGATCGGCGCCGAATTCTGCACCACGTCCAAACCGCTCAAGATGTCGCGAAGATCGCCGTATCCGAAATCCTTGACGTTTGCCTGCGCGAAGGCCTCGCCTTGACCGTAGCTACCGCGCGGGTTTGGTTTAAAGACAAAGTACCCCTGGTTTGCGAGCGCCGCATCATATGAGTCGTCCCTCGAGGGATAGATAGGGTAGTGCGCGTACGCCGGGCCCCCATGTACCTCGACCACCAGGGCGTATCGCTTGCCCGGAACGATCACAGGAGGCTCGACGAGCATTCCCTGAATGCTGCGGCCATCACTTTTCCAAGAGACGTTGGTCGCCTTGCCCGTCAGCGGTTTCACGGCGACATTCAGGTGCGTGATCGGCCGCCATTTTCCCGGGGGCCCTGTCTCCACTTCCGGCGGCGACGTGTAGGACTGGCGAATAACCGCCGACACCGCGCTGTCCTTCGACAATGAAATGCCCGAATCGCCCGGCGTGAAATCCAGATTATTCGCCCAGATCATCTCCGGCGCGCGCCACAATTCGCGTTGCCCCTTCATGTTGACGTCGATCTCCGCGAGCACTTCTTCGCCCGCGGCAAACTCGGTCGCCACGATCCGCTTGCTGGAGCCGTTCCAAGTCAGGGTGTGTACCGATGCCGACAGGTTGGGGGTCACATCCACCGGATCACCGCCGGACGCGGTGATCACGTAGATGTCACCGCCCGTGATGCCCTCATCGCTCATGATGCCGCTGATGTACGCGACCCGCGTCCCATCGCCGGACCACCGCGGGGACGCTATTTGCAAGGGCGGCTTCACGAGCATGGTCACCGCCCCACTTTGCGCATCAAGCAGGTCGAGCTCGGCGATCCACCAATTATCATCGCCGGATCCGTGCGCGGCCGTGACGGCGAAGCGGCGGCCATCCGGCGACCAATCGAACTCATAGATGTTCAAGTCAGCCGGGCCCAGCACGATGATGGCCCCGCCTTGCGCAGGAACCGTCGCCAGACGCTGCTCATAAACCGTCGAAGACAGGACGCCCGCATCGACGCCGAGCGGGTTGAGGGGCCCAGGCGTCTTCGGCGCCCCTTCCGAGTAGAGAAAAGCGATCCGATCGCCCGGAGGCGACCAACGAGGTGTGTCGAGTGGCCCGTGAGCGTCGGTGATAATCTTCGCGTTACCCCCACTGAACGATCCGACCGCGACCTGAGGTTGGTCCTTCTCATCGGTCGTGATGAATGCGATGCGTGTTCCGTCGGGCGACCAGGCGGCGCCGTGCTCATCGCACACGGCACCCGGGCAAGCCGTCAGACGAATCGCGCCCGATCCATCTCTGGCATTGGCGATCCAAAGCACGGAAACGTCCACATCAGCCCCGTGGCGCTTCCCGGCAAGCACAGTCCCATAAACAACCCGCTTGCCATCCGGCGAAATCGAGACTTCGCCGATGCGATGCACCGACGCAAGCGACTCCAAAATGCCCGAAACATCGGCCGTCCCCGCGACCGCGAATCCACTAAGTAGGCAGAAAAATAGCTCGGCCAATCCCCTGCAACGCAACCGCATAAACCCCTCTTATTGAATTTTGAACGCAGGTGCTCCCTCAGGTACATTTTATCCACATGTGCCGCGCGAGATCGGACATCTGCCGAGAGTCAGGCGATTTCCAACGGAAGTGAATCGCGGCATACCCGTACCCGGGGACGCCGCATCTTTGTTGTGCTAATGTGCAATAAATAACTCCTTAATAATAATATACTTGTTAACATAACCTTATGTGAAATAAGAAACTATCCGGCGTGACGATTCTCCTGTGGAATCCGGACGCATGATGGCAAGGACGCAGCACCCCGACTCAGTCTAGATGTCCACGGCATCCGCAGCGCTGCTGCAAGGGGCGAGAATGAGACTGGTTACAACAATCTTCCTAGCATTCATGACACCCGTGTTTGCCGATGATCGCGCGCTGATTATGCAATACGAGCAGCAACTTTCGGACGCCATCACCAACGGCAATCCGGCGGCGTGGGCCAAATATCTCGATCCCGACGTGATTTACACCGAAGAAGACGACAGTTACAAAGACAAGGAAGGGATGATCAAGGAAGTCCGACCGTTGCCCCAAGATCTCGGCGGAGAAATAAAAGTCGAGCTTCTCTCGTATCACGAGGACGGCGATACCGCGGTGGCGCTCTTTCGCCCGCATGAGATCGAGCGCTATTACGGGCAGTCGATCCGCGCGAGCTATCTGCTGAGCACGGTATGGAAGAAGCGCGCGGACGGATGGAGGCAGATTGAGGGACAAGTTTTGGCCGAAAAGACCGACCCGCCGTCGATCGCACTGCCCGCGAGCGATCTGCAGAAATTTGCGGGGACCCTACAGGCTCAAGGATTCCGAGCCAATCTACACGATTACCCTGACAGACGGAAAGCTGATGGGCGGTCGGCCCGGCAAGGCACCGTCGGAATGGAATGCGGAAACGCGCGATGTGTTCTTCATCAAGGGCGATCCGCGCATCCGCAAGATTTTCCAGTACAGCGCGACGGGCGCAGTTACTGGCTTTATCGAGCGGCGCGAGAGCTGGGATATCGTGTGGAACAAGGCGGGTTAGCTCGCGCGTCGACCAAGCTTAAGCAGGTCATCACGGCCTGAGCGTCTGCCCGTATCGGCTGCCAGAATTCACCACAATCCTGCCATAGGTACGCCCGAATCGCGAGGCGTAATGCTCTCATGTCACGACAGCCTGAGAGCCACGCTGATGCCAAGCCTAGATCGTCGATTCCAGTCCATTTCCATCAAGGCGCTGGTAATTGCAGCGCTGACACTCGTCATGTTGTGGCCCCTGACGTGCGTCGAGGGGCTCATCACCGAAAGGCAGGCCCTCCAACACCAAGCCTATGACGTGATTGCGGGCGGTTTCGGTGGTCCGCAGTTGATAGGTGCTCCGATCCTCACCGTCGACACGCAGAACAGATCCGTCATCGTCGACGCATTGACCAAGAGCAGCAGGGAAGAGTGGGTCGCCGGGGCGCCCCGACACCTGCTTCCAGAGAACGTTCGAATCGGAAGCCTGGTGACTGTCGAGGTGCGCGCCAAAGGAATTTATTCTGTACCGGTCTATATCTCGAAAATCGTCATGACCGGCGAATTCGACCCGCACGGGATCATGGATCTCATCGCGCCGAACGCCGACACAAGGATTTTGCCCTCCCACGCAGTTATCCAATTGCCGCTGTCTGGAGTCAAATACCTCCGGTCCTTAAGTCACTTCGAAGTCAATGGTCAAACGCTCCATGCCGCAAGTGGCGAGGTTGCAGAGCTCGCCGCCTTATCGGCTCCAATCAACCTCGAATCCATAAAGCAGACGGTACCGCTCCCGTTCCGGATCGAGTTCGAACTCGCGGGAAGCGACTCGCTCCATTTCTTGCCATTGGAAGCGAGTACCACCGTCAGCGCCCAAGTTGATTGGCCGCACCCTGACTTTGATGGTGCCTTCTTGCCAATTTCCCACGTATTCACAACAAAGGGATACTCGGCCAACTGGAATGTCCTGGAGATAAATCGCGCTATTCCCCAAATGTGGTGCGGTTCAGCCGTATCCAACTCAGCTCTGCTTGCCACCGCCTTCGGGGTTCGCCTCTTCCAACCGTCTGACATCTATTCACAGAATTACCGGGCGGTGCGTTACGGCATATTATTCATCGCCATCACGTTTGCGTGCTTCTTTGCCTGGGAACACCTCGTTCGAGGGTTGCGCTTGCACCCTATGCAATACCTGCTCGTGGGACTTGCCCTGGCAACTTTTTACCTGCTACTCGTCGCTCTTTCCGAACATGTGGGTTTCGCAATCTCCTACACGATCGCTGCAGCAGCGCTGGTCGCACTCATCACCACGTACGTAGCCGGAGCCACGGCGAATCGAAAGTCGGCAGTTGAGGTCGGGGCCGCGCTCGCTGCATCGTACGGGGCGCTCTACGTGATTTTGCTGTCGGAGGACTACGCACTTTTGTATGGCTCATTGTTAATGTTTGGGATTCTCGCTACGTTGATGCTGGCTACCCGAAAACTCAATTGGCAGAAATTGGGCCGCGACGACTCCGAGAACGCTGTTGACTCCCAACAGTAAATACAAATCGAAGCGACCCGGTTGCTTCCTGAACGGTGCTCAGTGCGGGTAAACACCTGGTGCATCTGCGCGAGCCGCTGTCACGCCCGGTGCAGCTCACGACTCTGCTTGTTCCGCCCGCCTGTTCCCGGCGGATCCCACCGATCCGTGACCGGGACATTCTCTCCTTGGCCGGGCCTCGCCAGGCCGGGCCTCGCCAGGCCGGGCCTTCGCGAGCCTGACCGGCGAAATACGCTATCGACACAAAGCCGTTGGATTTCATTGTCGACGCAAGAGCCAAAAAACGATCCTCGGGCGCGCCGGGTCGCGCCAGCGCAAAGACCGCTCTCGCGCCCGGCGCAGGTCAACAACCCTCGCCGCTTGCTCCGGGTGATGACTGTTGGTCGGTTCCATGCACGAGGAAACGAGCAATGACACTCTTTACTCAAGTTCGCAACACGAACAGCTCATTGCCAACTGCCAGGCTCAGATCGTGAACAACGACGCCGGCCGCCCCGACATCGGCTTCAAACCCGTCGTCGAGCTCTTCACGCCCGACGCTCAATGCACGTGGCTCCTGACCTAGCTCGGCAACGAGGACATCGCCTATGGGTTCTGCGATCTCGGCATAGGATTTCCGGAGATTGGCTTCGTCTCCATGCGCGAGCTCCGCGAACTCCGCGGCCCGCGCGGCCTTCCGATCGAGCGCGACCTCCGCTTCGACGCCGCCAAGACACTCTCCTCCTCGCAGCGGAGGCGCGCGACCGCGGACGCATAGTCACCTGACAGGACTTCGGGCGCCGCAGCCCTAGCTCGGCGCCCGACTCCGATGATTCCTCAACCGAACAAGACGAGCTCAACGCATGGCGGATGCGCCCGACCGACGGAACTGGCGTCCTTTACTGACACGCCACCCCGGATCTCCACATCACGACCTTGCCTTCGCTTCTATGGAGAACTTGCCACCCTAAGCCTGCGTAGAACTCCTCTCGTCCGAGGGTCAATAAATAGAGTACTCCCACGCCCAGCGACGCTGCCTTCTCGACAATGGCATTGATAAGCGCTGCACCAACACCCTGGCGGCGATAATCGGGCATGACGTAAACAGCGGCGAGCCAGGGGGAGAGGTTCGGCCACTCCTCGGTTTCCACATCATGCGCCAGTAGCGTTGCCGTGCCGACCGGGTAGTTTTCGAATGACGCGACGAGGGTAATGGGGATCTGGTTCAGGATCAGGTGAGCTTGTAGCAAATCAGTGAGTGCGCCTACGTTTGCGCCATCCACTTCCGTCCACCACTCCTTATAGATCCAGCCGGCGACCGTTGGAAGCAGATCCGGGCGCTCTGAGAGTTGTTCAATCTGCGGCTGCACAGTCGCTCGATGATAGGACAAGGGCACTAATCGAAACCACTGGGGAACGGACTTGCCCTGCTCTTCGCCGTCTGGCCGGGCCTAGCCGGCCGCGCCTGGCCGGCCGCGCCTGGCCGGCCGCGCCGTTCGTGCTTCCTGCACTCGCCCGGCACGGTGAGTCAGGCGCGCGAGCCCGACTCGCCTCTCTGATTCTCGGTCGGAGCGCCGAGAATCCATTGCGACGTCCCTGTCGCAATTTGCACTTGGTTTTTGCTCCACCCGCCAGATTTGCCCTCGCAAAACCCTCCGCGGGCCGCCCTCTTGGCGGCATTGCCGCAGAGCCGCGCAGTGGCGTCCGACCTTCTTCAAGGGATGCTGCACGATTCCCGCGCATTTTCGGACCTCCACCAAGCCGCCTTCTACGCCACGGGCGGTAATTCTGCTTCAGCGATAAGCCAGCGCCGAAAGGCAACAATGTCGGGTTCATCTGCACGAGACTTCGCGCACGCGGCGTAGTATGCGAAATCCGTCACTAGAGACAGCTTGAACGGTCTTAACAGCCGTCCGGTAGCAACGTGCTCCAAGGTCAACGCCTTACTTCCGAGTGCAACGCCTTGCCCGCCGACAGCCGCCTGTATGGCCAAGGCACCATCGGAGAATCGCAGGCCCTTGCTTACGTTGATGTCCGTGACGCCTGCAGCCCGTGCCCACTCCGTCCAGCCCGGCCACTGTCCTCGTTCCGGAGTCCAGTCGGTGTGGAGTAGCGGTAGTCTACGCAGATCGCCGGGCTTCTTAAGGGAGGCATGACCTTTTAGCAACCGCGGACTGTAGACGGGAAATACCTCGTCAACGAACAGTCGTTCGGAAATCAACCCTGGGTAATTGCCCGTTCCATATCGAATCCCGACGTCGACACGCGAGTGCTCCAGGTCAACCAACTCCTCCGATGCGTGCAGTAAAATATCCAAATCGGGGCACTCCTGCCGAAAGCGTTGCAGGCGCGGTACCAGCCATCCCGCCGCGAATGAAGGCACGGCGCTCACTGTCAGGACACGCGGCCCACCCGAGCTCATCGTTGCCACAGCGGACGACAGTTGCTCAAATCCGTCGCGTAAGTACTTTAGTCCGGCCAGGGCGTCGGCAGTCAAGGTGTATCCGCCGCTTCGCCGTCGCAGGAGCTTTCGCCCGAGATGATCCTCCAAAGCCTTCACCTGCTGGCTGACCGCGGCCGCGGTGACGTTTAGCTCTTTGGCCGCGGCGCTGAAGCTTTGGTGGCGAGCGACGACCTCGAAAGCGCGTAGGGAATTTAACGGTGGCAACCGTCGGCGCATCGACAGAGTCCTAAAGATTTTCTAATGGTCAATCGCATAAAACATGACTCGATGTTTTGCCAGGAGGCGACTACCATTCGTGCGTGCACTCCCTGATATCGCCGAATAGACCGAGCATCGAGCCCACTATGTCCACTCCAAAGAGTATAGGGGAGTCTCCGCGTGGTGCGCGACGTTTCACGACAACTTCCCGCGTGCGCGCGATAATCCCCGCACGCGCCATTGAGGAAGTTCGCTCCCCATGGGCAGACACGTTGCTCTTTAGCCTTCTTATCGCCGTACCGATTGCCCTAACTCTGTACGCCGGCTATGCCGCAATCGTTCGCAGTCGCTCAATCGATGGCGAACTGATCGTGAGGTTCTTCTCACACCAATCGGATTTCCAGTCACTGGTACAAATCCTCGAATCCGAACGCGGCAGGCTGTTGTCACTCGGGGGCGAGTCATACGAACTCACAAACTTCCTGGCGACGGGCGCTGCCCCAGCGCATTTGGCGGAATATAAGGTTCTTTTAGCGAAGATTGGTTCGACCAACTTCCGGTATTTTCCTCGATCCGGCAATCTCATCTTGCCAATCTCAAGATTCCCCGACAACTTCGCGGAAGCGAAGAGATCGTACTTATATTTGCGCCGTGGAGAACCGCAGCCATTATGGCGCCATCAAAGCGACTCTTGGCGCGCGCCCGGCGTCTATTTCATCACGGGGGACCAGTGCATTCAGGGGCGGTGGTTCATCCATCACGAAGGAATTTCGGTCGTCGCCTTCTCGCCATATTGACGATCGCAACGTCGCCGGGGTGGTGCCTCAGCATTCTTGGACCGTCAGCGTGAGGAAATCGGCACGATTCCGCTGCACTTCGGAACCCCAGAACGGCTTCCCGGCGAAGTGCGGTAACGAGCGCTACGGCCCGTACAATTCCTTCTCGCTGACGACAGGATCGGCACCATCCTCTCTAGAGGCGCGGCGAGCTGCGCCGAACATGGCGCCCCGCGCGAGTTGCGTTTCCGCAAATCGCATGAACCCAATGGCATCCGGGACATCGTCATATATCGCTTCCATACCGCCTTGCATGAAGTAAGTCTCGTGCCAGAAACCCGTACCGCCAGAATCTCGGAGAAAGCTCCTCCACCACTGCCGGTGCGGCTCCGATCGGCTCCATTCCAGGAGTGATTTCATATCGCGCCAGTACTGGCGGATGACAAGATGCATTGGAAAAAGGGAATAGAACATGTTCTCGTGTGACAGTAGACCGTCCGGTCGACCGGCAGCCGATTTGGCAATCGCAGGCCCAAACCCGATCAGCGTCTTCAGACCAGTGAGCCGATTGACGCGCATCCCAAGATAGATAACGACTAGCTCGGGGTATCGCGATAGATCCACGGTGAGGCGGTTGACTTTGGTGGACATGAATCACTACCTCGAGCCTCGATGTAGAAGAGAACTCTAGTCTATGGCCTGCTGACCATCAATAAGCCCCGTCACCGCCTTCAGCGCTTTTCACCAGGACCCGCCTCTTGCGGCCTCACCGACCGCCTGGGCAGCACCGTCCCGCACCCGACACGCAAACGCCGGCATCCCAGGCCCGCTACAAAACTACAAAAATGAGCGCTGGTTATACTGCAATCGATCGCCCGGTCCCTTGATCTCAATCAACCGGGAGCGAAATTCATCCGTACAAAACTTCTGTTCTCCGATTGCCGGGCCGTTCGGGCATATCGCGCCCTCGCCCGGCGACGGCGGGTCAGAGGCGTGACTCCGACTCGCCTCCCAGCCTTCGGCAAGAAGCACTTATCCTGCCGCTCATTCCGCTCAACCTTTACACCCACGCCAGCTTATCGTCCGCGAGTTCTGTCTCCCCATCCCACCGATACGCCATCAACGGCCCTTGCTTGGCGACGCTGTAATCCAGGCACGCAAATTGCGAGGAGATCACCGCCGGCTTACCGCTAAACCAGTAGTGCCCGAAGATCACCGGAGGCCCCGAATAGGGATGCCCCTTCCACTCGGCCGGCAGCGGCACATCCGGAATCAGACCCTCTCTTCCGGGCGGCACGATCGCAGCCTCACGAAAGGTTTTGGCTTCGGGAAGCCACCACCGTACCCGAACATCGTGGCGTATCTTGCCCTCCTTGTCTGGAAATGAAAGGCCCGGAGGGAGTGCGAGCTCTGGGCCCTTACATACAATTTCGAGAGCCTCGAATATCGAATTTCCTGGCTGGCTCCCCAACCGAACTGCCTCGTCGGTCAATGTGTGGTTCTCGCTGAGCACCGGTCGCAGGACCTCCATCGACTCCTCGTGCCAACAGGCATGGACCACACGCAGACCCAGAAGATCCAGCCACAGCGGCAACGTCCTGAACCAATCGGTTATCTCCTTCTGTCGGGGAGTGCCCTCGACGACATCCAAAAACTCTTGATGCTGCTCCCGATTCCCGGGCTTGTGATGATCCCGCAAGAATTTGCCCGGCCGCTCCGGGTCCGGGGTCACCCACGCAACCGCATTTAATTCGTGATTTCCCAAGATGCACTGCGCAGCGCCCGCTTCCACCATTCCGCGCACCAACGCCACCGTCGCCAGCTGCTTGGGTCCTCGGTCGATCAAATCGCCGACAAAGATCGCGGTCCGGTCCGGATGACGCCAGTTGCGGCTCGACTCGTGGTAGCCGAGATGCTGCAAGAGCTCGACCAACTTGTCGAATTCCCCGTGCACATCGCCAATGACATCAAAGCGGTTTGACATGATAGTGCTTGCCTGGCTGGGTTGCGTCGCAATGGAAGCATTGACGGCACGAAGAGGCAAGCGTGGGTCACACATCGCACGAATCGACCGCAAAACACCCACTCGCCGAACTCTCTTGGCGATCCGGCGTGTTCCTACGGCTTCTGTGCGGTGCCCAGATCCGCTGCCCCCAGCGCGCTCATCTGGCCCATCTGTCGAAGCTTCGGCCCATAAAAGTGTGGTTGCGCGTCAACCATGACGACTTATTTACGTTGTCTCAAAAGCTTAACGCCATCGTCGTTTGGTCGAGCCCTTTGCGCGTCTCTGTGTCAGCTCAACGACAGCGAGGCGCGCTTCTCTCACGGCCCCGCGGCGAACACCCCTCGCTCGTAATTCACGGGGGCATGATCCGCCAAATCCCGGACCGGCACATTTCGCGTCACCTGCAACGCGTATTGGGCATACTCGATGCGGGCGTGCAATCGATCGACCATCACGAACGGAGGCTCCGGGTTCTCGACCATGCTCGCGTCCCGAGTCAGATACGACGGGTCACCGACATGCCGGTAGCCGCCGAATTCAAGTGGCACCTCGGTCACCGCATCACAACAGTCGACGAATCGCACTTTATTCGTCGCCGACACGGTGGCGACGAATGCAGCATCTCCAACCCGTGGAGACCCGATCGTCACCAGCCACTCGGGGCGCCATATCGTCGCCGCGAGCGTCGCCATCGCCGCCCCCAAGCTGTGCCCGGTCAGAATGAGCTTCAAACCATCCGGTCTTGCGCGATTGATCCATTCTAGAATCTGGGGCTTCAATGCTCGAACCGCTTTCGCAAATCCGTCATGAACCAGTCCGCCAGACTCAGGCCACGCGACGAGACGGGCACTCAAGTCCGTGATCAAATTCTTGTAGTTATCTGGCTGCGTTCCTCGAAACGACAGCAGCGTCGCACCATCCGCCCGTACCGCAGCGAAGGCTGCCACGCCACTCACCAGATCGACAAACCGGGCAATGTTGGCAAATCCCACACGTCCCAACGCGTCCGCTAGACGAGCCCGCTCAGCGGCAGACTCCTCCGCTCGATAATAAGCAAGTCGCGCGGCCTCCACCGCGAGTTGTGGTATCGAGTAGATCCCGCCGTTTTCAAAGATCGTGCCCCGGCGCTCCGGGTGATAAAGCGCCTCGTTGCTTGGATCGTACTCTAATGTAACCGCCATCGAAGTCCCTCCTTGCCGTTTATCCACGACTAATCGAATGTCGTATTAGGGTCCGTTATTTACAACATAAGCGCGGATGTATCGCGTCCGGCGTATGGGGCACATTTACGCTGAGACTAAACGCTGTCAGTCAGCGTCACACAAGAGTACTGCTACAATTTTCTGGGCAGTTCTGTCATCCATGATTACCTCCCTATCTCGTCCTACAAAGATCAGGCCTGACGCCGATAGCCCAATGCCGATGACCCTCGGCATACTACTCGCCACCATGCCCGACAACCATCTCACTCTGACTCGGCACTCCCTCTACGACCTTGTTTGGTCCAGCCCATGCCAAGCTCGCGAGCCGAGGCGCGCAACGCACCGAGACAACGCGACGGAGGGTTTTCA
>Ga0182030_10012643_pt1 | contig 16877 bp, 20 predicted proteins | sample 812S3MmetaG_FD_121299 | JGI IMG/M metagenome (GOLD analysis project Ga0182030, IMG submission 121299) | Permafrost microbial communities from Stordalen Mire, Sweden - 812S3M metaG (Illumina Assembly) | ecosystem: Environmental > Terrestrial > Soil > Wetlands > Permafrost | place: Sweden...
ACTGGTCAAACAATTTACCACGTTCGGCGGGTCAAGTGGTGGCCCGGCCGGCGGTACTCAGCCCAGTCAAATATCCGGTATGGAGCGATGAGACGCCAAAACCGTGCCCGAGGATTCAGAAATCCGTGCGCGCTCAACGCATTTCGCCTTACCGGCGGACGCCGGCACGCTGCGCTCTACTGCGGCAACTGGAACGGCACCCGGCGTTCGCGGTTCAGTTGCAGGGTTAAAGCGCAATCCACCGCATCGAGCGGGATCTGCTTCTCCTCGTGCTGCAGGGTGACGTAGTGCAGCGTCCTGCCATCCACCCAATACGCCGCCGCCGCGCGAATTACCTGGTCTTTGGCGGCGATCAGATAGACGGGCGAGCCGGCGGCCTCACTCGCCGCGGGGGCTGCCGGCGCCACTTCCTGGCCGTATTGATCGTAAGTCCGCATCGCGGGCCGCGCCGGGGCGGCATACGTTGGGGCCGGGGCCGGCGGAGCCGCCGGGTAAATGACGGTCACATTGGGCGAAGGGTTATCCTCATAGACCGGGTATGAGTAACTGGGATAAGAGGAGACGTAAGGCGAGTAATCGTAGTAATCAGGTGAATCCCAGTAGTAGTCCGGCGGATAACCAAATCCGTACGGCAGATAACCATAGCCGTAGCCATAGCGTCCACGATAGCCGCCGTAATATCCGCCGCGATAGCCGCCGAACCCGCCATAGCCGCCCCGCAAGCCTCCGGTGCCACCGCCGCCTCGAAATCCTCCACCGAGGCCTCCGCCGCGCGCGACACCTCCTCCGCCGCCTCGGCGCTGCGCCATCATGCCCCCAGCCAGCAGGCAGCAGAAACCGATCCGCAGAAGAACCCGCATAAAACTCTCCTCTATTCCGCAGCTTACTCCCGCGGCGCGGCTTGCGCAAGACGCCGCCGGGCGGCGCGGCGCTGTCTCGTACGCAGGCGCCCGGTTCGCGGGTATGATCGTAGAGACCCACCATGATTTATACCTGCTATGAAATGATCCGCGATTGCCGGGCCGGGCGCGCCGAAGGCTGGCGGTACTTCATTGCCGGTTACGTCCCGGTGATTCGCAAATTGCTGGCGCACTACCAGGCCGGCGGGCCCGTGGACGAGGCCGCGCTGGAGCGGGTGCTGGCGGCCGTCCGCCACCCGGAATCCAGCTTGTTTCAGTCGCTGGAACCGGCGCCGGAGCGCTGGTTCGTGGCCCAATTGCGCCAGAAAGTCATGGAGGAACTGCCCGCTCCCGCGCCCGCCGCCGCTCTCGACCTGGAAACCGTGGCCGCGGCCCTGGATCCGCTGACCCTGGTGGAGAAGCAGGCCGCCTGGCTCGAAACCATGCTCTACCCGGCCGCCGAAACCGGCGTGCTGTTGCGCATGGCGCCGGCCACCGTGGAGAAGATCCGGGCCAAAGCGGCGGACCTGGTCCGCGGCAAGGCGGATTCCTGGAGCCGCACTTCGCTGGCTGAAAACGGCCGCGCGCTGGGGCGCGCCGCGGCTGCGGCGGCGGTCGCCGAGTGTCTTCCGCCGAAGACTTTTCTCGATATGCTGGACGGCCGCACCACCTGGCAGGGGCGCGAGACGTTGGAGCAGCACGTGACGCGCTGCTGGCACTGCATCGACCACTTCTGCCGGCTGGTGGAAGTGGTGGAGTTGTTGCGCCACAACCCGCCGCTGACGGATGCGGAGGCCGCGCCGTTCCGCAAACTGCTGCGCGTTGCGGACGAAAAGCGGCCGGCGTGGAAACGGTGGCTGGCCAGCCGGGCGTAAGTGTTTGTCAGGAAATAACCGCGCCAGTTCGCCAAGACCGCTCAGAATCGGTTCCGAGCCGCGACCGTGAGGGAGCGCTTGTAGTGGTTTATTTCGTGATAAACCCTGAGAACCGCGAACCGCTACCGTGCCAGTGCGGGGACGCCGGCAGCCAATTCCTCCGGCGCGCTCGCGGCCGGTTTGGTGGCCCTTCGTTGCGCCGCCACCTGATACGCGGGCGCGAGCGCAAAGACCGCCGCTATGGGGAACCGGGTGAGCCACTCGATCAACGCCGGCGGCCACACGCGAGAATAATGGGGAACCACCCAGACGGCCAATTCGGCCAGCCCGGTCAAAAAAATGCCGCCCATAAGCGCAGCCCAACACTTGGAAATCGGGCCATTACCCATACGGACAACCGACTGCCGAAGCAACATGGCTTCCAGGACGAGGACGCACAAGAAAGGGAGCCCGGCCAGCGAAATCCAGTGTTGCAAACCGGTCTGCCCCGCTGCCGGGGATGCCACGCCGGCCTCGGCGAACCGGCACAGAGCGAACAGGCAGACGATGCCGGACACTGCCCAATCGGTGGCGCTGGGCCGGACCCAGAAGCCAAATCCGCGCAGGATCCGCAGCACCGGCAGGAGGGCCAATGCCAACAGGGCCAGGCGGATCGGGCCGGAGGCGGTCAGCAGCGGGGTCCGTAGCGAATCCGTTTCCAGGACTTGCGCCATCACGCCTGGCACGGCTTGCGCCGCCGCCGCCCCAGTGGCCAGCATCCATGCGGGCCGCAGCGGTGCGCCGGCCGGAAAACCGCGCAACACCACCAGGCACAGAAACAAATTCACCGCGGCCATAGCGGTCACGGGCAGCGCCGAAATGCTATCGGAGGAGGCTTGCATGGAGAAGATCTGCCCGGCCCCGCTCCAAAAGTAGAGCACCAGCAGATCGGCGATCGAATAGGCGCCCAGGCACATGCCGATCCAACGGGGCGCGGCCCCAAGCCCATCCAGGTTGGCTTCTCGCATCAGCGGCCTTCCTCCGGTCCGGCGCAGGCCAGTCCGCCCAGCGCGTCGTCTCTCACTGCCTCCGCCGCGGCTGGTCCCAGAAAGACGTCGAGCATCTCGCTCGCCCTTCCGGGCAATTCTTCCGCCCGCATGCCGGGACGTTCCGCGACCGAGAGGGCCGCAAAGCCGAAATATGTCTCGATGTGCCGCCGCACGCGGCGCCGCAATTCGGACGCTCCCGCGGTAGACGGGCTTCGGCGCCAGTTCGCTATGGCCGACAATACCTCATCCAAACCTTGCTGGGTATCCACGCCCTGCGCCACGGCGCCAGCCGAAAACCCGTCCTTCTCGCTCCGGATGAGCCGCAGTCGGCCGCGGCACGTTTCGCACTTCGCCAGATGGCGCGCAATCCGGCGGCTCCGGTCCTCACCGGCTTCCCCATCGCAAAAAGCAACTAAAGTGGCGATGCTAGGATGCATAGCGTTTTCCCGTTACCAGCGCCGGGCCGATATCACGGCTCTTTCGATCCCGGCCGCTCACGGCTTTCCGGATCTTCCCGTGCGCCCTGGCGAGCAAGGCCCCAACCGTGCCCGCCCGCAGTCCCAGCACCGCGGCAATTTCTTCGTAGCGCAGATCCTCCGTCCGCAGGCGGACGCATTCCATCTCCCTGGCCGAAAGACCGATTGGCGCCAGCCCTTGCAGCATCTCGCCGATCTGGCTGGCGGAGTCCAAACAATGCGCCGGGGAAGGCACGTTGACCAGCGCTTCGATGCCGGCGTGATTCCGCGCCGCCGCCCTCTTCTGATCCAGGACATAGTTGCGCGCCACGCGAAACAACCAGCCTTTGGGCGAACGAATCGGTTGGCCCGCGGAACGGCAGAGAAAAAAACGGAAGAACGCCTCCTGCAGCGCATCGTGGGCCGTCTCCCGGTCCATCGCGAGCGCGTGGGCGTAACGCAGAATGCCGCCGGCTTCGCGCTCGTAGATCTCCACGATCTCCTGCTCGATTCCCCCCGCAGGCGGCTGGCTGACGGGACTTCGCTCCATCGCACCGATCTTACTGCGGCCGGTTGCCCTTCCTGTAGATGCTATTCAGGAGTATGTCGCGTGTCAACTAACGTTATGGGCAGTATGCTTACAAACGATAACCCGCGAGAAACCCGGTAAGCTTCGTAAAGAATATGCACGCGGCATTCGTCTTACTGGCATGATGGACAATCGCAGTCTGGCAGTGGTGGCTGAGAGTTGCGCCAAGAACCCGTCCACTTTGCGCAGGTACCGGCAGCGGGGGTCGGAAATACTGGAATTCACCCTGGTGCTGCTGCCGATGTTAGGGTTCCTGTTTGTTCTCCTGGACATCGCCTGGGCGGTGTACTCCCGGTCGACCTTGCAGTATGCCGTCGCGCAGGGCGTTCGCTACGCCGTTACCAGCCAGACCATGACCGGCTTCGGACAAACGGACTCCATCAAAAAAACGGTGCAGCAAAACGCGTTCGGAAGACTGGGGTCGGCCTACTCCAGTATCCACGTCCACTTCTACCAGATCAATCAAACCACCGGCGCGCTCATCGATGTCAGCACTACGGCAGGCGGCAATGGGCCGTACGGCAACGGTCTCTTGCCGTTGGTGGAAGTTTCCGTGGAATCCTTCTCCCAGAAGACATTCATGCCTACCATCAAGATGCCCGGGCTGGGCACGGTTCTCAATCCGATCGTGATGTCCGCCCGGGCGTGGGATCAAATGGAGTCGCCTCCGCTAAGTGGAGTGCCGCCTCTATAGGGAGAAACACTATGCGCAATCCAAAACGACTCAATCGGGGCGGCGCCATGGTGGAATTCATGATGCTTACGCCGATCTGGCTTCCACTGATCCTCGGCACGCTGTGGATCGGATCCGCCATGGTTCGGGGACTCCAGGTAACCGAGGTGGCGCGCGATGCGGCAAGCATGTTTTGCCGCGGCACGGATTTCTCGGTTGCCGTCGGTTCTAACGCGAACAACGCCGAGTACAACAGCATTCTTCCCAACCTGTCCGGAGACCTCGGCACGGTGACCACCACGGGAAACGGAGTCTTCATTTTTTCGACTCTCACCTACGTCGGCAATAGCGTCTGCGCCTCACTCGGTTCCACCTACGGCACCGCGCCCACCTCCGGGAATGCCGGGTCGCACACCGGGAGCTGCACCAACTACGGAAAATTCGTGTTCACGCAGCAGTACCTGGTCGGCAACACAAGCCTGCGTTCCAGCACCTTCGGCACGCCGGCGGCCGCGGACCTGGACTCGACCAACTCCTACCGGATCGACAGCGCCCTCACCTATGTGACCCATACGGCGGACCGGTCCACTTTCAATCTGATACCGGCGCCGGCGGAGCTTGGGTCGGACGGTTACCAATCCGGCCAGCCTATATATGTGGTGGAGGCATACTTCTCCGGCAGAGGACAAGCGGGATACACATCTGGAGGCGACTATTCCTATGCGGTTTTTTAACGTCAGGCCGGCTGCCGATTCGCGGAATCGGCGGAGCCGGGAGAGCGGCAGCGTGATGGTTATGTTCACGCTCCTGATGCCGTTCGTGTTGGTTCCGATGGTGGGGTTGGCGATCGATGCGACCATGCTGTTCAGCGTGAAAGCCAAGCTGCAGGCCGCCGTGGATGGCGGCGCCCTGGCAGCGGCCCAATCCCTGAGCTCGGGGTTGACCTTCACCGCGCAGAGCGCCGCCGCGACGAAGACTGCCGACGAATTCATCAAGGCCAACTTCGTTTCCAACGGATCCACTCCGGGCCCGGGTGGCTATTGGGCGTCTTACAACCTCAACGACCAGACTTGCGACGCCAACGGCAATCCGACACCTTCGGGGACCAACGCTTGCATCGTTGCGGCGCAGGACACCGCCAACAAGCGCACCACCGTAACGATCGCCGCCAGCGTCACCGTGCCTCTCATTTTCATGCGGATACTCGGCTTCTCCAACGGGACCGTAACTTCCAAGGCACAGGCCGCCCGCAGGGACGTCGTGATGGTTCTGGTGCTCGACCGGTCGAGCTCCATGACGCCCACGATTGCGGCTCTGCAGGCGGGAGCAACGTTATTCACCAACGGGTTTCAATCGACGCGCGACCGCCTTGGTCTCGTTGTGTTCGGGGGAAGCGCGATCGTGGCATATCCCCCCGGGGATTGGAATAACACTTCGCCGACCGGCCCCGATACAAGCTTCATGACGGCTAGTCCCAACATGGTCACGCTGATCGATGACATCGCGGTTGGGAGTAACACCGGCACGGCCGAAGCGCTGATCCTAGCCTACAAGGAGTTACTGGCGGCCAATCAACCGGGAGCTCTCAATGTGATTGTGTTGTTTACCGACGGCCAGCCCAACGGCATCACCGCCAACTTTAACGGTCCCAACTCTGCCGGCCAGGGCAGCACCTCCGTCAAATCCACCAGCACATGCAGCTACAAAAATGACAGCGGCTCTAACCCCTCGATGTTAGGCTGGCTGGCGCAGTGGGGCGGTTATGTCGCAGGACCTGACCCCTCGACTGGCAAGTACGATTACGGCCATGGAATTTACGCCTTGGCGCAATGGAGCGGCACATCGGTCACCTCCTGGTTGGGAAATGAAAGCGAACCGGTCCTCGCCAGCGGCAGTAGCCAGCCGGGCAAGGGTTGCTATTACGCGAGCAACCAGGGCAATGTGTACGAAGATATCACGATTCCTGCTTATGACTACTATGGAAATTCGACCATCGGGTCGAATGTCGGCTCCTACACCTACTCCGACTATCAATCCTCCGAGATCTGGTCGGACACCACCGAATGCAACAACGGCCACCGCATCGGCGGCGTCCCTTTGACGCTCACCGGCAACGCGTCTGGGGACGCCTGCCAGGTCGGACTGGCATCCTGGAACGCCGCCGATATGGCGGGGAAGCTGATTCACTCCGACACCACCTTCAATCCGGTGATCTACTGCATGGGGTATGAAGGCAATGGAGGTGACGATCCGGTGCTCATGCAGCGCCTGGCGAACATCAACGTTTCCACTAACACCGTCTACAATTCCACCAAGCCTTCGGGAAAGTATATCCAGATTCAGAACATTAACGATATCGCCGGCGCCTTTGCCTCCCTGGCGGAGGAGATTCTGCGCATCTCGATGTAGCGGCGCTGCCCATACCGTAAGCCTCGCAACCCGGACGGAGCGCCATCGTGCCCGCGCTTCGTCCGTTCCCAAGGGCCGTTGGTCCGCAATCCGCCCCTTTCGTCGCCAGGCCGCGACTGCGCCTGTGCGGTCTACTACCATGAAATCAGCATGCCGGTTCTGCGCAACATGGGGCGGTTCATCCTTGCCAACCTTGCCGTGGCCGCGATTCCGACCATCCTTCTCCAGATCTTTCGCCAGGGCGCCACGGTCCACGACATGGGGAACAACTTTCAATACAGCCTGATCTATACCCTCTGCATCGCCACGCCTGCCTGGTTCTTCATGGGCCGGCTGGGACGGCGGGTGTCGTGCCTTCCCCGCTTTTCGCGCGTCCTGTCTCTGGCCGTCGCGCTGGCCGGTATGGCGCTGGCTGGCTCGTTTGCGGCGAACCTGATCTTCGTCGCCATCGGCTGGCAGGAAACCGCGCATTTCTGGCCGGACCTCGGCTACGGGCTGCGCATCGCCATCTTTATGACGCTCCTGATAAGCGTCACCACCACGGTTTTCGAAGTGCTTCGCGGCCGCTTGCAGGCCGCCACCGAAGAACTGCGCACCCGGCAGCTCGAAGAAGAGCGCGCGCGCCAACTGGTCACCCAGGCGCGGCTTTCGTCGCTCGAATCGCGCATCCATCCGCACTTTCTCTTCAATACGCTCAATTCCATCAGCGCGCTGATTCGCGAGGATCCCGGCAAGGCCGAACGGACCGTGGAACGGCTGGCGGCGCTGCTGCGCTATTCGCTCGACAACCATGCCCGCGGCCTGGTTCCGCTGCGGCAGGAGTTGCACGTGATCGAGGACAAACCGGAGATCGAAAAAACCGGTTTCGGCGACCGCCTGCGTTTCACCCTGGATGTGCCGCCGCACGTTGAGGACCTGGAAGTTCCGCCGCTGGCGCTGCAACTGGTGGTGGAGAACAGCATCAAGCACGCCGTGGCGCCGCGCCGCCAGGGAGGCGAAATCCGCGTGGCCGCGCGCCTGCTCGCCGACTGCCTGCTGCTCGAAGTGAGCGACGACGGTCCAGGCTTCGAGTGGGCTTCCCTCAAGCCGGGCCACGGCCTGGAGAACCTTCAGGAGCGCTTGCAGGCCCTGTTCGACGGCGAGGCGCGCCTCGACATCGCGCGCCGCGGCGGCCGCATGGTGGTAGCGGTTTCCGTGCCGCAAAAGAAAGTGCTGGCATGATGCGCGCCTTCGTGGTGGACGACGAGCCCCTGGCGGTGCGCCGCCTCAAACGCATGCTGGAGGAGACCGGGCGGGTGGAAGTAGCCGGCGCCAGCAGCGACCCCGTCGACGCACTGGCGGCGCTGGCGGAGACGGCTGTGGACGTGCTCTTTCTGGATATCCAGATGCCGGGCATGACCGGCTTCGAAATGCTGGGCATGATGGACCGGCAGCCGCTGGTAGTCTTCACCACGGCTTACGACCAGTACGCCCTGCGGGCCTTCGAAGTGAACTCCATCGACTACCTGCTCAAGCCGATTGAAGAGCGCCACCTCGCGCGGGCGCTCGATAAAATCGAGCGGCTGCGCGCCTCGGCTGCCGCGCCGCCGGATTGGAAAGCCATGCTGGCGCAACTGGCCGGCGCCCTCCGTCAGACCGGCAATGGCCTGCCGGCGGAGTATCCGGAACGCATCGCCTCGCGGCTGGGCGACCGGATCCATATTCTGGAGTTGGCCAAAATCACGCACTTCTTCGCGCAGGACAAGCTGACCTACGCCGCCACCGAGGGCAAGAACCACGTGGTGGACTATACCGTATCCGACCTGGAGCAGAAGCTCGATCCGCGTCACTTTTTCCGGATTCACCGCTCCACCCTGCTGAACCTGGCCTGGGTCAAGGAACTGGACGCCTGGTTCGGAGGCCGCGTGCTGGTGCGCCTGAAGGACGCCCGCGCGATGGAATTGCAGGTGGCTCGCGATCGGGTGCAGGAGTTGAAGAAGCGGCTGGGGGCATAACCCGCCATGGCCCAGAGCCACCCGAAACCCGGAATTTCCTAAGAATCTGGTGCGCCCGGAGAGACTCGAACTCCCGGCCTACTGGTTCGAAGCTCAGGCGATGTCCAACGGTGTCAGTAGCGTCAGCGCCGAAAGGCGCGTCTCGTCCCGCCACTGCTCCCACTGGTGCTGCCGGTGCTGCAGCCGGCCCGGCTTGGTATCCTTATGAACTGCTGAGGCAAGCGCCGATGACGATTGCAGCCAAGTACGAGGACGGCGTCTTCAAGCCCCTTGAGGACGTGAAGTTGACGGAGGGCGCCAGGGTCGAGGTGCACGTGCGCGAGGCCGCAGAGCGACCGCCCTTTCCAAAGTCCCTCCGCGAATTGGCAGCATTCGGGATGTGGGCTGACCGCGATGATATCCCCGATGGCGTGACGTACGTCAACCGGCTGCGGCAGCCGCGCTTTTGATCGCCGCTGCGTGCGATGGCCTACCTGATCGATTCCGGCATCATGGTGGATTTCACACGCGGTGCGGCTGAAGCTGTCGACTACCTGCAGACGGTCCTAGACGAACGGCGTTGCTACCACGGTTGCTACCAGAAAAGCGGGCGCGGGAAGAATCGGCAGAGCCAAAAATCTCCGTTGAGCCACAGCTTGGCACCCCGGACGTATGCGGGCTTGGGCAGCTACTTGCCTTTGAGATTTAGCGGTTTGCCGGGTAAGGGCTTTGGCGGTTCCGCTGGCACAACAGATTTAGCGGGGCGAGCGGCGGCCGTAGGGTGATCGGCCTGCTGGCGGTGGATGCCTGCTCCGATTAAAAACAACAGTCCGGCTTCGATACCGGCCAAAGCTGTATCAGTTACCCTTCCACATCGCTTGCCTTTGATTCTTAGGCAACTGAATACTCGCGTTTGCTCAACGAGCGCGATACTTTCACCTTCAAAGACCTTATCCACTCGTCCGGGATCGCTTGTTTTATATTTCTCTGGAATCCGGATGCGGAACAATCGAAAATCGTCCCGGTCCTTCGGCTTTCCATCAACACTATTTAGAACGCTCGTCAGTGGTACAGCAGTGAAAAGCTTAAGAGCTGCGTTTAGCTGGGTTATCGAAAGCACCACCCACCAATGGCCACCTTTCAGTTCATGGCCCATGGCTTCGCCGTCCGCGATTTCAATGTGATAAATGTCACCGCGGGCTGGCTCTGACAAACCCTAGACTCCGGTTACATTTTGGTCTGGGGCATAGTCGCCGTCGCTCGGCGTGAGCGTGGAAAAATCTACGATATCGTAGTCCCTGCGATACCGTGGTTCCATCGCCTCCCTTGCATGGGCGTATGACAGCACTGAATGGCGAAAGCCCTTCATCAAGCACAGAAGAACGTCGTCCGTAGGCCCGATCTTGTGCCGCATGGCGAATACCATGCATCGCAGATGAAGTATCGACCACCATTCTGAGGCGATAGATGCGCAGTAACTTTCACGGGATTCGGGGGGGAGCGTACCTTTTTCCAGACTCGTGCGCACATCTTCCGCTAGCAAATGCGCACGATGCAAGGTTTCCAGACAGAACTGCGCTTCATCCTGACCATCCCTGAGACGTGGCAGAAGCCAACTGTCCATGGTGAATTGCTTCGCAAGCTCCCCAAAAACCGTTTCTACTACATCTGAGCGGTCGCCAGGCGGTATAGGTATAAGCGCAGAGATCGTACGGCTCAGGTCCACAAACTGAGGAAACAGTTCCTTGCGCAACTCGCTGAACTGATCTTCGGATTGGGCCGTTACCAGCAGCCGGAAGATGGTTGTCCCAATCTGCGCTCGCAATTGAGCAACCACTTTCGATCTGCTGGTGCTCTTTCGTGGGCTCTTGACCTTTCCCCTTGGCCGGTAAACGATGGGCGGCTCTTCCGGAAATTTAGGAGAAACGTAGATCGCTGTAGGGAACGTCCGCGCGATATCTCGATCCTCTGCAAGACATTCGCTCATAACAATAAACCTTCTATTTCTAATATTTTAGAACGCGTTGAAAGGATCAGCGTTACCGCCTGAAAGCGCCCAAATATAGCAAGTTGCCAACTCCAGGTAACCTCTCAACAGTTTTGGGGCCATTCTCCACACGGGCACACCAGCCCGCTCATTCAAGAACAAGTATATGGCACTGAATCTTCCATTTTACAACAATATTTTGCCCTATTCGGGCTTGCCGATGCAAAGGTCCTGCACAGCGTCCGCGTTTTCACGTCGGGAATAACACCACTCCGCACCGTTCGAATTGTCCATTAGCGGCTCCGGCTACGCCCGCAACAGTGGAAGAGTGGAAGTCGTCGCCGATTCATCAGTCCAGGGTGTTGCTCAGGGACGGTCACCATGGATAGGTGGCTCGGGAGTTGGTTGACATGACCCCGGAGCAGTGGAAAGTGTATGAGGCGGAGCACGCGGCAAACGCTGAGCGACGTGCGGACGAGAAGATCACAGGCGCGGGCGAAGGAAACTGAACGGCAAGCGAAGGAGCGGCCTATATCGCGACCTTGCCAAAACTGCAAAGCGGTTCAAGTGAAGCTCTCATGGCAACGTCGATTGACTGCGCTCGCGATTACAACCTCGGTGGTCACCTCAAAACCGGCCATAGAGGGTCACCTCACCTGAGGGGGCCGAAGATGCGGCTCCACGACCTCCGCCATAGCGCCGTGGCCATCCTGCTTGCCCAGGGCGTGAACATCAAGGCCATCAGCGAGCTGTTGGGCCACAGTTCCGTAGCCTTCACCCTGCAAGTCTACGGGCACCTGCTCGAAGGCGTGAAAACGGAGACGGCGGCCAAAATGAACGCAGCTTTATCTGGCGTTGTTGCCAGCGTTGTTGCCAAGCCCGATGTTTCGATGGTGAACTGATGCGTAAGCTGTTGATTCTATGGTGCGCCCGGAGAGACTCGAACTCCCGGCCTACTGGTTCGAAGCCAGCCGCTCTATCCAACTGAGCTACGGGCGCACACTTCGCTCGCGCGATTCAGTCCGTATCTTATCATTTCGCGCCGCAATCAGCGGCGCAGGGAAACTTCGGCCCGCTGGAGGATGTGCACCTTGTGCTCGTGCCCGTCGGCATCCTGAATCAGGATATGCCGATGATCGGGTGAGAACTTGATCGGCACGTACAGGTCGATTTGCAGGGGCGTCTCGGACACTACCAGGTACTCGCGATTCAGTCCGCGCACGCGGTAGACGTACCGATTCCGCAGGAACGTCCGGCCCATGGGAACGGTCTTCCGCGAAAGCAGTTCACCGTCCTGCCAGGCACGGCCGGGCGTACCGGCCGCCGCCACTGCCGGAGCAAGCAACAGAAATACGATAACGAGTGCGATCTGCCGTCGACGCATACCGGCGGACTCCTGGCTTTATTCTAGCCCTAAAGGGCCATCAGCGCGCACAATTTTTTCCATTAGTTTCCGCTGGCTAGCCTATTTACGTATGAAAAGCGACACCGCCATGCCCAGCCCTATGGCGATTACCAGCCGCCGCACGGCCGCGCGTCCCAGTTTGCGGGCCACACCGGCGCCGCCGTAGCCTCCCGAAATCGCCGCCACCGCCATCAGCACCACGTACTGCCAATCGACCATCCGCGCCCAGATAAAATAGACCGCGGCGATCCCGTTGACACTGCCGCCCAACACCACCTTGAGACTGTTCATCTCGTGGATGTCTTTCAACCCCAGGATGCTCAGCGCCGCCAGCATGAGGATTCCGATGCCGGCTCCAAAATAGCCCCCGTAGAGCCCCACCATCAGTTGGAACAGCAGCCCGCCCACCAGCCATTTCAATGACTTGTGCGTGGCGGCGTCGCCCGTGCCCAGCTTGCGCTGCACCGTCTCCTGGGCCATGAACAGCAGCGTGGCGAAGAGAATCAGGAACGGCACCATCCGGTCGAACGTAGCTGTCGGCGTCCAGCGCAGCAGAATCGCGCCGGCGATCCCGCCCACCAGGCTGGGGACCACCATCAATAGAAAGCGCGATTCCACGCCGCGCAGTTCCCGCCGGTAACCCCAGGCGCTGCCGACCGTTCCCGGCCAGATCGCCACCGTGCTGGTGGCGTTCGCCGTCACCGAGTCGAGCCCCAGCCAGATCAGCGCCGGAAAGGAAACCAGCGTCCCGCCGCCCGCCACGGAGTTGATGGCGCCGGCCAGGAACGCCGCGCCGAAGGCCACGGCGGCGTGGGGAATGTCCAATGCGGAGGTCAACTTCGAGGATACCGCAGGTTGCCGTTCAGCCCCGAAAATCTCCATACGGACCCCGTATTTCGCACTTTGAGCTCTTATACTAGTTTTTGATACTTAACCTGCTTAGAATCTCAGACATGGCGGAATTTCAAGTACTACAGCCTCAGACTACCCATGCCGGCTCACCCATCCAGGGTCTCAAAAAGGGTCTTCCCAAGACCACCCAGTCGCTGTGCCCCGATTGCACGCAACTCATCGATGCCCGGATCTTTGAGGAAGACGGCAAAGTCGTCATGGAAAAGCATTGCCCGGATCACGGGGATTTCCGTGACATCGTCTATTCCGACGCCAAGCTGTACCTGAAGATGGAGGAATGGTCGTTTGGCGACAATCGCGGCCTGGAAAACCCGCTGGTGACCGACGCCACCCGCTGCCCCGACGATTGCGGCCTCTGCAATCTCCACACCAGCCATACCGCCCTGGCCAACGTCGACCTCACCAACCGCTGCAACCTCACCTGCCCGGTGTGCTTCGCCAACGCCAACGCCGCCGGCTATGTCTACGAGCCGGATTTCGAGACCGTCCGCAAAATGCTCCAGGCGCTGCGCGCGGAACGGCCCGCGCCCTGCCGCATCGTGCAATTCTCGGGCGGCGAGCCGACCATTTATCCGCGATTCCTGGACGTGCTGCGCATGGCCAGGGAGATGGGCTTCTCGCACTTGCAGGCGGCCACCAACGGGATCAAATTCACCGACCTGGAATTCGCCCAGCAGTGCAAGGAAGCCGGCCTGCACACCCTCTACCTGCAGTTCGACGGCGTGTGCGACGACGTCTACCGCCGCACGCGCGGCGCGAACCTGTGGGAGAAGAAGCTGAAGTGCATCGAGAACGTCCGCAAGGCCGGCCTGAAGATCGTCTTCGTTCCCACTATCGTCAAAGGCCTCAACGACCACCAGATCGGCGACATCGTGCGGCTGGCGCTGGAAAACATCGATTGCACCAGCGGACTCAGCTTCCAGCCGGTGGCCTTCACCGGGCGGATCGCGCGCCACGAACTGATGGCCAAGCGCTTCACGCTCTCCGATTTCGCCCACGCCGTCCAGCAGCAGACCGGCATTGCCGACCCCTACCAGGATTGGTTCCCGCTTTCCTGCGTGACGCCTTTCTCCAAGCTGCTCAGCGCGCTGCGCGGCGAGGAGACCACCACCCTGAGCTGCCATCCGCACTGTTCCATGGGCACTTACCTGTTCGTCGACCAGAACCGCAAAGCTACCCCGGTGACGCAATTCATGGACGTCGGCGGGATGCTCAAAGAGATGGACATGCTGGCGCGCAAAGCCGGCAAACGGCGCGTCCAGTTTTTCACCAAGCTGGAAGCCTGGAACAACCTGCGCAAGTTCTTCCATGCCGACAAGGCGCCCGAGGGGCTGGATTTCCAGAAGTTCCTGCAGACCCTGCAAGGCTTCGTCGACAAGAAGTACGGCCGCGGCGAGTCCGAAAAGAAGGGCTTCACCTACCGCACCCTCATGCTGGCCGGCATGCACTTCATGGATTCCTATAACTACGACGTGGAGCGCGTGAAACGCTGCGTGATCCATTACGCCGCGCCCAACGGCAAAATCTACCCCTTCTGCGCGTACAACTCCGGCCCGGTATATCGCGAGCGCGTGGAGCGCGAATTCGCCGTGCCCCTGGAACGGCCGGAGGAAGTCGAGAGCCTCACCGTGGTATCCGGGAAAAAGGGCTGCGGGAGCTGCGTCGCGGAGCCCGAACTGGTAGGGTAGGGGCGGTGGCGGTCGGACAACCGCGTGAGGATTTCGGCTCCGTGAAATCCCGGCGCACGAACGGAGCGCAATCGTATATCAAAACGTCCTTATCAAATACGAAAGGGGATGGCTGTCCACCAGGTCGCGAAACACCAGGTCGCGAAACGCGTCACTTTCACAAGTAAATGAGGTCCGGTTCCGGCTGATCCAACCTCACCCTAGCGGGCGAGCGTCAGCGTTGGCTATGGTCGCGACGCAATGCGCCAATACCGGTCATGAGCATTCCGACAATCTCGCTGATAAGCATTGCTTTGCCGACAGTATCCTGCCAGTGTCCCACCGGAGTCATCAACAGCATCGAGCCGCCGATCACGAGAGCGGCGAAGGCGATGGCGCCCGCGAGCCGCCCCAGATTGCGGCTTAATCGGCCTCCCAGGGCTTCCAAACTCGGAAGCCGGCCCAGATTGCCTTCGGCGATACGCCGGAGGATGCGGCGCGTGTCGCCGGGCGCATCATTTACCAGGCGCTCCAGATCGCGCGCAAGCTTGGTTGTCTTTTGCTTTATCCGCGTCAGGGAGAAGTGCTTCGCGGTCAGGCGTGAGATCTCTTCGTGAAACGATTCCATGTAGTTATGCTGCGGGGCGAGTTCGCTCACCAGGGATTCCAGGATGACGAAAGCGCGCGTCAGCAGGAAAAACTCGCCGGGATTGTGTACCCCGTTCCGGGTTCCCGGCATGCAGTCTGCGATTCGAACGCATCCCCAATTGAAACATTCGCCATGCCGCCCTTGTCGATTTCATAGAGCGTGGCCTTGATGTCCACCAACAGCGCCGCACGGTTGACTTCTTCGCTGGCCGGCGCCATTTCGAGATAAGCCTCGGTGGCGGCCCGCGCATCGCCTTTGACGACCGCTTCGAGCAGGAGTATCAGGGATTCGCGCATCGGCTCGTCAAGGTCGCCCGTCATCCCGAAATCGAGAAGGGAGAGCCGCCCGTCGGGCAGAACGAAGATATTGCCGGGATGCGGGTCGGCGTGAAACAACCCTTCTTCGAAGATCGATTGCAGCATCAGCTTTACCAGGGTGTCGATCGCCTGCGGCATCGCTTCCGGGTGCAGCCTGGCGTAGAGATCTACGCGTTCGCCGGCCGAGTACTCCATCGTCAGCACGGTTCGTCTCGAATACTCCGCAACCACATCCGGAATCCAGACGTCAGGGACATCCGCCAGCGCGGCGCGAAAGAGCACTATGGAGCGCGCTTCGCGACTGAAGTCGATTTCCCGGTTCAGAGAGTTGGCAAATTCATGCACCACAACAGGGAGGTCCAGTGCGCGTAGATGCGGAAAGAGCTTTTCTCCCAGCGCTACCAGGTAAGTCAGTGCCGCGATATCCTTCGAAATTGTTGCTTTAAGGCCGGGCCGCTGTACCTTCACGGCCACGTGACGCCCATCGTGCATTGTCGCCTCATGCACCTGGGCGATAGTGGCGGCGGCTAGCTATTAGCTAGCGGCGTTTCGCGGAACGACGAGAACAACTCCGTCAACGGGGCGCCCAGTTCCACTTCGACCGTCGCGCGCGCCGCGTCAATACCCATCGCCGGCAAATGATCGTGCAGCAACCTCAACTCATCGATGTAGGTGGCCGGCAGCAGATCGCTCCGCATCGCGAGCACCTGGCCGAATTTTTGAGAAAGGTCAGGCCCAGTTCCTCGATGGCTTCCCGTACCGCTTTCGGCGGCGGCCAATGTTTCTTGCCGAGCAGGGCTCTCAGGAACTTGTGCCGGGCGAGCACGCGCAAGATCTGCATTAGCCGCGGCGCCGCTCGCAGCAGGCTGCCTTTCTCCGCGAATCGGAGCAAACCTTTAACATTCGCAACTTTTTTCGCTTATTATCTCCCTCAATCCATACCACTTATCCGTATCCCACCCCCCTCCCCCATTGACTCCGCCTGCGACAATGAAACCGGAGCTTCCTTCCGGCCCGGCCGGGAACCAACCCAAACCGG
>Ga0182030_10012644_pt1 | contig 16877 bp, 16 predicted proteins | sample 812S3MmetaG_FD_121299 | JGI IMG/M metagenome (GOLD analysis project Ga0182030, IMG submission 121299) | Permafrost microbial communities from Stordalen Mire, Sweden - 812S3M metaG (Illumina Assembly) | ecosystem: Environmental > Terrestrial > Soil > Wetlands > Permafrost | place: Sweden...
GAACCGATCCGGATCTGTTGGCGGCCATCGGCCAGGGTCTGCGCTTGGTCAGTTCCGCCGACGCCAACGGCTTCTTTCGTCATTGCGGTTATATGTGCACTATATGTTAAAATGCTCTAGCCTAAAATTATAAGCTTTTTAGGATTTATAGGAGATCGCTGCGAAAATCTCACTTTTCCAGTCCATCATCCTGAGCGAAGTCCCGCTTGGCAGGACGGAGTCGACCTACTTCGCTTTCATGTGAGCTTGAGCAATGAAGAAATACCTATTTTCCAGTGAGGTGCTCATGGCCTAAACGACTCGCATGCGACTTTCTGCATCGCATGTATTCTGATGTACTCGGACACCAAGACCCGTGCCAGCAAGGTCCTTCGACTCCGGTTCGGCGGAAGCCCTCGATCAAACATATCTTCCGCTCGCCTTCGCTCAGGATGACGGATTTTTTTCTGCGCGAGATCCTTATTCCACGGCCAGCACCTGCACCTCGCCGCATTCGCCGGTCGCCGCGAGCAGCTTTCCATCCGGCGACCAGGCCACGCGCGTCACGCCGCTTGAAATTTTCGCGCGGCTGATTTGATTTTGCCGCTGCGTCGGCAACCAGACCGCGAGGCTTCCATCGCGCGCGCCCGAGGCGAGCCAGTCGCCTTCCGGTTGATAATGGAGCGCGCTGATCTGGTCCGGGTGCCATTCGAGCAGGAGCGGCGTGCGCCCCTCCGGGCCCCGGCCCGAGCAATCCCACACGGAGATGGTCTCACCGCCGCCGGTCGCCAGCCAGCGGCTCGCGCGATGCCACGCCAGTTGCCGCACCTTGGCGGCAAACCCGCGCATGTGCATCTCGCCGCCGCTATCGGTGTTCCAGACATGCACCGAGCAATCCTGATTGCCGGTCATCAACCATTTGCCGGACGGGCTGAACGCCATGTTCAGGATCGGATCGCGTGAAGCAAAAGCGCGTTCCTCTTTGCCGGTAAGTGGATCGCGCAGGCTCACGCCGGTGCTGGTCGCGACCGCCAGCGTTGTGCCGGCCAAAATCCATGCCACCTCAGCCACCGTTTTTGCGAACGTGATCGCTTCGCCTGATGCGCCACCGGCGGGTGCGCCCGATTCATTCCAGAACGTCACCTTGTTTCCCGCGCCAAGCGCGAGCAGATGACCGCGATCACCAACCGGCTTGGAACTCCATGCCAGATGCTCGGCCCACATCGCTCCAGCTTCGTGCCCGGCGAGGATTTTTCCGTCCGTTGTGTCCCAAAGTTTCCACTTGCCGTCGCGACCCGCCGTGGCCAGCGCTTTGCCATCGGGACGCCATGCCACGGCATCGCAGCCATCGGCGTGAGCCTGCTCGAATAAATGAAGCGCGCGACCCCGGGCCGCATCGTAAATGGCCACCTGACCCGAAACCGACGCAGCGGCAACGCGGTCCCCCTTGGGCGACCAGGCAAGACTGGTATTGAAATCCTCCAGCTTGCCATGCCAGACGAAAGTGATGGGGCGAAGTTTTGGGTCAGAAGTCATATTGATAAAAACAGTACAATAGGCTTTGGAAGGGGATCGAACAAGATTCCCCTTTTTTGGTGTTGCGGTAAAGTTTGAGGACAGATGGCTACCCCATAGCCGCGCTGAAATGGCGCAAGAAAAAGACGGCTGAAAATAAAGCGCCGCCGGAAAAACTAAACCGTCGCGCTATGGCCTGTTAACACTAAAGCGATGTTCGCAGGGTTTTCTCAAGTCCGTCATCCTGAGTCGAAGGATGACGGAGCTTTTTTTGCTGCTGTGGAATTAGTGTTAACAGGCCCTAAGTCGAAATGGCGACTTCCTTGAGATCGGCCCGCTTATTGTCGTAGTTCTCGGAATAAGCCAGGATCCCGGGATCGGGTTCAATGCCCTTGCCTTTGCAATAGGCGCGATAAAGATCGGGCCACCAGTTGCGGTGTTCCGTGAGGCCTTCATCTTTCCACTGTTTCCAACCCGCGAGCACTTTACTCCAGCACTCGTCACCGTAATGCACCGCCTCGGATGGGCTGGGCATATCGGCCACATACCAGTCCCGTCCGATCCGTGCGTGGAGAACTTCATCGGCCCAGTCGAAGTCCTGGAAGGTGGTGGCGAGGGGCTGATGGGCTTTCCGGCTGACTTCCCATTCGTGCCTCTTGCCGGTCTTGGGCATGAGCCCCTGCTCGATAAAATAGAGAACGGCGTGGCGTTCCTTCGCCGTCAGTTGCGCATTGAGCATGCGCGACCAGGTTGAGTTGATCATGACGAGCCTGGGCCAATCGAGTCCAAGACTGACAAAGCCGGTTTCGCCCATCATGGCGTGGCGCGCCTCGTCCCAGAGCTGGCGGGTCATGTCCCGATAATATTCCCATGGTTTGCCCCTGGTTTCGGTGATGATGCTCGACATCATTTCCGGCACGTCGATCTCCCGCAGGCGCTTGTAGAACATCATCAGCACCTTGAGTTCCGCCGGTTGGGACTCATCGTAAAGAAAGACTTCAGCGTTCACCCCCATGTTATAAGGATCGGGGAAGCGCTCATCGCGGAGGGGTTCCCCCTTATAGACAAAAGGCCTGGAGGAATAGTAGCGGGTCGGTTCCGCATCGCCCGACTTGCCGCTGCCGTCGATTCCGCCGGTCACCGCCAGGCAAATATCGAGCAGCGAAAGCCACTGGGCGGATTTCTGGCGCTGTTCAGGCGTCACCAGGGACTTGACCGCCTGTTCGCCGTAGCGGCAGATGTCCTCGACATCCATGAGAGCGATGCGGCAAAGGCGGATCGAGGGCGCGTCGGCGAGGGGATGGGTTTGCTTGAGGTAATGCCGCAGGCCGTCCCGAAGCGCCGGAAGCGCCTTTTCATACAACCCAAGCACCCGTTCCTCGGGTGAAGGAGTCGACAGGATCTCGTCAAAAAAGACCCCCAGGGCCGGATGGGGGACTTTCTACAACCCCAACGGAGGTTCGCGCATTTCGCCGATGCGATGACGGAAATTGGTGTCATTCTCCGCCGCAAGGTGGGCGTGCATGCTGAAGGCCATTTTCAATTCGTAAATCGGCTCGCTGGCGATGTGCGCGATGAAAATCTGATGCAGCCGCCAGAAGATGTAGTGAAACCGTTTCAGACGCTTGACGCAGTCCTCCACCGCAAGGCCCGGCTGCGCGGCATGTTCGAAATCAGCGAGTCCGGCAAGCGGGGGAAGATTTTTGTAGCTTTGATAGGGTTGTGGTGATGGCATGGACAGCTCCCGTATCTCTTAGCTTAAACGCTTATGTTAGCGGGAAAAAGCCTTTTGTGGAGATCAATGCGTCGGACGTAAAAGACAAAGTTTTTACAACTTTGTCAGGAACCTATGACAACCCTTTTAAAATTAAGTAGGATGCTTACCGCAATGAAGAAGTTCTTATTGGTTGCGAGTTGCGCGTGGGCATTTCTTCTCGACCCTGCCGCCTCGCCAAAGGCCGAAGACACTCTGACGAATGATGCGAAATTAACGCTTCAACTTTCCGACGTTCCTCCGCCTCAGCGTGGGAATTTTCTCAAGACATTTGAAGAGGAGAAAGGGGATCGCGGTCTGGACGGTTTTTTACCGGGGCAGGATGAAATCGAACTTGCCTCGGCGCGTCCAGCTGCAAGGGCCTATTTCCTTCTTTATGCGGCGGCTCTCGATCAATATGTAACCGATCACGCCTCGATTTTTGCCTCCGAACCCGTTTTAGCTCGGATGGTACAAACTAAATTTCGGGATACGCACAGCGCTTTTTCCGATTACAAGACGCAATTTTTTCCAAGTGTGCCGCCTATTGTCGATCCTAACAGAGAAGCCATGGATCTAAGAATATTTTTAAAGCGAGGCTATAACGGATCGGGCTATAAGGGCAGGTTACTGAACGAAATCCAAACTTACCTCATCGATCTTGATAAGGCGGCAAAAGCGCCAACGCCCAATCGGTGACGTATTCCGCAAATCGCTTCCTGTCGTCCCGCCTATGCGGGACGACCCGGACAAGCAAGTTGTCCGGGCCACCCAGAAAGCCCCGCATCTCTTCCTGTTAAAAACGGCCCGCTTCGACTAGTCTCGGAGAACATGGCGTCATCATGGATTCATTTCTTCGCGCAAGCCGGGGTCATCGCTGTGCTCATTGCGGCGAACGCCTTCTTCGTCGCGACCGAATTCGCGTTTGTTAAAATCCGCGAATCGCAGCTCAAGTCGATGCGGGTGAAGGGGAAGAAGGACTGGCGTCTCGGCCTGGCCCTCCGCGTCACGAAGCATCTCGACCGTTACCTGTCGGCCACGCAACTCGGCATCACGCTGACCAGCCTTGGTCTTGGCTGGGTGGGCGAGCCGTGGGTGGCGGCGTGGATCAAGGGACCGCTGGCCGGAATGGGCATTGTCAGCTCGACCGCGGTCACGTCGATTTCCTATGGGCTGGCGTTTGCCGCGATCACTTTTATCGACATTGTGTTCGGCGAACTGGTTCCCAAATATTTCGCCATCCGGCGTCCGAGGGTCGTGGTGATGTGGTTTTCCGCTCCGCTCATTGTTTTCTATAACGCGGCCTATCCCTTCATCTGGCTGCTCAATCGCACCGCGAACCGGCTCCTGATGTGGATGGGCATTCCGCCGACGAAGGAATTCGACCACGGCTTCAACCAGGAAGAGTTGCAGTACGTTCTGATGACTTCGCGGCACGTCCATCCCTCGGACGACCTGGTGAACAAGATCATGCTCAAGGCGCTCCGGTTGAAAGAGACGACGGCGGAGCAGGTCATGCTTCCGCGCGAACAGGTTGTGGTGCTTTGGCGCGACAAATCGCTCGCGGACAACATGGTCGTCGCGCAGAAATCGGGCTACAGCCGTCTGCCCTATTGCGGCGACACGCAGGACCAGGTGCTTGGCGTGATCCATGTGAAGGAGTTGCTCTGGCAATACCAGGCGCTGGGCGCGCAGACGAAGCTGTCCGATATCGTGCGGCCCATCCTGACCTTTCTGGCCAAGACGCGACTACCGGCGATGCTTGAGCTTTTTCGGAAGTCGCGCAATCACCTTGCCCTCGTTCTCGATGTCGACGAAAACATGCTCGGATTAGTCAGCTTCGAGGACGTGCTTGAGGAACTGGTCGGCGATATCCGCGACGAATTCGACATCGAGAAGGGGCCTTTTTTCGAGCGAAGCCAGGAGGCCGTTCTCGTGGATGCCGATCTGCCCCTGCGCGATCTCGCGAGCGAAACGGGCTGGCCGCTTCCCACGCAAACCACCGACACGGTGGAGAAATGGGCGCTTGGCCATTGGGGCCATGTTCCCCATCCCGGAGACGAGCTTCAGATCGATGGCTTTCAACTCATCGCCACCGAAGTGAGCTTGCGCCGCATTCGCCGGCTTCGCGTGATTCGCAAGCCCGCGCTGCAACCGGTGGACCCGGACGCCGATGCGTCGATCTAACAAGAAAACCTTCCATGAAATTTCCTGAAGTTTATCCCGTCGTGCTTGGCACGGTGACGACCTCGTCCGGCCTGCGTTATTTGTCGCGAAAGAAACTTCCCGCGGACGCGATCGAGGTGCGCGTCGACGCTTTGCTGGCGGAAAAAGTGCCCCTGGAAAACATCGAGGCGGCCTTGCGAAAGAAGAAGCATCCGGTGCTGCTCACGTTGAGGATTCCGCCCGAAGGCGGGCAGGTTGCCTGGAAGGTCGCGGAACGCCGGGAATTATTTTTAAGATTGCTGCCGCATGTGGAAGCGATTGACGTGGAACTCGCCACGGCGCGCGCGATGCAGCCGGTGATTGAGGAAGCGCGGCGCAGGGGTAAAACCGTCGTGCTCTCCGCGCACGCCATTCAAAAGCCCGCCACGCCCGCGCAAATCGCGCGCTGGGTGGTGCAATTTGATCCGATGCCCTCGACGATCCTGAAGATCGCCGCACGGATCAAGTCGTGGCGCGATTTGCAGTCGCTCGCCGCGCTGCTGCTGAATCATCCCGACTGGCCGCTGGCGGTGATGGGCCTCGGACCCTACGCGGCGCAGTCGCGCTCCGTGCTGACGGCCCTCGGTTCGCGGCTGGTCTATGGCTACCTCGACCAAGCCGCCGCGCCCGGCCAGCCCTCGGCGGCGGAGGTGAAGAAGATGGCGCTGGCGGTCCGAAAACTGGAAGGATAATTTTCACTCAATATGCGTTGAATGCATTAAGCTTCCAACATGAAACGCTACTCGCACCTATTGATTATGGCAGGGTGTGCGTTTGTTCTGTCGGCTCTCACACTTCCAATGTCCTTTCTGGCTCAACTCATTGATGTTAGTCACGATTACGATACCAAAATAAGCGTACTCATTAGATTCATCTGGAATTGGGGTGTCGATTTAACCAATGGCACCAAACTTTCCGAACCGTTTGCTGAAATTTTAACGCATGCCATCAATTTTTGCGTCTTTTTCTCTGTTTTGTTTTTGGTCTATCGCCTTTATCTCTGCATCCGTAAACTTGTGTAATCGGAAAGCCCCAACGGGGCGACCTAACCACAGCCCAGGGCAACGCCCTGGGTACTCACACAAGAAAACGATCAAGCCCTGAAAGGGCGGCCTAAACGGAAACGAACAAAACGCTAATCCCATACATACCGTTCGTCGTAGGTAACATGGTGTCGTTTCAGAAAGGCGCGATATTCCTCTTGAAACGATTTTTGCCGATGATGCTCCCGTTGGTTGGCAATATAATCATAGGCTGCTTGAACATTCGACTCGCTGACGGCAAAACCCCCATAGCCCGCTTGCCAGGCGAACCCGACGAATTCGGTTCCCTGTGTCTTGATCCATTTCGATGAGGATTTCTTCACGTCTTCTACGGCCTGGCTCAGGCTTGCCGTTCGCGCGAGTTCAAAGAGGATGTGAACATGGTCTTCCACGGAATTGATAAGCGTGGGAGGGCAATCCAACTTCTGGAGCACAATCGCCATATAGGCGTGGAGAGGTTGCCTGATTTTATCATGCAAAAATTGTTCGCGATTCTTTGTGCTGAAGATGAGATGGACGTGAAGACGGGCGAGAGATTGAGGCATGACTTGGGTCGCCCTTTCAGGGCTTTGGTTTCCGGTTATCTTTCCCCAGGGCGTTGCCCTGGGCTGTGGCTGGGTCGCCCCGTTGGGGCTTAAGTCATGTGCAAATTCCTTTTTCCCATTCAACGAACTTATGGAAGCCATTACTTTGTGCCAAGCGGTCGTTAAAGCAAAATCCTATTTTTCACCTGAATTTAGCCTGTTCAACGCGGGGCGACTTCCCTAATACTTGCCCCTCCTATGCCTGCAAAAATTTACTCTGACAAAGATGGTGATCTGAAAGTACTCAAGAACAAGACCGTGGCCGTGATTGGCTTCGGATCGCAGGGCCATGCCCATGCGCTCAATCTCAAAGAGAGCGGCGTGAAGGTCATTATTGGCCTTTATCCCGGAAGCAAATCGATCGAAGCCGCGAAGAAACACGGCTTCAAGGTTTACAACGCAGCCGAGGCGGTGAAGAAGGCCGACATTATTTTCGTCGCCGTGCCCGACATCACCATCGCCTCCGTTTACGAGAAGGACATCAAGCCGAACCTGGCCAAGGGCAAGACGCTGCTGTTCTCGCACGGGTTCGCGATTCATTTCAAGACGGTGAAGCCGCCGAAGGACATCGACGTGATCATGGTCGCGCCGAAAGGGCCGGGGCATTTGGTGCGCCGCCAGTACCAGGAAGGGCGCGGCGTTCCGGCGCTCATCGCAATATTCCAGAACCCGAGCAAGCAGGCGAAGAAAGTCGCGCTGGCCTGGGCGAAGGGCATCGGCGGCACGCGCGCGGGCGTGATCGAGACGAGCTTCAAGGAAGAGACCGAAACCGATCTTTTTGGCGAACAGGCCGTGCTTTGCGGCGGCGCAAGCGCGCTGGTAACGGCCGGTTACGACACGCTGGTGGCCGCCGGGTATCAACCCGAGATGGCCTACTTCGAATGTCTGCATGAGTTGAAACTGATCGTTGACCTGATGTACGAGGCGGGAATTTCGGGTATGCGTTTCTCCATTTCCGACACGGCCAAATTTGGCGACGTGGTGAGCGGGCCGCGCATCATCAACAAGGCCGTTCGCGCCGAAATGAAGCAGGTGCTCACGGAAATCCAGAACGGCAAATTTGCCCGGGGCTGGATCAAGGAAGCCAAGTCGGGCAAGAAAAAGTACCACAAGCTGCTCAATGCCGGCGCCAAGCATCCGATTGAAAAGACCGGCGCGCGCTTGCGTGGATTGATGCCGTGGATTGCCAAGCGGAATCTCGGCGGTGCGCAGGCCGCGTATTAGGGAAAATAGGCAGAAGGAAAGGGGAACATGAAGGAGAAGCTTTTCCCGCTTTTCCTGCTGATGCTGGCGCTCACCTGCGGATGGGCGCTGGCGCAGACCAATGGTCCCTCGACCAACGCGCCGCCGCAGGCGCCAAAGCCGCATGTCATCGACGTTCCGCAACCCGTCCAGCCAACATCGCCGGCATCAGACGACAGCCAGGATGCGGCGAAAATCGCGAAATACCAAAAGCGTTTTGAGGAAGGCTACGCTCTGGAACAGCAGGGCAAGCTGGCCGAGGCGCGGGCGATTTACGACGGCATTCTGGCCGAGGAGCCGAAGGCCAAGCGTTCACTTTTGGAAGCGGGAAAAATCAGTTTTAAGCTCGGTGACCTGGCCAAGGCCGACGAGTACCTGGAGAAACTTCACGAGATTGTCCCCGATTTTCCCGAGGCCATCGAGTTGCTGGTCCAGATCAACCAGGCGCTCAAACATGATGTGAAGGTGGAGTTGCTGCTGAGGGATTTTCGCGAGTTGCACGACAGCGGCAAGATACCCGAGTTGTCCCGCTCGCTTTGTTTCGTGCGGGAACGGATTCATTCCGACCAGCAGGACATCGTCATCAGCCAGTTTTTCGATTACACGCAAAGTCCCAACACGGTGTGGATGGCCGAAGTCGTTGACCCCGGTGGTCAACTGAAGCGGCGGTTGCTGCTGAACTATGATGCCGACACGACACGGGCGCTCCGGGCCAAGGATGCGAAATATGCCGACACCCAGGTCTTCACCTGGTTTGAGCATGTGATGAAGGACGGGCAGGTGAAGGAAATCGACGCCTACCTGCAAATCTTCGCACTTCCGGATTATCAAAAATTCCGCAGCGCCATGTTCATCATCCTGGCCAACCCGCCCAAACCGATTTACACCGCGCCGGTCGATGCGGCGCAGCATTAGGGCGACACCTCAACCTTACTGCGGAGCCGGGGTGGGCTTGGGCAGCGTTGGCGGCCGTGGAAGAGTGAGCGAAGAACCTGGGGGTGGTGGGGATGGCGGTTTGGCTCCGACAGCAGGATTCGCCGGCGCAGTGGACGTTGGAAGCAACGGACCGGAAACTCCGAAACGCTTCGCATCTTCGGGGTAACGTTCCCGCAGGCCATCCAACTCGGTTTGAGCACGGGCGTCCTGGCCATGGTTGCCGTAATACTGGGCAAGTTTCAGGCCGACTCGTATCCGATCCACGGGAACGGACTCCACGGCCAGGGCCTTCTTGTAAACCAGCTCGGCGGAGGGGCCCGCCAAGGGTTCGTTCAGTTTTTCCAGAAGATCGCCCAAGCCCTCTTCGGCGATCGCACCGGCGCCGGGGACGTCGAGGGCTTGCTTCAGGCTGTCGGTTGTCGCCTCAATCTGTTTCGCAGCGAGTTCGCGCTGGACCTTCTGCAAAAGAAGCCAGTCATCGTGCTCGGTATGGGGAACCATGGCTTGAGCCAGCGCGGAATCGAGCGGCTGCCGGAACGGGCGGTAGAGAGGATCTCCCACCACGGTCAGCATCCAGGAGAGCCCTCTCTCCGAAGCGTAGGCGGCCTCGGCAAAGTAATTTCCCTGGAGCAGGCGCCGGGTAAAAATATCCTCGTGCGGCGTCAGCGCGAGGTAGGGCTCATATACCATCCCCATCGTGGCATCGGCGCCATGGGCGATAAGCGGCCCGACCCAGTTGCCGGTCTCGCTGCGCACGGTGTTGGCGCTGAAGGAGTGAAGATGGTAGGCGATGGCTCCGGGCACAAACCGATTCGGCGGCGTGACCCAGGGCCCCGTGGCGCCCGCCGTGTACCAGCCCAGATAGAGGGCCACCTGGTTGCACGGGTCGGTTGCCGGAATCACATCGGGCTTGTCATCGAACTTCACGGCCCAACCGTCCTGGACCAGCATGTCGCGCGCACTGCGCAGCCAGTTGTCTCCCGACGTATACCCATCTTTCACATCTGTAAGACCGCGACTGTCGACGACGGCCAGCCCCGCCAGTCGGTTCTTCTCGGCGTTAAGGCAATCGTCGATCATCCGGCGGACATCGGACGGCTTGGGGCCGTCGAGGCGGGTCACCAGGACCATGTTCCTGGCCAAAGCGGGGCCTATCCGTTTGATCCCGGTCATTTGATTGTCAAAAAAGATGTTGGGCACATAGCCGCCCTTGGGCAGGCCAAAGATGGGCAAAAGAGCCAGTTCGCTGTCAACGGCGGCGGCATTCGTTTGCAATTCCGGTTCGTACTCCATGCCGTTCTCATCGCCGGGATCGGGGGCGATCTTCAGCGGGACCCCGCGCATGAGCACAATGGCCCAGATGTCATTGCGGGTGGCGACAAGCAGGTCCAGGTAGCGACCGCCGACTCGCATCCGCTGGGGTTGGCGCGCCATCCAATCTTTCTGACACAGGTAGGAAACAATCGGCGAACGGATGGTGTCGTCGTATTGCGCGCGAGTGATTTCCTCGGTGATCGGGCTGGAGATCGCGAGGATGCGCTCAGCCGGAATATTACGCTTGGCGGCATAATATCGGGCAAGCGCCTGGCTGTCGGGATCGTTCGTGTTATAGACCACGAGCAAGTGAGCGGCGAGATCCTCCTCCTGGTCCACCGGGCTGGCCTCATGGTTGATTTCGGGAAATGTCCCGGCCTCAGGAGTGACTATTTCGGGAGGAGAATTGGTGGAGGCAGCGTCGGGGCGCAACGAGAGACCTGACTGGTCGATTTGAGAAGGCTGGGCTAATTCGGGATGATTCTGCAGAAAAGTGGCAGACGCCGAATTGGTCGAGAGAAGCGGATGAAGCAAGGGGGCGGGCGCATTCGTCGACGCATCCGGATCATCGGCCCGAGCCACGAGGCCCATGCCGACCCCAAAGGCGAAAACCAAAAACCAACCCGCGGCTCGCCACGCGCGCACCCCGGCAATGCAATTATTTTCCCGTTTCAGAGTGACTCCAATCGATTCCGAGTTTTTTTACACTAGCTCACAACACCACGCATGACGAACCGATTTCTCTACATGGAATCTATGTAATACTCGCGCCGCTGTCTCCAAGGTAGCCGTCGCACTCCGTGCGACGGAAGTCAGGAGCAGCTTCCTGTGCGCTCGCGATGCCGCGCTCGCGCACCCGGACAAACAAGTTGTCCGGGCCACCCGAACTGCGCACCGCAAGCGGCGGGGAATTTGCCCGGAGAGATGAAAACGGATTCGACACGGAACCGTGTAATCCCCAGTCTTTTTATATCTAAAGATGCCAACCCCTTCCGTCATTCTTGTCACCGGCTCCTCCCGCGGATTGGGCCGCGGCGTGGCCGAAACGCTCGCCCAAGCCGGGTTCTCCGTGGCGATCCACTACGCCAATAATAGGGAGGCCGCTGAAACCGCCGCCGCGACCTGCCAAAAGCTCGCACCCAACCCGGAACAAAAATTCGCGCTCGTCGGGGGAAACATCGGGCTCGCCGCCGACCGCCAGCGCCTCTTCGACGAGACGCTCGCCGCCTACGGCCATCTCGATGCGCTGGTCAACAACGCCGGCATCGCCCCGCGTGTTCGCGCCGACATCACCGAAGCGACCGAGGAAATTTTCGACGAGGTCATCGGCATTAACTTGAAGGGGCCCTACTTTCTTTCCCAACTTGCCGCCCGCTACTGGCTGGCGAATCCGGGCAAGTGCCGCCTGTCCGGAGGGTACAAGCTCCTCTTCGTCACGTCGCTTTCCGCCAACACCGTCTCGATCAATCGCGGCGAGTACTGCATCTCCAAGGCCGGCCTCGGCATGGCGACGCAACTGTGGGCCGTGCGACTCGCCGACGCCGGCGTGCAGGTGCTCGAACTCCGGCCCGGCATCATGGCCACCGACATGACCTCGGGCGTGAAAGACAAATACGACAAGCTCCTGGCCGAAGGCCTTGTGCCGCAGAAACGGTGGGGCACGCCGCAGGACGTCGGTCTGGCGGTCAAAGCCATCCTCGAAGGCAATTTCCCCTTCTCGACCGGCGACGTCATCAACATCGACGGCGGCTTCCATCTGCGGCGTTTGTAACCTCTTATGAACTTGCGGTCACAAATTGTGACCGCATCCTTCTTACTTCCTCATGATCCACATCGACAACGAAGTTACCCCCACCCTGCTGTTCCCCGCGGTTCAGCGGCTCTTCACTCTCTCCGGCGAAAAAATTCACCGCCTGCAAAAGCGCTGGAACCCCGCCAAGGGCACGCCGGTCTTCACCATCAAGGGCGAATACACCTCGCGCGGCTGGACTGAATGGACTCAAGGCTTTCAATTCGGCAGTGCGATCTATCAGTACGAGGTCACACACGACGCGGCGTTTCTCGACATGGGCCGGCAAAACACGGTCGACTTCATGGCGTCGCACATCACCCACATTGGCGTCCACGACCACGGCTTCAACAACGTCAGCACCTACGGCAATCTGCTCCGGCTCATGGCTTCGGGAGCGATCAGCTACAACCCCTGGGAAAAAAACTTCTACGAACTGGCGCTCAAGGCGTCCGGCGCGGTGCAGGCCGCGCGCTGGACCCAACTCAAACCCGAGATGGGTTATATCTATTCCTTCAATGGCCCCCACTCCCTCTTCGCCGACACGATCCGATCCCTGCGCGCGCTCGCCGTCAGCCACCAGCTCGGCCACAAACTCATGGGCGAAATGGACCGCCCGATTTCTCTTCTTGCGCGCCTGCTCCAGCATGCGGAAACCACGGCCCGGTATGCCGTCTATTACGGCGAAGACCGCGACACCTACGATCTCCGCGGACGCACCGCGCATGAATCGATCTTCAACGTAAACGACGGCGCCTATCGCTGCCCGAGCAGCCAGCAGGGCTACTCACCCTTCTCGACCTGGACGCGCGGACTGGCCTGGATTCTCTGCGGTTACCCGGAGGAAATCGAGTTTCTCGATACCCTGCCCGATTCGGAACTGGCTCCTTTCGGCGGGAAGCAGCAGGTGATCGCCCGCTTCCTCCGCGTGGCCGAAGCCGTGGCCGATTTCTATCTGCAATACACGCCCATCGACGGCGTCCCCTATTGGGACACCGGCGCGCCCGGTCTCGCCTACATGGGCAATTATCTCGAGCGCCCGGCGGACCCTTACAACGAGCGCGAGCCGGTCGACAGCAGCGCCGCCGCCATCGCCGCGCAGGGCCTGCTTCGCCTCGGCGGTTATCTCAAGCGCACCGGCCGCATCGAGCAGGGCACGCGCTATTACCAGGCCGGACTGACAGTCGCCCGGACGCTCTTCCAGGAACCGTATCTCTCCACCGATCCCACGCACGAAGGCCTCATCCTGCACTCGGTCTACCACCGCCCGAACGGCTGGGACTACATTCCGCCGGGCTGCAAAGTGCCCTGCGGCGAGGCCTCCATGTGGGGCGATTACCACGCCCGCGAATTGGCCGTGATGCTCAACCGCGCCGCCATCGGGCAGTCCGATCTCCGCTTCTTCGATATTACGTTTCCGGAGCGTTGATGTCGCGCAAGGACTCAAACCATGCGGCGCATTCTTTGGAAGCAATTAATCCCGTTATTGATTGAAAATTACCTCTCGCCCGTGGACACATGGGTTGTCGCCTGGCCCCGATCTCCTGCTTATAATCGAACATTGGTGCGACGTTCCAGACTCCATTCGCAAGCAGATCATCGCCGTGCCCGCTCCTGGCCCCGGGAGGAGCGGCTATGAGCGATTTGGAAGTTTCCAAGGGAACTTGAAACGCGGCTTGTGCCCTCATACGCCGGCACCGCTACCGCTTGCATGATGCCCCCTCTCTTTACGTTTTTTTAGCGCGGTCTTGTAAGATTTATACTATAGCCTTTATTTGGTTATATATAGCACAATATTGCTCCACCACAATATCGACGGACTAGGCATAATTGTCTAGACACTAGGTAAAATTGTCTGGAAACTTTCCCTGATGCTCATTGATTGGACTCTCTCATTAATTATACTATTCCCGTTCTTCGCCGGCTACAGAGAGTTAATCGCTTCGACGGAATCAACTTTTGCCATATATTGCGCGGCCAGGTTTACTCTTTTGCAGCCTTTGGCACGCGGCCTTCTTCTAACTGTTAAAATGACGGAACTTCACGACGACACGCGCTAAGCGCAACCATTTGAAGGTCTCAAAAAGATTTTTTACAGAAAAGAGGTGAAAACTAATGATTAAAAAAACAATTACTCGCGCCAAAAGCGCGCTGCGCCGGATGAAGAGCAGGAAGGGCCAAACTCTCGTGGAGTACGCCTTGATTCTCGCTTTTATTTCCGTGGTCGCCATCTCGGTCCTGCTCACACTGGGTAAACAAATCACAGGCGTGTTCTCGACCGTTAACAGCCAGCTCGCAACTGCGAACGCCAGCAACTAGTCTCACCCTGGTTCAATGAGTTGAGAAGTTCCATCCCCTCGACTCGGACAGGTCACTTTCCTCTATCCTCGTTTGGGAAGTTTCAGGTACCTTACGCGTTGAAATTACTCAGGGATTCCAATGCGATACATCACAGGGCTAATAATCTATTTGATAATTTTCGGGCTGTCCCACGCGGACGACAGCGCGGCTTTCAATTTCAATCCTGCGGTCGAAACGGCGTTTCGGACTTTGTCGGATGCCGGTCATAAGGGCCGGGAAGGTGTGTTAAGAAACTCGCTGAGCGATGAATATCTGAAGTCGGTGCAGAAGTTCGATACGTTTTTCGAAAGGAAAGCGATCGGGGTGAAAGATTTTGATTTTTACACCATCGTTTTGATAAATCGAATTATCGTTCGCGATCAAATTGCGTTCGTGGAAGCATCTGTACGGTTTGACCCGGCGTTTCTGGCAGCTCACCAGAATGTGATTGCGAAAAATACGGATGGAGCAATCTGGACTATAGATGGGGGTTATGGCTTATCGAATAAGTTCGAGATGGATGGGACCGGTCGCGTGACCTACTATATGGTCAAGCAGCATGGAGTTTGGAAACTTCACTATGCCTATTTTTCATCAAAATCACTGACTGATCCGGAAATAAATATCGCGGAGGCTCAGATGAAAACTCTCATACATTCCAACTGAACTTGACTCTACGTTAAAAAAAACCAAAATGCCCGCCGGAGAAAATCATCTGACCGGTAGTTTGACTTCAAGGAAATGATTTTAATTTGATGCGTTACCCCTTCATCGCGCTGTCAGTGCTTTTTCTGTTTGTGGTTTCGTGCAAACCGCAACAATCCGCTGAGGAGAAGTTTGCTGCCGCCCGCGAGCAAATGGTCGAGCAGCAACTTTCCGCGCCCGGCAGGGACATCAAGAACCCCCGCGTGCTGAAGGCGATGGCAACGGTGCCTCGCCACGAGTTTATGCCGGAATCTCAACGGAAATACGCTTATGCGGACGGGGCCTTTCCCATCGATTACGGCCAGACCATTTCGCGACCGTTTATCGTGGCGTTCATGACCGAGCATCTCGATCCAAAGCCGACAGACCGCGTGTTGGAGATTGGCACTGGATCGGGCTATCAGGCCGCAGTGCTCTCGCAGTTGGTCGCGGAGGTTTACACCATCGAGATCGTTGAACCTCTGGCCAAACGCGCCGGGGCGGATTTGAAACGGCTCGGCTACAACAACGTGAAAGTCCTCGCCGGTGACGGCTACAAAGGTTGGCCTGAGCACGCGCCGTTCGATGCCATCATCGTGACTTGCGCCCCGGATCAAGTGCCGCAGCCGCTCATCGATCAGTTGAAAGACGGTGGCCGGATGATCATTCCTGTCGGGGAAGCAGGTGACCAGCAACTCTACCTGTTGCGCAAGAACGGACAGAAGATCGAGAGGCAAGCCGTGTTGCCTGTGCTCTTTGTGCCCATGACTGGAAAAGCCGACTCCAAGTGACGACTTATACACCGGAGCAAAAGGCATATTCTCAGCGTTGCCGTCACGAGTAACTAATCTACTCCAGGCAGTCACTGAATGATGGCATCTGACAGGTTGTTTATTCTAACCACGCCGGCAAATGAGAAGTTGCCAGTTAGCCCGCGAATGGTGCTGAGTCGGGTGCACCTCCCGATGAACTCGATGCTTGTGATTTCCCCGCGCCGATTGACGCGGCCAATTTTGGTGCGTGCTTGGAAAACAGTGGATTACGAAATTGGGACATAGAGCTGGAGTGATTATGTTTGAATTAAACATTTGGTTAATTCCTAAGGACTTATAAGAACAACATGAAGGGCCATTAAAGCAGCTTCTTCTTAATAGTTAGGCGGGATTTAGCTTCGAGTTAAGCCAAAGCGCATTACAATCTTCGTTTGAGCAGGTAGTCGCCTTCGTAAAACTCATGAAGAATGCATTTCTGATCCGAATCTCTTCGGTGGCCCTCGCGCTCTTTCTGGCGGGTTGCCTCACGGCCCATGCGGACAATGAGACATGGACTTCATCCTCAAACGGTGCCTGGAGCACGGGATCGAACTGGTTTAGGGAAACGCTGATTTAATCAGACCGTTTATTTTGATAGAGTGGGGCATGGAGCAACAGATCAGTTTTGCACAGGCGGAATACGCGGACAAAAAGAAAACCACGCGGCGGGAACGCTTTCTC
>Ga0182030_10012645_pt1 | contig 16876 bp, 13 predicted proteins | sample 812S3MmetaG_FD_121299 | JGI IMG/M metagenome (GOLD analysis project Ga0182030, IMG submission 121299) | Permafrost microbial communities from Stordalen Mire, Sweden - 812S3M metaG (Illumina Assembly) | ecosystem: Environmental > Terrestrial > Soil > Wetlands > Permafrost | place: Sweden...
AATTAAGTAGTATTAAACAATTATAGACTTACTACTTTTTCTAATACTAGCCACTAGACTAAATCTAGCTTATTTTATTATAAAATTAGCTAAATACACTTCTAATCTTAGTCCTATTTATACTAATACAATTAAAAGAATTTTTAGATATCTCAAAGACTTTATAAACTTAGATATTTATATAAAATAGAATATTAATAATAACTATTATATTAATAACTATTATAATATAGACTATACCAAAGACCTAGCTATATATAAATCTACTAGCAACTATGTATTTTATATAAAAAAAATTTTTTTATGTGAAAATCTAAGTTATAAAGTATTATAGCTTAGAGCTTTACAAAATTTGAATATATAGTTATAAATACAGCAGCTAAAAAAGCTATATATATAAAGTATATATTATTTAAATTAGATCTTTATAAATAGTCTAAAATACCTATATATTTAGATAATAGTAGAGCCTTATTATTAGCTTATAATTCTACTTTTTATAAAAGAACTAAATATATAGCAATAAAATACTATTATATAAGAGATCTTATAAATAAAGAAATTATAAAACTTATTTATATTCCTACTAAAAATCAAAAGACCAATAGGCTTACTAAGCTACTAAGCAAAATAAAATTTAAGAATTTTATATTATATCTAAGTCTTATATAAAAATACTTCAAAATCATAGCTAATCTATAATAAAAAACTATTATTTTATAAAGTCTAGATATACTAAATTAAATAAAGATTTTATATAAAATACTTTAAAATAAAGATATAATATTATTAAAATATATTAGACTTTTTTTTAAAAAAATAGTCTAAATTTTCTTATATATTTTTATATTTATAATATACTAATTAAGAAAGCCTATAATTTAATTTATAATTAGTACATTCTAGAAATGTCTATATACTACTATAATTTAGTAATAGACTAGATAAAATTCTTTAGTTAATTTCTAAGCAGCAAAGTCACATAACTTTGCTACTACTATAAAAGCTTTTAGATATATTATAATTAGTATATATATAGGACTTTCATCCTTTTTTAGATAGTTTTTAAGTTCTTTACAATATATTATATTATTATAATAACTATAGTTTATTTAATCATAGACCTATCGACTATAGGGGCTTGTCTAGATCACCTGACTTCCCCCTTTATTAACCACAAAAATGTCAACAAGAAATCATTAATTCTACTCCATTATGCTATGCTCGTATTATTTTAAGGGGATATTTCTTATCATAAGAGCGCTCGTCATATGCTCCCCATACATTATACCATGCACATAAGCCTCGCCGACGAGGTTGTATACCCCACTGGACCTTTCCCGAACAATGTACGGGACCAGACCTCCCAAAAATATATAAATCATGTCACCAACCTCAATATCGATGGGCCCAACGCCAACAAATCCCGAAGAAGATATGAAAGGTCGACAAGGTCTGAGAAACTGCAGTGCTCGTCGATACCACGTATCTTCGTCGTATATTGGACCATCTTCGGATGCAGTGGAATTTTCAAAGCTATTGCGGAGCCGCTGATAGCTTTCCGCGGCAATATCCTCGTCATCATCTTCTTCAACAGCAGGGTCCAAACCAGCGATTGCGATTTGAGCAGCTTCCAAGGCTTCCTGCTTTTGGTCGATTCGTTGGGACTGAGCACAAAAGTTCTCAATTTCGTTGAAATACTTGAGAGTAGCCTGCACATCCAGCTTTCCAAGCCAGTCGGAAATCCATGCGCTGCCGTAATTTTTGATTGTATCAACCATTATACCACTCAAACGAAGCTCCTTGGGATCGGCTGAAGTAATTTTCCGATCTTGAGATGTGTTGCCAGATGCTTTAAATGCACATTTGTCCCGCCACGGATCATATGCGAGTGGTGCAAAAGTCATCCTACGCCAGTCAGGGACCCAACTTGGCATACACTCATCTCTAGGAAAATGGCAATATGATAGAATGTCGACATATCCTTGATCTATCATATGTTTGGTGGCTTTGGTATAGACATCTTCGCAAGAGCTCGAATAGTCAAGGAATCCATCAAAGGACGATGCATCATTAGCCAACCCCAATAATGAAAAGATTCTATCCCGTGGATCGGAGCATTCTGGGTGGTTATGATCAGACTCTAGAACCAGGGAAGAAATAAGGACTTTGAAAAGACAGTTGTCCGTAGATTTCGATCTCTGATACTGATATCGACGCGTGACAATACCCTCGAGGAAACTAGAGAAGGGTGTGTTGAACGTCTTCACTACGATAAACCCAAGTCGTACAAGGGCATCATTGGAAGTTTGCTCGCCCAAATCTTCTAGATAATCTAAAAGACGTGCTAAAGCGTCCAACGCACGTAGGAGGTGTACATTAGAGATTCTTGCATTTCCACAAGCGACCTCAAGCTTACGAGCCACTGCGTACTCCTGGATGACCCAAAGTCTGCGCCAGTAGGGTCGTCGACAAAATTTCTGAAACGCAATGGAAATCATTTGTCGACTCTCAGGATCCAAGAGACTGGGCAAAATGCCCGTAAGGGTATGGTTCATCATATGTCGGAAAGAATTCTTGGTCAAGCCTCTCGTACTCCTTGAAGCTTTGCTACCTATAGAATGGAAGTGTTTTAGGATCAAGTCGCTGTTGTCTGCCGATTCGCCAACCCAGGCAATAACATGAGTAGCTTGGGCGTATATATTTCTCATCTCTTTCACCTGTTGGCTTTTCTCCTCTTCATCCTCTTGATTGATGCAAAGCTGGTCCACCCAAAGCACCAGGTCATCCTGCTCAGCCCGAAGCTCGCGTAGTGCTGCTTCCAGATTGATGCCGACCGTCAGGATGGTGTTTCCAACACAGATTGACCGATTTCCGTTCCCATCTCCCCAAGCGTACGAAAGAGCGGTGTAAGAGGGACGAGGTCGGCGTGAGACAACTTCTGTGTCGCAGAATATCGCAATGTTTTGAAAGCGCTCGAGATGAGATTGCGGGTGCTGGTAGCATCTGGGCTTCAGCCTCAATAGTCGAATTTCATTCTGACCTAGCATTATGCATCGCGAGCAGCAAAGATTGAAAGTCTTTGCTCTATTACGACGCAGCTGAACACTGGAATTTTAATCCGCAAGCTGAGGTGGGGCGAGCTCCGAAGTCTTTATTGGGTTTAGCGCTTGAACGCTGCTTTTAGAACCTGTCCAGCTCCTTGAACGTTTTCTAGATCCTCTTTTCTAATATCTGCTTAATAGCTGATATCATTTACCTTACGTATAGAGAGCAAAGTACAGTTCACTAAAAGTAAACAGCTTGTATAGGTGCTAGCTTCATGTAAAATTAGCTAGCTGTGACGCACTAACATCATCCGATTACATTTTGATTGTTGATTTGCTAATTATGCCGTCGAACCCCAAAACTATGTAGATCTGGCAGTGAACTCGTTTACAAGACCACAAAGTGATCTAGCCGAGCTTTAGTGTTGATTAACGGCTTCATCCCACATCCCTCTCCAAGTCCCACGCAATCGGAAATTTGTTGCCGTAGTTTTGATTGCAGATCACTGACAGCCTCAGGGTTCAAAGGTCTGGGGACCGCCACGACTCCCTTATTTTAACTTTTTGGCTCATCTTTCTCACTTCTCGTCACCGATGCTTCTATTCAGTCTTACGACCAGTTAAGTTAAGGCCAAACCTAATATGGACGACTTGCACATCAAGGAAGGCAGCGTTGCAAACGCAAGTGAAAATGTCAGTGAGAAGTACAATCAGGCAAATATTTCCGCCGCCGAGAATGAAGATGACGACTTCATCGTGGACAATGCTATGGATACGATGATTAATTGGAAGTGCGACTTCAAGCTTCTCCCCCCACTCATCTGTCTCTTCATGATTACTTTCATTTGTCGTACCAATATCGCGAATGCTAAGATCGAGGGCATGACGGCCGATTTAAAGATGAAGGGAAATGACTACAATATGTCGCTTTGGATAATAAGCATCCCTTATATCTGTCTGGCCGTGCCCAGTAATCTGCTCATGAAAAGAAATTTCGTCAGGCCACAGGTGTATTTGTCTGGGATTATGTTCTGCTGGGGTAAGAGGCATCCTACTAAAAGCATGATCATCAGCTGAAACATTTACAGCTCTATGCACGATTGGACTTGGTTGTGCCAAGACTTTGAAGGGTGTTCTGGCACACCGATTCTTAATGGGAGCCCCCGAACCTGGCTTTGTGCCTGGTGACCCCCAAAGCCGGGTTCTATGGGACGACCTTCTTCACCAATCAAAATGGTTATAAGCCAGCTTACCCACCAACAACGACAATCTCCGAGGGATAAAAGGTCAGACCGAGCAACGGACGAGGGCTAAGGGCTATGTAAGGTTAGATTACTAGCTTTCATTTGCCTTCGATATGAGGTACGAATAAGAAGGTTTCTAATTAGCAAGGTGAAAGTTTAGGCGTTTCAATAGAGAGATCTAATTGATCAAATCTGGCTAATTAAATATGGTTTCAAGAAAAAATAGAGAGATTCGATTGAATTTAAGTTATATGACTTGGTACATAATGCTATTATTAATAGGTACATTGGCACCTCTACTTAAGGTATAACTAGACACCTATATGCTAGAGCGAGCCGGAGGCTGCGCAGCAGCCGAGGATCGCGCTAGCTATAGATAGCTATAGACATACTCATCGAAGGCCAGGCGGGATGGCCTATCCCCCTGCTTATAACAATTCAAGTCGGTGGTTATGCCAGCGCTGTCACGTGTCCCTTGTCCGAGTTGCTACCACTTCGGTCGAGGTTATGGGTCGAGACGTTTAAATACAAAGATGTATTATTCTAGAAATAGAGCATTATATGGAGCATCTCTTGTACATCATACGTGCCGTCGCAGTCATCCATTCTTTTGCTGCAATTATCTGTTCTAGCGTCCAATACTAGCCTTCACTTTGACTCTCAATTAAGGCTACACGTTCCTGTTTCCAGACCTTGGAGTGCTTTTAGCACTTCTTTGCCCCCCAGTTTAGCTTCTGATAAGAGAGTTATAATTTGCGAACATCTGCTTATAATATTCTACTGGCAAAGAGCCATCACACATTGTCTGTCTCTGTCTTGTTATCTTATGAGACTCTCTTCAAGAATCATGAACGTCTAGCATTGATTATACCGCCTATGCCAGTCCTCTATGTTTGGCAGGAAAGCGAAACTTCTGCTATATTGTGAAGTGTCGCAGCAAGAATGTAGCATCGGATGCCCCAGATGACCCTTCTTATTCGCTTCTAGTCAAACAAAAATCTTCCTTAGATAGTTCCGCCACAACAGCGTGACCACAAAAGTTTCCACTCTCTTTTGATCTTTAGCCTTCCTACTAATAATCCACAGCAACGTAACGCCAAATATGGTTCCTACTAAACCCACAACGTTGAGATTCGTCCAACCTACGGTTCGAATTGCCACTAGACTGCAGATGCCTCGGTATTTTGCTGGCAATATATCATGATAATCATCAAATGTCGCAGCAGTGCCTCGAACTATATCGTAAGCGTTCAATTGTATGCGGGCCAATGAAGTTTGGAAGAACTTGTCAACTTCAACTTGCCATTGTTTCGAGGCCAGGTTCTGTGATTCCATGTGTACAATTCTAGATTGAGCATCGAGTGCCTCTACTCCTCTAAATTGTGTTGAGCCGCAGGCTGATGAAAACTCTAAGGCTAAAACCAAAAGCTTTACTACATTCTCTTCCTCAGTTGGCATCTGGTTCTGCGGCGCTTCCAGAATGGATGTGATATTCCCGTTGGTCCAGCATGGACCGGAAGTACTTTTGCAGATGCGGTACTGATCCACGCAGCCAAGTACCCTAGCTTGGGTTGAATTATTAAAGTATTTAGGAGATCCTACATACCCAAGCTTGAACTCTGCTCTACTTTGGGCTGGAAATATAGGATCTAGTCGAAGCTGTGGATACAAAACGCCGTGAGATGATATAAAAATCAATGTTACTGGGTATGGGCCTGCCATGAGTTCGGGACGCGGGAAGAAAGCGCCTTTGTGGGACCCCGGTTCAGAGCAGTGGATGCTGCTCGAGGTCAGCTCAAAATCTCTATGAAAATAGCCCAGCTCAGCGACTGTACATACCCAGTAGAATATCCTTTGGTTTGCCAGGGACCCTCTTGAACGGGATTCGCCCACGTGTAATTTGATATTGATTTTCCATACCAATATTCCCATTGGTCGAACCCTTGAGATGAGTGACTAATATTTACATAGTTCTCATCACTGACAATTGCGGAGCAAGTCATAGTACGACTGAAAAGAAAAGGATTTCTTGCATTGATTCCCAGAACTGATCCGGAAACCAAACCAGTGGATAGTTGATAAGCCGGTTGCTTGCCACCGAGACACACGTTACCCGCGAACGGGCAATCAACCTGACTGCCCATAGGATACGAAATGCTCTGGTTGTAGAATTTTGTGCAGTGATCAGTATTGGCAGATGGACCGTAACAATTCATAGCGTAATATGCTGCTTCTGCTTCTGCTCTACGCTCGAATTCCAGGAACTTGACAGAGCATTCCGCAGAGTTCGGCTTGTAAGAATATCTACCACATTTGTCTGAACTCGATAGGGCGATTGAATCGCTAGCCAGACCAGCGGAGACAATAGAGGCAACTATTAATAAGAGCGGGAGACCAATGAGAATAAGGAGCATCACAGCGGCGCCGAAGGCTTCACGCGTCCTCGTCCTTTTGGGGGCTGCACCATAAATAGGTATATTCACATATCCGCCACCTACGTGACGAAGATTTCGAAGGATATAACCCATTGAATCACCAAAGCTGCGACTTTCTTCGAATTGATCCCGTTGGCCGTTATTCCACATCGAAGAAATCTTTCTTCTGAGCCGACTCAGAGGTCCAATTATCATTTCGAAAATTGGTCCACTTGCAGTGGTAATTAACACGGCGAGAGCATTGGTGACAATGCCAGTCCAATAATCGCTCCAGAGGAGTTGATAGCCTAAGAGCCTTTAGGGCTGAGACGCAAGGCTGAGAGCAAAACGACTCACGATTGACACCAGATCTATTATAGTCTGTCCAAAACCCTGTATAGACAGAAGTCGTTGACATTATTGCGAGCAATGTGTTTGCTGCGCCAGTATGGCTCAGAATTGGGAAGGAATACATCGACTTTTGACGTTGAGCTCAATTAAGTTTGAACCCGAGGCAGGGTGCACAGCCCGAAGCTGGGAGGGCATTTTGGCAAGGCAGACTGAAGCATCTCCATCTGCATGCGCCATGCTCCACATCCCGTTCATTCAAACGGTAGTTTGAGTATCCTTACTAATTAAGATACGGCTTCTACTGTCGAGTAGTAGCAAAAGAAAATCACTTCGCAAAGCACACTAAACACTAAGGACCTATTTATTTACAAGAATTTTGATCTCTAATTACAATTAGATTACTTTACAATTAGAGGTCAAATTACTAATTAAAATAATTGTAATTAGAATTTAGAAAAACGTATTTATTTGTAATTTAACTAGATCTCTAATTATATATTTCCAAATAGACTTAGATTAGTATAAATCTTTAAAAACAGATATATAGACTACTATTATTAAATAGACTACTAAATAGACTACTAAATAAATTACTAAATAGACTACTTTAAAAGCTACTTTAGAATATAGATTACTATAATATCTAAAAATATAAATTTTTTCTATCTTAGATAGTTTTAATTACTTTAAATAGATTTTTAGACTAGTATTTGTAATTAAAGCTTTTTAGTATAATTTTAGAGATTATAATTAAAGCTTTTAATTAAAGTAATTATAATTAGAGTTTTTTACAAATTACAAATAAATACAAAAATACTAGTCAAATCAATTAGAATTAATCTAATTACAATTAGAAATTAGAAAAATTACAAATAAACAGGCCCTAAGCTATTACAGAGCTTAGAACACTTTTGTCAATCATGGCCTACGCCCGGTAGTCTCTCTCCAGTGTCTCAGCCCCTGGCATTGGATCAACGAAAGATGTGTGATAGGATGAATGCATAGTCTATTAGTAAATAGATATACTATTCTTATATGTGGTCATCCAGAGCGCACAGTATCGCAGTTCACATCTGTGCAGTATTCACAACTGAAAGCTTACACGAGGAATTAAGAAAGCGCCGTTATTTAGATCATATTAATTTTTCTACCAATTTCCCCTAACTAAAGCTGCAGAATTTTGTCGGTCGGATGTTATAACCTGATCTATAGGCACTCTTATATTAAGGAATGCCCAATCATCATGATCCTGATCTACTCGCACTAACAAACCACCATATGGTCCCTGGTCAAAACATTAACACTGAGTTTGGTCAATCTGGGAAAGAAGATTACCTTAGAGTGCAGCTTGGGTATCTCCCAATCTGCCGTTCGAAGCGTATTTCGGTTCCCCACGTTTAGAGCGCCATCTATAGCCTTGTTGTGACGATGAGTACTGCTAGAGCTTGAGTCGTAGCTACACACTAGCTGATTGACAATCCACTTGTATCGAATTTGTGTACAGAGGTTGCATTGCTCGTGTGAGCAGTCGGGACAAGTTGTAGCCCAGGTATCAGAGTCTGTCTCGCGAGCGCATTGGCAACATTGCCAAATGGCACCCATGACTTGAGTGCGCGATGATGGAAGGCAGATTGTAACCAAGACCAGGCGATGGCGAAGGGTGTAATAAACTCGGAGGGTGAATGAGCAATGATGCTTTATTTTCCATCGTAGTTGATATTACCTGTTGGATTTGTGGATGGTAGGCAGTGCATGCACGTTTCTTAACCATTCGCCCTGTCAGGGCAGCAAGGCAGAAATAAAGCACGGCTGGCCAGGAAAATGCTCCAGGAAGCGATGCATTATCCCCAAGGTGATTGCGCTAAACTCAAAGAGGCAGCACATCAGAACATAGTTTACAAAGTGAATAAAGAACACGGCGCCCCACCATGCTTATTTTAACTCATACCTGACTTGAAAATGCAATTCCATGGTTACCCCTCTTCTACCCGCTAAATCCCCCCGTACCAATAAGCTAGAAATGCATCATGCTATCCCTAGAAAACTTTTAAAATGTATGACTTCGTGAATTTTTTCTCTAGAGTTGTGGCTAAGAGGAATGGGATCAGTAGGGGGAAGAGATCGATTTGATATGGTGCTGATAATGAGTTTAAAAGTAGGATCATAGACTTGATTTGACAGGTGGGGTGAGTGAGTAGTTATGGTTAGTGAAGGCTGTGAATAGGAATGGTGTGAAGAGGTGTTTAGACTGGACTAGATCATGGGAAGGAAGGGGGACACTGGTAATGGAGGCTATGGTGTGGGTTTGTAGGAGAATTGTCAGGGGAGTGTAGAGTTCTGTAGTGGAGTTTATGAATATATTAAGGAATGGCGGAGCCTTAGGGGCGTAGATAATCTATATATGGTGCCTAGTGTGTCCCGTGACACCATGACAAGAATTGAGGAGCTAGGTATGTTCAGGTAGGCCGGATATGATGAGATCTACGGAGTAGAGAGCAGGATTTTTATTTGTCGTAGAGTTTCAATGTTAGGAAGCCAATTCGTTGGTCCAGCGCGGTTAGGGAAGTGTGTTTGGGTGGGGGGGAATGGAGCGGGTTTCTCGTCCAATGACGATCTGAATATTTTAACCAAAAAAAAAAGGGCGTTAAATGAATATGAGGTATAGAATTTGTGATTTGAAACAGTTACATACATAAATTCGGACTCCTACATATTCTCACGGAAGATGAAACGAACAATCTGAACCTTACCACAAAGACTAGGGATTCAAACAAACGCTCCAATGCGCAAACCTAAACGATAAGGAAACCACGGGAGTACTCACAAATAAGATAGGCGGAACTTATACCTAGCATTTCTAACAGAGAAGCCGGGCCCTGGAATACAATGAGATGTGGAATTAGTTTAAGTCTACATATAAGTAGATATCCAGACCTGGGAAGGTAAAGCAGCTGCTTTTGACGACTGAAAAAGGAGGGGGGACTACATTCCGTGCCGCGATGCATGCAGCTACGTTCATGAGACGGGTTTGCGACCTTGGGATTGGCGCTGTGGTATTCCCTGGTGCGGGGCAAGCGTAGCCCAAGCTTTAAGGCGTAAACCACAAGAGCATATACTTGGTATCGGGTGTTGATGGGGACATTGGCGTCTCATGGGGACGATAGCCGATGTTGTATACCTTTTCTGAATAATTTTGAGCAATGTCAACCAAGCGCGGAAGATGCATGCCCTCTCTTGATTAGCTTGAGGTTCGCCACAGGGTGCTTACTGCTTGGATGGCGTTTTTGGAAGAATGATATCAAGAATTTGCTCTTGTTGCTCAGCATTGTTTCCAGTGCTACTCTTAAACCATAGCAAGACGCTATCTGGAAAGTACCGTCTGGATTGTAGTTGTTAGGTGCGCACCGTGCTGCATCGGGCAAATAACATAGGACCTCAGTGTCCGCGTTGAATTCAAGCTCTTCAACTAGCCTCTGCATCATTCTCTCCCCATTCAATGCATTCAAATCGTTGGTATCCACAAAATCGCTGGTCGAGGAAGATCCGCCGGATACAAGGCTGCCTATAGTAGAAACGGGCTCTAGGAATAGATCTGACCTTCTCCATATGAACACATGGCCGCCTTCGCTGAGACGCACTTGAGCTCCACTCATCGCTCTTCATTCTCCATAGTTCAACTTAGGTCTCCGTCTGAATCCTCAGCGGCTTTCAGCATCTGGCCTCAACATATCCACATCCTCCATAGTTGTGCTTGAGCTTCCACCTCGTCCACCCTCCACCCCAGCGCCCGGCTATCGCGTCTCTAAGGGTCCTCTTGCCAGACTGACGCCCATCCAATTGCCTAATCAACATCTAAGGGCATCTTTAGCTCAATCCTCCGGTGCTTGGCACATAGGCCTTTGTATGTTTCCGCCATTTCGTCCATGACCGGAGCAGTTTTCCCTTCTTATCCTTGTGATTCGCAGGGGTTCTTCTAATACAACGGCCTGATCTAATCGAGCTGCGAGCCATTTGCAAATGCGATCGACTTGAGCACTGTCTATGCCTAGCCCAGTAGTGAAGATTCCTCGCCCCAATTCTTCTGATCTATGGTGTTTTCGTAGAAGTCAGCGGAAGCGGCCCATCGTTCCATTGCTCCGCGATAGAGGTGGGTAAAGAGGCGGGAGCTATATGAAATATCGATCTGCAGTTGCTTGGCAGGCGCGAACTCTGGGATTAAAATTGGTGTGCAGAGTGAATGTCAATAAAGACCGTGAGGTGGGAATATGTGGTAGCCTGCACGGGCCCCTTAGCGAAACCAGCCAAGCACTGGAAATCTAACATGATTTCCCCACCATAATCATCTCTGCGCCTCGACATCCCACCAACTCGTTTCTCAGACTACACCCACCACAACACATCGTCGCGATTCTCGGTGCTGATATCGACCGCAACATTAATCATGGAGGCAGCATCCGCAAGGATGGCGGCCAGAGACCGCTTTGGTGTAATGGGAGACCCAGGCCCCTCCACCTTGCAACGATATATCCAGCAAGCCTGCAGTCCGGAGAACTTCGAGCCTAACCTCGCACTCAACCTCGAAATCGCAGATCTAATCAACTCCAAAAAGGGCGGTGCGCCGCGAGAAGCTGCGGTCGGAATAGTGAATTATGTCAATCATCGAAACCCCAACGTCTCGTTATTAGCTCTCAATCTACTCGATATTTGCGTCAAGAATTGCGGATACCCTTTTCATCTTCAGATTAGTACCAAGGAATTTCTTAATGAGCTTGTTAGACGATTCCCAGAACGTCCGCCAATACGACCGACGAGGGTACAGCATAAGATACTTGAGGCGATTGAGGAATGGAGGGGCACAATATGTCAGACCTCACGGTACAAGGAGGATCTAGGGTTTATAAGGGATATGCATAGACTGCTGAGTTACAAAGGATATGTGTTCCCGGAGGTCAGAACAGAAGATGCTGCTGTCCTGAACCCAAGTGACGTAAGTGTATCTCCAGGCGCCAAGATCTGGGAAATATACTGAAATGTCGCAGAATCTAAAATCAGCGGAAGAAATGGAGGAGGAAGAGAAAGCAGCACAATCTGCCAAATTACAAGAACTAATTCGTCGTGGTGGACCGGAAGATTTACAAGAAGCGAATCGCCTGATGAAGATCATGGCAGGCTACGATACAAGGACGAAGACCGACTACAGAGCCAAAGCCGCAGAGGAGGTTGGGAAGGTTCAACAAAAGGCGAGATTATTAGAGGAACGACTCGAGGAGTTCAAACCAGGCGACAAGATGACAGAAGGCGATGTGTATGAGGAATTGGCATCCGCACTTCAAAGTGCCCACCCGAAGATTCAAAAGATGTGCGAGGAAGAGTCCGATGACCATGAGGCAGTAGCGAAGCTCCTTGAAATCAACGACAGTATACATCGGACGGTCGAGCGATATAAACTGATGAAGAAGGGAGATGTGGATGCCGCTTCGAAGATCGCGAAAGGAACCCTAGGAACTAGCACCGGAGTGGGGAAGAATGCTGCCAATGAGCTCTCCCTGATTGATTTTGGGGGCGAGGAAACTAATGGCAGTGGCCCTACCAATCCCCCTGCGGAAACGTCGCCTGGCGGTCTCGAAGATGATTTGCTTGGGCTTTCCATGGGAGACAGCACGTATGGACAGGGCGGCGGTATTTCCCTTGGGTTTGGAAATAACACAAGTAAGTCTTATTATATGGTCTTGGCCTCCGTCACGTGGATCCTGACTTCTATAGACCTTCCTGGCCCTGCTTTGATTTCTTCGACTACCGAGCATGTTACTGCTCGAGGACCCACACCAACCAGATCACCAGCTCAATCACAAATACCTACAAAGCCCGACTACTCTGCATTCTCTGCATTTAGTTCCTCTCACCCTGTTCCCCAGTCGACAACTCCTCGACCATCTCTATTTCAACAACAAGCTGCTCCGGTTGCACCACCTCCCAAGCAATCGGCCGTGGATCCATTTGCTGTTTTGACGTCTCCAATGAGATCATCTACCCCTCAACAATCTCAACCCTCTATGTTCGATTTTGCCAACCCAAAACCTGCGCCTCCGGCCGCACCAGCCGCTGATGACGATGAATGGACCTTTTCTTCTGCATTACCAGACGGACCTTCCAATAGTCTTTCAGTCAGCGAAACAGGTCTATCCATTTCACTCCATGTTACCCGAGAACCAGCAACTCCGGCAGTGATCACATTATCTCTCACTTACTCAAATAAGACCGATCAACCAATATCAGAACTAGTGTTCGAGGCTGCGCCGTCAAAGGTATGTTCCCAACTAACTTTTTATAAACCCATTTCTAATTATCTAGCCATACAAACTGGTCCCTACGCCACAAAGCGGACGACGATTACAACCCCGAGAGCAAGCCGGGATCAAGCAGGTAATATATCTGCATGGGGTCGAAGAAGGAAAGGGAGATTCGGTGAGACTGAGATGGAGAGCTTCGTATAAAGTCGGAACACAAGGAATCAAGGAACAAGGAGAGGTCACGTCGCTAGGGATACCCTAAGGAGATACTCATAGAATTAACTTATTTCCGGTACAGGCTTGATCAATTGTGCGAAAGTCCTTCCGGACTGCCGTCTGGGAAGTTGTCCTTTATCCACAGTCCGAGATTTCGTTGCACACTTGTAAGTCACCTACTGCCTTCTCTCCTTCCTTTGCCCCTCTTTGGAAGGCAGACAGTTTCTTTGCACGTCTGAAAAGGAAATCCTCAATCTGAGGTTCAAACTAAAGTGTCCTACGTATCGCTGCACACCTGAATTCTTAGTGCCTTTTGCCTTGTACTAGAATCGATGAACTGGCAGGGATTGTCAGGATGCAGCTTAGTCTATCGCCGGAATGACTACCATAGAAGGTGAAAGATACTCCAAAGCTAGCACAAGAGATCAGAGCTATGTAGCCACTAGTTTCTCGATTTCTAAAGCCATTGGAAGCTAATAGGAAAGTTTTAAACAGGCAGCGGGTTAGGTGACTGCGTACCTGGGGATTTTCGTGGCTTCTGTCTTGAATGCTAATCCATTCCAATTATTTCCGTACAAAGGTCGACCTGACCCATCGGAGTGACCATGTATTATGTTATAATGGCTAATACGATAGAACCTGTACTCAAACTATTACCAAAGGACATCCACCTGTCGATCCTCGATCCTCGGTCATTTCAGCCCTGTCGCCTCCACATTCCTTGGGTTGACCTGCAAATCATCCTAGGAAGTCTATTGCTCCCGTCAACCAAGTATCGCTATCGATGTATCCGAACTGCTTCAGGCGGGATCCATAACCTTCGGTAGACCTATCCTTCGCTGGTATCGATCGTGTGGTCTTTGGCACGAGACTGCGACGCGGTGATCACGCTGAAGGGAAGTGAAGTTGGAAAAAGTTGGATGTGGGATCGTTGGAACTTAGTTCGAGGTGGGAGATACGAATTGAAAGTCATCACAAAAGCTAGGAGGGACGAAGAGGAGAAATTGGCAAGAGGGGTGATTAGAGAGATGGCTTTTATTAGGTCTGAGTCGAGAGATACGCAGAGAGTAAGAGATGAGCCGCGGAGACCTACCAAAAGACTCGCCAAAGATCACAAAATCTATGGCAGGATACCCAGAACAAGGTTGGCATTGGGTAAGATCGTGCAGGAATGCTGACGCACGAGAGAGGAACACTTCAGGAGGAGGAGAGTGGGGAATGCCAATTCTTGGGAGAGACGATTTTTTTCAACGCTGTGGGCAGAGGGATCCTGCGATAGATGCACTCAAAGTTGCGAGGGCAACTTGCCATTTGGATAATATCAGTATCATGGAAGCAGATGATCTAGATCTCTACTCAGGTTGAAAATGGATGTTCGAGGCCACTTGTCAGATTTTACATCAGCTGCATGATCCATACATTCGTGCCTGGAAGCCATGGGAGCGATCACTGGAGACGCCATTCTACAGGGGATCTAGGGCTGACGGTGGGGTAATTATAGGCTAAAGTCGCTGATCTTCAGGAACTTCGGATCCCAGAAACATCATCTCTCGCTATATACGCACTCCCGACGAAAGTCTTCATGCAACTTTATGCAAAATCATGAAAATATTATCATCACTGCTTTAATCAATCAATCGGAACAGCGAATACCTTGACCTCGCCACTCGTCTACAACCTCATTGCGTTTCGAAGGAGTCACCAAATCCTTTCGCTAAAACGCCCCTATCCGCATTCATCCCGCCGCCAACAACCCAGCACAGCCACCCCTCTCAACGTCACAACCTTCTCGAAGGATTCGCAGGATTCCTCACCTTGCAGAGTTCCAGAACCATCACCTCATATCTAGAGAGCCAAATCATCCCTCCCTCAATCCTTCTACAAGTACCCGCATCCTCCTCCTTCATTTGTATGACAGAAAGACAAATCATGCCTCAATCACCATTATTTGTATGTACGGATAGTGACTCAGATGATCTATCCAGCGATGGTTTCGACGATGACAACTCCTCTGTCTCATCCTCCGACTTCGACATCTCCCCCTCTGAACCACCATCACGCTCTCCATCCCCGTCACAAACTCGCCGCCCCTCCTTCCCTCAACGCCAAAATACCGATATCGAAATTTCCGATGGCACGGAAACGGTGAATTTCAGAATTGAATTGAAGAGTAAGGAGCAGTACTCAGATGATCCGTTCGCGATTAATTATCGGAAGAGTATGGGGGAGTGGGGAGAGAAGGAACGGGAGAGGTTTCGGAAGGAGTGGTGGTTTGTGGAGGATTTGGTGGAGAAGTTTGAGAGTGTTGAGCATTCGGAGTTTACGAGGCCGTTTGATCAGTTCAGGGTCATTTTACAGGTAGGTGTGATTCCTTGTGGATTTCATTTATTCTATGCTGATGCGTGAGTAGCAACGTGGCCTGCATGCCAAATACGAGGAAATCTTTGGCAGTGCACCGGATCCTGCGACGAGGTCATGTCTCATTATGAACATGCTGCTGGAGTTAGCACCAGATCTCATCGTCAGGTACGCGGCGCTCGAGAAACTTGCGAAAGAGAGGGTAGAAAGTATGGAACGGGGAGAGAAAGCCAGCTGGGAAATTGCCTGGGAAAAGAGACGGCAAGCGGAGTTGAGGGGGTGGTACAGTCCACGGAGCAGGTGATTCATGTCGTGTGAGTGGATTTGACTTCTTTTCAAAAGTAAACATTTCGAAAACGAATTTTGGGTTGGACCAAGGCTTCCAGAGCTGTAGGACTGAGGAGATAAAATGGGGTTAAAAATACTTGTTTTAATTTAATGAGAACATATCCTTCTTTCAAAAGTTGAGGGAAATTTATGAGCGTCCAACAGACATAAAATGATGGTTGCACTGAATTTACTCTAGGAATCTCGGACACTCAAATTGATGATGAGAGCCATATTTGTTTCCCCCAGGGAAACCCTCAAACTTCGGATCTTGCGCATGTTCTCATTGCCATCCCACGTTGGATGGGTCTCTCTTCATCCAGGTCGATCCTCGCCATAAATTAGTACTGGAAATTTTTCTTCTCTGCCTCGCGAATCTGGATTTCGCGTTTCTCGGGGACGGGCAACGTTAGTATCATGGCGGCGGAGAAGGCCATGGCCAGGGTACGGAGGGCTACATTGAGCTTCGTTTTCGCTAGTGATAAGGAGGGCTCAGTTAAATGATGGTGAGGGTGTTTGGGGGGGGGGGGGTAGAATAGGGGGGATGGAGGAAGGTGAAAGTTAAAAGAAAGAGAGAAGGGGAAATGGAAAAGAAAAAAAAAAAAAAAAAAAGGAATGGAAGGGAGGGA
>Ga0182030_10012648_pt1 | contig 16875 bp, 8 predicted proteins | sample 812S3MmetaG_FD_121299 | JGI IMG/M metagenome (GOLD analysis project Ga0182030, IMG submission 121299) | Permafrost microbial communities from Stordalen Mire, Sweden - 812S3M metaG (Illumina Assembly) | ecosystem: Environmental > Terrestrial > Soil > Wetlands > Permafrost | place: Sweden...
AATTGCCGCACGTAGATCCGGCCTTCGTACCATTTGCGGATGGTCTCGCGCATGTCGATACCGTCGAGAATCGAGGTGCTGAACGGCTCCACGCGCACCCGCTCTTCGGAAAGGATGCTCTTCCCCTTGTGCTTCAGGTAGCGCCCATAGTCCTCGATCACGAGATCTTCCGGCGGGTAGGAGCAGATGCTGGCGCCGTCCAGCTGGCTGGCCCATTCGCCGGGAATTTTCTCTTTCTTGCGCGGCTTCAGTCCGTACGGCCGGAGCCGGCGTTTGGTACTCGGCAGCCGGCGGCGAATGCGAATGCGGCGCGTGTCCATCCAGACTTCGTCGCCCGAGATGCGCACGGTTAGCAGGTTGGATGTGGTCTGTTGCGGCGGGTAGCGGCCGGCCGCCTCCCAGACTTCCCACGCGTAGTTGTCGTCGGCCACGCCGCGGGCCGCTACCGTAAGGTCGAAGAGCCCCGCGGTGAGATCGTTCCCGGCGAGGGCCAAATTGCGCGAGTAACGCGCCAGCAGGCGCCGCTGCCAGTGGGCGATGCGCTCGCCGGTGTTGGCCTCGTATTCTTTTTCGGCCGCGCGGAAGACCGAGAGCTGGGTGTGCCGGCGGTCGACCAGAGCATTGTCGGTCATCAGCTTGCGGTAATTCTCGTAGCGCCATTGCAGATGCGGATACTCGGCGCAAATCTCGCCCAACGATTCGGGATGAGGATTGAGCAGGTCGACCCCCTCGCGGCGCGGGAACGCCAGAGGCTGGGCCTGCGGTTCCTCCATGGCGTCGAGTAGGGGGTCCAACAGATTCAGAGAAATCACCACCAGAACGCTGGCCGACGGATCGGTCCCTTGCAACTTCCAGGCGATTCCCGAGGCGTGGCGCGCAATCTCGCCGGACCGCTGCTGGGGGTAGACGCGATACGCCTCGATATACCGCTCGAACCCGATATAGCGGAGCGCGTACGGATCCGGGTAGGAGTCTTTCAGATGCGGGCGCGCGGCAGTTTCCGGGTCGGCAAAGACTACTTCGGCGCCGATTTCGACCGCCGTACGGATCGCTTCCGTGAACGGGTCGGCCGGCTCGACGGGCACGTACACGGCCTGATCGCCGCCCGCCGCTTCATCCGGGTAGAAAATCAGCGACATCTCCGGCAACCGGCCGATCGCCTGCATCCAAGCCGGCTGCAGGCTGGCGGGTAATTCCAGAGCTACACACTGCGGCCGATCGCGCAGAATCGCGCGACGGACTTCCTGGGCGAACTCCAGCCGTCCGGGCGCCACCGGAAAGTAGGTGAAACGGCCGCGCTGCAGGCTGCCGGGATCAGGTAGCGGAAGGTCGGGCGCTTCGGACATAGCGTAGAGCTTCCTCTCCCAACACTTCGGTGACGGCGATTTCCAGCGCTTCGGTCTCGTGGGTCCTCTGGGTCGCCAGGCTTTTCAGCTTGATGGCGTAGCGGGCTACGTTGATACCGTCGCGCACGGTATAGCGCTCGTCGGCGCTGTGCGCCAACTGCAGGAAGTCGGTGACGTATTGCAGGATGCGCTCCTCGGCGAAAGGCAGATTCTCGTGCAGAATCTGATACTCCTCGTCGCGCTCGGGAAAATCGATGAAAATCTGCGGCTGCAGGCGGGAGTGAATGTACTCCGGCAATTCGAACGTGGAGGCGTCGTCGTTCATGGTGGCCACCAGCCGAAAATTCGGATGGGCTTTGATCTTGATACCGGCGACGATGGACTCCACGTAGCGGCGGTTGTCGAGCAGGGGAGCGAGGCTGGCCCAGCTCTTCTCGCTCATGCGATTGCCCTCGTCGACGATGGCGATGCCGCCGCGGATCATGGCGGTAACCAAAGGAGACGCCACGTATCGGAGGGTGCCTTCCCCGGCGATGACCGGCGTCACCAGCAGATCTTCGGGGCGCGTATCCATGGTGGCTTGCAGAATGTAGATGTCGCGCCCCATGCGGCGGCCGGCAGCGTAGGCGAGCGTGGTCTTGCCGACACCCGGCTTGCCCAGCAGCCGCGGGTTCATGGGCAAATCCTGCTCGTTTACAACCATCCACGCGGCCAGCAACTGGCGCATCAGTTCATCCTGACCCACCCACTGAACTGAAAGTTCATCGGGATGCGCCAGGTGCAGGGTAACCCCTTCTATCTCCGTCGTCATAGGCTATCCCCCATTATCGGCTACTGAGTACGATCATGCCCGTCAAGGATAACGCGATCTGGGGGCGACAGTACAGCGCGCGGGTTTTACCGGTTTTACCCGCGAGGTTCCCTTCGGGATATGGAAGACAGTTCCTCACCGGCCGGCGGCCGAAAACGAACGATGAAAATTTCGGCACCGGGCCAAGCTTGGGAATCAATGGTCTGCCTGGATTTACAGGAGAGAAGTCAGGCATCAGAAGTCAGAATGAAAACCTGGGTCACGAAGGTGCGAACTTTCGACCGGGTACTGACTCCAGATGATGCGCTGCCGCTTCCAGCACTGCCAGCGGCCCCTCCTGGTCCCGAGGAAGGACGATCTGCCGGCCCGGGAGCGAGCCCGAGAGGTAAGCCGCCGGATCCAGGGCGCCCAGCACCGGTCCCGATCCCGTCGCAGCGGCAAGGGACCCCTGCCTGCCATGGGCGGTAGGGACGGTTGGGTCCGACGAATCCACCATGCCTTCGGGAAGAGCCTCGCCGCCTCCCGCCCGGCTCGTCCAGAACTGGTCACGATGAATGGCCTTCGCGGTTGCCGCATCCACCCCGGCGAAGTGCATCGCGAACTCCGCCCATACATCGGGAGCTTTGGCCACCGCCGGTGCTTCTTCTGATGTGTGCCACGTCGCCAGCCTCTCCAGGAGTTCGGCACACCTCTGGTTATACTCGCGCAGAATCCAGAAGCGTCTCGGCCCCATGAGATAAATGCCCAGGCGATCCTCCGGGTGCACCTGCCGCAGGAACTGAATGAGTTGTTCGCGTGCGTATACCAGGTCCGGCCACGTCATCCGCGCGGTGTCCCAGGTACTTCCCGCGTCGATCACGATCGCGGTCGGCGGATTGGCAACGCCCGGTTCCATAGGGGGCCGATTTGAGAACACCCCGGGAGCGGCGGGCGCGAGTGCGCTCGCCACCTCCGGCTTGTTGACGGCGGTTGTGTGCCGATAGTCGTCGGCATGAAAGAGCCGGATCTCCTGCTTCTTCCCTTTGTCGTACACCTCGAAATCGCCGGGCTTCAGATCGGCCACGGGATTGCCGTGGCTGTCCGTGACCACTGCGCTGATCTCCACTAATTGCGAGTTGACGCGCAGTGTGAGCGGCGCCTGCGATTGGGCAAGCGCGCCTGCTAACGGGACGAGTACTGCCGTCACTACCAGTTGCCGCATCATCCTAAAACCGGCAGTTGCGGCGTGAAGAAGCCCGGCTCGGTCTTCGGCCGCAGCCGGTTACGCCAGAAGCCGCTATCACCCGGAGGGCGATCTGCGCAGCAGTTGGAAATTGCTGTCAGCTAAGGCCGCGCCTGGCGGGGCGGCGGCTGAACTGCCGGATTTAGGATCATATGTACTCCTTTGAGTTACTGGTAGTAAACCGGGTAGCCGGTCAAGAAGATGTCCGACAGGATCCCGCGATCCAGACCCGATGCCTGGAACGTAGTTCCGATGCCCCATTGGCCAATCCAGATGTAACCAAGAGGATTGCTGACCGATCCGGTCTGGCTGCTGCCGCTCGCCGGCAAAGGGGAAAGCACCCACCTGGGGATGGTGAACGTTCCAGCGGAAAGCGGGGCGGCGCACTGGAAATATCCCTGCAGCGCATAGCCGGTGCTGAATGATGCGCCGCCGATCGTCACCTGCCCGTTCTGCATGGTGGCATCGCCGCCGGTCCAACTGACCTTGATGTTGCCCGCGAGAGACAAGCTCTGATTGAGTGCGATGTTGGAGAAATTGACCGTGGGGGTGCTGGTGTACTCCGAGACGGAGAAGGCCCCTACCTTGGACCCTCCCGTGCCGGTCACGGCGTACTTCAAGTCGCTCCAGAGAAACTTGGGGCTGTTGGGGTTCAAAGAGCCCTGGTAAAACCCGGACCCTGCATATGTCTGGGGTACCGTTACGGATCCCTGGCCCTGAACTGTGAGAACAAGGCCGGCGTCGAGTTGCGCGGCGCTCATATCGTCTAGCCAGTACGGACCCGCGACGCAATAGCCTGACGAAACGCCATAGTTGGCCCAAGCGGCCGTTGCCGGGGTGTATTCGCTAAAACTCGCGTAGCCGAAGTCGGGCAAACCCGGCCCCGAGGCGCCGAAATGTAGAATGATGCTCTCCAGGTGCACCCAACCGAAATCCACGGTATTTCCGGCGGCGAGTTTGGCAATGAGGTCCGCGCCCAGTATGGAATCGGAACAGGTATTGCCCGTCGCGGACACCGAGATAGTTGGAATGTTGCTCACGCCGCCGCTGGTTTCCACCGCGACCGGCACATAACATCCCACAATGCCGGTGGGAACCTGGAATATGATCTGGTCCAACCCCGGATAACTTGCCGACCGTCCCGCGTAATACGGCGTCACGTCGCTACTGCCGACGTGAATCGTGACGGTGCCTGGCAGATTCCCGACCGTCGGGGTATCGGCATCGCTTCCCGTGATGGGTCCAAGGCCTGTACCCCAGAGCACCACGTAGTCGCCCGGGTGATAAGTGTGGATGATGCTGTTGACCGCATAATTCAGATCGGTCGCGCTGGCCTGCCCATATCCACCGGAACTCGCGGTGAAAAGTCCGACCGTGTTGGCCACTACCTGGATAGGCTGAGAGGCGCTCGTCTGGCCGTTATAAGTGACGGTGACCGTTCCGGTGCCGACCGGTGTCGTGGACGGCAGGACGGCGTTGATTTGTGTACTGTGGGCAAATAGGATCAGGGCGTCTACCGACGTACCGCCAGCCTGCACCGAAACGGAAGTGGTCGCCAGAGTGGTTTGCAGCGGAAGGCCGGAAGCGGTTACCCACCCAGCCGGACCCAGGCCGCTTCCAAAGATGGTGAAAATCGACCCCTGAGCGATTCCAGAAGAGGGCAAGCCCGAAGTGCGGAAGCTGGCACTATTGATTATGCTGCCAGATGTGATGACCGGTTGCGCAAACGAGCAACTCGCGATCGGGAGGATGAGCAAGAAGACTGCGGTACGGGAAGTCATAAACCCTTTCTCCTCGGTGGTTCCTACGCGGCACCGACCGAGAACGTTGCATGTTTTCAAATCATACTTTCGAGCCTGTTACTCATGTATCAGAGTGGCTATGTGTATGCAAGGGGGGTTGGAGACTCCGCAAGCCCCTTCCGTCGGTCGCAGCTCGGAAGTTTAGTGGGCCGATACTGAGCCGTGACCATAGGGAGCGGTCCCGTCGTATCTCCCATTCGAGCCACCTCAGTAAACGACTTCGTGAGATACTCGAACCAAGAGAGGGCGATGCGTTTCTGCGGGAGGGCTGCGCTTGGTGTTCTGGGGTATTGTGTCTGCGCCACAAGTCTCGCCTGGTGTCAGCAGGAATCGGACACCGTCTTGCACCATGCCATCCAGCTACACCGCACGGGTGACCTCGCGGGCGCAATCTCCGAATATCGCAACTACCTGAATCAATCGCCTGAAAATGTGGCGGCGCGATCCAACCTTGGCGCGGCGCTGGCCGCCGAAGGTCAGTTCGAAGACGCCATCGCCGAATACCGCAAAGCGCTGGAACTCCAGCCAGCCAATCAGCCGGTCCGCCTGAACCTCGCCCTCGCCTATTACAAGTCCGCGCAGATAGCGCCTGCCGCTACCGAATTGGAACGCGTGGTTTCGGCTGCGCCGTCCGAGCGGCAGCCGCTACTCCTGCTGGCAGACTGTTACCTGCAGTTGGGCCAACATAAGAAGGTTATCGACCTGCTCTCGCCTCACGAACAGGATTCGCCCGACGACAAGGCCGTCGATTACATGCTGGGAACCGCGTTGGTCCGCGACAACCAGACTGCCCACGGGCAGTTGCTGATCGACCGTCTTTTGCGCGACGGCGATTCCGCCGAGGCCCACCTGCTTTCCGCCGAAGCCAAGATGGCGGCCCTCGATTTCGCGGGGGCGATCGAACAATGCAAGAAGGCCGCGCAACTCAATTCGCGGCTGCCGGATTTGTACGGAGTCTATGGACTCGCGCTCGTCTCCATGGGCGAGTTGCCGGAAGCGGAGGATGCGTTTCGCAAGGAGCTGGAATCGGACCCCAACGACTATACGGCTAATGCCCAATTGGGCGCCCTGTTGAAGCAGGATGAGAACTACCCCGAGTCCCGGCAACTCTTCGATCGCGCCTTGCGAGTGCGGCCCCATGATGCCGCGGCGCGCTATCAGTTGGCGATACTGGATCTGCGCGAAGGCCGCGCCGAGCAGGCGCGCGCGGAATTGGAGAGCTTGGTCCAGGAGAATCCGCGATTCGTACCGGCTCACATTACTCTGGCGACCGTGTACTACAAGTTGAAGCGTAAAGCGGATGGCAACCACGAGCGGGCCATCGTACTGCGGATCAATTCTGAGAATCAGGCTGCAAGCGGGGCTGACCAGGTTGCAAACCGGGCCGGAGCGCCGCCGAAATGAGACCGGGACTGGTGGTGTTGTGGAAACGGCGCTGAGCCCTGCAGCGGCGATATGCATGCTTCGTGCTGCAGGGTCGAAAACTACGGGCCGTCTGCACAGCTTGTGGGGCAAGATGGTATCTTGCGTCCGGATGCCATCCGGCCTTGGCGGGTTTTCATCCCCCTCGGTGGCGCGAAGCGCCATTCGGACAGCCAGGATTGGCTGCCACGCAATGCGCTGCGCGCAAGCTCTCAGCGGTCAGTTTTCAGCTGTCAGCTCGCGGGCATTCGCCTTTCCGCCCGGCTTGGAGGGCTCTCGGGCAGAATCGTCGCGGCGCGCAAAGATTCTCAGGTCTAATAATACAACAGCGTTGCCGCCCAACTCAGTTTCTCCAACCGCCAAATTTGCCGGGGCGACTTCAGGAATTCGGAGACTGGGACTGGTGGTGATTTGGCTGGCGCCGCTGCTTACGCACGCAGCCACCGGCGATTTGCCCTGCGCCCGCTGCCACGCCCGGGAGTCCTCGCATTTTCGTGTCAGTCCCATGGGCCAAGCGCTCGAAACGGTGGAGGACTGCGAGATTCTCAAGAGCCATCCCAATCTGCAGTTTCAAGAAGGACCTTACCATTCCGAGATTAAGCGGCAGGGCAATCGCAGCATCCTCACGGTGACTCGCGGCACCGAGATCTTCACCGTCCCGATCCTCTGGGCGTTCGGCCGCGGCCAATCGGGCCAGACGTACGTCTTCGAGTATGACGGCGCCATGTTCGAAAGCCGTGCCAGCTTCTACATCGAACCGAACGCGCTCGACCAGACTATTGGAGCCCTCGGAACCAAGCCCAAGAATATCGTGGAAGCTGCCGGCCGCCGCATGGATTCGGCAGGCGCGCGCACCTGCTTCGCCTGCCACTCGAATAATGGTGTATCGTCCGGCCGGCTGCATATGGAGTCGCTCGTCCCAGGTGTCGGCTGCCAGTCGTGCCATGGCGCCGTCGAGAAGCACGCCGGCGCGGTGCTCAGTGGGGACGTGGCGGGCGCCAAATTGCCTCACCTGAACGATCTGACGCCCGAGAACATGTCCCAATTGTGCGGCCAGTGCCACCGTACGTGGGAGAGCATCGCGGAGGGAGGACCTTTCGGCCCCAACAATGTGCGCTTCCAACCCTACCGGCTGGCCAATAGCAAATGCTACGATGTCGACGATCGCCGCATTCGCTGCACCGCCTGCCATGACCCGCATGGGCAGCTCGACACCAACCTGGCGAATTACGACTCCAAATGCGCCGCCTGCCACTCCAAAGCGCTCCACACCAAGGTGTGCCCGGTGGCGAAATCCAATTGCGTGGAGTGCCACATGCCCAAGATCGATCTCCCCGGCGCCCACGCGCGCTTCACCGATCACCAGATTCGCATCGCCCACGCCGGCGACCCGTATCCGAATTGAAGTGGTTGTGTGGCGCTGCTTTTAATTCTTCGTTTTCTTCGTAAGCCGCGACGATTCTGCGCTATCCGGAGAGGTTGCCGGGCCAAAGGCCAACACCCGGAAAGCGGACCGCTCTCCAATGACTGCTCGCCGATCTCTTGCTTTTCACGCCGGTCAAGGCGGAGCGCAGCGGGCGCTGAAGAGAGCCAATAGCTGACCGCCAAAAGCCAATGGCTGCTTCAGTCATCGACTCCATGGTTAGCGCCGACAGGCGCGTCAGAGGAGCTGAAAGCTGAGACCTGAAAGCTTTCCATTGACAGCTCGCGTAAGTGTTTTATTTTCACCCGTACCACTTTGGCTGTAACTGACTCCCTTGGACTGCGCGCGCGCAGCGCCCTGGCTGAGATCTGAGAGCTGAAAGCTTGCGGCGAAGCTGCGCTGTGATACGATGACCCCAACGGATGCGGTCAACGGTTGTACTCACCTTGTGCTGTGTGTTATCCGCCGCTGTCGTGAGAGCGGACACCTTCGAAGAATTGGCGACTCGGGCCGCCGCGGCGCTCGATGCCGAGAAGTTGCCTGAAGCACTCGATCTTTACCGTCAGGCTCTGCAAGTCAAACCCAATTGGGAAGAGGGTTGGTGGTTCGTCGGCATCATCTCGTACAACACCCAGCAATATGCCGAGGGCGAGCGCGCCTATGCCAAGCTGGTGGAGATAAACCCGCGCTCGGGGCCGGGATGGGCGTTCATGGGCCTTTGCGAGTTCGAGACCGGCGCCTATGAAAACTCGCTTCAACACATCGAGCGTGGCCTCAGCCTGTCCGGCGGCGGACCGCAGGACGCCCAACAGGTGCTCCGCTTCCATGAGGCGATGCTGCTGACCCGGGAGCGCAAATGGGATCCGGCTCGCCGCGTGTACCGCACTTTCGCGCAGAAGGGAGTCCAGGATCCGGCGTTGATCGCCGGAATCGGCGTGAACGCACTGGAGCTTCCCATGCTTCCCTCTGAAGTGCCGCCAGATCGACAGGAACTCGTACTAACAGCCGGAAACGCCGCTCTGTGCTGGATGACCGGCGACAAGGCCAAAACCGATGCCGCGTTCTCTGTGCTCCTCAATCGGTTTCCCGCAGGGACAGGGGTGCACTACCTTTACGCCACCTATCTCTTATCCTCCAATCAAACCGAAGCCGGTACGGCGGAGCTGAAACGGGAGTTGGAGTTGCATCCGGACAACCCATCGGCCGACGGCACGCTGGCGCTGGTCCTGGCCGTGGCGGATAAGGTTTCGGAGGCTCTGCCGTATGCCCGCAAGGCGGCTGCCACCCCCCAACCGGATGCCCGTATGCTATACGTCTACGGTTTAGTTTTGGACAAGACAGGCGACATGCAACAAGCCATCGACCGCCTGGAGGCTTCGGAGAAACTGGACGCCGATAATCCGGACGTCCATATTGTACTGGCCGGCGCCTACTCCAAGGTCGGACGCGATGGCGACGCACGGCGTGAACGACGGGCCGCGATTTCCCTGGCGAGAGGAAATGCGCACCCTTAGGCCCAGCTTGTGGCTTTGTATCCTTACTGTTGCCAGTTGGGGTGGTCCGCCTCGCCCGGCCTTCACCTGCGCCAATTGTCACCACAGCGAGACGCAATCGCAGCCGCGGTCGGCTATGGGCATCGGCATCGAGCTGCCTCCAGACCAAGTCCAGCTAAAGGCCCATCCCAAGCTGACCTTTGAAAAATTCGGCTACACCTGGACTATCGACCGGCGGGGCGATTCCAGTATCTATACTGTGTCGGATGGCTCGAACTCGTTGTCCCAGCCGATCTATTATGCTTTCGGGGCCGGCATGCAGACGTTCGTCTTCCCATACCAGGGCCGCATGTACGAAAGCACGGTCAGTTATTTTCCCAGTCTCGGCGGGCTTGCGATCACCGTAGGACACGAGCCAAGACGGCCCAAGAGCCTGGTGGAGGCCTTGGGCAGAGAAACCACCGACGAGGAGATCACCGCCTGCTTTGGGTGCCATAGCTCGGGCGCAGTCCGCGATGGCAAACTGAGTCTGGAAACCGCGCGGCCGGGCCTGGATTGTGAGCATTGCCACGCTGGCGCCAATGCCCACCAGGAGGCCATGGCGCACGGCAAGACGACGCCGATGCCCGAGAAGCTCGGGAAGATGGCCGCCGAAGATATGTCCAACTTTTGCGGCAAGTGTCACCGCTCCTGGGAGCAGATCGTGCGCATGCGCCAGTTTGGCGAAGCCAACTTGCGCTTTCAGCCCTATAGGTTGGCTAACAGCCAGTGTTTTCTTGGGAATGACGTGCGCATCCGCTGTACCGCCTGCCACAATCCGCATGTCGACGCCGTCCAGGAAACTGCTCCCTACGACCATAATTGTCTGGCTTGCCACGCTTCGAAAGGCGCGCCTGCGAGCACCACTGCCAGCACCACGGCGAAGCTGCAGAAAGCCTGCCCCGTCGCGGAGAAGGACTGCGTGACTTGCCATATGCCGCGCCGGAACCTCCCGTTGAGCCCGGCCGTTTTCACCGACCACCTGATTCGCGTGGTACGCCCTGGCGAGGCCTATCCTAACTGAAGAGCCTTGGGCTTTGGCCTTTCGTATGATCGTGCCAGGGAGTTTTCGAGCGAAGCGTCCTGCAGGCGCTACCGCTGAGAGCTTGCGCTTAGCTGCATTCTGTGGGCATGCAGGCTTTCCGGTGGCCTTTCAGCAGACCGCCGGTCGGGCTGAAAGCCCACCCGCACGGTCGAAGACCCCTCTCAATCGGTCAAAGAGGCCCGCGCGGACGCTCGTTTGATGCAGCCGGGATTCAGCCACTCCCGGTGGCGGGTTTTCCGTCCCCACTTGGTGGCGCGAGGCGCCCATTCGGATAGCCACGATTGGCTAATGCTCATGCCAGGTACTTTTCGCACGAGGAAATATGCAGCCACATTCGCGACAGGGAGTCTATCGGGATGGCCGACCCAAGCGCCTGTTGAAAGGCCAAAATGAGCCTACCAATGCACGAAAGTAATGTACAGAATCTGTGAGCCCAACAATACAGGATTTGGCGACTGCAATTGGTACTGGTCGCGAAAAAGTACGTGGCACTGGCCACGATTGTCTGCCTTTCAGCTGTCAGCTCGCTGGCGTTCGCCTTTGCGCCAGCCTGGGAGGGCTCTCGGGCAGAGTCGTCGCGGCGCGCAAAGATCCTTAGGTCTAGTAATACAAACAGCGTTGCGGGTCAAAGCAATTTCCCTCGCATAGCCTAAATCTGCGCCGACTTCAGGAGGTCCAGATTTACACCTGGCTCAAGTGTTAAAAATCCGGCTTACCGAATGCGCCGGTGAAATGGAATTGCGGAAGCGTTTCTCTACAGGACCACATAGATCCTGGAAATGAAATTCACCGATCCAGGAACTGACTGAAGACATGGCACTCTTCTCCGTGAACTCGCGCAAGAGTGAGGTTAACGGACAATTCTGCTCCCAGTTTCTGTTTCACTTGTTAATCATTTATTTTCAGTGTATTAAACTCCGCTACTCGGATGTCCAGGACTGTCCGAGCTCACGTTAACCGTTACTTTCCTAGTGGGAAGGGATTAGCTGTTGACAGCCCCTTTGATACGGCTTAACCTTCTACAGAACTAGTGGGTTCCGAGCGTGTGGACCCAAATTGTCTCTTTGGTACTCGTGCTTGGTTCAGAAGCACAAAAACTGAGTGGAAGTGGGTGTTAGCCCACCATGTAAAGGAGGGGAGTTGACATGCAATTGACGGTTCGTACCGCAGCACCTGGTGCTCCGGACAAGAGGGCCTCTATGCGTGGTTCCCTTTTGATCGTCGGGCTTTTCCTGTTGTTAGCCCAAGCCGCCTTGTTCGCCCAAACGGGAAGCGGCTCGATCACGGGAACCGTAGTTGATAAAACGGGTGCAGTGGTACCCAACGCCAAGGTGGTGGTCAAGAATACCGCTACCAATGCGCTTCGCGATACCACCACTAACGGCGCCGGCGATTTCGGTGTACCCGCCTTGCAGCCAGGCACCTATAGCATCAGTGTTACGTCCGCCGGTATGGCGAATTATGAACGTACCGGAATTGTTCTGACGCAAGGCAACACGGTTGGATTGCCGACCATCACCATGCAAATCGCCGCCACCGAACAGCAGGTGGAAGTCGTCGGCGCAGGTGAGATTTTGGTGCCGACCGATACCCCGCAGACCAGTCAAACGCTGAACCAGAAGATGGTGGAAGATCTCGCCATCGTTGGCCGCGACGCTGCGGAGTTGATGAAAATCATGCCGGGCATGGCGATGGCCACTGGTTTGGGCCAAGGCATGTGGAATAGCTACACCACGGCCAGCAACACCGGCCCCATCGGAGCATTCAGCGCTAACGGCACCCAGCCCAACGGTGCGCTGACCATGACTTCCGACGGAGCGAACCTGCTCGACCCGGGCAACCAGGGCACGCAGACCGCGAACATCAACCAGAATCAGGTCGCGGAAGTATCTCTCCTGACGTCAGCCTACGGCGCGGAATTCGCAAAGGGTCCCATCACCTTCCAGGCATATGGCAAGAGCGGTAGCGCCCAATTCCACGGGCAGGCCTATTTGTATACCCGCAATGGCGTATTTAACTCGGTGGATTCCTACACCAAGAACCAGGGCGGAACGCCGATAACCGATAGCTTCTATTACCCTGGAGGCGATATCGGCGGACCGGTCATCATCCCCGGCACCCGCTTCAACAAGAATCACGACAAGCTCTTCTTTTACGGAGCTTTCGAGTACATGAAGCAGCAGCCTGCCGGATCTCTGCAGAACTACTTCATCCCGACGTCCCAGATGCTCCAGGGCAACTTTACCCCGGCCTATCTGGCCAGCCTCGGACCCGGTTTTGCATCGGCGCACAGCGAAGCCGCCGTGGTTCCTTGCGGCAGCGGCCAAAACGGCTGCAGCAGCCTGTCGTTCCCGGGCGGGATGATCCCCCAGACCGCGTTGGATCCGAATTCGCTGATCTACGCCAGCACGTTCCCCAAGACCAACGCCAATCCCGCTTCGAACACCACCGGCGCGGATTACCAATACTTCCTGGGACCTCCGCAGAATCGCTGGGAGACTCGTGTTCGCCTGGACTACAACATCAGTGACAAGACCAAGCTCTTCGTAAGCTGGAACCACCAGCACGAAAACGATCTGAGCCCCATCAGCGTGTGGTGGTGGGCGGGTGGTTCGTTGCCCTATCCGTCGCCTCAGGCCGCTGTCCAGATCTCTCAAGTGTACAGCGCCAACCTGGTGCACGTGTTCAGCCCCACCCTGACCAACGAAGTGGTCTTCGCCGACGCCAAGTTCACCAATCCGGTCATTCTCACCAACCCGGACGCTGTGAATCCCAGCAAGCTGGGCTTTAAATCGACCGGCCTGTTCAGCGATCCGTTCACTCCGCAGCTCCCCAATGTGTTCGGCTGGAATAACGGTATCTCGGGCTACTTCGCTTATCAGTACGGCGAAGGCTTCGCTCCCGGCGGCGCCAATTCGTTCGGCAAACTGTCCAATACGCCGAACATTTCCGACAACCTCACCTGGATTAAGGGCAAGCATACCCTGAAGGCAGGCTTCTACTGGGATTTTGCCCAGAATAATCAGGTAGCGGGTGGCGGCCAGAGTGGCGGACCGAACGGCACGGCGGAATTCGAAAACTGGGGTGCCACCACTACCGGGAACCCCACGGCCGACTTCCTCATCGCCCACGCCACGCAGTTCACCCAACAGAACGGGGGTGTAATCGCCAACTTCAAGTATTATCAATACTCGTTCTATGTGAGCGACCAGATCAAGGCCAGCCGCCGGCTGACTCTGACCGTGGGTGTTCGCGCCGACCACATGGGCAACTGGGTACCCGACAGCGGCCCCGGCCTAGCAGTTTGGAATCCGGCAACCTACAACGGCACCTCCGCTTGGACCGGCGAACTGTGGAACAAGATCGACCCCAAAATCCCCATGTCCGGATTCCCCTCGCGGGCTTTCTTCCCGGAACCACGTTTTGGCGGCGCCTACGACCTGTTCGGCAACGGTAAGACCGTATTGCGCGGCGGTATCGGCGAGTATCGCTATCAGCTGGCTTATAACAGTGTGAGCGGTGATGCGTTTGCCGACCCGCTCAATGTGCCGGTTAACACTACCACCTGGGGTTGCTGCGTCGGTTGGAACAACTTCAGCGCGTTCTCTCCTGCAACTGGCACGGCCGGATCGGGCTCGGCCCCTGGCGGTGTCCTGGCTGAGGGCGACGACAAGACGCCGTACACCTGGACGTTCAACTTCACCCTCTCACAGCGGGCGCCCTGGCACTCGGTGGCGGAAATTCAGTACACCGGTAACCGTACCCGTGACGCCATGCTCCATGGACCGTTGTCAAACGTCGATCTAATACCTTATGGCGCGTTCTTCAAGACAGATCCGAAGACCGGCGTCGTCAACGATCCGTATTCCACCTCTTTCCCAACCGCCGACTACTATCCGTACCCCTTCTACACGGGTATGACCCTGGTCGGTCACGGCAGCTATGCCAATTACAATGGCCTGATTGCTACTTGGCAGAAGCAGGCCGGCCGCGTCACCTTCATGACCAACTATACGTTCAGCAAGGTGCTCGGCGTTCGCGATAACCAGACTGACAACGGCCAAGGCGACGGCAATACCCTGTGGCCGTTCGCTTTGCGCCCGAACTACGGCGTGTTGAACTACGACCACACGCAGATCTTCAACGCGGCTTACGTCGTCAATCTCCCCAGCCCGGTTAAGGGCAAGGACACCGGCAGCAAGTTCCTCGGCGGCCTGGTAAATGGCTGGGTGGCTTCCGGAATCACGCAGTTGCAAAGTGGCGCTCCCATTCAGGGCAACACGGGCGGGACTCTAAACGCGAGCTTTGGGTGCGTCAACCACACCAATCCCGATGGATCCATTACTTGTGCAGGCTACGACGGGCAGAACCAGCTCGGCACGAGCTCAGTGAGTTTGGTGCCGAGAGTCACCTGCGATCCGCGCAGCGGTCTCAAGTCCGGACAGTACTTCAATACGAACTGCTTCGCTCCGCCGCTCCCCGGCAGCCAAGGCGATGTAATTTGGCCGTACATCCACGGGCCGCACTTCTTCAACAGCGACCTGTCGATCTACAAACGTTTCGCGATCAAGGAGAACAAGAGGCTGGAATTCCGGTTCTCGGCTTTCAACTTCCTGAATCATCCCAATCCGCAGTTCGCCACCAGCGGTAATACAGACGTCAATCTGAATTTCGCCAATGCTAATGGTACGCTGGCGCAGAGCAACCAGAACGCCCTCACCACTGGAACTCCGTTGTTTACGGTAGGCCGGCGCGTGGTTGAGTTCATGGCTAAATTCAACTTCTAAATTCCTTCAGGAATTTAGGCAGCAATTGGGGCAGGCGCTTTCCGGCCTGCCCCATATTTCTTTTGTCCGTCCCGGTGTGGCAGGCAATCGTGCTTGCAGGCGGCCTTTTGGACCGCCGCTTTCGATACATGCCGAATTTCGCGGGCTCTTGGATGCGATCCTGTTTGAGGCTGGTTCAGCAGGCTGAAGAAATCTGGCATTGCGGTAACTACATGCTCGAAACCACCGGTCAAACGATTGATCCTGGGCTACTGGGATGCGATCCAGCCGATTTGCTTCCCGGTGCGGGTGCTAGAGACGGTCCCGCACCGGGATCGCCCCCCAATGAAGTCAGGCCCACAGCCCACACGGTCAACACCTGCGAGGTCGGCGAAACAAAAGGTGACGAGTATTAGGGCATCCCAAGCGCGCGCCCGAACCGTTTCCCTGCGTTCACCTGCCTGCAGGGAGTGCCCATGAAAACGGCGGTCTGAAAGCCCGCCTGCAGGCAGGATTGCCTGCCACACGAAACAAAAGGCTAATTCCAGGGCGTTAACGCTGATTCCCGGCCGTGCGGCGTATTATTCTGAGTTGGTATGCGGAGATCCGGACCCTTTGCGATACTGGCCGTCGTTGCGCTGCTCTCGCTAGCGGCTGGCCCCGCTCTGGGACCCATCGCTTTCGAAGAGATCGCCGCAAAGGCCGGCCTCCAGTTCCTCATGGACAGCTCTCCCACGCCCAATAAGAACCAGCCGGAAACCATGGTGGCGGGGATCGGTCTGCTGGATTACGACAACGACGGCTACCTCGACATCTACGTGGTGAACGGCGCGGCCATACCTTCCCTGAAGAAAGAATCGCCGCGGTATTGGAACCGGCTCTACCACAATAATGGGAACGGCACCTTCACCGATGTCACCGAAACCGCGGGAGTCAAAGGCGAGGGGTACGGAATCGGCGTGGCCATCGGCGACTACGACAACGACGGATGGCCCGATATTTTTGTGGCCAATGTGACCCGCAACCAGCTCTTCCACAACAACCACAACGGCACTTTCACCGACGTCACCGACCAAGCCGGTGTCGCCGGGGCCGCCCTGGACGGCAAGAAGATGTGGTCCATCGCCGCCGGGTGGTTTGACTTCGACAACGACGGCCATCTCGACCTGTTCGTCTCCAACTACTGCAAGTGGGAGGTCAACAAAGACCCGTTCTGCGGACCCAACGCCAACCTGCGAGCCTATTGCCATCCCAAGAACTACGCCCCGCTCCCCAACACGCTCTATCGCAACAACGGCAACGGAACCTTTACCGACGTATCGGCCAAGATGGGCATCGACAAGTTCTACGGGAAGGGTATGGGAGTTGCTTTTGCGGATTACGATCACGACGGTTTCACCGACGTTTTCGTCGCCAACGATAACGCGCCAAATCTTCTCTTCCACAATCTGGCCGGCCAGATTGTGGAAGAGAAGATTTGGCGCGTTATCGTTGGCGACGAAAACG
>Ga0182030_10012650_pt1 | contig 16871 bp, 20 predicted proteins | sample 812S3MmetaG_FD_121299 | JGI IMG/M metagenome (GOLD analysis project Ga0182030, IMG submission 121299) | Permafrost microbial communities from Stordalen Mire, Sweden - 812S3M metaG (Illumina Assembly) | ecosystem: Environmental > Terrestrial > Soil > Wetlands > Permafrost | place: Sweden...
CGCGTCATCGCGGAAAACCCGTTGAAACTCAGGCAGGGAAGCGGGAAAGCCTCGCATCTCCATGCCCTGAAAATAGATCAGGCGGTCGGATTTGGCAACAAACCGGATAAGCATGGTTCAATCAACCGCCAGAATGGCCGTCCGCAGCAAAAGCCACAGCACGCAGGCGTTCAGCATATGCCACAGAAAATGCGTTCCGAGCGGGATCGCCGCGCAGACATCGCCATCCATCGTGCGAAAGGTCAGCGACGCCGCGAAGACCAGCGCCGCCAGCGCGAGCCCGCGCGCCGTCGGGCGCCGCTCTTTCCACAGCAACGCCGCGAAAACGCTCATCGCGCCAAGCGCCGGCATATAGCCGACCGAGCCGCGCAAGCCGTGGATCGACGATTCGGCGCCATAGGAGGCCGCCGCGAACAGGCCCGTGATCGCCAATGACGCGAGCGCGTCGAGGCCGAAGAACCGGCGTAGCGCGAGCAGGAAATAGCCGTAGATGAACACCGCGATTGGAACGACGTCGAACAGCATCGCGCCGCGCGTCGCAAGCGTGTGGAAGACGAAGCTTCCGACGCCGACCAGCGCCGTCACGCCGATCAGCGCGAGAGCGGGATAATCGGTCCCGCCCCGGCGCCGCCACAGCGCGAAGCCCGCGGCGGCGGCGATGAGGAAGGCGATATTGGTGAGCGCGTTCACCGGCTCCGACCAGAAGCCGTGGTCATGCCGTTCGCAATAGTCGATGACGGGATCGCGCCAAGCCATGGCCAAACACCTGCCGCGTGAGCGTCGTTTCGCGGCTATTGCTTACGTTTCGTCGCCGCGCCGCTCGTTGGTCGAGGTCTCGTGCTGGTCGAGGCTGGCGACAACCTCCGGGTCGTGCGGCGGACCGTAGATCATGAACAGTTTCATCGCCTTTTCGCCGGTGTTGATGACGTTGTGGCGCGCGCCCGCGGGCACGATGACCGCGTCGTTTCTGTTGATCTTGACGCGGTCTCCCTCAAGCACCAGCTCGCCCCTGCCTTTCTCCACGCGGAAGAACTGGTCGTGGTCCATATGCACGCCCTCGCCGGTCTCCTGCCCGGCCTTCAGCGACATGAGAACGAGTTGAAGGTGCTTGCCGGTGTGGAGAACGCGCCGAAAGTCTTTGTTCTCCTGGGTCAGTTCCTCGATGTCCTCGACGAAGCGCTTCATCATGGTCCTCTCATGGTTGGGGCCGATTAATGGCCGTGACGATATCCTAGACGCCGAAGATGACAAAGCGAACGGCGCCCCGGTCTTCACGGCGCGCGTCGGCGCGTTTGGCGATAGTCAAGGAACGGCGCGCGAAGCCCGCTGCTTTTTCGCCCCGCGGCCTTGAAGCCGAGGCGTCTCGCGCGCGGTCGCCTTGGAGATTTCTCGGCGGCGGCCCAGATAATCACTGCGCCTCCGCCTCGACCTCCAGCTCGTTCAAGATTTCGCCGGGCCTTTTCAGCGCCAGATCGAGCGCGCCGACTCCTTTGGGCGAGGCCAGTCTTATGTGCAGGCGCGTCGGGTGGTTGACGAACTTCGTCACGGCCTCGCCGATGCGGCGGGCTTTGTCGTTGTTGTCGAGCAGCGCCTCGATCGCGCCCGCCGCGTCGCGGGCGTAATCGGCGCGCAGCTTGGCGACGTCGCCGCCGCTCGATTTAGCTTCCTCCGCCAGCACGCGCTCGATCAGGCCGCCGCCTTCGACGGTCGTCTCCAGTCGTGTGACCGTCGCCGTCAGCATCGCCGCGCGCGAAACGATCGGGCTGGGCGAAAACACCAAGGGGCCGACATTGCCGAAAGTCGCTTGGAGCGTGACGACGGCCATGTCCTTCGCGTCGAGCCGCGCCCGCTCGATGTCGAACGCGCGCGCCTCCTCGCGCCAGACGCCGCCGAGTTCGCCGGAAAACTCGATGTCGCGATAGCCGAGCTGCATAAAAAAATGCGCCGCCGGGCTTTCGCCGCGCGCGGCGACATCGGCCTTGAGGCGGTCGAGGCGCAGGGCGAATTTGGTCGGGACGCCCTCGCGATAATTGGCGAAATCGGCGCTAAAGGCGCCGATGTCGAATTTGACGCGCCCGTCGGCGCCGGCGTCGGGCAGATCGGCGACGACTCCCGAAGCCTCGGCGCGGTCGAACCGCCACAGTTGCGCCTCGCCCGGCGTCAGCAGCGCGTTGAAATCGAGCCCGCGCAGCGTCAGACGGCGCAGCGCGAGACGGCCGCCGTCGACGTTGTCCAGCGCGAAATCGTCGATGGAGACCTCCCGCGCTTTCGCGCCCGCGACTTTGTTCAGCGCGAGGCGTCCGAATTTCACGACCGCATAGGGTTTCTCGCCCGGCGCGTCGCGCCCGGTCACGACCACGTCGCGCGCGCCGAAGGCGTCGAACTCCAGCGCGCCGAGCGCGGCGAGGACGAACTTTGCGCCCGGCTTCTGCGTCGCCGCGGCGTCTTGGGCCGGCGCCAGCGGCGGCTCGGCGAGGGCGCGCGCCCGCAGCCCCAGCGCCGCGACGGGCCCCGTGTGAATTTCCAGCCCGCTGTCGGGGAAGGTCAGCGAGACGCTCTCGATGGCGGCCTCGTCTTCGATGGCTTTCGCCGCCTCCTTGTCGTCCGCTCGCGCTTGGGCGAGCACATGCGCGACCTGGAGAAGATCGACGCCCTTGGCCGTAATATTGGTGTAGCGCGCTTCGACGGCGCCGACCGCCCCGCGGTCGCCCAAACCTTTGCCGATTTGCTCCAGCGACGCGGCGCGCATCGCGCCGATGCGGCCGGACACGATATTTTCGAGCACGACATCCTTGTAGACGATCCGCATCTCGCGCTCGCCGGCGTTGCTCTCGCCGACGATCTGCGGAATCGTCACGCGCGCGGCGGTCAGACGCGCCAGCCGTTCGCCCGGCGGGGTTTGGTCTTTTGGGTCGGCGAGCCGTGCGAGGTCGGCGCCGGTCAATGTCCCGCCCTGCACGTCGAGGCGCGGGATGGAAAAGACCATCGCGCCGATCTCGACGACGATCCCTCCGGTCGGCGCCGGCGCCTCGGCGCGGGCTACGATCCCCGCGAGAAGCGCTGCGAGCGCGACGATAGCGAAACGAAACAGCATGAGCCCACTCGCGCTTGACCGACCGCTTAAGCAACTTGCCCGTGAATGCGGGGGCGGTCCAGCGGAGTTTATGGCGCCGCCGCTTTACGCCCTGCTTTCGGCGCGCTTCTTCTTTTTGAGGACGATGGTGATTTTCTTGCCTTTTTTGGAAATTTTGACGGACTTCAATATACAGGCGCCCGAGGCGACATTGCCGCCTAAGCTATCCATCCATTGGCGCACGAGAGCGCCGTTCGTCAACTCGTCGACGCTTCTGTCCAGCATCGCGGCCTCCTTAATTTAAGCCGCCTAGCATAGCCGGCGGGCGTTGGATTCGACAACATTCGAAGAAGGTTGGCCGCGTTCCTGCTCCCGGGAGAAGGAAGAGCGCCCCGAAACTACCCCGCCGCCAGACTCTCGAACAGCGCGCGCCCGTCGATCCCGCCGACCAAGGGGTCGATCAGATTTTCGGGATGCGGCATCAGCCCCAGCACATTGCGCCGCTGCGAATAAATCCCGGCGATGTCGTTTCGCGAGCCGTTGGGATTGGCTCCGCCGCCGAGGCGGCCAGCCGCGTCGCAATAGCGGAAAGCGACGAGCCCCTCGCCCTCAAGCCGCGCGACGCCTTCGTCGTCGTCCTCGTAATTGCCCTCGCCGTGAGCGATGGCGACTTCGATGATCTGGCCCCGGGCGTAATGTCGCGTGAAAGCGGTGTCGTCGCGCTCGACGCGCAAATGCTGCATTTTGCACACGAAACGCAGATTGGCGTTGCGCATCAGCACGCCCGGCAGCAGCCCGCTCTCGCACAGAATTTGAAAGCCGTTGCACACGCCCAGCACCAGCCCGCCGCGCGCGGCGTGGGCGGCTACGGCGCCCATGATGGCGGCGCGACCGGCGATGGCGCCGCAGCGCAGATAATCGCCATAGCTGAAGCCGCCGGGCAGCACGACGAGATCGACGCCGGCCGGCAATTCGTGGTCGTCGTGCCACAGCATCGCGGGCTTTGCGCCCGTTGCTTGGCGAAGCGCGCGCGCCATGTCGCCCTCGCGATTGGAGCCGGGAAAGACGATGACGGCGGCTTTCATGCTTGGCGCGCCTCAGAGTTCAATGGCGTAATTCTCGATCACGGTGTTGGCGAGCAGTTTTTCGCAAGCGGCGGTCAGACTTGCGCGTGCAAAGTCCTTGTCGGCGGCGGCGATCTCGACGTCGAAGACCTTGCCCTGGCGCAGGCTGGCGACGCCGGCGACGCCGAGCGCGGCGAGCGCGCTCTCGATGGCCTTGCCCTGCGGATCGAGCACGCCGCTTTTTAAGGTGACGATGATGCGGGCTTTCATGAACTCCATCCGGCGCGCGAGGTTTTTCTTGGGTTAGCGGCGCCGGCGGGAAAGCGCAAGTTTTTTGGGCGAGGGGGAGGTTTGACGCGGCCCCAATGGGCGCGCGCGCATAACTTAGCGCGGTCTGACGCTTGATTAAGTAGGCCCGGGCGCGCCAGGCGAAAGGTTTGAGAGCGGTGGGGCGTTTCGCTACTGCGCCCCCGCCGCTCGCAATTGCGCGATCGCGAAGGCGACCAGCGACGGATGCGCGCGAAGCGGGCCGATCTCGACCGCGGCCATGTTGGCCAGCGCTTTGGCGAGGTTGTCGGTCGGCTGACCGTCGGCGGCGAAAAGATGTAGATCCTGATCCGGACCCGCCGCAATTCCTTCGGCGATATGGGTTGCGTAATTATTGATCCTGATCATATCGCCGGAGCAATCCGCCAGCGGCGGCGGCGCGCTGTCATGCGCGAAAACGCGCGGCGCGCTTGTGGGCGTCGCGGCGAGGTGGGTCAGCGGCGCCGAGGGCCTGCGGCGGAACCCCGACAAAGGTCTGCCGCCGCGCAAATGCGTCGCCAGCCAGCGCGCCCGCACGGTGTTGAAAATGCCATGCGGCGCGAGGTCCGCGCCGATCTGCGCTGCGCCCATCGCGATCGGCCTCTGCGGCAACATCCTTGAAACTCCTGAAGAAATCCCAAAAGTCGCGGTCGCCACGAAACATCGCGACGGCGCCCAGCGCGAGGCGATTTCGCGCGCCGTGTGGCGTTTGAAATCGACGTAATAGCGGCGAAGCAGCAGCGCCGCGACGGTCGCGCCTTCTTGGGCGCTGGCGAAGGCGACATGGCCGTCGGGGTCCGAGGCGATCTCGCCATTCCAGCCGGCGCGCTTTATGCACCAGTAATTGTTGAGTTTTACGCAACGCGGGGTCTGCGTCGACGCTGTTCCCGCGAATTGCCTCAATGCGCCGAGCGGCGGCAGATCGAGCCCCAGCGCGCTCTCGAATCGCCAATTGCCGACCGCGCGCTCCTGCGGCTGATAGGCGGGCGGGGCCGCGAGGGCCAGCAGCGGCGCCGGCGCCAGACGCATGCGCGGCGCTTGCGGCGGGGCCGCCAGCGCCACAAGCAGCATCAGGGATTCGAGCATCATTGGAGCGGGGTCCGCCAGTTACGCCAAGTCGCTATTATAAGTCGCTGTTATACCGCACGAAAATTCAATCCGCCTCGTCGGCCTCGTCGCGCAGTTCGGCTGGCGTCACGAAGCGGCGGAGGCGCGCGGCGCCTCTGGCGACATCCGCCCAGCCGCCGCTTTGAAAATCCAGTATCGCGAGCGAGGCGGGCGGAAATTTGTTGCGCATGCGCAAAATTTCGTCCGGGTCGCCGGCGCCGGCCAGCGCCTCGGCGAGATCGCAAAAGCCGGGATTATGGCCGACCACCAGCATCGTCGCGACCTTAGCGGGCGATTGGCGGAGAATATCGAGGAGGTGGTCCACCGTGGCGGAGTAGATCGTATTTTCAATCAGATGCGTCACGTGGACCGGAAAGGCTTCGAGCACGCGCTCCATCGTCTGCCGCGCTCTACGGGCGTTGGAGGCGACGGCCAGCTCCGGCGTCATGCCCTGCGCGACCAGAAATTCGCCGACGCGGCGGGAGTCCGCGAGGCCCCGGCGGGTGAGCGGTCGCTCGCGATCGCCGCCGGCGGACTGCTGGGCGGCCTTGCCATGTCGAAGAAGAAGAAGTCTACGCATGAGACTCTTTTAGCATGCGATTCCGGCGCTTCGCACCTGCCCGCGCCAATAATTTACGGGGGACGGATAACTCACAGCGGCGTTGTCGCTTCAATGCCGAAGCGACCCGGCAGAAAGCTGCAAGCGGTCGAGAAAAATGGGTAATTGGTATCATGTCACCGTAATCTGTAATCTCTTCAAGCGTGCGGCTCGCTTCCCTTGCGCAACCCCGTGAAGGATGCTTCATTCCAACACGGCGGCGGTTAAAAAGGGCGGTGCAATGAAAATGACCTTGATTACTCTCGCGGCAAGCATCCTGGTCACGACCGCGCAAGCCGAATGCATCGTGGCTGATCCAACGCCAACTCCATTGAATGCGCGCACAGCACCTAATGGGCGGATTATCGCTACTCTCGATAACGGACAACAAGTCATGATTATCGACCGTGCGCAGGATGAGCGAATGCGCCCATGGGTTTATGTTTCGGACCCCGAAACTAACAACCCGATTGGATGGGTATATCGGCGATATATTGTTTGCAAAGGGGGAGGCGCGATGATCTAGCCGCCTTCGAGATGATCGGGTGTCGATTCACCACTCCCTCTTCGATATTACATTAAAGAATATGAGGAACCAGAGGCGAAGCCCACCAAAGACCAGGGCTCACCGCGTAACTGTGAAAATTCGGAGGATACTTGATTTTCCTGACCTTATGGCGCTGGGGCAGACCTTGCTTAGGACACGGACCATGAAAAAACGAAAGATGATTATCGTGCTTGGGTTGCTGTTTGCGGCAACAGCATCCGCTTTGTTCTGTGGGAGTGCGCGAGCGTCCGAAAAAATCCTTCTCGGACCGCATATTGGCGATGCGACCATTATCGGTATTTCTGGCACCAACTCCGACAAAGCGATTGTTAAGTTTCGTCGCGAGCTTGACGATGAAATCGAGGATTGCACAAGGGAAGGCGACCCTTCGGATTCAAAGACGGTAGCTCAATGCGTCAAGGATGGCCTGGCGCAAGAGGCGGGGCATATCTATACTCGGCGGGCTTTTTGTTCGCGTCTGACATTATATACTGAGTTTGGAAACTTCTCGATGGTGAACCACGAGAAAGAAGCCGCCTCAGTCATCGATGGAAAGTCTTACAGACCGATGCGAACTGATTGGAAAGACCATCGCACAGGTGAGATTGTTGGGAACTGCAGCGCCTGTAACACCCCGCAAATGCTCAGCACGCTTAAAGTGCTTTGCCCGGTCTTCTATAATCAGCTTTTCAATGGCTATGATCCCTACTAGCCAACGGCGTGACCGAGTGTTCAGCTATCGGGTTTGGGGCTCTCTGTTTGGACCTGGCACGTCGAAAGCCGCCTCCGACGCCCGATTTGTGTTCCTGTTCGTCCATAAAGACAAGTCGCCTACCAAGCACACGGATGGTCGAGCAACGTGGAACGAGTTGAAAGGCAACGCGTCGCGTCTACGCCATTAATGTGGAGGTTGATATGCGTCGTCGGGATGGGATTACGGTGACATGCTACCAATAGCATAATTGGCGAGCGTCAATCAAGCTCCCGTCATCACGCGCCTCGACCGCATCGTCGCCCCCGGCTCGCCGCGTCGCCGTCACAGAAGCTCCGGCAGGCCGCGAAAAATCGCATAGGCGCGGGTGATGGCGCGGGCGATCGACGGCGTGGCGTTTATCGGCTCATAGTCCCAGCGCTCGGCCGCGCCGCTCCATGCCCGCACAGCCCCAAGCCGTTGCAATCTTTCGAGATAATCGGCGATTTTGCGGCTCTTGCCGGTCGCCGCGAACACATGGACGGGCGCGCCGGTCGCCACCGCCTCGCCCACCATGTTCACGCTGTCGGCGGTGACGACGATCGTGTCGGCCTTCGCCAGCATGGACGGGTAGGGGTTGTCTCCCGCGCCGTCCCACAGCCAGCCGGCGCCTTGCTTCAGCGCCGGCGCCAGCGCCTGCGCGACAAACGGCGGCGTGCGCCGCGAGGGCGTCGCCATAACGCTAAAGCCTTGCGCGAACAGCGCCAGCGCGACATCGGCCAGCGCCGCCGCATCGACGGGCGTCAGGCGAAAATGCCGGTTGTCGCCGCCGATGAGCAGCGCCGCGCGCGGCGCCGGCAAAACCGCGACGCGCGGGTCGGGATCTTTGCGCAAGCCGGCGAGCAGGGCGGCGGAGATGCTGTTGGCCGGGGTCACGGGCGTGAAGACAGTCGGCGCGAACAGCCCGTCATGCACCGGCGCGACGATGAAATCGGCGGCGCGCGGGCCATTGGCCGGCGCGTTGAGATAGACCGTGAAGACATGGCCCTTCGACGCGCGCTTTATGCGCCGCAAATAGGGGAGGGTGCGCCGCCCGCAGGCGAGCGCCATGTCCGGCCAGGGCGGCGCGATGGGGCTGCCGGGACGGCTCTCGGCTTCGCGCGGGTCCAGCGGTCCGAACGGCGCGATCGCGGCGAAGAAGTCGCGCGGATGGATGTCGCGAATGTCCGGCGTCAGCCCCAGCGCCTCGGCGACGCCGAACATCTGCGCCTCATGCCCGGCCCGCCCGTCGGACAGGATACGCAGGTCGAGCTTGGGCAGCGTGGCGAGCGCCTTGCAGGGCGGGGCGGGGGGCATGGGGACTCCGTTTGTTGCTGGCCGGCTGCGCTATGGCGCCATCGTCGCCCGCTCCCACGCGTCGAGGAAATCGGCGGGAACGGCGGCGTCTCCTTGCAGCGACAAGCGTAAATATTTGGGCATGGCGCGCGGATCGATCTGGGGCAGATGCGCGAGGGCGAATGGGTTCGGTTTCTTCGCGCGATATAGAGCAGTATAAGGCCGTAAGCGATCCAGCCACGATCGCTGTGGAGAGACGCATGATTCTTCTCGCTTCGAAAGGCCGCGACAGCAAAAAATCGTCGAAGACGGCGCATGCGGGGGCGATATTCGGCGGCTTGCTCGCGCTCTCCCTCCCCGCCCACGCGCTCGAAAACACCGGCCTCACGGACGTCATCGCGCAATGCGCCGCCTGTCACGGCGCCGAGGGAATCGCCAAGGATGTGGAGATTCCCAATCTCGCCGGGCAACACGACCGTTATCTCATCACGCAGCTGCAAAATTTCCGCTCCGGCAAGCGGCCGCATAAGGAGATGCGCTATATGAGTCGCCACATCACTGACGACGAGATCGAGGCCATCGCGCAATATTACGCTCACCTGCCGCATTGAGCGGCGCATGACGCTGCATTTGCAACTGTCGAAATATGCGCTGGTCGGCGTCGCGGCCTCGGTCGCGCATTATTCGGCGCTGGTCGGCCTCGTCGAACTTGGCGGCTGGCGGCCGGTGCCGGCGACGCTGGTCGGTTATGTCATCGGCGGCGTCGTCTCCTATAAGCTCAACCGCCGCCACACCTTCGATAGCAAGCGTCCGCACTTCGAGGCGGGCTGGCGCTTCGCGCTGGTCGCCTTTCTGGGCTTTTGCATCACATTTGCGCTGATGAGCCTGTTCGTGAACCGCCTCGGGGCGCCTTATCTGCCGGCGCAGATCGTCACGACTGTCATGGTGATGTTCGTGTCGTTTTTCATCAATCGGGTGTGGACCTTTGGGCGCGCCGCAGGGTTGTAGCGCCGCGTCTCAAGAAGGCGCGCGGCGATGGGCCGTCGCCGGATCGTTGCGATCGTCGCGCCAGCCGGGATGATGGAAATGGACGACGTGATCGCCGTTGAGCGAGGCGACGGCGTCGTCGAAGCGCAGCGTTCCGATGCGCCGCCAATTCTTGAACGTCCGCTTGGTGAACCCGGCCAAGGTGAACTCCGTGCCGTCGTCGGTCACTTCGATATGGAACGCCAGTTTGCGCTTGGGCGTGGAATCGCCCTTGTCGAACATCTGGCCCAGCACCTCGTCGCGGATGTCGAGAGTGTCGCCTTCGATTTTCGGCGTGTCGGCGGTCATCAGCAGGCGCATATAGGCCGGGGACTTCGTGGGGTCCTGCGGCGGCTTGCCGAGTTCGGCGATCTCGTAAAGCTGGCGCTGGTTCGCGATTTTATCGGTGATCGTGAACACGATTCCCACGATCAGCACGACGGGCAGACTGGCGAAGCCGGCGCGCGTCAGCGTGACGTCGGGCGCGTTGCGCAGTTCGGCGTCGTTGATGTAGCGCGTGTTGTCGCCGCAGATGTCCTCCTGCGCGACAAAGCCGGCGGTGAGCAGCGGCTCGGCGTGGTCGCGGTCGGTGGTCGGATAGAGCTTGCCGGCGAGCCCTATCGAGCGGCCTTCTTCGCCGCGATCGGGCTTCGAGGCCGAATAGCGCGCGATCGCCAGCGCTTGGCTGCCTTTGGCGAAATAGCCCGAATAGCCGGTGTCTTCGGTGATCTCCCAAAGCCCGGTCAGGCAGACGCCGTTGGGATGGACGATGCGGCGAAAGCCCTTGCCGTCCGGCCCCCAGCGCAAATCGGCGTGGGAATCGACGATGCGCGTCGCCGCCTGCCCAAACAGATATTTGCGGCCGAAACTCAATATTCCCCGCACCACGCTGGACAGCGTGGTCTGGTAGACCGGAATCGGCGGCTCGCCCGCGCCGCCCCAGATTTTTTGATAGGGATTGGCGAAGATCGCGGCGCGAACGTCGGAAAAGCGCGAGCCCTTATAGGCGGCGTCTTCACTGTCGAATTGTTCGGCTCCGAAATTATTCTGGTTGGAATCATTCTGGCTCATGACAAATCCTCCAATCATTCGCCCGCGCGCCTAACTGGCGTCAATCCGGTCGGAATGCGTCGTCGTCTCGAACGCCGATGTTAACCCGTCTTGGCGTAACGCGCATCCGTTGTTCGGCGCCCCGCGCGATTGTTTTGGCGGCGGGAAGGCGCCTTCGTCTGATGGCGCTCGCGCTTGGCTTCCTCGGTGAATATCACATCCACGGCGGCTTATTCGCGGGAACGAATATCGGGAGCGGGCGAGGGGAGTTCGTTCAAAGTTCCCCAGGATTTCATCCAGGCGAAAATCTGCTCGCCCGAATGGCCGCCGCCGCTCTCGGCGCTCGCCACGGCGGCGTCGAGGTCGCGAAGATAGGCCGCGCGGTCGCGGATGTAACATTCGACCGCTTCCTTCACGATGAACGAGCGGCTGCGCTTGGTCAGACGCGCCAGTTGGTCGATTTGCTGCTTTACCTCGTCGGGGAGGCGAACCGAAAAAGTCTCGGCCTTGGTCGGCATGGTCGTAGCCTGGGCGGTTATGTGTCGCGGGTGAACGCATTGTGCGCGTTTCATGGCCGGCGTCAAACCAAACCGCTCAACGCCCCCACTTCCCCCTCCCGTCACAATCCTGTCGCGCCGCCGCGCCACTCACAGGTCATGCCCTACCTCCGCGCGCTCGGCTTCGTGCTGGCCCTGGCCTTTTTCGTCATCCTCGTCGCGCCGGTGCAGGCGCTGGCGCGACGTCGGAACTGGCCATTGCAGCACAAAATCCAAACATTGTTCTGCCGGACCATGCGCCGCGTGATCGGGATCGAGGTGAGCGCGCAAGGCGGTCTCCCCGCCGCCGCGCCGCGATTCGTTGTCGCCAATCACGTCTCCTGGACCGACATCATCGCTATATCGAGCCTTTATCCACTGGTTTTTCTCGCCAAGGCCGAGGTCGCGGGCTGGCCCGTGCTGGGCTTTTTGGCGCGGTTGCAGGGCACGATTTTCGTCGATCGCGCCAATCGGCGGGCGGTCCCTGAGGTCAACGCCGCGCTGGCGCGGGAGTTGCGGGCCGGGCGGGATGTCGTGGTCTTCGCCGAAGGAACCTCGACCAACGGGACTGCGACGCCAAAATTCAACGCCTCGCATTTCGCTATGCTGCACGATCTCGCGCAGAATCGCGCGGTCGCGGTGGTCCCGACCGCCTTCGCTTATTTTCCGCGCGAGGAAAGCGACGAAGATTCAAAGGATTTCGATGTCGGCTGGTATGGCGACATGAGTTTCGTCCCCCATTTATGGGGTTTGATGCGGCGCGGCGGGGCGCGATGCCGTATAATCTTCGGCGAGCCGATCGACCCGGCGGCTTATCCGGATCGCAAGGCGCTGGCGGAAGCGTCGCAAAGCAGCGTGCGGCGATTACTTGATGGCGGCTCTTTCGCACGCGAGGGGGGAGGATTATGATTGGCGCAGCCGCGACCTCAGGGAGCAAACGAGATTAGCGACACTGCATCGACACTGACTCCGCGCCGCGCCGAAGAGGCGCTGGAACCCCCGCCCGGCGTGGGCGGAAAAGTTCTGGTGAGGTCTTTCGGCTGCCAGATGAATGTCTACGACGCCGCGCGCATGACCGATCTTCTCGCGGGGGAGGGTTTTCGCGAGACCGCCAGCGAAGAAGACGCCGATCTCGTCATCCTCAACACCTGCCATATCCGCGAAAGAGCGGCGGAAAAAATCTATTCCGAACTCGGCAAATTGGCCGTCGTCAAGCGCGAGCGCGCGGCGGCGGGGCGCGATTTTAAAATCGTCGTCGCCGGCTGCGTCGCCCAGGCCGAAGGCGCCCTGGTGCTGCGCCGGCAAAAGGCGGTCGATGTCGTCGTCGGTCCGCAGAGCTATCAGCATCTCCCGGCTCTGCTGCGCCGGGCCGCCGAGGGCGCGCGGCTGACCGACACGGATTTCGCGGTCGAAGAAAAGTTTCGCGACTTGCCCAAGCCGACCGGGGCGCAAATTCGAGCGCGCGGCGTCTCGGCCTTCGTCACCGTGCAGGAGGGCTGCGACAAGTTCTGCTCGTTCTGCGTCGTGCCCTATACGCGCGGCGCCGAAGTCTCGCGCGATGTCGCGCAGGTCGTCAGTGAGACGAAGCGCCTCATTGACGCCGGCGTGCGCGAAATCACGCTGATCGGCCAGAACGTCAACGCCTATCTCGGCGAGGACGAGTCGGGGCGCGCGTGGCCGCTGGAGCGGCTGCTTGAGCATCTCTCCGAGATCGAGGCGCTGGAGCGGCTGCGCTACACGACGAGCCATCCCGTCGATATGACGCAAGGACTGATCGACGCGCATGGCGCGCTGGCCAAGCTGATGCCCTTCGTGCATCTGCCGGTGCAATCGGGCTCCGACCGCGTGCTCAAGGCGATGAACCGCCGCCACCGCGCGCAAGACTATCTCGACATCGTGGCGCGGCTGTGCAAGGCGCGGCCCGATGTTGCGCTGTCCTCGGATTTCATCGTCGGCTTTCCCGGCGAAACCGACGCCGATTTCGAGGAGACGCTTTCGCTCATTCGCGCGGTCGGTTTCGCCTCGACCTTCTCGTTCAAATATTCGCCGCGCCCCGGCACGCCCGGCGCCGAGCGCGAAGACCAGATCGACGCGGAGACGATGCGCGAACGCCTGGCGATATTGCAGGCGCTGGTCGAAACGCAGCGGCAGGCCTTCAACGCCGCGACGGTCGGGCGCGTCGTCGACGTATTGTTCGAAAAACCCGGCCGTCACGACGGCCAGATCGCCGGCAAGAGTCCCTATATGCAGCCGGTGCATGTGTTTGGCCCGCCCGAACTGGTCGGGCGCGTCTTGCCGGTGCGGATCGCCGCCGCCGGCTCCAATTCGCTCAGCGGCGAGATCGTGCAAGGTCAGGAGCAGGGATGACGGAAGTGGCGCGCTTCGCCCGGCAAGGGCGCTCCGAGGCGGCGGAAGAAGACGCCGAAATCACTCTTGCTTTCGACGACAACCGCCATGCGTCGCAGGTGTTCGGCCATTTCGATCAGAACCTCGTCAAGCTCGCGCGGCGGCTGCGCATCGCCTGCGTCGCCAACGGCAATCACGTGATGCTGAAAGGGCCAACGGAATCCTGCGAACAGGCGCGTCGCGTGCTGGAGCTTCTCTATGGCCGGGTGCAACTCGGCCAGGAGGTCGGGCTCGGCGACGTCGACGGTGCTGTCGAGGAAAGCGCGCGGCAAAAGAGCCTCTTTCCCGACGGCGAACCCGGTCGAGCGGTGTTCGAACAGATCGGCACGCGCAAACGCGGACCAGTGCGCGCTCGCAACCTCGCGCAGGATATTTATTTGCGTGCGCTCAAGCGCCACGAACTCGTCTTCGCCGAAGGTCCGGCCGGCACCGGCAAGACCTGGCTCGCGGTCGGCCATGCGGTGTCGCTGCTGGAACAGGGCGTGGTGGAGCGGTTGATTCTGTCGCGTCCGGCGGTGGAGGCGGGCGAGCGACTCGGCTTTCTGCCCGGCGACATGCGCGAAAAGGTCGATCCCTATCTGCGCCCGATCTACGACGGGCTGCATGATTTCATGGACGCGCGCATGGTCGAGCGCGGCATGCAGACCGGCATGATCGAAGTCGCCCCGCTGGCTTTTATGCGCGGGAGAACGTTGACGAAATCATGCGTGCTGCTCGACGAGGCGCAGAACGCCAGTTCGATGCAGATGAAGATGTTCCTGACGCGCATCGGCGAAGGCTCGCGCATGATCGTGACCGGCGATCCGTCGCAAACCGACTTGCCGTCGGGGCAAATCTCCGGGCTTAGCGAAGCCATCGGCCTGCTCTCCGGGATCGAGACCATCGGCCATGTCAAATTCGCCGAGGGCGACGTGGTGCGGCACGATCTCGTGCGCCAGATCGTCGGCGCCTACGAGAAAGCGGCGCGCGAGCGCAAGCGCGGCGGATGAGATGAGCGCGAAAGTCGATATTGTCGTCAACGCCGCCGCCTGGGAGGCGCTGCCCGGCCTTGAAGATCTCGCCGCGCGCGTCGTGGCGCAAAGCGCCCTGGTCGCCGGCGCGCGGCTGGCCAAAGACAGCGAGCTTTGCATCGTCTTTTGCGACGACGCCGAGATGCGCGGGCTCAACGCGCAGTGGCGCGGGCAGGACAAGCCGACCAATGTTTTGTCGTTCCCGACGCCCGGCGCGCTGGCGACAAAGCCGCTGCTCGGCGACGTCGTCATCGCCTTCGAGACCGTCGCGCGCGAGGCGCGGGAGCAGGACAAAAGCGTGGCCGATCACGCTTCGCATATGATCATACATGGCTTTTTGCATCTGATCGGCTATGATCACGAGACCCCCGCCGAGGCCGAGGCCATGGAGGCGTTGGAGCGGCGCGTGGCGAAAGCGGTTGGGATAAACGACCCCTATGACGGCATGCAGCCGATCGACGGCGACGCCGGGGGCACAGGATCAACGAAGAGTCATGTCGGCGAAAATTGAAAGCGGCGAGACGCAACTCCTGACGCGGGAGCAGGTCCACGAGCCGCAAAAGTCTAATCTTTTCGAGCGGTTACGGGCGATGCTGGGCCTCGCGCCGGCCTCCGTGCGCGAGGACATCGAGGATGCGCTGGAGGAAACCGCCGGCGACGTGACGCCGCAAGAACGCGCGCTGCTCAAGAACGTGCTGGGATTACATGAGCTTAGGGTCGCCGACGCGATGATCCCGCGCGCCGATATCGTCGCCCTGCCGGCGAGCGCGACGTTGCGCGAGGTGTTGCGGGTTTTCCGCGCCAACGGCCATTCGCGGTTGCCGGTTTACGGCGAGACGCTGGACGATCCGCGCGGCATGCTGCACATCCGCGATTTCGTCGACTATCTCGCGCAATGCGCGGAAAAATCTCGCGAAACCGGCGAGCCGCAAGAGCCCTCGGTCGCCTCGATCGACTTCGGCGCGCTGCTGGAGACGGCCGACGTTTTGCGCCCGGTTTTATTCGTGCCGCGCTCGATGCCGGCGCTCGATCTTTTGTGCGGATGCAGGCGACGCGCACCCATATGGCGCTGGTCATCGACGAATATGGCGGCACGGATGGGCTTGTTTCCATTGAGGATATTGTCGAATTGATCGTCGGCGACATCGAGGACGAGCACGACGTGCGCGAAGGGCCGGCGATCGAGCGGCTGGCCAATGGCGATTTTTTAGTCGACGCCAAGGCGGACCTCGACGAAGCTGCGCAAGAACTCGGCGTCGATTTTCGCGAGGAGGACACGCCGCAGGAAGTCACGACTTTTGGCGGACTTGTGGCGTTTTTAGCCGGCCGCGTGCCGATCCGCGGCGAAATCGTCCCCGCGCCGCTGGACGGCTACGAGTTCGAAATTATCGACGCCGACCCCCGCCGTGTGGCCAAGCTCAGGGTGCGCGCAAAAACGCGCATGGACGCGCATGGGGACGCGGTTTAGGACGCGCGGCGCGCGTTTTTGGGCGTTTTTTGTTCGGGGTTTTGGGCAGGGCGAACGACGCCGGGGACTCACGGCAATCGGGAGACCTTAAACGAAGCGCTCCGCCCCGTCAAGCAAAAATCGCGCCAAGAATCGAGGCGGCGCCCCGTCATTGCGAGGAGCGCAGCGACGCGGCAATCCAGGGGGACTGGGGCGGCTCTGGATTGCTTCCTGCCGCGCCTTCGGCTCGCAGTCGCAATGACGGCCGCGGGTCACTTATGTGGCTTGCCCTTGGCCGGCTTTTTGGCGGGCGCGGGAGGGTCTAGCGCCGCGAGTTGCGCGTCGAACCAGGCGAGATTCCCTTTCCACTCCGCCCAATCCGGATGTTCGGCGACCAACCCCGCGATGATGGCGCGGCCCTTGGTCAAGGCGTCGCGGGCTTTTTCGGGTTCGTTAGATTTAACAAACGTATCGCCGAGCCTGCCGTAGGACACCGACAAATCGCGCTGCCAGTCCGCGTTGCCCGCGTCCGACGACGATAAACGCTCTCTGATGGCCAGCCCCGCCCGATAAGATTTCAGCGCTTCGGCAAGATTGCCCTGCTTAACCAAAACGTCGCCAATCTTATTCTCGGACACCGACAAATCGCGCTGCCAGTCCGCGTTGCCCGCGTCC
>Ga0182030_10012651_pt1 | contig 16869 bp, 13 predicted proteins | sample 812S3MmetaG_FD_121299 | JGI IMG/M metagenome (GOLD analysis project Ga0182030, IMG submission 121299) | Permafrost microbial communities from Stordalen Mire, Sweden - 812S3M metaG (Illumina Assembly) | ecosystem: Environmental > Terrestrial > Soil > Wetlands > Permafrost | place: Sweden...
GCCCGTGATCAATGTCATCCGACCCATGCTGTGCAGCTAGCCTCGCTGATAAAGCCGACTTAGCTGCGCAGCATCACACTTCCCTCGATTTTGAAAAGGCGGCCCACTGCGGAGGGATACGTTGTTCGGGCGTCAACTGCCGCTCAAATGCGTCCATCATCGTCTCGACATGACGCGGTAGCGTGCTCGCCTTTTTTAGAAGCGCGCGTTGGTCGGGACTGAAGGTCACGAACTGCAAGGCAATCGGCAGACGGCGTTCGAGGGCGTATTGCGCGCCGAACAGGCTCTTGATGGCGTCATTAAAATTAATGCAGCAGGCTTGCAGCTTGGCACTGACGGCGTCGTCAATCCTATTGGTGGAGCGGTGCTCAATTTCGTGCCGTAGGTTCAGCAGGAATGTAAGATTGTCCTTCGCGCCTTGTTCGACGGGGCAGCGGGCGTGCTTGAGACACTGAGACAATTCCCAAAATTTTTCTGCGCCGTTCGGCGTTTTAATGACAACCTTTTCGCCGTTCTGGTTCTTCGTGTGGCGATAGTCGATACCCTCCCGCTTGAACCATGCGTGGAGAAGGTAAGTCCAAGCGATGATGGCTGTGACGATGAACAATTCCGCTCGAAAGGTTAGGCCGGCGCTGTTGAAGGTGTGGACCGCCGAGATCATGGCCTCGCGCGCCTTGATCAGCAGCTCATCACCACGGAGAGACAGGCCGGTCTCTGTGTCTACCTCCGGCCAGGATGCGATGAAGCCGTCCAGTTCCTCTGCGGTAGCCGCCTTAACGGCTCCGTGCTTCGCGCCGGTGCGGATTTCGCCGATGGCACGGTGGTTGATCGAGCGGGTTGGGCGGGTGAAATACGCGAGAATGTCCTGATCGTTCGGCCATCGACGGTCTACGACCATCGCCTTAATGAGGGCGATCTCCCAGCGTTCGAGCCTGTTGCCCCTTCTACGCACCGGCATCGCCATTCCCCTGAGCCCGCTTGCCTTCCCCAAGTGCCCGCCCGTGTTTAGCGTTTCCGCTGGCTGGCTTCACATGGAAGTCCATTAAATGTTGCGTCGAGCTTTCTCGGCATTTGATTGACACCTCAATCGACGACGCGGCCCAAAGGCTTGTGCAATTGATTGCAAATTTCTCGCACGCGAAGGAAGGAGAAGCGATGGTCGCTCCCGATCAACTTTGGAGCAACCTCGGCCGACCGCTCGACCAGCCATTCGCGATGGCCTTCCGGCTCCAGTATTTTCGCGGCGAATGGGTTCGAGATGATTGCGGCGGCGGCAAGTTCGCGGTGGGCGTCCGCGCGCCCGAATAGTCGATGCCGATGTATATCGAGCAAAGGCGGACATGGGATCACGCCGCCCATTCCGCCGAGAGTGCCTCGGCTTGCTGCAATACGTTCTGCACGGCGGCATCTTGCAAATCGGGTGGATAGCCGTATTTGCGCAACAGGCGCTTCACATGCCGCCGAATGTTGGCTCGGGCAGGTTCGCGATGGGTCCAGTCAACGGTGACGTTCCCCCTGATGACCATCACCAGTTCATGCGCGATCACCCGAAGGGTCGGTTCGCCCATCACCTGCCGCGCGCTCTCATTCTCGGCCAGCGCGTCGTAGAAGGCGATCTCCTCGTCGTTTAGACCCGTCTCCTCGCCACGCAAGCGAGCCGCTCGAATGTCCTTCGCGAGCTGGATAAGGTCTTCGAGCACCTGCGCCGTCGTGATGGCGTTGACGTGATAACGGGCGATGGCCGCCTCCAGACGCTCGGAGAAGGCTTTGGACTGTGTGACGTTCCGCTTAGCTTGTGAGCGCACGTCGCCGTTGATGAGCTTCTTCAGCGCCTCGATGGCGAGGTTCTTCCTCCCGGTCTCCCGCACCTCGGCGAGAAACTCGTCGGACAGGATCGAGATGTCCGGGCTCTCCAGCCCGGCAGCTTTCATGATGTCCACGATCTCCGTCGAGACCACGGCGCGGCTGACGATCTGCTGGATCGCCAATTCACGCTCGGCAAGGCTCCTTTTGCCGTCGCCGGGCACGCTCTTGACCAGCGCCGCGCGGATCGCCTGAAAGAAGCCAACCTCGTCACGAATGGCGCGAGCTTCATCGCTGGCGGCGGCCAGCGCGAACGCCTTTGAGAGCGCCAACACGGCATCGGCGTAACGGCGGTGCGCGCGCTTTTTGCCATCGTCGGTCGTCTCTTTGGCGGCGTCTTCTTGCGCGAGCGTCAACACCCAGTCCATGGCCCCGGCCATGATGCCCAGCCGCGATTGCGGCGTCGCGGCGGCGTCCAGCGCCGGTCGATAGTCGAAGCCGCCCTTCGTGTCGGGCCGGAACATGGCCCGGACGATCTCGTATTTTTCCAGCAGAACGCGCACGGCTTCGGCCTCGTCGATGCCTGTCTGGTCGCGGTCACCACTCGAATACTGGCCAAGGGCGCTTTTCAGGTTCTGCGCGATGCCAATGTAATCCACCACCAACCCGGCGGGCTTGTCACGAAACACCCGGTTGACGCGGGCGATTGCCTGCATCAGGCCGTGGCCCTTCATCGGTTTGTCCACATACATCGTGTGCATGCAGGGCGCGTCGAAGCCAGTCAGCCACATGTCCCGCACGATCACGAGCTTGAGCGGGTCGTTCGGGTTCTTGGCGCGCTTCGCCAATAAGACCCGACGCGCCTTTGGTCGCTTGCCGATATGCGTTTGCCAAGCCGGTGGATCGGAGGCCGCGCCCGTCATCACCACCTTGATCACCCCGGCCTCGTCGTCATCGCTGTGCCATTGGGGGCGCAACTCTATGATCACGTCATAGAGCGCCACGCAGATGCGCCGGCTCATGCAGACGATCATCGCCTTGCCGTCGAGCGCCGCCGTTCGCGCCTCGAAATGCTTTACGAGGTCCGCCGCGACGAGAGCAAGACGCTTCTCTGAGCCGACCAACGCTTCAACGCTCGCCCATTTACGCTTAAGGCGTTCTTGTTCGCTCTCGGCCTCGTCCTCGGTCAGGTCGGCGATTTCGGCGTCGATCTTGGGCTTCTCGTCCTCGTCGAGTTCGATCCGCGCCAAACGGCTCTCGTAGTAGATCGGCACCGTCGCACCGTCCTCGACCGCGCGGCTGATGTCATAGATGTCGATGTATTCACCAAACACGGCAGGCGTGTTCACGTCTTCTTTCTCGATGGGGGTGCCGGTAAAGCCGATGAAGGATGCGTTCGGCAGGCCGTCGCGCAGGTATTTGGCGAAGCCGTATGAAATTTCGCCGGTCTTCCGCTCGATCTTGGCGTCGAAGCCGTATTGGCTACGGTGCGCCTCGTCGGCAATCACTACGACGTTGCGGCGGTCCGTCAGAACCGGATAGTCGGTCGCGCCAGCCTCCGGCGAGAACTTCTGCAAGGTCGTGAAGATCACTCCGCCGGATGGCCGGTCAAGCAAGCGCCTTAGGTGGTCGCGGTCCTCAGCCTGTTGGGGCGTCTGGCGCAGCAAATCCTTGCACATGCTGAAGGTGGCGAACAATTGATCGTCGAGATCGTTGCGGTCGGTCAATACGACCAGCGTCGGGTTCTCCATGGCCGAGTGCTTGATGATCTGACCCGCATAGAAGGCCATCAGCAGGCTCTTGCCCGACCCTTGGGTGTGCCAGATGACGCCCACCTTGCGGTCGCCATCGGGCGCGGTCGCAGCCAGCGTGCAGGCCACGGCACGGCGAACGGCATGGAACTGGTGATACCCCGCGAGGATTTTGACGACATCGCTCCCAGTGTCGCCGAAGACGATAAAGTCCTTGATGATGTCGAGGAAGCGGCGGCGGTCGAACACACCCTTGAGCACCGTCTCCAGTTCTGGTGCGCCCTTGGGCGCGAGATCATCCCCCCTCACCGTGCGCCATGGCATGAACCGCTCGCGGTCGGCGGTCAGCGAGCCAATGCGGGCGTTGATACCGTCCGAGATCACCATCACCGCGTTGGTTCGGAACAGCGACCCGATCTGCGATTTGTAGGTCTGCAATTGATTGAAAGCGCCGTCGAGAGTAGCGTTTTCGTCGCCGGGGTTTTTCAGTTCGATCACGCCGAGCGGCAAGCCATTGACGAAGATCGCCACATCTGGCCGGCGGTTCGCTTTGTGCTCGATGACCGTGTATTGGTTCACCGCCAGCCAGTCGTTGGCCCCCGGATCGTCGAAGTGGATCAACCGCGCCTGATCGCCGCCGATGGAACCGTCCGCGCGTCGCACCTCGACCGGCACGCCCTCGACCAGATAACGATGCAGGCGGCGGTTCTCCTCCACCAGCGAGGGCGTCTCGGTCTGTGTCAGCTTGGCGAGCACCACAGCGCGCGTCTCGGCGCTAAGCGTTGGATTGAGCTTGGCGATGGCGGCGCGCAGGCGCTCGATCAGCAGCACGTCGCCGTAGCTCGCACGCTCTATATTAGCGCCGTCAGGGCCGATGTCGGGACCGCTGGCCGTGGTGTAGCCAAGCTCGGCCAACCATGCCAAGGCGGCCTCCTCGACATGGCTTTCGCTAAAACCTGTCACGCGCCTTCCCTTCCAATACTGATGATCCCAGAGAGTTCATCATCGGAAGCAAAAAACTCCTGTTCGCGCGCCTCCTGATAGGAAATCCAGCGAAAGCCATTTTTTTCGACACGGTTGTATACATAGACGCTGGTCTCCTGCGGCTGATGCGGAGCCCCCAGCCGGAAAAATGGCAGGGCTCGGCACATCGTCCTCGACCCGAGCGACCAAAACGCCATGGCGTTCGATTTGACCATGCGGTCAAGTTCTATTTCACGCTTGGAAAAAGTCGGATCGCTGCCGATCAACATATCGGCCTCAAATTTAATGCCGGTGTCCGTTCCTTCGGCGAGGCCGGGGCGAACAAGATAGAACCGTCGAAAGAATGGAGCCAAGATTTCGTAAAGGTCACGAACAGGCTGCTGCAATTTTTCATCAAGCTGTTTGGCGTCGCTCGCTTTCAGGAGGCCGCCATGGCCCTTGAAGTTGTTGCGATAAAGATTGGCGACCTCCAAAAATTCGGTCGTCTTGCCTAGGCCGCCAATTGTACCGGCAAGCTGAACAAGTTCTGGGCCTGCGCGCATTGTTGCGCTCTCACGCAATTCGGGATCGCCAGAAATTCGGCTCGCATCCTTGATGCTGGCCCGAGCAAGACCGATCCAGAAGCCGAAATCTGAGCGATCAATACCGGCACCGCCCTTGGGATGAAGCCACTTGCCAAGCACTTCCTCCCAATCCGTGCGCAGAACTTTGACGTGGCTCGTCCCGAGCGTCGCAAGGAAAACCGCCACGATTTCAAAAAAATGCAGCAGTGTTTCGAGCCGTTGTTTCGGGTCTCTGGACACTTGATAGCGGCGATAAACTGTTGCAAGCGGATAGGGAAGTTCCCGCCACCATTCGGCGATGCGGCGCTCAATATCGAGCTGCGATTTTAACTGGTCAACTTTTTCGGTCGTGTCCGCAATAACGGTCCAGTCATTATCCAAGGTCTGCTGCATTTCCAAAAGCGTCGCCTGTAGCAAACCGATGTCGCCCCCCAGGCGAACAATTTGCTCCTGGATTACCAAGGGCGGAATTGGAAGGGACAATTCCATGAGATCGGCAGCGCGCGTTCGTTGGATTGTCGCGCCTGACGCGATGGATTGCCTGATTTGCCGCCCAAAAGGACTGTTCAGCAATCGCGCAAGAAACCTAGGGTTGGCCTTCGTTGGATCAATAGGGAGACGATAAACTGCCGTGGGCTTGACGGTCATCTCCTCCAGGTCAGCAGTGACGGCGCTACCCGCATATTCTGGCACATAAAGAAATACCGCCGACACTTCCGCCGCTTCAATCGGCTTATCGGCTTTCTTGATAGTTTCGGTCGCCAACAAGGCGCGTAATGGCAATGAACTATGTCGGCCTTTCGGCATGAGCTTCTTGATGAAGCGCGCCTGCTCAATAATCGCGAAGTTGCGTTGATCCGAAGGGTCCAGCCATGTCCAGTTCGCGCTTTCCTGTCGAGCGGGCCCCTTCCGAAAAGCCGCAAAGACCAGCGCGGCAGCCTCTTTATTTCGGATCGCGCCGACGAGCTTCTTTGCTACACGATCCCTGCGAAGAACGATAATCGCGCCGCTTAGCCGGGTTCCTGGGAATATATCCGGCGGCAAATCCATTGTTGCCGCAATCTCCAGCCCGCTTTCAAGCAAGGCTGCGGATGTGCCGCCCGCATGATCATCAAATACTGCACCGCTCGCGCTGATCCAGCAGATCAAGCCCCCTTGGGCGAGATGGGGTGACAGCTTTTGCACGATGCAGGCACCGAAACGGTCTGATTTGCCGTTCTCAAACCGACGACAGCCCAAAGGAGGCTGGCAAATGATGACCTCGAATTTTTCATCAGGGGCGAGCTCGCCGACATCGCTCAAAACGCGCGTGTTATTGGCCACCAACAGTTCGCTCAATCCTTTCCCATAATCATTTTGGCGGCAGAAATAGGTGACGTGACGGACGTCTGCCGGATCAAGGAGCACGAACGGGCTGAGGGCATTGTCGGAGACATATTCCGCAATGCGCTTGGTGCTTGGCGGGTCGCAAAAAGCATTAACGAAAGCCGTTAATCCCTCCCTGGCCTCTGCCGAGCGGTCTCTGTCGTTCCATGATCGCGGGAGAAAGTCGAAAATGGCGTCAAACGCCTCCCGCCCTGCAAGTCCGGCTTTCAGGGCGCATTGCGTAAGCGTGGCGAAGTCCGCGTATTTTCCGTGACGACGAAGGGCGTCTAACTCTCGGCGAAAAATGGAATTGGGTGCGTCCTTATTCATTGTGCCGCCTCGACGATTTTCTCGGCATCCTTCACGCGAATTTCGCGGGACATCAACTTTGGCAGGAGTAGGTCGCGGGTGGCGGCGAGAGTGCGTATTAGAACGCGATTTGCAAGTTGCTGAGCTAAAAATGGACCAATGGTCGGCTCGAAAGCACCAATCAATTTATTCCCGGAGACCAAAACCGTTTGCAAAAGAAGGTCGGGCGGCGATATCCGTTGATGGCTCTTAGAAGTTCCGGTCACCATGCCTTCGAGCATCGCCTTAAAGGGAGGGCTACTAAAGAGACAATAGATTAATCCAGTGCCGACCAGCCCTTTTGGTTGAAAAGACAAAAATTCAGTCGATGTCACCTGCGGGTTTTGCCCTTTCGGATCAGGAAGCCATACACGTGATATTTCAGGGTTGAGCTTTGATAGCAGCACCGCTCCGGGTGGAACTGGTGTTTTGTTGCTCTTTATAGTCGAGCCGAGATCAAGGGCTGGCGATTGGCCTGCATCGTAAGCAGGCAAGCTATAGTGTTCAAAAATCTGATCAGGAGAGATCGAAGGCGATACAGACCCTTTCGTCTGCATAACAAGATCATCAAGTTTAAAGTGGCTCCACCCTTCCGGCTTCCCCTCGTCGTCCAGTCGATCCGGAAACAGCGCCCAAATCTCCGGCGCGAGGTAGGGTGCGCGGCCTTCCATCTTCGCCCGAGTGGGGCCAAAATCGACGAACCAGTCCTTGAAGATCGCCCGCGCCATCGCTTCGAGCGTCTCGTTCATGCGGCGGCTGAGTTCGATCTTGTCAGCGAGCGCGCCGAGAGTGGCCGCTATGGCGCGTTGTTCAGGGAGGGGTGGGAGCGAAAGCGGGAACGTCTCTGCAAAATTGGTGTATTGAAACCGGGCAACACCCGTATGTTGGATATGGTAGGGCATCATCCTACGGGAATGATATTCGTCTTGCAGCTTCCAAAAAAGGAACTCGGGTGAGACCGACGAGGCGTCCGGTCTAAGAAATCGAGCGAAGCTGGCACAGATCATTGGCAAGGGTGCCGAGTTAATCACGCGATGAGTTATTAAGACCGTGCGGCCAGTTGGTTGATCTTTAGTTCCTCCGGCTGTCTCAATCAGAATATCCTGAGCCATAATTACCTTACGCTCAAGGATATCTGACCGAATGTAGCGCAAAGGAAGAGAGGTTATGTCGCCGCCTCGCACTTTCTCAAAATCGGTTCCGCGAATGACCAATGCAGGGGAATAGCCATCGGTTGGCTCGCCCTTTCCCCATTCACCGTCACGAGTGAAGCTCAGCAGATCAGCAAGCCTCGTCTCCTTCATCCCCGATCCCCTGACACATCTATAAACAGTCGCACCAGCGCGGTGTTGATATAGTAGTTGTTCCGCCCAGCCTGATGCTTTTCGATGAACCCGGCCTCCGCCAATGTGTCGAGGTATTTCGCCGCTGTCTGGCGGGCCTTCAGGCCGAGATCCTGCTGCACATATTCGATCCGCGTATAAGGGTGGCGGAAGAGGTTGTTCAGCAGGTCCTGCGAATAAAGCTTTGGCAGGTCCGCCCGCATCCGGCGCTTCACCTCGGCCATCTGGCCCCGGATACCTTCAACCAGCCTCAGCGTCGTCTGCGCCGTCTCAGTTACGGCCTGTAGCATGTAAAGCATCCAAGGCTCCCACGCTGCCTCATCCCGCACCGCTTGCAGTAGACGGTAGTAGTCACTTTTGGTGCGGGTGATGTGGCGGCTGAGGTAAAGGATTGGGATGTCTAGCAGTCCGGTGCGGGTTAGGTAGAGCACGTTCAGGATGCGCCCGATCCGGCCATTGCCATCAGGGAATGGGTGAATGCTTTCGAATTGATGGTGGATCAGCGCCATCTTTATCAGCGGGTCGAGCGCGTTTGCCTCATCGTCGTTAATGAACCGTTCCAGCGCGGACATGTGCGCGACGATATCTCGCGCGTCCTGCGGGGGCGTGTAAACGATCTCGCCGGTCATCTCGTTCTTTAGCGCAGTGCCGGGGGTCGCGCGGAAGCCACCTTCGCGTCCTTTGAGCAGGCGGAACATGTCGATCAGCATGCTGTTGGGGATCAAGCCGCCCGTCTCGCTCAGGCGAGCAAAGCCCAGCCGCAGCGCATTACGGTAGAGCGCGACCTCTTTCGCAGCCGCAGACCTTGGGCCCTCGGGGTAGAGGTCGGCCCGGAACAGTTCGTCCTGCGTGGTGACGATGTTCTCGATCTCGGAGCTCGCCTTGGCCTCTTGCATGGCAAGCGTGTCGATAAGGATGCCCTGATTGGGGATCGTAGCCGCGCGGCCCTTTAATTCTGCCAGTGCCCGGTTAGCTGTCGCCAACGCCTTCAACACCTGAACCGTCTCCAAATCGACGGGCGGCGGCAGGTCAAGCAATTTGAAGGTCGGGTTTAACATGACACCGTCCATATGTTAAAAAAAGTCAATTTTGTTAACACGACAGGGGAACGTGTAAACGAGGGGGCGGTTTCGCTGACAAGTCATTCCGGCGACACCACTGCCAAGCTTTGACGGATTACTGCCGTCAGCCTGTCTGCCTCGGCGAACTGGGCATCAAGCTGCGCCTGCAAGGCCGCAAACCGCTCAGAAAATGGGACATCGTCATCCTCAACGTCCGCCGCGCCCACAAAGCGGCCCGGCGTTAGCGCATATTTATGGCCTCTGATCTCCTCCAGCTTCGCCGCCCTGCAGAAGCCCGGCACTTCGACATATGCGCCCGCATCCGGCTCGCCGCGCCATGCGTGATAGGTCGTGGCGATCTTGGCGATGTCGTCATCCGAGAACTGCTTGCGCGTGCGATCCACCAGCGTGCCAAGTTTGCGCGCGTCGATGAACAGCACCTCGCCGCGCCGGTCGCGCAGCTTGCCGCCGGGGTTCTTGTTGCGGGCGAGGAACCAGAGACAGGCCGGTATTTGCGTCGAATAGAAAAGCTGGCCCGGTAGCGCCACCATACAGTCCACCACGTCCGCCTCGACCATCGCCTTGCGGATCACGTCCTCGCCCGACTGCGCCGACGACATGGAGCCGTTGGCGAGCACCACGCCACCCGTGCCATTGGGCGCGAGGTGCCAGAGGATGTGCTGAAGCCAAGCATAGTTTGCGTTGCCGACTGGCGGCGCGCCATAGGACCAGCGCGCATCCTCTCGCAGTCGCTCGCCGCCCCAGTCGGAGATATTGAAAGGCGGATTGGCCATGATGTAGTCGAAACGCAGGTCCTTTAGTTCGTCCTTTTGGAAGCTGCCCTCATTGTTCCAACGGATGTCGGCGTCGATCCCACGCACGGCGAGGTTCATCTTGGCGAGCCGCCACGTCGTGTAATTGCTTTCCTGTCCGTAGATGGCGATGTCGCCGATGCGGCCGCCGTGGCTTTCGACGAACTTCTCCGACTGCACGAACATACCGCCCGAGCCACAGCAAGGATCATAGACGCGGCCCTTATAGGGTTCGAGCATCTCCACCAGCACGCGCACCACCGAGCGCGGCGTGTAAAACTCGCCCCCACGCTTGCCCTCTGACCCCGCGAAACCGCCGAGAAAGTATTCATAGACGCGGCCAAGAATGTCCTTGGCCTTGTCGCCCGGCTGGCCCATCGCAATGCCGGAAACGAGGTCGATCAATTCTCCGAGCATCACCTTGTCCAGCGCCGGGCGGTTATAATCCTTGGGCAGCACGCCCTTGAGCCCGGGGTTGGCCTTCTCGATCTCGGCCATTGCATCGTCGATCAGCTTGCCGATGGTCGGTTGCTTGGCGTTGGCTTGCAAATACGACCAGCGCGCCTCCTTCGGCACCCAGAACACGTTTTCAGCGAGATATTCGTCCGGGTCCTCGGCGGCGGCGGGGTCTTCCGCCAGCAGCGCGGCCCGCTTCGCCCCGAAGGCGTTCGAGATGTAGGTGAGGAAGATCAGCCCCAGACAGACATGCTTATAGTCGGACGGCTCAAGATTTTTACGTAGCTTGTCGGCCGCGAGGAATAGCTGGGCCTCAAAGCCAAGGTTGGCTCCATTTCCGTTGGATTTGGCGGATTTCGTGGGCTGTGTCGCAACTCCCGTGCTCAAAGCGTCCTTTTTTGGGCGTCCCCTCGGCATCATCCCTCAATCGCTTTCTTGCTCGCTGGCGTTATCACCCGCACCGCCGGCAACGCCGTCAGCCGGCCAAACTCAACCATCGCAATAACCGTCACGCTTCTGCGGCCATGCTTGGCCAGCACCTTTAGCACAGCGGGGCCGATGTCAATCAACTGGCCGAAGCCTTTTTGACCCCATCCGCCGTCAAGCGGTGTCCCCCGAACAGGGGTTATGATCAATGCTCAGCTTTGGCAAATTTTGGAAATGTCGTTCGAGCCCGGGTCGGTCGTGACGCGCGCTTGGATTGCACCACAGTCAGCACACAATTGCACTGAAATCATTCGAAACGTCCGCCACCTTCAGTCGATCAGTACCGCCAAAGACATGCCTCCCTCGCCCGGCCTCCAAGTTAGCTATAAAGCAACACAAGTATAAATTACGACCAATACTTATTGGTGCACCAGAAAATCAATGTAGAATACAGTTATCAACCAAGCGGAGAACTGAAATGGACACTGGACAACTTGAAAAATACGAAATCGCAGTCGAGCTGCTGGAGCAGTTCGATACTTGTTTCCTGGACCTCGGCAAGCTGTTGCGTCAGGCCCAGGATGACGATCCAGAGCTGTTTGCGCAGCTGCTCAAGTTGCCGGGCCTTGGGCGACGCAAAGCCTTCTATCTGGCGAAATTGGATCGTGTCTTCGGCGACTACCCGATCGACCGGTCGCAGTTGACTGAGATCGGCTGGACGAAATTGTCGCTCATCGCGCCGCATGTGTGTGGTGTCTTGATGTTCTATTACTTGGACCTCGCGAAAACTTACACGGTGCATCAGTTGAAAGCGATTTTAAAAAACGAACCCCCGGTCGAGGGTGCCCGGGTGGTCGTGCTATATTTCGAGCCTCAGCAATATGAAGTCTACGCGAAGGCGCTCATCCAGCACGGGGCGAAGAAAAAGGGCGACGGTATCGCCGACCACGAGAAGGCGATCTTGAGCTTGATAAACGCGCTCAAGGGCAAGAAGTAGAAGCCACCTCCGTTTAGGAGCGATGGGGTCAACCTGCCCAATTGCACTAAGATCGGCTATACCTAACCATGCGGGAGCAATTTCGGGTCGGCGGAGGAGACTGGCCAAGCTCGACAATGCGCATCAGCACCGCCCACTTAGTGCAGTTGATTGCGTGCCCTAACCAGGACCTCCTCTCGCGGATACGGCCCGTGGAACTGAACAGCCTCGATTAAACTCGCCGCTTTCAGTCCGCTGCGTCTATTTGATCGGGAGGGTCGTCAGGGTGGGGACCACCGAGGTCGTATGGCATGAAGGAGCGATAGGCCGGGATTTTCAGAAACTTCGAATGCACATCATAGGGGCTTAAGCCCTCGTCTAACACCAGTCGATGAAACTCGACCACCTTCTGCAGTGCCGGCATTGATGCGAGATCGGGCAAGACCAAATCGCGATATTCGTCGATCTTCAAAAACTCCGCATGGACGACTTTCGGGTCCATGCCGTCCTGCAGGACCATCTGCTGAAAGTCGACTAACATCTGCATTGCTTGCATTTCGCCAGGCCAGTCACGTTGACGGAAGTACACCGAACCCCCGCTTTTCGAATAGCGCCGTGGCCACGGATCGTTGCCCGCCCGTTCGCCAACTTCGATTTTTCCGGCGGTATCTGCGTCAGCCTGGGACTTGCTGGCCGCGGTCGTTGCCGAAGAGGTGGCGGGGCTCCATGCGTACATCGCACCTTTAAATTTCAACTCGTGATCCTCCCTTCGCGGCGGTCAGATCAGATTAATGCTCCACGTCAACGCACAATCCTGCCTGTCCTGCCGTTAGAAAAGCACGTTGAGTGTTAAGAAAAAATTGGCGGGTGCGAGCAGGCTCGCGATCTCGGGGGTGGTCTCAGAACTGTGCCAGTTCCATTTCGCCGCCTTTACAGCAACCTGCGGCGCAAGCTTCAAATCGCATGACCTCATCAAGGAGCGAAGGAGCGCACGCATTAGCGTGCGCTCTGATCACTCATCAGGAGCATGCAATGAGCAAAAATCCCCCCGACGCAGGCTTTCGTCAGACCGAACTTCTTACTCTCAAGGAAGTGGCCGCCCTACTGAAGGTCTGCGTCAAGACCGTGCGCCGCATCATCAAAGAAAACGAAGTGCCGGTCATCGAGGTCCGTGGCCAGATCAGGCTCCGGGCTGATCATCTCCCGCTGCTCGTTAAGAAGAAGTGGTGATCTGAAATCCCCTCTTTTCCAATGATGTCCTTCATTGTCCAATCAGTCGTGACAACGGCTTACGGTCAACCGGCGAAGTTAAGCGCCAATCCTTCTCACGAATTTCCACTCGTTTCCACGATTGACCAAGGGAGTTCACGATGGACCAGATAGCATCTTCACGATTGGTTCAATCTGTGCAAGCTGATCTGCCGGCATTGACGATCTCGGCGCTGCTGGATGCGATCCGGCATGACGAGGCGATCCCGTCGAAGAAGCGGGCGGACATCTGTTCTGGGGTCCGGTCCCTGTGCCGCGCGCTGCACCTGCAGATCGAGAGCACGCCCGCTGAACCTCGCATCTTTGCGGAGGCGCTGGCGAAAGCGACGCCCGCGTCGGTGGGCATGAGCAAGGCGCGGTTGCAGAACTGCAAGAGCCATGTCGATGCGGCGCTCGCCCATGCCGACGCTCATTTCCACCGAAAGCGGTCAAGATCACCCCTCGAACCCGAGTTCAAAGACTTGCTTGCGCGCGTTCCGCAGAAATGGGCGGCGAACAAGCTCCGGGCGCTTTTTCGCTTCACGAGCGAACAGGGTTTCAGTCCCGATAAAATCGGACCTGCGGCGTTCGACGCCTACTCGGCGGCGCTCGCGAACAGCACGCTCAAGAACGCCAGGACGCGCGATCGGGAAATCAGGAAAATCTGGAACGACCTCGTCGCCAGTAATCCGGCCGTATCTGGATCGGCCGTCAAGGTTCCCAGCTTTGTTGACCACTATGTTCTGCCGGCTGACGCCTTTCCTCAATGCCTTTGGGACGATTTCGACGCCTATCTGGCCTATCGCTTGAAGAAGAACAGTCTCGACCTCGACGATCTGCTGACCGAGGAGGAACTGTTCGGCGAGGATGAGGCCCGACCGATCAAGCCGATCCGTGGGTCGACGGCGTCGCTGATCCGATACCGCGTTCGGCAATTCGCGTCAGTGCTGGTTATCGAGGGCATTCTGCCGGCCGACCAAATCGTGGATTTGGCGGTGCTGGTTACTCCGACCACCGTTCACGCCGGCCTGAAATTCTTCATTCGGAGGGCGGGCCAGCAACGCAACTCGCAAATCCGGGGGATAGCCTCGGACCTCGTCATGATCGCCGAATTGTGGGTGCGCAGCTCGTCTTCCGACATCAGGAAGTTGCGGCTGATGGTAGGCAAAGTGCGGCCTCGCGACGAGGGGCTTCCTGAAAGCGCACGGCGTTCGCTCGCCCCCTTCCGTGACATAACAAATGTCCGCGCGTTCCTGTCACTGGCTGACCGGATCGTGAAAGACGCCGAGAAATGCAAGAACCCGGATCGAGCCACCGCGAACATGGTCGCCACTGCATTGTGGATAAAAATCGCGCAACGCGCGCCGCTGCGCATCTCCAATCTGCTCGCGACCAATCTCAACGAGAACGTCATTCGCTCGCCCGGAAAGGAGGGATCGGTGTCGTTGTTCTACGCCCCGGAGATGGTCAAGAACGGCAAGACATTGGAAGTTCCGCTCCCCAAAAAGACCGTGCCGCTGCTCGAACTCTACCTCAAGAAATATCGGCCGCTGATCACCAGCGTTTCGGGCTCGTTCTTGTTCCCCGCTATGAATGGCGGGCCGAAGCGCGCAAGCGTAATGTCCATCGACATTCAGAAGCTCATGCGCCGCTATATCGGCTTCGCCGTGAACCCGCATAGCTTTCGGCATGTGGCAGCCAAGCTCTACCTGTCTGTTCATCACGGCGACTATGAACAGGTTCAGCGGATGCTCGGTCACCGAAGTCGAGAGACGACAGTCCGGTATTATTGCGACCTCGAGGCCGAGGAGGCATTCAGGCACTTCGATGCTGTGCTGCTCGGCCTGGAACAGGACGACGGGAAAGGCGGGCGGTCATGACCGAGAAAAAATATCGTGGCCGCGCCATCCGTGTGGCGGAATGGCCGGAAGCCGATCAACGGTTATGGGCGGCGGCCCGAACGGAAGAGTTCGACATGCTCGATGAGCATCGACCGGCGGCAAACTGGCGGGCGAGTTCTGTTGACCTGTATTGCCGGTGCTATGGGCTCTGGCTCGCCTGGCTAAAATCCGAGGGGCTGCTTGATCCCAAATCTGAGCCGGCGAGCAGGGTCAGCAAGGCCAGGCTGACGGCTTATCTCCAGTCTCTTCGCGGCCAGGGGTGCGTGGCCAAGACTTTGGCCAACCATGCGGTGAGCCTTCGCCACATGTTTGAGGCACTAACGCCTGATCAGAACTGGCGCTGGATGCTGCCGATGATTGGCAAGCTGACCGCAGCAGCAAAGCCGATCAGGAACCATGCCGATCTTCCGCCAATCCGAGAAATGTTCGAGCTTGGCCTTCTCCTCATGAGGCGCGCCGATGCGGCGGAGGGCCGCCCCTTGAGAGAGCGCGCCATTCTTTTTCGCAACGGCCTCGCCATCGCCATGCTCGCCGCCCGCCCCTTGATGCGCCGCGCCAATCTCGCCGCGATCGTCATCGGCGAGCATCTCGTCAAGGAAGGCTCGGTGTATTGTCTGCGGTTCTCGGCCAAAGACATGAAGGGTGGCCGTCGCCGAGGAGGACCGCTTCCGCGCCTCTTCACCGGAGCGATTGACCGATACACCGCCTTCTACCGCCCACGCTTGATTGCTGCGAAACGAACGCCGGATGGTGCAGACGTGAAAGACATCCTGTTCGTCTCCGGCATGGGCAATGCGATCGCGCCTCACAATATGTCCGAGGAAATCGGTAACATCACCGAGGCGGTATTTGGTCGGCGCATCTGCACGCATGAATTTCGGCATGCGGCTGGCAGTTCGGTCGCCAAGGAAGCCCCGAAAAGCGTCGGCATCGTGCCCGCCATCCTCGGCCATGCAGATTACCGAACGTCTGAAACATATTACATCTTCGCCGATGAACACGCGGCGTTTCGCAGTTTCGATACGGCTCTGGACAAATTGATGCGGGAAGGAGAAGGCACGGACCAATCGTAGTGCCGCTTGGTTATATCCAAGTCGGGGACCTCCGAGACGTGCCCGAAAACAATGAAAAGCAATTAATTGCATGCGCACCGCCGCGCGCTTGAGTTACGGTTAAACGAGCCGCGACGAGCAATCGGCTGCAGTTGGGTGGACTTAGATTTAGACCACTGATTGACATGCCCTCTTTTTGTCGTTTGGCAATGACCATAAACACTCGGAGGTGGAACAACACCTCGACCATAATCCAAGCGACAGGAACGACGGATGCGCAACGAATGCGCCCGAGCGCGAACCGGTTGCTTGTGTGGGAGGAAATTGCCGAAGTGTCAAAGTGATAAAGCGGAGAAGCAACGCTTCCGTAGTTGCATCCCATACCGCTGAACTTGAAGTCACCGCTGATCTTCCACGTCGTCTTCCTCTGATGAAAAGCGAACTTGCTATATGGCGGGCCTTCCTTGCTGACGAGATCGAGGCCATACTGCGAGATGGAGACTGACCAAACATGACCCGCGCCGTCGTCTATGCCCGCGTCTCGACAATTCGTCAGGTCGAACGCGACCTTTCCCTTCCCGACCAGATCGCTCAGTGCCGCGCCTATTGTGAAAGGCAGGGTTGGGAGGTCGCGGAGATTTTTACGGAACCCGGCGCGTCGGCGCTCGACGAGGACCGCCCAGCGTTCCAGGAGATGATCTACAAGGCGACGCGGTCGGATCATCCTTTTGATTATGTCGTCGTGCATTCGCTGAGCCGCTTTAGTCGTGATGCGCTACA
>Ga0182030_10012652_pt1 | contig 16869 bp, 19 predicted proteins | sample 812S3MmetaG_FD_121299 | JGI IMG/M metagenome (GOLD analysis project Ga0182030, IMG submission 121299) | Permafrost microbial communities from Stordalen Mire, Sweden - 812S3M metaG (Illumina Assembly) | ecosystem: Environmental > Terrestrial > Soil > Wetlands > Permafrost | place: Sweden...
CAGATTGTTGTGGAGGTAGGTGGCATCCGGGGAAACCGCCAGTGTGGCGGTGTAAAAGGTGAGGTTATCGCGCCAGTCGCGATTTCGAGTGACGATACGATACACCGAAAGCGTGGCGATCAACCCTGCCGCCAGGGGCAAGGCGCCGCGCCATCGACTGCCACGAGCAGAGAGCGAATTCCACCAAGTGATGCCTGTCCAGCCCACCATCCAGCAGAATCCCACCGAGGCGAGATAGAGGTAACGCTCCGCAAAGGGGTTGCTTGTCATCCATCGAACATTCAATACCGGCCCCAACGTCGCGAGCAGCCACACAACTCCGAAAGCAGCTTGCCGATTGGATTTCCTGAGGGTCACAAACGCTAACACGCATATCGCCAAAGCCGCGACGCCACCCAGCGCCCAGGGAAAGAGGGCGGCAGGGTCAGTGGGAAAAAGGTAATAAGCGCAGAGTTCAACCGGCCATACGAGTTTCCAAAAGTACCGGCCAATCAGGGCCAGGGCCGAGATCACCAATTCCTCGGTTCCAAACTCGGGCCGGTCCAGGCTGGGCGCGAATCCGCCCAGGTAACGGACGCGAAGCACCAGATAAAGCGCGGCGAGCAACCATAATGCACCATAGCGCCGAAACTTTTGGACCGGGGTGGTTTCCGTGCGGTCCTCGCGGAAGAAGTGCTCGTACAGCCCGGCGACAACCGTGAGCGTGAGCGCCTGCTCCTTGGAAAGCAGGGCGAGCGCAAAGCTCCCCGCCATGGCCATCTGGAGTGGGGCCGAACTCTTGCCTGCCGTGCGCGCGGAGGCAAGGAAAAACCAAAACGTGAGAAGATAAAAGAGCGCCAACTCGAGTTCGGTGACTGCGGCGATCCAATCCACCGCTTCGCTGTGAATGGGATGGAGGGCAAAAATGCACGCCGTCGCCATCGCCACCGCGGGGGAGCGAAACATCCTGAGAGTGACCAGGAAAACGAGGAAAACCACTCCCACATTCGCCAGAAGATTCGCCAAGTGGAATCCCAGCGCATGGGGCCCGAAAAGCCGATAGCAGAACAGATAGCCCAACGACATTACCGGGCGGTAATAATTGGTGGAGCCGCGGAAATCGCCCATAAACGACCACACCGAGGAGGTGAAGATCTCGCGCATGTGATGGAAGTTCCGAATGTAGGGATTAACCAGGACTTGGTCGATGTCGTCATAGACAAAGCCGTTGCGCAAAGTGGCGAGATAAGGGAGAACCGCGAGTGCAGCCAGGATGAGGAAGTATACCCCACGCTGCCAGTTCCGCAAGTGAGGCTGAGATTGTCCTCCCGCCACCGAAGATAATGCAGAGGGCGGGAGGTCAGTGAGGCGGTCTGGGGTCACGGAACTAAACTCTTTCGATTTTTTGTAGTGGCGGGTCTGTGACCGCCGCCCGGGGCTCCCTCCCTGCTTCAGGGCAGGCTTCGAGCGCCGCTACAGCAACTTTACCGCCCAAAAACCAGCAGCGTGAACGTGCCGGGAATGGCCGTCGGCCGGGGATGCGGATGGTCCGGCGTGGCCGCGGGCGGCGGGCCAAATGCTGCCGTCACCAGAAAAATGTGATGTGTCTTCAGATCAAGCGCCATGGTTCGCGCCCCACGCTCGGTCGGGACGCTCGCGACGGGGCTGAACTTCTCCGGCGAGTCTTCGTGAACGACGGTCAGGGTGCCATCGCCGTTGGAGCTAAAGGCAAGCTGGGTTCCGGGGTCGAAGGCATTGGCATCCACACCCTCCCCGATCGCCGGCGTCGCCAGCACCTTGCCGGAGTCCGCGTCCACCACGGCCATCATCTGGTTGTGACAGCCTACGAAGAGACGACGATGTTTGATGTCTATGGCCAACCCCGAAGGTTCTTCGCACGGCGCCAGCGGCCAGCGAGCGGTGACCGTGAGTTTCTGCGAATCGATCTGGAGGAGTTCGCTCTTGTCTTCCAGGTTGTTGTAGATGTGCCCCTGCCCGTCCGCGGCGGCGAACTCCGGCTTGCCTCCTAGAGGGACCGTTCCGGCCGGCTTTCCCGAAGCCGCATCGATGGCCGTCGCGTCACCTCCATGACCGTTCAAAGTGAATACTCGCTTGGACGCGGGGTCATACACAATAGCGTCAGGACCATCACCCGTGGGCACCGTCCCCAGGACCTTAAGCGTTTTCAGATCAAAAATCGTGACGGCGTTGGCTCGGCCGTTGCTGGTAAAGCCGCGGCCGAATTCCGGCGCCAAGGCGATGCCGTGCACGCCGTCCGTGCCAGGAATGTCTCCGACCACGGCATAGCTATCCGCATCCACCACCATCACGTGCGGGCCCCGCGAGATGTAAACTCGGCGGGCGGCGCTGTCGCAAATGAGATAGTCCCAAAATCCTTCTCCCCCCAGCACAACCTTCTTGAGAAGATGATAGTTTTCATCCGCCGCCGTGAGAGGGCGGGCGGAGAGCGCTGCTGCTCCCAACGTAGCCAGAACGACTGCGCAAGCTACCCTCGCCGCCGGAAGTCTTCCGGCTCTGCGTCGCACGATGCGCTGATCCATAACTCCTCCTTGGGAGAACGTGCTCAACCTATCATGCCCCATCTTATAGGACAAGAGGCTTGCCCGGAAAACCTGCTTTGGAGGTCTGTCTGGAGTATCTGTCCTTTGAACCCATCTTTCGCAGCTAGAGCTTCCGCCTGATACTTCCCGACCTAATATGCACTCAGTGTATGCCTATCGGCATGATAAAGGTAACTCAGATTCAGCGGCGCATCGCCCAACTTCAGCAGCAACTCCTGGCGCTGGGGCCGCTCCATCCCGGCAGTATCAGCGAGCAGTACAACGTCTGCGGCAACCCCGGCTGCCGCTGCAAAGATGCCAAGAAGCCGCAGAAGCACGGGCCCTATTACCAGTTGAGCTACACCCGGCAGGGCAAGAGCAGAACTCGTTTCCTGTGCCCCGAACAGGTGGAGGAGATGTGCCAGAAAGTGGCCAACTACAAGCGGCTGCGGGAGCTGATGAACGAGTGGGTGGGTCTGGCGGTGGAACGAGAACGGGCCGAGCGGGTGGAGGAGAAACACCACCGTGGAGATTGATCGCCACCGCCTCCCGGAAGACCCCAGGGTATTACCGCAGATGGTGGTGGTCTGCTGGCGGAGCGGGCTTGCGCTTATCGAATTGCGATTTGTGATTTCTAGCCCTCTCCAAGGGGAGAGGGTGCCCGAGGGACGAGGGCGGGTGAGGGGTTACGTCCATCTCCCGGAAGGTGGGCGCATAAGCTCGGATTTTGGTGGAAGGCAGAAAGCGGGAAGCAGGCAGCCTTTCGTAGCGGCCGGCTTCAGCCGGGCAGCTTGTGAATGTGAAGAACTGCCGCCCTAAAGGGCGCCTCTACGAAAAACACCTCCGGCAGAACCGGGGTCCGTGCCCGCCGGTTGACGTTACGCCTTGCCGTCCAAGCCAACCCTATAGGGTTCAAGCGGCGCCTTTGTGCCGACTCTTGAGACGTTAATCGCAAGACCGTTCGCCTCAACGGTGGTCAGGGCGACGTGCCAGTACGAACGGTCGCCCCGATCAGTCATGTTGAGGTTCTTCTTGTTCTCAAGGAGCCATGAATACGGAACGGCGTACGCCCCATCCCGATCCATGCACGACAGAATGAAGAAACTCTCTTTCCCTTCCGCCAAAAACTCATCCCATTTGGGATGAAAAGCATACCAGTAGGGCTGTTAGTCGCTCTCGTACCGCTTGGATACGGCACAGCAGACGCGGAGTTGTTTATCTGCAGTCCAGAACAGCGTCCTACTCCTCTTCAGGAGCTCTCTGCCCTTCAGGACAGCGAAAGCATCGACCGTCTGTTGGCGCTTCGCGTTCAACAACTCAGGCTCCGTCCGGGTTTGACGATAACCGTCTTCTTCCAGATGTTCTTGTTCCGTAGCTTGTTGGCTCTCTACATCAGTGGCAGTCGTAAAGTTAACATCGATGATCTTATCGATTTTTGTGTACTCGAAAGGTTGGAGCAGTTGTCGAACTTGATGAAGAGTACTTGGGTCATCCGACTTTTCCTTGATCTGGACCAGCCTGATTAGCCGCTCGACGCTGATGAGACGCATCTCCCACCCCCGACCATTGGTTGCCGCCATGACGCCGGGAGAAAACCGCTCGTGAGTTGGACCGGAAGGCAGAGAGGGACAGCATATCCCCCCTGGGCACGGGATAACTCCACACTGTAATCCCATAATTTCTTGCTTTTGTTTTGCTGGGAGTTTTGGGCGTGCGGCTTTTCCCTTTTGACCTTTACCTTTTGACTTTCTTTCGCGACGCCGCAGCGCTGTGCTACCTGCCTTTGACCTTCGACACGCGACGAAAGAATTTCGAATTCTCCACCGTCGGCATTTGGTAGCCTCTAACCATGGGTTATTTCTCTTGACAACAATAGCGTAGGTTGATACCCGAAGGGGGTGTTACTGCGGGCTACATGCATGTCCGCGAACAAGTCTCCCCCCCTTGGTCAAACCCTACCCGTCCAAGCTAGGGAATACGCGGGGCGGAATTCCGGTGCCGGCTCTCAAGGACAAGAGTCCGCGGCCCACGCCAAGGATGGAAGGTTCCATCTTCCACCAAGTTTGGCGTTCCACGAGCCTGCTCAGGAGGACCGACGCCAGACTCGGGGGGAACAAGTCCGGAAACCCGCTAGCGATCCTTGAATGTTACTGAAAAAACAGCCCCTTAGTAAAGAAATGCGAGATTCCAATGGGTGCAACGAAAAATCAACAAATTGAAAATAAAGGAGTTACATCCATACCTAATAGGCTAGCACTAAGAAATAAAAAAGATGTTAAAATGAAGGTGTATCCTTGAATGTTGCTGAAAATAAATCAGATACAAAAATGACTTGGCGCAAATTCACTGCGATCCTTGAATGTCATAGAACAATAAACCACTTATCGCTTCAGTCCTTGAATGTTATAGAAACAAAAGCTAGTTAGGAAAAGGTCCCGGCGCTTGGTGCTCAGGACGGATATCGGAATTGGGCGGCGGTGTTTGGTGTTAGGTGCTGGGGCACGATGCTGATCCCAAGTTTGAAATGGCAGATTCAAAAGGGGAAGGACAGGCTGTACGCGAAGATGTCAACCACTCCACGGCCATGCGGCCCCCAGTCCGTAGCACCCAGCGCCCAGCACCTCGAACCCGCCACCTAGCCCCTTGCCAGCGCCCAGCACCTCGAACCCGCCACCTAGCCCCTTGCCAGCGCCCAGAAATCGGCGGACTCCAGCACGGGGACGATTTCGAAATCAATCAGGTCGTCCCATTGGGTAGTCCAGCTTCGCAGCAACTCCACATTCGCTGCTTCCATGATTTGGAAACAGCGAGCGCCGCTAGAATCCACCCAGCTTGTGTGGTAGGTGACGCGTTCGGGAAGCATTCGGCCGCTTCGCTTGAAGCGTTCACCGATCAGCGCGATACCGCCCGGCTTGAAGTGTTCGATGACCATGAAGAACATGCACCGAATTCTACACCCCCTTGGAGGCAAGTGAAACCACTCGCGCGAGGCGAGCGACGACCGGTCGAAGAGAGTCGTCTTGACGCTCGCATGAAGCGCGAATTAGAATGACCTATTACTCTTTTTACTCTTTGCAGGCTGCGGAAAGAAGAGGGGGGCTATGTTGGACGGACCGATTCCGGACGGGCTGACTTTCGATGATGTCTTGCTCGTTCCGAACAAATCATCAATATTGCCGACGCAAGTTGATATCCGCACGCGGGTGACCCGCCATATCACCCTGAATATTCCCATCGTCAGCGCTGCCATGGACACGGTCACAGAATCGCGCCTAGCGATCGCCCTGGCGCAGCAGGGGGGGATTGGAATCGTGCATCGCAGCATGTCAATCGCCCAGCAGGCGCTGGAAGTGGACAAGGTCAAGCGCTCAGAAAGTGGCATGATTGTTGATCCCGTCACCATCGGCCCCAAAAACCGGATCGCAGATGCGCTCGAAATCATGAAGAAATACAAGATTTCCGGAGTGCCCGTCACCCAGGAGGGCAAGCTGGTGGGTATCCTGACCAACCGTGACCTGCGCTTCGAGGATCGCCTCGACCTGACCGTGGAAGAGGTCATGACCAAGGACAACCTGATCACCGTCGCCGTGGGCACGACCCTGGAGGAAGCCGGGAAGATGCTGCATCGCCACCGCGTGGAAAAACTGCTGGTTGTTGATGAATCATATAACCTTCGCGGTCTCATTACCGTTAAGGATATTCAGAAGAAAATCAAATACCCCCTTGCCTGCAAAGACGAGAAAGGGCGCCTGCGCGTAGGCGCAGCCCTCGGGGCTACGGGCGATTACCTGGAACGCGCGGAGGAGTTGGTAAATGCCAAGGTGGATTTGCTCGTGGTGGACACCGCCCATGGGCACTCCACGCGCGTGCTCGAGGCAATTCAGAACTTGAAAAACAAGTTCCCCGACGTCGATCTGGTGGCGGGCAATGTGGCCACGTTCCACGGTGCATGCGACCTGCTGCAACTCGGCGTGGACGGCGTGAAAGTGGGGATTGGGCCGGGCTCCATTTGCACCACGCGCGTGGTGACGGGCGCCGGCGTGCCGCAAATCACCGCCATTGCCGAATGCGCGCGCGCCGCCGCCAAGGCCGGCGTGCCCATCATCGCCGATGGAGGCATCAAATTTTCCGGTGACGTTTCCAAAGCCATCGCCGCCGGCGCCAGCTCCGTGATGCTGGGAAGCCTGTTTGCCGGCACGGAAGAAAGTCCCGGCGAAACGGTTCTCTACCAGGGGCGCACCTTCAAATCCTATCGGGGCATGGGGTCGATTGCCGCCATGACCGCGGGCTCAGGCGATCGCTACTCGCAGGAACGGGAAGTGGCGCGAGGAGAGATATCCAAACTGGTTCCGGAAGGCATCGAAGGGCGGGTGCCGTACAAAGGCCTGCTGGAGGACCTGGTGGCGCAACTAGTGGGCGGCCTGCGCTCCGGCATGGGCTATTGCGGCTGCGTCAACATTGAAGAACTGCAACAGCGCGGACGATTTGTGCGCATCACTTCTGCAGGCTTGCGCGAAAGCCACGTCCACGACGTCATCATTACCAAGGAAGCGCCGAATTACTCGCTGGATTAGCTCGTCCCAAGGCAGTTGAGGATCGAACCATGAACGCATCAGATCAAGTATTCTTTGCTATCCTTGCCGGTCTCGGTTGGATTGTCGCTCCTGTATCGTTGATCTGGGGTTGGGTATGATGGCTGGGACAGCCGAAAAAGTGGACTATCACCTCAATCCTCTCCCTCGTCGGTTTTCTGCTTGCCTCTGCATGCGCTCTGGTCGCGGTTTCCTCAGTAATGTACTCAGGGGCGATTGGCGGCTTCGCCTATTACGATCCCCTGCTGATGAGGATAATTCGGGCTGGATCCTTGCTCTCCATGGCAGGATTCATAGCTGGATTGGGCGGCGTCTGGCGACCCGACTCATTAGGCTGGCACGTCCTCTTTCCACGCTGGGAATGTTCGCATCTTGGTTTGGTGTGGCTCTGAGCGAGTGAACATGGGAGGAATACAACGGACGACAAGGAGTTTCGTGCGGTGCTTACAAGAGCAGGAGTTAGTGCCGCAGGCATCGATCAGGCAAAGATCAGTAGAGACGCGGCAGCAAAGGCGAGAACGCTGGACAGTGCGAAGGGCGCAGCGGGCGAGAATCGCTGCCAGATCCATCCGGCCATGAAACTGGCGGGGAAGGCCGCCACTCCCACCACCCAGTTGAGAACACCGAAAACCGAAGCTCGGGAATCGGCAGGCGCCAAATCGGCCACCCAGGCCTTTATTACCCCCTCAGTCAACGCATAATAACTTCCATATACCGCAAATAGGAACCATATCATTTGCGGAGCCCGCAACAGGGCAAAGCCAGCATACACGGCCGAGTAGATCAGATAGCCCCCCACCACCAGCCAGCGGCGCTGCACGCGGTCAGAGAATTTGCCTGCCGGCCAGCTTAATGCCGCATAGACCACATTGAAGAGCAACCCCAGCGCAGGCGCTGTCCATGCGCCCATGCCGAGGTTTTGCGCCCGCAGGATCAGGAATAGATCGGAGGAATTACCCAGCGAGAAGACCCCCACCGCAGCGAGAATCAGAAGCAACTTGCCTCGCGGCAAGCGTATGGAGGGGGTGGTGTTGGCCGGAAGCGTAGCGGATATTGCACCGCGCCGCACTTCCTTGACGGCGAACCACACCAGAAGAATGCAACCCAGGCCGGGAACCGCCGCCAGCCAAAAGACAGCACGGATGTTCCCACCCAGGAACCGCAGGAAAAGGATCGCGCTCAGCGGCCCGACTATTGCGCCGGCGGTATCCATGGATTGCCGCAAACCGAATCCAGCCCCCCGATGCGCCGGATCAACGGAATCCGCGATGAGTGCGTCGCGGGGAGCGGCGCGGAATCCCTTGGCGGCGCGGTCGGTAAATCGAATCCAGAAGACCTGCTTCCATGAATGCGTCACGGCCAGCAGGGGCTTCACCATATTGGCTAACGTGTACCCCGCCGCGGCCAACGGCTTGCGCCGGCCGACGGCGTCTGAAAGCCAGCCGGAAAGAAGGCGGGAAAAACTGGCAATGGTCTCCGCCGCTCCTTCAATGAATCCAAAGGCCATGGGTGGCGCGCCCAACACGGTGACCAAAAACTGCGGTAGAAGCCAATAACCCATCTCCGTCGAGATGTCGTTGAAAAACGCTACCCATGCGAGGATCCAGACGTTCCTCGGCAGGCGAGCATCAGGGTCTGCGGATGTGGGCGGCGGTCCATTTTCCATGGGCATCTCGATCTGAAATAGAAAATCCCGACCCGAAGTAGAATCCTTCGGGCCGGGATCGTCAAACTTAGGCCGGGAAACCAGCTATCTTTCGGGCGCTTACTTTTTGTCTTCGCCCTCTTCTTCAGGGGGAGGCGCCGGTTCCTTGGCTTTGGCTTCTTCCGCAGCTTTGCGCTGAGCTTCAGCTCTCTTGGCCCGCTTGGCGGCCAGCCGCTGAAGGACTTCACTGTCCACGAGCTCGAGCACGGCCAAGTCCGCTCCATCACCCTGACGCCAGCCAGCGTGGACCAGCCGCGTGTATCCACCTGCCCGCGAAGCGTACCTTTTGGAAAGCTCATCAAAAAGAAACTTCACGGCGCCGGGGTCAAGCAGGTAGCTTGCGGCCTGGCGGCGGGCTGCCAAATCACCGCGCTTCCCCAGCGTAATGATCCACTCTGCCAGCGGGCGCGCCGCCTTGGCCTTGGCCACGGTGGTCTCAATCCGCTCCCGCAGAACCAGGGAAGTTACCAGATTCCGCAGCAAGGCACGCCGGTGCTCCGTTTTCCTGCTTAGCTTCTTTCCGTAATTTCGATGTCGCATATGGTCAATTACCTATCCCTAAACTTGTGGCTGAGAAGGCTCAGGAGGCGCTACCATCGGGTTACCTTTTTCATCAAATTTCTGCCCCAGGCCCAACCCCATCGCCGAAAGAATTTCTTTGATTTCATTCAGAGATTTTCGTCCGAAATTCTTGGTCTTCAGCATCTCCTGTTCGGTCTTCTGAACAAGTTCCCGAATTGTCGTGATATTGGCATTTTTCAAGCAATTGTAGGAGCGAACAGAAAGCTCCAATTCTTCCACCGAGCGGTCCAAGTTCTCGTTGTGAACTGTTGCCGGACGGTCCTGCGCGACCTCCTGCACCTCCGGCTCCTCCTCAAAGTTGATAAAGATATTCATGTGGTCTTTGAGGAGCTTGGCGCCCAGGCCCACGGCGTCCTGCGGAGTTATCGCCCCGTTGGTCCAAACGTCCAGCGTCAACTTATCGTAGTCGGTCATTTGTCCCAGGCGGGCCGCCTCCACGGTGTAATTAACTTTGCGCAGGGGCGAATGAACAGAATCAACGGGGATGTATCCAATAGGGAGATCCTCATCAAAATTCTTTTCCGCCGAAACGTACCCGCGGGCGACCTTAACCCGCATTTCGATGTGCAGGCTGCCGCCTTCGCTGACGGTGGCGACGTAAACATCTTTATCGAGAACGTCCACGTCCGCGTCTTCCTGAATCATTCGGGAAGTCACTTCGCCGGGCTTGTCCACATTCAAGTAGAGTGACTTGGGACCCTCCACGCTCATCTTCAGCGGGATCTGCTTCAAGTTCAAAATAATGTCCGTGGCGTCTTCAACCACGCCCGGGATCGACGAGAATTCGTGCATAACGCCTTCAATGCGTACTGCGGTGATGGCCGCTCCCTCGATCGAGGAAAGCAGCACGCGGCGCAGGGCGTTGCCGATTGTCGTCCCGAAACCACGCTCAAAGGGTTGCGCAGAAAACTGCCCATACTTGTCCGTCAACGAATCGGTGTTTGCTACCAAGCGCTTCGGTTTCTGAAATCCTTTCCAAAGCATCGCTATCAAACCTCCCTTGCGGCCCACCTTGGCAGGCCGCCTCTCATGCACGCCAATCTCAACTACTTCGAATACAGTTCGACGATCATCTGCTCCTGAATCGGGAAATTCACGTCCTCGCGTTTAGGCAACGAAATGATCTTTGCCTTCAATCCTTCGCGGTCCAACTGCATCCAGGGCGGCACACTCCGGCCTCCGGAGAGATCCAGTGAGCGCTGCACCGCCGCCAAGTTTCGGCTCGCTTCCTTAACTGCGATCTCCTGACCGGGGACGACGGCGAACGAGGGGATATTTACCTTGCGCCCGGAAACCTGAATGTGGCCGTGGCGTACCAACTGTCGCGCCGCCGCGCGCGAAGAAGCCAGGCCCAGCCGGTAAACGGCATTATCCAGCCGCCGCTCCAGCATCAGCAAAAGGTTTTCGCCAGTTACGCCCTTCATTCGCGCGGCCTTCTCAAAGTAGCTGCGAAACTGGTCCTCAAGGATGCCATAAAGACGGCGCAATTTTTGCTTCTCGCGGAGTTGTAGCCCGTACCCGACAATCTTGGGCCGACGGGATTTCCCATGTTGTCCCGGAGCAAAATTGCGCTTTTCGATCTCGCACTTATCCGTCAAGCATCGTTGCCCCTTCAGGAACAGCTTGATCCCTTCACGCCGGCATAGCCGGCAAACCGCTTCACGATATCTTGCCAAACCAACCTCCTCAGGAGCGAATCGCGAACCTCCGATACCGTCCTAAACTCTTCGGCGCTTGGGGGGGCGACACCCATTATGAGGGATGGGCGTCACGTCCTTGATATTCCGCACTTCCAGTCCGGCGGTGGCCAAGGCGCGAATGGCTGACTCCCGTCCGGCTCCCGGCCCTTTCACCCGCACCTCAACGCTGCGCATACCGTGGTCGCGAGCTGCATTGGCCACGCGCATCGCCGCCTGCTGCGCGGCAAAGGGCGTGCCCTTGCGCGAACCCTTGAAGCCTAGCGAACCCGCACTGGCCCAACAAATCACCCGGCCGTCAGAATCCGTAATGGCAACGTGCGTATTGTTAAACGTGGCCTCAACATGCACAATCCCGGTAGGGACGATACGCTTTTCCTTTTTCTTGAAAACCTTCTTCTTTCCTGCCTTTGCCGCCGCTTTCGCCATGAACCCTCTCTCCAGGTGTCAGGCACCACGTATCAGGTGTCCGGTCCAAGCATCGAATTTTAGCTTGTCCTGACACCTGACCCCCGGCACCTAAAACCTGCTCTACGTCTTCGCCAAGGACCGTTTCTTATTGGTCACCGTACCCTTGCGCGGTCCTTTGCGCGTGCGCGCGTTCGTGTGGGTGCGCTGGCCGCGGACGGGAAGACTGCGCCGATGCCGCATTCCGCGGTACGATCCGACTTCAATCAGCCGCCGGATGTTCATCGCGGTCTCTTTGCGCAGGTCGCCTTCCACCGCTCCCTCTTCTTCCAGGATCGAGCGGATTTTGCTGGTCTCGTCTTCTGTCAGGTCCTTAATCTTTTTGTTCGGATCGATGCCCGACCGCATGAGAATGGAAAGCGACCGGGCCCGGCCGATACCATAAATGTAGGTCAGGCCAATTTCCGCACGCTTTTTGGGCGGCAAATCCACGCCCGCAATTCTTGCCATTTCCAGCCTCCCCTCTCATCCACCTTCGGTGCCACGCCGGAAGAACCCAGGCGTTTAACCCCGGCACGAATCATCCCTGTCGTTGCTTGTGCTTGGGGTTCTCACAAATCACCCGCACAACTCCGCGCCGCCGAACGATCTTGCACTTGGAGCAAATCTTCTTTACTGACGAACGGACCTTCATAATGCTTCCTCACTAGTCTCAGGCACTTTTTTTAGGTGTCAGGCGCCAAGGTTCAGGTGTCTGGGGGGGAAAACCCAATCCGACGTCTGAAACCTGACACCTAATACCTTGCACCTGACACCTCGCTACTTATACCGGAACACAATCCGGCCCCGCGTCAGATCATAGGGAGACAGCTCCACTGCAACCTTATCGCCCGGGAGAATACGGATAAAGTTCTTCCGCATCTTTCCCGATATGTGAGCCAGAACCTGGTGCTTGTTGTCCAATTCAACTCGAAACATTGCATTGGGTAATGCTTCCAGTACCGTAGCCGTAACCTCGATTGCATCTTCCTTCGCCATACTTCTCTGGGGCCTCAACCCCGGCGCGGCGTCCATCGGGCAGGACGCAGCGGGGAGAAACTAAAGACGTGTCAAAACGTCGGGTCCATTCTGGGTGACCGCGACCATGTGCTCAAAATGAGCCGACAGCCTACCGTCCACCGTGACCGCCGTCCAATTATCATCCAGGACGCGCACGGCTGGCCCACCGGCGTTCACCATGGGTTCAATGGCAAAAACCATGCCCTCTTTCAGCAAGGGGCCATGGCCGACCTGGCCAAAATTGGGAATCTGCGGTTCCTCGTGCATCGCCTTGCCAATCCCGTGGCCCACAAACTCCCTCACCACCGAGTAACCGTTCTTCTCGGCATGCTGCTGAACGATCGCCGAAACATCACCTAAGCGATTTCCCAACCTAACTTTTTCCAGCGCCAACTCCAGGGCTTCTTCCGTCACGTCCAACAAACGTTGCGCAGATTCGCTGATGGTTCCCACGGGGACGGTTATGGCCGAGTCGCCATAGTAACTATCAAGCACAACGCCGGTATCCAAGCTGAGGATATCGCCTTCCTTGAGCGTGCGGCGCTCCGAAGGGATTCCGTGTATAACCTCGTCGTTGACCGACGCGCACAGGCAGCAGGGATAACCGCGATACCCCTTGAACGCGGGGCGTGCGCCCAACTCCTTCAAACGCTTCGCGACAAATTTCTCAAGGTCAAACGTCGTGACCCCAGGCCTAACCTGGTCGCGTATTTCGCCCAAAACCTGACGGACCATCCTGCCGCTGCGGCGCAGCTTTTCGATTTCGACCGATGACTTACAGATAATCATGCCTTCGACAAATACTCCAGCACTCCCCTGGCGATCACTTCCGGCTCCTTATTGCCGTCTACTGCCAGCAACACACCCTGACCTCGATAGTACTCGATCAAAGGGCTGGTTTGCTTATGGTAACCTTCCAGCCGCTGACGGATGGTGGCCTCGTTATCGTCTGCCCGGTGGAGCAACTTTCCGCCGTCCTTATCGCAAATCCCCGCCACCTTGGGCGGATTGAAGTAGATGTTGTAGATCTCTCCGCACACTGAACAGGTCTGCCGGCCGGTGAGCCGTTTCAAGAGCAACTCCTCACTCACCTCGATATCCAGAACCAGCGGCCGTCCTTCGCCCTTCGCCGCGAGCATCCGGTCCACAAACTGCGCTTGCGAAATCGTCCGCGGAAAACCGTCGAGGATAAAACCCGTCTGGCAATCCGGTTGGTTGATCCGCTCCTCCACGATGCCGTCAACCACTTCGTCAGGGACCAGTTCACCGGCTTCCATCTTTGCTTTCGCCGTTAAGCCCAATGCCGTTTTTCTATTCACCGCGTCCCGCAAGATATCACCGGTAGAAATCTGTGGAATGCCAAAATGCCTGGCGACTTCCCTTGCCTGCGTTCCCTTCCCGGCACCTGGGGCCCCTAGGAAAATAAAAGCATGCGCTCGCATGACTGCCCTCCGAACGCCCAATCAAGAAGACCGCCGTCCCCTGATCCTGCCCTTTTTTAAGAACCCCTCGTAATGCCGCATGATGAGCTGAGCTTCCACCTGCTGCACGGTATCCATGGCCACCCCCACCACAATCAGGAGGGACGTTCCACCAAAATAGAAGTTCACATTCAACCCGTGCAGAACCCATGTGGGTAAGTGGGAATCAAACCATCCCGCGCCCATCCAGCCCGGCAGGTGGTTCAGGCGAAGCCCCGCCAGCATGAGTTCAGGTATGAGAGCAACCAACGCCAGATAGAATCCACCCACCCAGGTGATTTTCGTGAGAACATCATCCAGGTAATCGGCCGTGCGCTTACCCGGCCGGATCCCCGGCATGAACCCACCCTGCTTGCGGACGTTGTCAGCAACCTCGTCCGGGTTGTATACAATCGAAAGGTAAAAGTGGGCAAAGAAAATAATCATGACGACGTACGTCAGCGTGTAGAGCGGCTCCCCATAGGCAAACTCTTTGGAAAACCACCCCAAGCCGACGCCGAGATAACGGATGACAGCGATACTACTTTGATCGAGGTGAAATAAACTCAGCGTTTGTGGAAACGTCAAAATAGAAACCGCAAAGATAATCGGCATCACGCCGCCGCTGTTCACCTTGAGCGGCAGGTGAGTAGACACGCCGCCCATGATTCTGCGCCCCACCACCCGTTTCGCATATTGGATGGGGATGCGCCGCTCCCCGCGTTCGACAAAAACAATCCCGCCGACAATGGCTACCATGAAGGCGAGAAGCAGAAAGAGCACCAGCAAATTCCAGGTGTGATTGACGAAGACCTTCTCATAGAGGTCGTACGCGGCCCGAGGCAGCCCGACGACGATACCAGCGAAAATCAAAAGCGACATCCCGTTGCCGATACCACGCGCGGTGATCTGTTCGCCCAACCACATAATAAAAATGGATCCTGTCGTCAGCGTCAATACGGTGGTGAAGACGAAAGCAGTGCCCGGATGATTCACCAGACCGACGCCCAAGGCCGTTTGCTTCTCCAGGGCGATAGAAATGCCGAACGCCTGGAACGCGCTCAATCCCACCGTCATCCAACGGGTATAATCGGTTATTTTCTTGCGGCCTAGGTCGCCTTCTTTCTTGAGTTTCTCGAGGTGAGGTGAGACCACCGTAAGAAGTTGCAGGATGATCGAAGCCGTAATGTACGGCATGATTCCCAATGCAAAAACCGTCAGGCGCCGCAGGCTGCCGCCGGAGAACATCGCCAGCAGTCCAAACAGCGAGCCTCCCATTTGGTTGAACATCTGTTCGAAAACATCGGCATTGATACCGGGCGTGGGGATAAACGCCCCCAACCGGTATACGGCAAGCATCGCCAAAGTAAAGAGGATGCGCTTTCGTAGATCCGGAATCTCGGTGATGCTTTTCAGAGATTCAAGCATTACGAAATGACCTCAGCCTTTCCGCCGGCTTTCTGGATTTTCTCCAGGGCGGACTTGGAAAACAAGTGTGCGGAAACGTGCAGCGGGGCTTTCAGTTCGCCGTCGCCGAGGATCTTCAGTCCCGCGCCCAGTTGTTTTACCATGCCGCGGGCGACGAGGAGTTCCGGAGTAATCTTTTCGTCGGGTTTGAAATCCTCAAGGTCTTTCAGGTTCACGACGGCATAGATCTTGCGAAAAATGTTGGTAAAGCCGCGCTTGGGAAGACGGCGGTGGAGCGGCATCTGTCCACCTTCAAAGCCCGGCCGCATGCGCATGCCGGCCCTTGACCGCTGGCCTTTCGAGCCGCGGGTGGCCGTCTTCCCGTGTCCTGACCCCATTCCCTGCCCGACTCGTTTGGAGCGCTTGTTGGCCCCTACCGGCGGTCGAAGATTTCCAATGTGTGTCGCCATATGTCTTCAGCCTATTCCTTGCTCGCGTTTGCCGGCTCGCTTCCCTCGGGGGAAGACTCTTTCACTTCAGCGGGGTTTGCGGGTTTGACTTCTGGGACCTCGTCCTGCGCCACAATCCCCTCGGCCACCGCTTCCGATGCCACCACCGGGGTGGATTCCGCGGGTGCAGCGGGCGCTGCCGCCGGGGCATGAATTGTGTATTCCGGAATCGACGCCCAAGCCGCAGCTCGTGGCTCAGGAACCATCTCCAGCAGATGGGGCACAGCGGCTACGATTCCCCGAATCTGGGGTGTATCGGGGCGCACTACGGTGTGGTTCAGCTTGTTCAAACCCAAGCTCCGCACGATCATCTTCTGGTGGTGAGTGAACCCGATCCCACTTCTGACCCACTTGATCCGAATCGTCTTAAGCGTCTTTTCCGCCACAGGCCCTCAATCTCGCTAGATTTCTTCCGGACTTTTGCCACGCGTATTGGCGACCTCTTGCCGGTCGCGCAACCGCAGCAAAGCATCCATCGTCGCTTTTACAACATTGTAGGGGTTGGTGGTACCCAGGGATTTAGTCAGCACATTTTGAATCCCCGCCGCCTCCACCACTGCGCGCACCGCGCCACCAGCGATCACTCCGGTTCCAGGTGGTGCAGGCTTCAGCAATACTCTGCCTGCCCCGTAATGGCCCGTGACGGTGTGGGGAATTGACCCCTGCGAGACATTCACCCTTGACAGCGACTTTTTCGCAGACTCGATACCTTTGCGAATCGCCATGGGCACTTCGCGCGCCTTGCCGGAGCCATAACCGACAATGCCGGCGCCATCTCCCACGACAACCAGGGCCGCAAAACTTAAGTTCTTTCCGCCTTTAACAACCTTGGTGACGCGGTTGATGGCGATCACTTGGTCTTTGAGCTGCAACGCGTTCGGGTCAATCCGATTGGACAAATCTTCCTCCC
>Ga0182030_10012653_pt1 | contig 16869 bp, 16 predicted proteins | sample 812S3MmetaG_FD_121299 | JGI IMG/M metagenome (GOLD analysis project Ga0182030, IMG submission 121299) | Permafrost microbial communities from Stordalen Mire, Sweden - 812S3M metaG (Illumina Assembly) | ecosystem: Environmental > Terrestrial > Soil > Wetlands > Permafrost | place: Sweden...
GAATAAAGAGTATTTACGTTCCGTAAGAACCGTCTGTTTGTAGAAATACGATGTAAAAAGCTGTTGCGCTCCAGAGGAGCCGCCTTTTTTAGACTCTCTTAATAGAATGAAACAGCCCTGCCCCTTCGGGGGATTTAGGGGGCTGCTGCTGCCTTATTGCCACTTATCGCGGTCGGTTATATCCTCATCTTCCTTCAGGCGGCTGAACTTACCTTCGCTTAAAGCTTTGCCTTCCTCATTCTGGAGCCTCAAAGTCCACGAATTGGATAAGCTTGTTTCAATCCACAAATTCCCTGATTTTCTGAATACTTCAGCCGAAAGGCCGAAGTCTTTCCAAAAAATGTTTTCAAGCTTTTCAACGCTGTCGTCCGGGTTTATATGAATAGTTCCCTCAACCCTTAATTTGCCACAAACACCTATAAGCCGGTTAGGCGGAAACATATGTGCCTTAGTCAGTTTGTTTAAGGAAGAGTGAGGGATGTCGAAAAATTCAATTTTCAGATATGGAAACTCCTCACTGAATTGCTTCTGCAATTCGCTTATAGCCATTTTGTTTGCAATATTGAGTTCCATATCGGGGTATTTTAGCTTATTTATGGCAACAATTATGTTTTGTACAATCGGTTTTACTTAACTCCGGACTTACATAAGGGATCCCCAGGTTCAACCCGCGCAAAATCAATAACACTGCCATAAATGCCACAAAAACGGGAACTGTCTTTTTAAAAGTGTTTCTTAACCCCATACTTATTTTTTGCCCGGCAAGGGTAAGCCCCAACATGGCCGGTAAGGTTCCTAAACCAAAAACCATCATAAACAAGCTACCTTTTAAAGGGTCTGCCATGGCAATAGCTCCGGCCACTGCTGTGTAAACCAATCCGCAAGGCAATAACCCGTTTAAAACTCCTATGCTGAATAACGCACTGTAACTTCTTGTTTTGAACAAGCCGGCCAACGCATTCTTTATTTTTGCCGCAGGCTGAAAAAAACGGTTAACACCGGGTATTTTTTGCAAATAGCGATTAGGAATAAGGATAATTGACAATATAATTACCCCCAGCGTAATTGAAAGGGCCTGCTGATAACCGGCAATTACAAATGATTTACCCAATAGCCCGAAAAACAGGCCAAAGAAGCCATAGGTGATAACCCTGCCTATATTGTAAAGAACAATACCGCTAATGCGCGATATGTTGGTATTATTAACCACAGGCAAAGCCAAAGCAATGGGCCCACACATGCCTACGCAGTGTAAACTACCCAAAAAGCCAAGCGTTATTGCTGTAATTAAAAATTCCATCAGTTAATATTTATTACTCCCTCGCTGTAATATGTCTGACCTCCGGCGCTCCAGTCAATTTCCATTTTATAAACCCCATGATGAAATTTATCTGAGGCTATCAGGCAGTTTCCGGTTGAATCGGGATGACAGCTTACATTAAAATCGCGCAGGCTGTTATCGGGCTTATAAAACAATACATCGGCCTTAACGTTTTTGCCTTTTACTTCTTTAGGGAAAGTCAGCAACACCTGGCGTGTGCTAACCGTCCAGCTAATAGTATCGCCCAAACTATTGCTGCGTTTCATTTTGTTCAGTTGCTCCTGGTATTTCAGCTCCTGGCCATAATAGTCAGCGGTAACCAGTTCCGTTTTCAATACGGTTGATTGCCATACCATAAAAAGCATAAAAGCAACAAAGCCACTGTAAACAATAGCTAAACCCCAACCCCAGTTAAATTTTTTAAACATAAATTTGTTTTTAACGGTTACCCGGAGCCATAAAATTGGTAGTTACTTCATCCACCTTTTTGCCATTGGCATATACTCCGATATGAATATTGTTTTTACGATGATGGATATTAGCTTTATCAATAAACACAAAAAACACACCGTCCTGTACCGATTCCTTTTCAGCTGCCATATCGCTGCCAACTACCTTGATGGTTCCGTTTAAATCGTTGTCCTCCATCTTTAATGTTACCGGCAACACCTTCCGCGTTTTATTCAAAAGCTGGATGTTATACAGGTTGCTGATTTTATTGTCAGCCTGCTCCTGGTAAGTCATTCCCTGAACGCGCAAAACAGTTGCCTGAACATCCTTGTGGGTGGAAAGCAACACTATAAATACAGTCAGTAATATTAAAAGCACTACCGAGTAAGCAATTGAACGGGCCGTAGGTTTTAACTTCTCACCTTTGGCTATGTTATTTTCCGAGGCGTACCTTATCAGTCCGGTAGGCCGGTTTACATGTTCCATTACCTCATCGCAGGCGTCAATACAGGCCGTGCAGTTTATACATTCAAGTTGGGTACCGTTTCTGATATCTATCCCTGTTGGACAAACATGCACACACATGCCGCAGTCAACACAATCTCCAAGCTTCTTCTCCTCTCCTTTCTTAATTTTCCCTCTTGGTTCGCCCCGAACATAATCATACGCAACTACTATGGTATCAGGGTCTAACATTACACCCTGCAATCTGCCGTAAGGGCAAACAATAATACAGGCCTGTTCCCTGAACCACCAGTAAATAAAAAAGAATACACTGGTAAAAATCAACATAGGAATAAAAGTGGCAACGTGTTTTCCAACACCTTCTTTATACAAAAGTACCACCTGGTCCATCCCTACTATGTACGAAAGGAAATAATTGGCAATAATATACGATACGAGAAAGAACGCGACAAACTTGCCTGACCGTTTCAAAATTTTTTCACCATTCCATGAGGCTATATCAAGTGCCTTTTGCTTTGCCGAGTCACCATCAATCAGATATTCTATTTTGCGGAATATCATCTCCATAAATATGGTTTGAGGGCAAACCCATCCGCAAAATATCCTGCCAAATACAACAGTGAAAAGAACAATAAACACCACAAACGTAAGCATGGCAATAACAAACAAAAAGAAATCCTGGGGCCAGAAAATAACACCAAACAGAATAAACTTCCGCGCTACAAAATTCAGCATAAATAAAGGCTGGTCGTTCACCTTTATCCAGGGCAAAGTAAAAAACACAACTATGTAAACTATGCTTGCAACAGTTCGCCAGTTATATAACTTTCCCTTAGGCCTGCGCGCAAAAATCCAGTTGCGCCTGCCTTTCTCGCTGATGGTACTAATTGAATCCCGGAAAACATCATTCTTCGCACTCATAACATAGTCTGCTTAATTAAATACGTTTTGCCGCAGCCGTATCTTTTGATACTACCTGGGTAGAATCAGTTTTTACAGCACCCCCTTCATTATACAAATCGCCTTGCGGGGCCTTGGCGTTTGGAGGATTAGTACCATGCAAGCTCTTAATATAGCTTGCTACATCCCTTATTTGCACGGCACTCAAATCGGTTTGCCATGATTTCATCCCTTTTGCCGGAAAGCCAAATTTTATGGTTTTAAATATATCTTTAATGCTTCCGCCATGTAACCAGTAATTATCTGTTAAGTTCGGGCCTACAACTCCCTCACCAAGTTTGCCGTGGCACGGAGAACAGTTAGTTGCAAAAATACCTTTGCCGTCAGCTATGCCCGCAGCATCTGCCAGGGTTACGCTATTCTCATCCACTTTACCGGCGTTGGCACGCGCATATGTTTCCTGCTGTTCTTTAGCCTGGCGCATAGCGGTATCGTACTCATCGTGGCTGGATGGGCCACCCATTACATGGTAGTAAGCCATATACCCAAAGGCCCATACGATGGAAATATAAAAGCTGTATTTCCACCATGGGGGAAGGTTATTATCCAATTCCTGTATCCCATCATAATTATGCTCAAGCAGAATATCTTTTTCATGCTCTACAGAAACTGAGGCATTTAAGTTATCCAGCAACTTAGGGAATTTGAATTTAAACGTTGCCTTTTTGTCTTCCTTGTGTGGAACCAACGCATTCAGCAGGCTGCGGATTTTGAGAATCAATACAATTATCACAAACAACTCGGTTATCAGGACGCTGATGGCCATAATCATATTCCAGTTAGTGGCCAGTGAGTTGGTTGTTGCCGCAGGGTGTGGGGAGGGGCTTCCCTGTGCAAATAAAACCCCTGAAACCAGCAACAAGAGGGATACAGCTACGGCTTTGGCATTATGTTTTTCAATAACCAGTTTTACAGTACTTATCAGTACTCCGCCCAATATGAATATTACCAATAGCAGTGTTCCCATAATCATATAAAGGGAATACCACATCAGGTCGTCGTTACTGCTGCTTGCAGGCGCAGCTTTTGCTGCCTCATTTTGGGCGAGCAAGGCCAGCGGAAGCATTGCGCTAACCAGTGCAATTGCTTTTCCTATTCTGTTTGTTTTTTTATTTCGAAGCATGGCTTTTTTTTACAGGTTAATCGTTTTTTGAATCATTCAGCGGAATCTGAGCAAGCTCAGCTATATATTCTTTATTGGCAGTAAGCGTAACTATCAACACACCTGCAAATACTATCACAAAAAGAACAAGGCCTATATCGCCGTAGATATCTACCCCGGCTAAGCTTTCGGCATATTTTTTTATAAATGAGAACATAGTTTTGGTTTTTAGATAATTGATTATTTAATCTCTGACTGTTGAACTGTCTGATTCTGGGCTTTAATATCTTTACCCAGCCTTTGCAGGTAAGCTATCAGGGCAATAATTTCTTTTTTGTCTGAAGTCTGTATGCCATCTTTTCCCAGGCTGGCCTGTATTGCCAATGCCTGTTTTCTGAGGTCCGCATCGGCTTGTTTATCATATCCGGCAGGATAAGGAACACCCAGCATTTGCATAACCCTTATTTTACGCTGAGTCAGCGAAGTATCTAAGTCCTGATCAAGCATGTGTGTATAAGATGGCATAATTGAACCCGGGCTCATAGAGCGTGGGTCATCCAGGTGATTATAGTGCCAGCTATCAGGATATTTTCCACCTTCGCGGGCCAAATCCGGCCCAATTCTTTTTGAACCCCACAGGAATGGGTGGTCATACACAAATTCGCCGGCTTTTGAATATTCACCATAACGGGCCACTTCTTCGCGGAACGGCCGAACCATCTGCGAATGGCACAAATAACATCCTTCACGAACATATATATCACGTCCTTGTAACTCAAGCGGGGTATAAGGTTTTACACTGGCAATGGTTGGAATATTAGACTGAATAAGGAAAGTTGGTAAAAATTCAACCAAACCGCCGATAAGTACCATTACAAGGGCTAAAACAAGGAACTGAACCGGACGGCGTTCAATCCACCTGTGCCAGTGTTCTGAACTGTGAGAAGTATAGGTCTTTTCAAGTGCCGGAGCTTCAGCAGCTTCTTCAGCCTGGAACGAACCTTGCATAGCAGTTCTTACTAAAACATAAACACCGGTGCAGGTTCCTGTAAGGTAAAGCAATCCGCCAAAGGCACGCATGTAATACATAGGTGTAATCGCCTTTACTGTTTCAAGGAAGTTGGGGTATTTTAAAATACCTTCATTGGTAAACTGGCGTAACATAGACCATTGTGTTAATGCGCTCCAATACATTGGGATAGCATAGAAAAGTATACCCAGGGTACCTAACCAGAAATGCACATTGGCAAGCTTCCGGCTGTAAAGTTCAGTTCGGTAAAGCCTTGGTATCAGCCAGAACAATACACCAAAGGTTAAGAAACCGTTCCATCCTAATGCACCGATGTGAACGTGCGCAATAGTCCAGTCGGTATAGTGAGAGATGGCGTTTACGCTCTTTATGGCAAGCATAGGGCCTTCAAAAGTTGCCATACCATAAGCGGTTACAGCCACCACAAAGAATTTTAAAACAACATCGTCTCTTACTTTGTCCCATGCGCCACGCAAAGTCAGCAAACCATTTATCATACCACCCCAGCTTGGCATAAGCAGCATAATAGAGAATACAGTTCCCAGCGATTGTGCCCAATCAGGAAGTGCAGTATAAAGTAAGTGGTGAGGACCAGCCCAGATGTACAAAAATATCAGCGCCCAGAAGTGTATAATGGATAAGCGATATGAATAAATAGGGCGGTTAGCGGCTTTAGGCAGGAAATAATACATCATACCCAGGTAAGGCGTTGTAAGGAAGAACGCAACCGCGTTGTGCCCGTACCACCACTGCACCAACGCATCCTGGACCCCGGCATACATGGAGTAACTTTTAAACATGCTAACCGGTATGCACATAGAGTTCACTACGTGCAACAGAGTAACCGTTACCCAGGTAGCTATATAAAACCAGATAGCCACATACAGGTGCCTTTCGCGCCGTGTAAAGATGGTACCAAACATGTTAATGCCGAACACTATCCATATAATGGCTATCATTATTTTAATAGGCCATTCCAGTTCGGCATATTCCTTGCCAAACGTAATGCCTTGTATAAAAGTCAGAGCGGCGCAAACAATGATAAGCTGCCACCCCCAAAAATGGATTCTGCTCAGCGTTTTGCTCCACATAGGCGCTTTGCACAAACGCTGCAGTGAATAATAAACTCCCATAAAAATACCATTGCCCACAAATGCAAATATTACCGCATTGGTGTGCAGGGGACGTAACCGGCCAAAGGTTGCGAACTGGCAAAAGTTAAGCTGCGGAAATATCAGTTCAAGCGCAATGTACAACCCTACACACATACCTACTACCCCCCAAATGAACGATGCGAAAGCGAAGTTTCGCACAATCCTGTTGTCATAGTTAAATTTTTCTACTTCCATAAAAGTTAATTTTTCTTTTTGTTTGAAGAAGGTTCCTTAATATCATCAAATAGAATCCTAACCGAGGGAGTGTAGTCATCATCATACTGTCCTGACCGGACGCTCAGGATAAACCCGGCGAGAAAGCAAATTGCTAACAATAAACTGGCTCCAATTAAAATAAACAGTACGCTCATAACTGAATTCTTAGGACAAAAATATATTTGCGGGTATCCAAAAATTATGACCTTAAACAGCAGGGGCACCTGATTAATGTCAATTAGAAGTGCTAACAAGTAATTTTAACAGCGGGTATTTTAAATCTGTTATATGAGAAAAACCATTAAATAAATCACGATTTTGCTAAAAGAGCAAGGCCACTCCGTAGCGGCCTTGTTCTTTTAGGTTATTGCTGCAGAAATGCCACAATTTTATCGCGCTCTACGTTGGTTATCAAAGCACGGGTTTGCATGTGCATACCTACTGTTTTCCATTGCTCAGGAGAAAAGGTATTAGGGTCAGGGGCATTATGGCATCTGCGGCAGTTTTCTCCCCATAACTGGGCGCCGGTTTTAGAAGATATTGCTTCGTTGACTTTACAGCCGGAAACTGTTACAGCCAATACCATTCCCAGCAGTCCTATAATTACAAAAGTTATTTTTTTATTGAATATCGCTTTCATGATTTTATGATTTAGAATTGAACTGAAAATTGTACATATAAAATGTTCTGGGTGTTCTTCAGATTGGTAATAGCAAGCTCATTGTTATCCGGATTGGTAGTTATCAGGTTTTCGTAACCAATTTTGAAAACCGTTCTCCAGTTTATCCAGTAGCAAACGCCGGCACTAATCTGGTCTTGCCTGTTTTCAAAGGCAGAGCCTTTAGGTGATTGGTATGACGAATACCTTACAGCAAATTCGACATTGCGAAAAAACTTATCCGCTACAATTGGCCTTATACTAAACATCCCATAATATCCGTACGATAAATTTTTATAGGTGTAAGTAGTATCAGATACCGTTGGCGGATTGGGGTTGGAATAGCTGGCGTTGGTAACATATTGCATGTCAGCTTCGGCTTTTATGTTAATAGCAACCGGCTTTTTAGCATATACCCATTGAAAATCCAGTGCACCCATTGCAGTAGAAACATTTTTATAAGCGGTATTTGCATCACCGGCTTTTCCCCACAACCCGGAGGCGCCTATTTCAACGCCGGAGTTTAACGCCGGCAACCACCCAAAGCGTCCGGTTACTGTTTTGCCCAGGTTATTATCAACTGCATTTACATCGGGGTTGGCAATTGACCCATCAGTTGCACTGAGGGTAAAGCCGTTGGTAAGCGCAACGTCATAGTTCACTTTCATTTTCCCGGTTTGTTGTCCGCCTTCAAGTTCAATGCCCCAATCGCTGCCCACAGGGCTGCTGGTAATACTCACAGGGTCGGTAGGCAGCTTGCATATCCATCCGGCAGCAAGACGTTTATTATAAGTTCCAAAAGGCAATACAATATACCCCGCGCGGAGTATGACACCCGGGTAGGCAAAATAGGTAATATCCGCCCAATTTACACCCAGGCTTCCGTTACTAAACGAAGGTTCAAATTCAACCAATATGTTATCGCTATGCCTCCACAGGAACATTGGGCTGAACTCGTAATGGGCTACATCGCCAAAACTATTCGTAGTAGGTAGTTTGGTGCTTACAACTCCGGTTGGTGTATTAACTTTGTTTACTGACCATGTATTTAAAAAACCTATAGTAGCCAATCCGACTACCATAAAGTGCGAATCAAATGTTTTGCTAATGGTTGGCGGAGGCGCAGGGGCCGGGGCAAACTGTTTGGTTGTATCAACTTTAGGGTGGTCAACAATAACGTAATATTTGTCACCAATTTTTTGAACCTCAATGGTATCTTTTGTTTGCGCTTTTGCAAAGGTGCTGGTTAAAAGCGCTATGGTTATAATGGTTATATATTGTTTCATAATTATTTTTTAGATTTAGCTAATGTGCGGATGTAATTAACCAACTGCCATCTTTGCGTTTCATTAAAAACAGCCTTGTAGGCGGGCATAGGGGTGTTTCCTTCCGAAAGCATCCAGAATAAGGCCCCGTCAGTCTGCTTTTGAACTGCGGCAGAGCTATGGTCAGCCGGTGGCTTGGCAAGACCAGCGGCGGCAACTCCATCACCTTGTCCTTTATCACCATGGCATACCACGCAGTTTGATGTATAAAGCTTTTTGCCTTCAGCAGTAGCTGCTGCATTTCCTTTTACAGGGTTAACCACGGCATCAGCCGATGCAGGTGCAACAAATTTTGCCATTTGTAAGGGTTTTGATATCCAGAAAAAGGACATCATAGACAACATCAAAACTGCTGATAACGAGACGGATATCAACTTAAAATACCTTTTCTGTTTCATAACACTTATTTTTTGATTGATTAATGGTGTAAAGGTGTTGTGATTTCGCAACCTATGCCATGAGTTATATCAGTTAAGTAACTGATTATCTTCATTTTAAAAATTCAGATAATCATATCGATACTTGATAATACTCAATTATTATTCTGATATTTATCAGAATAATAATTGCATCAGGATATTAGATTTACACAAAAATTAAGTAAAAGGAATTCAATTAATTTTATATTATCTTAAAACCAACACGATTATGACGAAAAAACTAGTTTACTCTGCCTTTGTATTAGCCGGTCTTGCTTTAGGTGCCTGCAATAACAACAAGCCTGCACCCGCCAGCGAAAGCCAGACAAGCACCACTACTAAAACTGATACGGTGACGGTTTCACAGGGAATAAATTCAAAGGGAATAGGCAGATTTAAAGACGTGAAATTAAATCACCCTTTGGATGCCGCACTTGCAGCGCAGGGCAAAGCAATTTTCGACGCAAAATGTATGGCTTGCCATAAACTTACTTCTGAAAAACTGGTAGGCCCCGGATGGAAAGGTGTTACCGACCGGCACCAACCAGAATGGATTATGAACTTTATTACCAATACCGAAGTAATGCTTGATAAAGACCTTGCAGCACAGGCCGAAGTGGTAACCTGTGTTATCCGGATGCCGAAACAAGACCTTACGGATGAACAGGCAAGAGGCATGCTTGAATATATGTTGCAAAACGACGGCAAAAATTAAACTAAAAGCATACATTACTATAAAGAATTACTGAACACCCCTAAGCAAGAAAAAGGATACCTGGAAACGGGTATCCTTTTTCTTTTCCAACAACCGCAGGATGGAGAGGATTTTTTCTTAACGGTTGGTTCTCATTCTGGCAATGCCAATTAATAGCGCGCCCAGCAAAAGGAATATACTTATACCCCATAGCAGCCACGGAAATATATAACTGCTTTTAATAAACATTGCCCCAAGGCCCTGGGTCATTAATACAATTTCGTTGATGATAATTCCGCTGGTAAAAGTAACCAGGGCAATTTTAGTAATCCCGTATTTAAGGTTCAACAGGCCATACTGTACAAAGTATGCCAGCATCATCAGCGAAACAAAACCCAGGAATACCAGATGCAGAAAGCCGATAATTACCGGCCGGTCGCCAAAAACTGCGGTTCCCATGCTCGGAAAAATAGTAAACGCTTGTAACAACGTTTTTAATAAAAAAGCTGCTATGGCCAAATAACCCATATACCTTGGCAAAGGATATAAAGATTGGCAGGCTTCTTTTAGCTGGCGGGCAGACAGCATAAACTGTCCTATTGTGAACAACAAACTGAGGCTTCCTATCAAGGCAATTATTCTATAATAAATATCCGGGTCCTGCCAAAGAAAAGTAAGAAAAAGCGAAAGCACTACCGATATACACAAAACCCATCCAAACTGGAATAGCCTGCGCTTTGCGCTCTCAGTCATGCCCGTTTCTAATTTATTAAAGATAAGGGCAAAAACCGCCAAAGTAAAAAAGCCGTTATACTCAAAGTGCAAATAGGTATAAAGGGCATTGCGGTAGGCACCAGAATTAAGAGACTTTGTTGCAAAAAGATACGCCAACCAAAAAATACCCAACGATGCCAGCACCAAAAATATAATAGCGCCAATTGAAAGCAGTTTTACTGATTTGCTAACTCCCGCTTGCCTAAGGTCCTTTACAAAAACCCAGGCAAAAATATAGGTAGAAAATATAAATACCGTTGAGAACAGGCTGCTTAAAGGATTATTGGGCGGTAAATTGGATGATAACAACTGTAACCAGGAGGCAAGAACTATACCGGTCAATAACCTCTGGTAAACAGGTTTATCGTGTATGTGTTCAGGTAATACATCGTATACCAGCAACGTAACCAAAGCCAGGGTAACCCATCCGCTAAAGGCAAAATGGAAATGGGCATCCAACAACCTGTTGTAATCAAAAAAGGGGATTGAAAAGAGAATCTTACTGCGTAAAAGAACACCTAAGCAAGCTACCACACAAAGGCCGAGCAGAGAGAGGTTTATCCATATTTTTTTCTTCCTGATATCGGCTGCATGCCTTATTGCACTCAAATCATCCATTTGGTATCAATTATAAACACAAAATAGTATAAACCTTTAGTTCACAGATGCCCGCAAAGCTACCAATGTAAACAAAGTTTGCAACAAAAGGGGCCGAAACATATTGCAGTTTTACAAACCATTCCGTTTACCTGCTATATTGGATGCCAGCGTGGTAAATATGATGATTGTAGTAGAACTTACCGGCATTAAAATTGCAGCTACAATAGGGCTCATTGTGCCCTGCACCGCAAGCGAAATACCAATAACGTTATAAAGTAAAGAAATAACAAAACTGATTTTAATAATATTTACACCACTGCGGCAATAGTTTATCAATGCACTTAGTTTTGAAAACTGCGAAGCTTCAATGATGCCATCGCAGGCGGGCGAGAAATTGTTTACGTTATCGCTAATGGCAATGCCTACATTGGCCTGCTTTAATGCTCCCGCATCATTTAGCCCGTCCCCAACCATCATAACTATTTCATCCTGTTGCTGTAACTGCTGCACAAAATTCAGTTTATCTGCCGGCTGCTGGTGAAATACCAGGCTCTTTTCGTCCACATATTGTTTTAAAAACTCTCTTTCGTCATCATTATCGCCGCTAACTACATATAGTCTGGCCTTTTCTTTTAACGCTTTTATCAGCCCTGCCAAACCTTGCCGGTATTCATTCTTAATTACAAAGAACCCTCTTACCTGGCCATTGATTCCTACATACACTTTTGAGGCGCTTCTGAAACCTAAGTTGAAATCTGTTACCAGAACCTGATCACCCATCAGGTATTTTTGAGAGCCTATCTTAACGCAATTTTCATCTACCCAGCCTTCAATACCGCTTCCCTCCTTTTCAGTAAAATCTGAGGTCGGTATTGTTTCGGTGTTTGCCAGCAATCCGCAAATTTTCCTGCTCAAAGGGTGAGAGGAATGAAATGCCAGCGATTTTACCAGTTGTAATTCGTAACCGGTAAGCGGGATGCCTTCAAACTCAGCCGCGGCGTTATTAGCGTTGGTAAGCGTTCCGGTTTTATCAAAAACAATGGCACTAATCCTGTTAATCTGCTCAATAACCGATGTGTTTTTCAGGTATATCTTATGCCGGCTTAACCGGCGGATGATATTGCCGTATGTAAATGGCGATGAAAGCGCTAATGCACACGGACACGAAATGATTAGCACGGACGTAAAAGCATTTAAGGCTTTATGGATATCCTGATTCCACCAATAAGCAGTGGATATTACAGCAATGGCAATTACTACCGGTGTAAACAATTTACTCATTTTGGTAGCCAGCGACGAAATATTTTCTACCCGGTCTTTATCAAAAACAGCATCATTCCAAAGCCGGGTTAAATAGGATTGTGATACGTCCTTTACCGTTTCTACCTCAATAGAGTTGCCACTGTTTTTACCACCCGCATAAATCAGGTCACCCGATTTTTTAGATACGGGTGTAGCCTCGCCGGTAACAAAGCTGTAATCAATATTAGCCGATGACGTAAGTAATATAGCATCTGCCGGTATCAGTTCCTGGTTACGCACTATCAACCTGCTTTTTAATTTCAGTTTGGACAAGGGGGTTGAATTTTCAATGCCATCAATCAACACATTTACAGCCACGGGGAAATAAGATTTATAATCCCGTTCAAACGAAAGTGTATCATACGTTTTATTCTGAAAAAACCGGCCAATCAGCATCAGCAGAATAAGGCTTGCCAGCGTATCAAAATAACCTGAACCAGTTTGCGAGAAAACCTCGTAGCTGCTTCTGATAAACATGGCCGAAATACCCAGCGCAATGGGCGTATCCATATTCAGCGAGCCCCGTTTAAGTGCGTTCCAGGCCGATACAAAAAATTCCTGCGCACAGTAAAACATGACAGGCAGCGACAGTAAAAAGTTAAGATAGTTGAAAAACTTCCGCAATGGCGATTCAGGGGTAAGCCCTATACCCAGGTACTCCGGAAAAGTGAATAGCATAATATTGCCAAACGCAAAAAAGGCTATCCCTATCTTCATGTAATACCCTCTCAGGTTACTCTTTTTCTCCCTGGTTTCAAGGTCGTTCAGATTTATTTGCGGTTCGTAGCCAATAGAGGCCAGTAGTTCAACTACACCCCGCAGGCTTATTTCCCGGGGGGTGAATGTAATATTGGCAGTGCGGTTGGTAAAATGTATGGTTGACCGCTTAATCCCCCCGTTCAGTTTGTAAAGGTTTTCAAGCAGGTATATGCACGAACTGCAATGAATTTTGGGAATATAAAACAGTGCGGTTGAAATTTCCCCATCGCTGAAATTAATCAGTTGAGCCTTTACCTGCCCGTCATCCAGGTAAGCAAAGCGTTGGGTGGTGGTAATATCTTTTAATGATGAACCGGGTTGGCCGTTTAAAGCGTAGTAATCGCTCAGTTTGTTTTCGTCTAAAATCTGGTAAACGGTTTTGCAGCCATCGCAGCAAAATACATGTTGGCTAAAAACAATACTACCATTGCAGTTTTCACCGCAATGGTAGCATGTTGTAATTTCCTCTTCTTTAGTCCTTTTCATGGTTCCAGGTAGGAAAGTTTCAAAGTTTAGATTCAGCGATTGTCATGAAGCAGGTTCCGCCGGAAGAGGAATATCTTTGTCGCCATTAGGCTGATTTATTAGTGTTTATACCGGTTATTGCATACAAAGGGCACCATGAAACTGTAGCCGTAGCAAAAAGTATTCCCGTAGGTATCATCCATATCCACTGCCCGCTCATTACAGCAAAAATTACCGCAATGCAAAAAAGAAGACTCCTGAAATAACCATCAAATCCGCCCATATTGTTTTCCATGGTCAATATTTTTTTAGTTAATTAATGATATGCAAATGTAGTGCGGCCGACACTTCCAAAGCACTGATTGCCATCAAAAAATAAACTGACTTTTGTCAATGTATTTTAAACCTACCCACTCTATTTTATTTGCCGGAAAAACTACGGCCATAAAGACACGAAAGCACCAAGTTTTAAGATGAGGCTGCTTAATACTTTTTGCCTTGCATAGTGCCTTTGTGCCAAAAAAGAAGTTGTTTTTTGAGCAGTGGTTCGTTTTTCAAAAAAACTATCTTATTTTAGCACACTCTACTAAATTGATAGAGTAAGAAAGTTATGCAGGAAAAACATGTGCGCAGTGTAATTAAAGGGGCCAGTTGGCGCATAGCAGGCACTATTGATACCATCTTCCTTTCGTTTATTTATACCGGGCAGGTTAGTAAGGCATTTCAAATTGGCGGCGTTGAACTGTTTACCAAAATATTCCTTTTCTACCTGCATGAGCGTTTTTGGATGCGTATTAAATTTGGTACCGAAGAAGTACGCGAAGGCAACGAAATAATTATCCGCGATAAGCATTACCGCAGTATTATTAAGGGAGCCAGCTGGCGGGTTATTGGCTCGCTGGACACCTTCTGGATAGCCCTGTTTGTTAACAGCGATGGGGCGCACCCCACTCAAACTGCCTTTTATATAGCAGCCACCGAAGTAATAACCAAAATAGCCCTTTTCTGGCTGCACGAACGCATCTGGATGCGTGTAAAATGGGGTGCTAAACCCGGGCATATTTTACAACCCGCACAGCAGGTAAAAGACCATCCTGTGTCGGCCTGAAAAGCACATCAACCAGGCTTCCCTTTGTTTGTTTACCAATCCTTCAATATACGCCTGAAATGCGGTTAAAAAATATATTTGGTAAATACAGCAAAAGGTTATTACATTAGGGTTGCGATTGATTTTATGATAATAGCGGCGGTTGTGTAAGGATTACTTGTAATTGGCTTGTTTTTCATCACCCCAACATATAATCAATGAAAAAAAATTACACAGGTTTCATTACTCTCCTATCGCTTTTTCCGGTGGCTTTAATTGCACAAACTCCTGACTGGAGTACCGGTATAGCCCAGATTTTTTACAACAATTGCACTGTTTGCCATAACCATGCAGGAATTGCTCCTTTCCCAATTGAGAGCTACAACGATGCGGTTAATTACAGCGGCATTATGCCCGGTTATATCAACACTAAATTAATGCCCCCATGGCCACCAGACCCTACTTACCGCCATTTTGTAAACGAAAGGGTATTGACCCAGGGCCAGATAGACAGTATCAACGACTGGATAAACGGAGGCACACCCGAAGGCGACCCTAACCTGGCCCCGCCGGTGCCACACTTTGTTAACGGCGAGGTTTTAGGCACACCCGACCTGGTAGTACAAATACCCACCTACACCAGCACCGCCACCACTACCGATGATTATGCCTGCTTTGTGCTGCCTTTAAATATTCCAGAGGATAAATATGTAAAGGCTATACAGGTGTTACCCGGCAACCCAAAAATAGTCCATCATGCCATAGTTATGATTGATACCACCGCAACCATGACCAACCAGGATTGCATGCTGGCACTGGCCAATTTACCCGGCTCAAACAGTGCGTTAACGCTTACCTCCTATGCCGCAGGTGTTGGGCCAACTGTGTTCCCTTCGGGCGAGGCCGGACTTAAAATGGGCGAACGGCTCAAAAAAGGTTCTAATATCATGTTGCAGGTACACTATCCGCCCGGTACCGCCGGCGAGGTAGACAGCACCCGGGTATTGTTCTATCTTTACTCTGATAGCGAAGTTACTGCAACCCCACCTTTGCGCTTACTGAATGTAGGCCTGTATACCATGAACTGGGCATTAGCCATACCTGCCAATACCGTGCAAACCTATACCGCCAGCTACCCCGGGCCTTTCACCATTACCTACACAGGCAGCGCCACCAGCACCACCGCCGACTACTCGCTGTTTGCTGTGGACCCACACATGCACCTGGTAGGCCGTCAAATAACCTCATGGGGTGTTACACCCACTAACGATACTATCCCCTTTGAGCGGGTGAATAACTGGCAATTCAGCTGGCAGGCCTATTACTTTTTTCAGAGCCTTATAAAGTTACCTATGGGCAGTAAAATTTTCGGCACTGCTACTTACGATAACACCACCAATAACCCTTATAACCCCAACAGTCCTCCGCAACTGGTATTAGCCGGCGAAAACACCAACAACGAAATGATGCTGATAGCCTACATGTATATGCCATACGAGCAGGGCGATGAAAATTATAATATAGATAGCCTGGTAAACCTGGCGCTGGCAACCTACACACCGAACACCACGGGCATAAAGCCAGTCAGCGCGGGCAGCCAGCCGGGTTTTAGTGTATATCCCAACCCAACCCCGGGTCCGCTGCTTATTTCACCTTATAACCTGCTTGCCCAACCTGCAGAAATTACCGTTACCGACCTGTTAGGCCGGCAACTATTGTATAAAAAGTTTGATAACCTGAATGAACCTGTTACCCTATCTGCCAGCGACCTTCCAACAGGGGTTTACCTGGTAAGGTTAAGGCAGAACAACTTTAGCAGCACACAGAAGGTTATTGTGGGTGACAGGTAATATCCTCTCATGCATCAAAGCAAAATGCCCAACAACGTTATTAAACGTAGTTGGGCATTTTGCTTTTAAAGTCTCCCAATTTCAGGTTCAAAAAAGTGAGTCAGGGGGGTAGCAGCAATGTCATTGACTTAGTAGCGCGTTTATAGAAGATGACCACATGCGACCCCGGATGGGGTCGAAGCTTGTGTGCGAGGCATGATTAATAGCTATAGGGTGAAAGTCCCGAACGCGCTTAGTA
>Ga0182030_10012655_pt1 | contig 16866 bp, 22 predicted proteins | sample 812S3MmetaG_FD_121299 | JGI IMG/M metagenome (GOLD analysis project Ga0182030, IMG submission 121299) | Permafrost microbial communities from Stordalen Mire, Sweden - 812S3M metaG (Illumina Assembly) | ecosystem: Environmental > Terrestrial > Soil > Wetlands > Permafrost | place: Sweden...
CACAGGCTCAACGGCCAACAATTACTTGTTTGCCGGAGAACAATTCGATCCAAACCTCGGTCTTTACTACAATCGTGCCCGGTATCTCGACGTACAGCTTGGCCGGTTCTGGGGTATGGATACGCGCACCACGTATTCGCTCAACGACCCGTTTGACCTACACCAGTACCTGTACGCTAGCGCCAATCCCGTCAATCGAATAGACCCGAGCGGAATGGATGACATCGCCGAGGTTGAAGTCAGCGCCGGAATAAGTCAGGAAGCGGGCGCAATCGAGGTTGAAGGCCAACAGGTCGCGTTCCAAGCGCAAGAGCTTGCAGAGGAAATCGAAACAGTCGAATCGGATGCCGTCCAGGAAACAGATAACCTGTACGAGTCCTGGCAGGATGCAGAGAACGGCGTTCGGCAGAGTGAAGGCGCAGCCAAGAAGACCTTTGACACCTTGAACGGCACGGTTAAGCGGTTCGTGGACGCCTATAATCCGCTTTCGAAGACCGCGACTGAAGTGAAGTATGGTCGAAAGGCTCTGACTAACTTCATTGAGCGGCAAGTCAAAAAGGATGTTGATCTTCTGGCGAACAACCCAAGTGTGAAGAAGGTTGTATGGAAGTTCTTCACCAGCGCAGCCACCGGCGAGGGAGGCCCGACCGCTCCGCTGCTCAAGCTCTTGTTGGATAGTAATATCGAAGTTTGGGTTGATGGAGCATTGCAGGTGGCAGAGGTAGTTCCGTGAAAAAGCTAGAGTATCCTTTGCATGAGTTATTTACACCACCTTTTCGCCTTGCTGATCTGGAGAAGATGTCAAAGAAGGAGGCAAGGGCCGCCTTTGATTGGTTCGTTGCGGAGTCGCCCAAACGGATCGCGCTGCTCTCGGATGCAGTGAAACGCGACACCGGCATCGTCCTTGACTACTCCGAGGATTCCCTCGTGCCCCTCTGGGAGTGGGCCGTACCCTACTTCACTCGGCGAAACAGCCCACCGTGCGGAATCACTCTGGAAGAGACCAGGATGAAGCCAGCTGCTAGCAACGAAGGCTTGCATATCGTCGGGCTTTGCCTGACGATCGACATTGGGTATTACTTGGCAGAGGTCATTATGCGGCTGCGTTCCGGGGTGCAGTGGAGGCTCTGGGATAGAAAGTCGTATCCTCAGAATGAGGCGATATTGACCGGCACTCGATGGCCGACCGCTCCACGGTACATTGTCGAAAACAGAGCACTCGATGTTCTGGAAGGCAAGGTTGATCGGCATATGCTTCTTGATGCGTGCAGAAAGACTTTAGCCTCGATAGATGCGCCAGGAGAATGACGCGGCGGCGTTGTGAGTGCGTTGCCCCGAACTCAGAAGTTTGCGAGCTGGCGGATGTAGGCGAGCTTGTCTTCTGCTAGGCCATGCAGTTCCGTTTCGCGGAGTCGTTCCTCCCGGATGAGGTTTCCGAAGACGAGGGGCAGGACGGAGTAGCGGTAGTCGTAGGTTCGGTCGATCTCCTTTCGTCGCTCGCCGAGCCAGTGCTCCAGCTCCCAGAGATCGGAGGGATGTGCGATCTTGGCGGCGCGGTCCTTGGCATCGCGGATAAACCGGGGACAGACGGGACGTTTACTGCTATTTAGGAATCATGGAAAACGTCCCGTCTGTCCCCGTATTTTTCCGTATTTTTGTCCCCGTATTTTCGAACTGGGTGAAGAGATAGCATGGCGAATATTCCAACTTACGAGGACATGTTCTCTGAGGCCACGAAGAGGTTAAGAGATGCAGGCCTTGTCGCGGCCCGAGAGTACGTGCTCTCGCTTGCGGAACTGGATGACCGTGATGAGATATTTGGAAACTCGGGGGAAACTCGGGAAACTCGGGGACAGACGGGACGTTCCCCAGGCGCGTAGCTCAGTTGGTTAGAGCGCTACCTTGACACGGTAGAGGTCAGGAGTTCGAGTCTCCTCGTGCCTACCATTTTCATTTTAAAGGGCTTAGGTCTAGATCTAAACCCCTCAAATTTGGGTTTTCAACCCGACTTTCAACCCGACAATTATTCTTTCGCCTGCGTCATCCCGATTGCAGCTAGGTACTGTGCTTGCGCCGCCAGCTGTGCAGAGTTCACGCCGTGGGTATAGAGTGCGGTCGTGGACTGCTTGCGATGGCGGAGAATGCTCTGGATCACTGGCAAATTCACTTCGTTTGCACCAAGGTAAGTTGCCAGCGAATGACGCAAGTTGTGCCAACCCGCGCGCCCTTTATAACCCTCCGGAATTACACCCGCCTTCACCATCGCCGGCCTTAAGTAATCCTTGGCTGCCGTCGATGCTGACCGCGGAATCCGGCCCTTCTCCCGCACCGAAGCGAATACCCAGTCATCATCCTCGTGGTAAAGGGATTCTTTGCGCCAATTCAACAGGCATTCTGCGACCAGCGGGTGCATCGGTACCTGGGTCATGCTGCCCTCGTTCTTCCCGGGTGTCTCCTTTCCTTTTGACCAGGCCCGCCGGATATTGATTTTTTGCTTCTTCCAATCGATATCCGACCATTTCAATGCGAAGCACTCCTCGGGGCGGAGTGCGGTGGTGGCATGAACCACGGTCAAAGTCCATTCGAGTAGGGTCCCGATGTCCTTAGGCTTGAGTACAACGGATTACTCCTCAGACTTGCGAGCGCCCCGATTCCAAAGTCAGCCAAAACAAACTGCACTCTGTCGCCATGGATAGCAAATCCGAATAGAGGCCGTCCATTCGTTTGACTGTGCTCAATCGCATTATTGTGAAGTTCGTGTAGCGCATCTCTAATGAGCATGGACATCTGTTCAGAAAAGCCGCACCTTACGAGCCAGCGCTTCAGCTCAAACCCAAGAACCAGCGACTGGTTATCATCAGGATTTGACGGCAGAATCTGAAAACCGAAGCCAGCGCACTTGATGATGGGTCTTTTGCAAGTCTTCGGCCAACCAGTGCTGGCAGCCGCTTGCCACAATGCGCTTTGCTTTAGCTCCGCGGACGGTTTAAGCACGCCACTCGCATCCGCGCAGAGTGCCTCTATCACAGCGACCAACGTGAATATTGCGCCCCGCGGGGTTTCGCCCCATTCGCCCTCAATTTCAGATTGGATCACGCGATCCAAACCGATAAAATGGTCAGACAAGAAGACCTCGCGCCAGAACTAGAGCCGCGCTGTCTAGTCTGACTGTTCTCACCCCTAATGCCAAGTGACATTAAGGAGCTATTGCAGGCTGTTCTTTGGGTTGGCAGTACAGAATTCAGGAGGAGGCATTCAGCGGGGACCAAGGCTTTGCAGATTTTCTTCGGCGATGTAGTGGCCTTGCCCTCAGAATCCGTATCCCATAACTGAATGTACTTCGTAGTCGTCGTGGCTGTGGGCTCGCAGCCACCTTGATATCGATCCGTCCGTCTATGGTCGCTTATCGCACTCTTCGAACCGCGATAGAATTAGCTGGATCGTCAGCGAGACATAGCACGTTTCCCCCGCTCGATTCGTAGATCACAACTTCAGGATGGTAGGCGTAGTGGTACCAATACGCATATGTTGCTTGCTTCCACATCTGTCCGTTCTGCAGCTCAAATACTGTATCTCCGGACCACCCATTGAACTCGCCTGCGATGTGGCTTTCGACGGCATTCGTCCTACGTACACGAACAGAACCGTCCATCCCTTCGACTTCCATAAAGTAACCTGAGCCAGACTGCGTGATGACCACGGCAGGCCTATACATGTAACGGTAATTGTACTTGTATTCCGCTTGAATCCAGTATTGACCGTTTACCAGTTTGAACAGGGCATCTCCATACCAACCCGTAAATGCCCCGTAGATATGCGATTGAGTCTTCATTGTCATTCCTTATGAGATCCTAGATTGCCTTAACTTCTTCAAGGTCCTCGCAGGTCTTTTGCAGTATCTCTTTAAAACAATCGTCACACACGCGTTTAGCGGACGAGTAGGCCGCTCCCAACTTCGGAATTGCGATGCATGTTTGCCCGGCTACGAATGGCGCATGACACCGCGAGCATCCGTAGCCGTTGTTTATTACTGGCACACGCTTTGGCCTGCCATTAGTGCCACCTATTAGTGATGGGACCGGACCTCTAGGCTTGATCTTTTTCATAGTCTGATTTGGCTTTTCGGACGCGCCGACCTAGCGTTTGGAGTATGTCATCCAAGGTGTCCAATATCTGTTTGAATTCGTCTGTACTCGCCTTCGAGCGCTCTTTGCCCAGGCGCTTGTTGATCTCAGCATTGACCATCATGAGCGCCGAGATGTAATTGTTCTTTCCGGTGATGTTCAATGATTTGTATTTATAGATCAACTCCGTGCCAGTCATCGACAGCTCGACATTGTTGAGGAGCAATTTTGCTAAACGCTGCGCTTGCTCATAGAGTCGCTTCTTCGCCTCCTCCCATTCACGCTGCGGCTGGACAAGAAAGGGTTCCGATGGTGCACGTTTGCGCAATGATGCCGTTTGAGCATTCTTGACCATTGCTTCCGCTTGGCTAGGATCGAGTCCATAAAGTTTCAAGCGTTCACGCAGGTCCTCAACAATCTGCTGATCTTCAACGCTTGTGAAATCCTCTTCCCAGAGGGATTCGACGATCTCACCGCGAACTACGACCCTTTCTTCCGCCGTTAGCCGTGCCGAACCGTCTCGTACTCCGGTAGGTACTTCAGGCTCATCACCACTGATAACCTTGTCCCAAAACGCCTGATCGTCGTTCTCAAACTGCTTAAACTCCTTCAATCGTTCGTCGAGATTCATGCCGAGATGCGTGACGATATGCCCTACATTGTCTGGGTGGATCGGATCGTTCTGCACGATGACGCGCATGATGCGACCGACGAACTGGATGTAGGGGGCAAGAGTTCGGAATGGGCGGAAGATTGCAGCCACACTTAACTTGGGGTGATCGAAACCTTCCCCGAGCATTTGAACCTGAATAATGCAGTCGAGTGTGCCATTGCGAAGAGAAGTGAGAATCGCCTCTTGCTCATCCTCTGTCTGCTTACTATGGATCACCTCGGCATTGTAGCCACGTTCGTTATAGAGCGACCGAATTTCTCGTGCATGATTGATCGAGCACGCGACTGCGATCAACTGATGCCGCGTTCCACTCTGCCGAAGTTCCTCCAGCTTTTCAAGGCTACTATCGACGATATGTTGATTGCAGGGGCGAGCAAGAGCGACACCTCTGCTGAACCACTCCTCTTCTTTGAGTTTGAGCACTTCGTCAAGGCTATAGGAGCGGCCGCGCTCATCCTTAAATCCGAGTTCGATCTGGGAGGGCGCGACGTAACTGGCTTTCAGTCGCTTGATGTAGCCCTTCAAAGTAGCGCTGCGGAACGGATAGCGGAATACCAACTCACCGTCGATCTCCTGCCGGTCGCTGCGAAATGGCGTTGCCGTCATGTGGATGATTTTGGCGTTCGGAAAGCGCTCGATTACTTTCTGCCAACTCTCAGCGGCACTGTGGTGAGCCTCGTCGATAATAATCATGTCGAAGAAATTATCGGGAAACTGCGTTAGCCATTTATCTGCGTTTGTCGCGAGCTGCTGAATATTCGTGATGACGATATGCGATTTAGCTGCGACCGAAATATTGCCGCTATCGAGAGTACAGGCGAGAGGTCCTGCTACCATCTGACTCTGTTCCAGGACACCCGCCTTGCGCCAGAAGCACTTCTGTCGATTCGTAATATCCATCGCATCGTAAAGACCTTTCTTTATGGGGAGATTCGGCGCGATTACGATTACTCGTCCGCCCGCCAGGCCCAGGGGAAGTAAAGTGGCCAATCCCGTCTTGCCGCATCCAACCGGAATTTGAAGAATCGCCTTATTCTTGCCTGCGCGGAAAAACTCATACGTTCGAAGGTAGCCATCCCGTTGTGGATCGCGTAGAGAGTCATTCGCTTCTATATTGAAGTCGAGATTGAGAAAGAATGATTCCAGCGGCTGGTCTAACGCACCTCGAAGCAGCATCTTCATATACGTCTGGTACCCGACCCCTCTCTCAGCCGCAGTCGTTTTCATCCGCTCAATGTCGTCTCGGGAGATTCTCACGGTCACTGGCCTGGTCAGGGCAGTACCTTCCTCCAGTTGGCCAAGCGTGACGGGTTTCCGATTCCTGATGCGACTCCGTAGCTCCGCTTCTATATCCGCTCGGTGCGCATTCCACCAAGCAGCTTCTTCGGCTTCGCTGCTGAACTTCGGGATGTTTAGTTTTTTGGAGTTTGCCATTTTATTGCCCCATCTGCTCGAAATAGAGCTGAGAGGTTTCATCGTCAGCGTCCCACCCGGTAATGGGACGGATTGCCTCTCCGCGGACAGTATGTACAACAACGAGAACTTGACCGGAATTAGTGATGCCGACAGCAGTCCACCGAGGTTCGCCAGCTTCCGAGTCAAAGTCAGAATGCAGATAGCCGTTAGCAAACACCTGTTCAACTTCTGCCGGCGAGAGGCCATGTGCGGCAAGATGCTCCCGGTTGTGATCGTCCCAATCGAATTGGTCGCAGCTTCCCATTGACCTAACCGTCCCTGGAAATGTGTATGTACAGTGTACGCACAATATTATATTGCTACAAGGGACAGAGAATGCGCAGCTCCGCTGAAACTTCCGCGCTAGGTGTGGGGCCCCTAGGGCCCCTGGTGCGAATGAACCCGGGTAGTCCCCACCGGGACTGGTTGCTAACTGCCCTGATTTTAGAGACTTGCAGAATGCCTGTCTTGCGGATTGTGCGACTACAGTCGAAATTGTGCTCAAGGAACCCAACGAACCTAGGTTCCACCCCCTAGACCGCTGTAACTAGTTGATTTTAAGGGATGAGTTTCGGGCGGGGAATCTGGTCCCGAATCGGATTTCGAGGTCTTTTGATATTTTGTTGAATTGTGTAGTTCGTAACTGGTTTTGATTGAACCAGTTGGACACCGCCTAGAATGCCGATGATATTTGTTGTTTCTATGTGCTCTCACGTCTACAAAATCATCTACAGGCGAGTACGTTCTATGAGCGGTTAAGCTCGGAAATTCCGGAATTCTGGATCACGAAATGGGCGATGGCGACGAATTTGATTTCTATTCAAGCGGGCCAGCCGAAGGCTACTTTGTTTGTGGTCAATGCATTGATGACAACGAAATCGAGAAGTTCATCAAATCACGTGCGGACTCTCAAAAGTGCGATTTCTGCGATCGAGAGAGCCGCACACGCGCGATAGCTGCGCCTCTTGATGAAGTGGCCGACTTTATGTTCGCGTCAATTGACCGCGAGTATGAACGGGCTGTTGACGCTCTGGGGTGGGAAAGCGCGGAAGGCGGATATCAGGGCCAGCATTGGGACAGCAACGAATTGCTGACTGACGTAATAGGGGTCGGTTTTCCCAACGACGACGATGGCCGCCTGCTCGATATCCTCGTTGACTGCTTCGGCGTAGAGCCGTGGTGCGAACGCGACCCGTACGGTATCAGGGAAGACGAATTTCTTATATCCAGCTGGGACCGCTTCTGCAAGTTCATCAAGCATCAGCGCCGATATTTCTTTCTCCAACCCAGCAAGAAGCGCTCTTTCACGGCGCGCGAACACCTGAGTCCTGCCAAGCTCTTGCGATACATTGGTAAGACCGCAGAGAGACACGAGCTCGTGAGGACGCTCCCCGAAGGCACATTGATCCATCGGGCACGTCAACAGAAGTGGGGAGAGGTCTTCAGTATGCCTTGTGATTATGGCCCTCCACCCGTCAAGTATGCAGTCCGATCAAATCGGATGAGTCCAGCCGGAATCGTGATGTTCTATGGAAGTGACGAAGAGGACACCGCAATTGCTGAAATAGACGACGACCCCGGGTTGGGCATTGCGGTAGGCACGTTCCGCTTGACCCAGGAGGCAACGGTTCTCGATTTAACACAATTGCCAAAGCGCGTACCGTTTTTCAAACAGGAACCCGAAACTCAGGAATACAGCTACGACCGGGCCGGTATTAGCTTTCTACACTCTTTCGTCGAGAGCGTTGCGGCCAAAGTGGAACCGGGCGAGCGCGAGCACGTCGATTACGTGCCGACGCAAGTTGTCACGGAATGGTTCAGGAGAATCTTTCGCCACGACAAGGCGCGAATTGATGGCATTTACTATCCGAGCACCCAACGGCCGGGCGGCACCTCCATCGTCCTGTTCGCCAACCGCCATTCAGTGATGCTAACGCCAGACCAGATCAAGAAACTATGCGGGAGCGGACCTCTCGACGAATGGTGGTTGCAAAATCGTCACGAGAAGGCATGGCTGGAGCTGGTGAACACGCGTGCTGTGCGCTCGCCGCGACGCTCCGCCTAGCCGTTGGCGAATCCTTTAACCCTTCACAATAACTGTATGGATACTCTCCGTCTGAGGGCAGGGCAGTGCGGCCGATCTGACAGCAATATGCAATTCTCAGCTTGTTCTCTGGGGATCGGAGTAGCAGAATGAGTAAGTTAGTCTGGCGGCGCCGATGGGCATCAGTCATGAGTCGGTCGAGCCCCGGTCGAGATTCCTTGGAGCCGGAAATTCCTTCGTCGGTACACTCTTCGAAGATCTCCCATCCGCGGCTACCAGCATATTCGCGCATTTCGGAGAGTTGCATTTCACGAGATTGCTTGCCGTTGGAGGTGCTTACCCGTGTGTAGGGTGCCACGCGCGAGTCGAGGCGTTCGGCGGCGACGAACGTATAGATTTGTGGCCATGTCAGGCCGCCGTTTCCGCCGGCCTGTTTTCAGTGACTTACGAGGAGGCTGGCGCGTCCCCTTTGTCGCTGGCTGATTCCTTGGCTTGGCGGATGATTTTGCTGACCATTGCCCGTGAGATTCCGTGCCGCTCGGCGACTTGGGAAAGTGACAGACCGCAGGCCCGGTCTCCAAGGATGCCTGCCCGATCGACATCGAGAGGACGTCGCCCGATTTGCCGTCCCTCCAACTTGGCCCGACGCATTCCCGCACGTACCCGCTCAATAATAAGATTGCGCTCCAGCTCAGCAATTGCGCCGACGATCACGACGATGGCTCGACCGAGCGGGCCGCCGGTATCAATGTTCTCGCGGAAACTGATGAATTCGATGTTCTGGTGGTTGAGGTCGTCCAGAGTCTCCAGTAAATGCCGCACAGATCGCGCCATGCGATCGAATGCCCAAACGACTACGACGTCAAACCGACGCCGCCGAGCGTCGGCCATGAGTTGATCCAGCCCTGGTCGGCGAGCTTTCACTCCGCTGATCTTGTCGGTGTATTCCTGAACAACCTCTAAGCCACGCTGAGTGGCAAGGCTGCGAAGGTCATAAAGTTGGGTTTCCGGATGTTGGTCGACGGTGGAGACACGCATGTAAAGGGCGGCTCGCTTCATAAACCCGCCATGCAGGATGATTCCAAGCGCAGGTAGCTGGAGACATTTCTCATATTGTGATTTCCTTTGGACGCAGTTTGCCGAGTGGGGCTGTGGTTGGATATGAATTGCAGATTTTTGCGACTGGAAATGGCGGGTTACAACAACCAACTGGAGAGTGGTCTCCAATCAAGACGGCAAAAGTCCTGAGCCGGGACAATCGCTAGAAGCCACTCCTTTATTTCAGGTGCTTTCTGACGCTAGACAGCAGAACTTCGGATGGAGCGACTATGGACCTGAGCTCCGCGATTTCTTCCAGTGCGCCGTCGATGTTCTTGTAGCCAACAACATGCATCCATGCCGCAGCCAAAATCGGAGCCCGGCTCGCTCCACTTCCACAATGCAGCAGCACCGTGCCCCACCGGATATTCTCGCCGATTGCATCGATGATGGTATCGAACTGTCCAACTCCAATCCGTGTAGCGTCAACAACCGGGACGTGTACATAATTGATGCCGGAATGGCGCCGAATTATCTCGTCCTCGCACAACGAGACTACCGTCGCGATTCCGAACGGGTTCAACTTAAACAGGTGCTCAGCGTCAAGGCGTCCACCAACGTACAACCGCTCCCATACTCGGGTCATTTCGATCATGCCAACTTTCTCCCAATCTTGTTCATATATGGGCAATTTGCTCGCCCGGAAGTGCTGTTCAGGAATTCCTACAGGCATTAGTGCTTGCCCGGTTGCGCCGAATTGCAAAAGCGGTGTCCCGTGCACCGGAACACCGCCTTTTGTTATCTGTGCCTGATGAATTGATTTTTGACCGGTGATTCCGCCGAGAAAACTGGTGGCCAAGACTAGCCCTCGAACATTCCTTCAGGAGCTCCCAGTACCGCGATCATCGCTGCCGCCGTTTCTTGTCATAAGCGTGATCCTGGCGAATAAGGGAAACGGCCTTCTCGATCTCGGCAGTCGAATTCTCAGTGCATCGGCCACGGCAGAACATGGCCAGATCTAAATCAGGCAAGGTGCATATCCAGTCCACCGTCTGGTTTCGGACGGAACCAATCTTGGACGAATTGTGCGCGAGCACGACAACTCGCAAAATGTTGGCCGACATTCCACGGCGCTGCAGAAAATACTGCAACGCGTCCGCCGCTTCATTCAGTTGGCGGCTCGGAGCGCGCCCGCCTTTATCTTTAATAGGAACACCGCCCTGAACCAAGTTGCCGAAGTTGTCATACTTGTCCCGGTTCCACTCGTCTCCGTTGCAATGGACAACGCCGCTGACATTCTTGACCTCCATGGCAACGATTCCGCTCGGTCCCACTGCAACCAGGTCGATTTCTCCTTTGTGGTTTAGGTACCCCTTCAGCACCGTCCATGTCCCGGTGAGCCGGCGCTTTAATTCGTTCAAGACCAGTTCTTCCCCCTCATTACCTGCGATCCATATCTGTTCCCGGTCACCCGCATTTTGGAGGCGAGGTGCAGTAGGGGGAACAGCTCGCATAGCCCGCCTCCAGTCCAGCAGGCCTCGAATCTTTCCCCAGATTCCACGTTCTCTCCAGGCGCTACGAAGCGTTTCACCGGCGACCTCTCTGCCATGCTGAAGGTACTTTCTTGCAAGGTCATATTGTTCAAGGTCAGCCAGATAGGCCGCTCGCCGACTCTCTTCCGCCTCGTTTAGCAAAGTCGCCGTGTGATCGGAAAGAGTGATGATCGTTATCGTTGAATTGTCGCCGCGATATTGCTCCGGCGCGTTCTGGACATCGCACAGGTGGTCTGGCGGGTAAATGACAGTCTCCGCTCCGCCATCAATTCTGCCCATTTCAATCAGTTGATCACGGTATTGGTAAGCGAGGATGCCATAAAGCGGGGTGGCGAATGCCAACTTGCGCCACCATTTATTCTGCACCGCTTCCACGAAACCTCTCTCCGTCTCTAACTCACGCTTTAGCCATCTGCGCCACAAGAACTTCATCGCGAAAATCTTCGGAACAAGATCACACGTCCCAAAAATGGTGGGAATCAAGATGCATGCGAGAAGGAGCCTTGATCCTAACAAGAAGACCGAATTCAGCGCGTGCAGGTAGCTTTGGAAATAGAGATTCTCTTTGAGAGAGGGCAAGAATGAAAACGTAAGGCTGTTCAGACTTGAAACCATCGCTACTACGACCAGGATGGGAAACGCCCAAATAACGACGAACCATTCCAGAACACCCCTATCTTGCTTTTTCATGACTGGTCCTTGGATGCCTAATGCCGGTGGCGCCTGGATTGGTTGCGACCGGCACGCTCACAGCGCTGGCCGGAGAAGCGACGTGCCTGGGCGCACCTTCGATGAATGCTGTGATCACCGCAGCGACAAGCACCAAGCCAGTCGTTACCAGTGACCGATATAGAAACATACAGATCCAAAATGAGAATCGATTTTTCACATCAGCTCCACTACTTCGGTGGCTTGCAAACTATGTTTCTGATTCACTCTTGGCGCGCAGATGAGGCCAATTCAGCTCGCGATCGGAAATGTGCGCTTTGATCGCTGGGAGTCATCTACCGTGACGCAACTCTCTCCGGACCGTAGTAGCGATAGTGTCCTGTGATTTGCCACTCAAACAGAACGTCTTCGATCTTGGGTTCTTCGCCAATGTTGTGCAGTATCTCGTAACGCCCGGCCTGGCTGGTTCGATTTACCACTATTCCTATGTGTGTGTATTTTCCGTTCAGACTCCACGTCACCAGATCTCCCGGTTTGTAATCACTGGAATCGCGGGTGATTGGGAGCGCACTGCCGTGCCGGTCGAAGAACTTCTGAAGGTTTGGCACGCGCCGGTGATCGATGCTGGAGTCTGCACGCGCCCCGTGCAACGGATATGCGGAGAGGTGTTGCACCATGTCCTCGTGCACTTCTTTTTGCAGGTCGACTCCGACTGCCCGATAGGTTCGGATAATTTCATCGGTGCAGACGCCAGTGTCAGAGGGAACATCCCCGTTCGGATAGCTGAGTTTCACGTAGCTGGAAACGTAGCGAACCCGCACCTGTGCGCGGGCAACGGCAGCAGCAACGAGTCGTTGCGTGAACGCGGCTTTTGCAGAGGAAACTGGTGCTTGCGCCAAGGTAACCGCCCAGGCACAAGCACAAACCAGCAAGGTGGCGATACTTTTTCTCATCCTCGACTCCGTTGTTGGACTCCACTATTCCACTCAAGGAGAACTCTTGAATGTTTCCCTCTAGAGACACCTGTACCCGTTCAATCAAAACGTGCTCTTTTGCTGAAGAAGCACGAACTCTCCGTGACGGTCGATAAAGCCCTGGTAGCTCTTTCCGTCCTTCTCGCGATAAACCGCCCAGGCTAATCCATCTGTATCCCCGCTCGGAAACAGGCCGATGCTTTCAAACACTGGTGGAACCAGAAGATTCCAGTCACTATCCAAGAGTCCGGAGCCGTCGCCCTGGTGACTAGTGATGTGATAGGTGCCGTCGTCGCGCAACTCCCGAAGAGTGGAATTGCTGGCATTGTTGTGCCACTCAGTAATGCCCCTTCCACGTTTATCGATCAGCGCGGGTATGGTGTTATCTGGATTGTGGGGGTCGCGTTCGATCACGTACGCATTCCCGTTTACGAATCGGCTGGCGAAAGTATATTGGCAAGGGATCGCAGCCTTCCCGAATGCATCGACATACCCAATGGTGTTATCGGAGCAGTGGACGAGAGCCAGTCCTTCCGAAAAGGGATCAGGTTCTTTGGAGAAGGTGAACGGGATGACCACCTTGCCTTTGGTGTTAATCGCTCCCCACTTGAGCCCAGCTCCTGCGGGCTGGGACGCTACCCAGGCAAGTCCGTCGCTAAATGCCTGCGCCTGCTTATAGCTTTCGGGGATAACCCACTCCATCTTCGCGTTGAGATAGCCATAGGGGTTCGGATGAAAGACCGAAACCTGGTCTCGAATCAGCCCCTCATGGAATCCTTCATCTATATAGAGCCCGTGCTTCGAGTAACGAAGCAAGTGCCCTTGGAGGTCCAGAATGGCGGTGACGTAGTTGAAGTCGACCTTTTCAAACAGTGAGACTGTTGTCACCTCATCGACGAATTGGCGTGCGAACACGAATACCCTTTTGCCGAAAAGCGTATTTCCTTTTTTGTCAATGAAGATGAAGCCGACGGAATTCGGATCCTTGGGGTTGCGAGAACCTACAGCACATACACCATGACTGAAGTACGGGACGGCCCCAGTGCTGGGATATCGAAAGTCCAGAACCAGGTTCCCGTGATAGTCAATGAATCCCCAGAGCCCGTCCTTGCTTATGGCGCACAGCCCTTCGGCACATCGATATACCCCGTTGCCGAGCGTCGGTGACAGGTCGAATACGAGGGTCTTCGCGTTATGGAGCTGCACGACAGGTGATCTCGGCCTCGGTACAACGACACTCTGGTTCTCGGACGGAACTTGGACCGTGGGCGCCAGCGGGACTGCTACCGACTGCCGATTGGCCGAGTTCAGTTGGTCTACCATCTGGGCAATGAGCTTGGCTTCGGCCCCATTGGCAGGAATCAGAGAAGGATTCCAGTTTCCCTTTACGAGCGACTGCAGGTCTTCCATGGTTATCAAGAGCGAAGTACCCTCGATATGGAAGCGGTAGTGGGCACGATAGGGCAAGAAGTATGAGCGAAATTCCTCATAGTTGGAGATCAGGTCGTGCGTGTCCATCTCGACTTTTTGCAATCCGTGATGGCGCGCTTGCAGGACGCCTGAAACCAGCGCGAGCGCATTTCCCGGTTGTACGTTGTCCACCCGTCCCGCGGTCTGGGACAGGCACAGAGGAATACTGAAGGCCCAGAGCAGAACAACAATGAAAGGCTTTTCGAGACGGCGGACAAAGATTCTTAGACGAGCCACTGACGTTTCCTTTGGTGTCCGGGTGTTGGAGCTCCAGGACCTGCTATTTACGATGTGAGCATTCAATTAAACACCCGCAGCGAACCAGAGTTGCGGTTCGTTTGCAAATATCCAAGCTAATCTGCTCGTGGTGTTTCTGCACGTACCACACTACAAACCATAGCGTGCCCAATCAAGAGAAATTCTTCAGCGCTCTCGGTACCAAAGTGCGCGAGCTCCGCAAGAAACGCGGATACAGCCAAGAGGACATGATTTCCTTCGGCTTTTCGGCTCGTCATTTTCAACAGATTGAAGCAGGACGGCCCATCACCGCTACCACGATGCTTCGGCTCTGTGAAGTCCTCGAAGTATCAATGGAGAAGCTCGTGAAGGGGCTGGACGCGGGGATCTATGAGAAGCCCGCGCCTGAGCGAGTCCTGCCCCGTCGAAAACGACGCACGTGACTCGCGTTGCCTAGCTTCCCCATGTTGTGGGCGAAGTGAATCGGCGTCTAATTGCATACCGCTGGTTACCACAGTTTGGGCGCTAAGCTGCGCGAATGGGAAGTGTCGCCTGCAGGCGGCACTTCCCACGCGTAGGCTGTTCAGGGTGAGGAGTGTTTCAGTTGTGACGCGTTTGCCGCTCGGCGAGTGCAATCGCCTTCGCGAGCCATTGCACCGCGAGTTCGGCATCTTGCAATGCGTCTGCGAGCAGCATCTGCCGCTCCTCGGTCGTTGAGTGGAGAACCTGGAAAGCATTCTCCAGTGCGCAGGATAAGCTCGCGGTCGCGACCTTCAAGAGTGCTCGTCGTTGCGATTCCACGGAAGGTTGCATGGATGACCTCCTTCGGTAAAGTTGGAATGTGCTGCAGCCGAGTGATGTGTGGGGAGGAAGTGGAGGGAATAGAGCTGGACAGATGGTCAGCGCTTTGCAAGCACGCTGTCAGCATTAACTTGAGGTTTTCAACTGCGCGAGATGGGCGCGGAGGTCGCTCAGGCGCTGTCTTTGACTCTCGATTTCCTCGTTGGTAAGAGACGCTGAACTTTCCAGCGCCATTGTTGTCCGCGCGATTCGCCGCTCGGTGCGGGCGATGCGCCCAAGCAATTTGGCCTTGGGAGTTGCAGAATGCCCGACGTGGAGACCGGTGCAGTAAACACATGGGTAGATGACCACTGTTTCATTAAGCGGTACCTCGGCAGCGTGGCGCATGGCTTCGAGATAGTCGAGATGACGCAGCTTTCTCCGACAACTCCGTTCGCGAGACATCAAAGCAACCTCCTGGGATATGGGGCATTGTTTGTTGGATAAGAACTGCTTAGGCACGCGATTACGAAGGACAGTTGCAGGCCAAGCAGCTGGCACAGATCAGCCAACCGCATTTGGCGCAGCGGGGCGTTTCGGGGTCACGGCTGTCGACGGGCTGCTTGCATACCAGGCAACGATTGACTCGCCAAGTCGCCTGACACTGCAGGTTGGTGCAGGCCAGGAAGGAAGTGCCGGTTGCAGTCGAGCCGCACTGAAGGCACACGGTGCGAAGCTCGCGTTGTAGACGGATGCCGCGAGGGCAGTCTTTGCCGTCGTACGTGTCGTCACTTGCTTCGGTCAGCAGATCGTCGGCCGGCTCGAGATCGGCGTCGCACTCGGTCGCGAGCGTGTCTCCGCATCCGGGGCAGACTGGTTGGGATTCATTGCATTCATCAAGCGGCGTACCGCAGTTTGCGCAATAGGTCATATCTCTCCTATGAGTGGAATAGGTGGTGCGGGAAGAACAGAAGTGATGTTCGAGTGATGCAGAATCTCAGCTCAGAAACACTGAGAAGCAAGATGCGGCAGCTTTACAGTCGACGAACGGCTGAATCTCCCCAGCTGTCGCAGGAGACCGAAGAACACGAAGGAGATTCTCGCGAACCTGCGGGCCGAACGCGACAAACTGGACAAGGCGATCACGGCACTTGAAGCTTTGGCCGAAACGCCCCCAGCTTCGACGAAGGCGAATGAAAAGGCAACGAAGGGAGCAGCTGGCAAGCCTAAGAAGCGTGCGATGAGGCTGGCCGGAAGCGGATTGCTGAAGCGCAAAGGGCGCGCTGGGCTGCGAAGAAAGCCTCCGAAAAGACCGCCGTGGAAATAAGCAAGCCACTTCAGGCTGGTACAGCCCAAGGCAGCTCGGTGAGAGTGAAGGATGCGCGGAAGCGCGGGAAAGCATAGACCTGCTGGAGCAAGACGGAACGAGGTGGCACTGCCTCGTTCCGGTATCAAGGTTGTTTGCCAAGTCAGGATTCTGAGCCCCGGCAACCGCATTCTTGCATTTTGCAATTCTGCCGGACTGGTCTTAGGGCGGAGAAAGAGCGTTGAGATGACGATTGTTGAAGCGAAGAGGGGAGACAAGAAGACGCTACTACGAAAAAAGTTACGAAGCAGACAAAAACGGCCGCGACTCAAAAGCGGCATTCGTCACGAGAAAGTTGCACCGCCGTTATTTCAACAACGAAGACTTCAGCCGCTCTAGAACCAGCAAGATCATACGAGAGTATCCTCTCCGCATGCGAACTCGCCGCGCTTCCTCATGGCAGAACTGCGCGCATCGCCGGATGCGTCATCGCCCGCCAGCGCCCCGGCACCGCCAAGGGCTTCGTTTTTCTCAGCATTGAAG
>Ga0182030_10012656_pt1 | contig 16866 bp, 12 predicted proteins | sample 812S3MmetaG_FD_121299 | JGI IMG/M metagenome (GOLD analysis project Ga0182030, IMG submission 121299) | Permafrost microbial communities from Stordalen Mire, Sweden - 812S3M metaG (Illumina Assembly) | ecosystem: Environmental > Terrestrial > Soil > Wetlands > Permafrost | place: Sweden...
AAAGTTTCAGCGTCGGAGGTGGACTGGTACTCGCGTGGGTGGTCTCTCCAGCGACCCTCCGCGTGAACGCCGCAACTTAGTGAGCCAAAAATCAAAGTCGAATCGTTTCTAAGCCTTAAGGGCTCCATCCTGACCGTATTACCAGCCTGTAATCAATTTTCTTTCGATTTTATTCTTGACATTTCTCTCCCGGGGGGGGGTACAGTCAGTCTTACTAGTTCCATAGGTTGACTATCGCCGATAGTACTAAGTCGGCCCTCGCGCTCGCGACTTCCGAGGCAAGGGTGCGGCAAATCTATGGAGTAGGACTCACTAACATCATGAACCTGCTGAGACCGTTACTACCGCTTTGTCTTCTTCTGCCCGGAGCGCTGCTGGCGCAGACCGCAGCTACCTCGGCCAGCACCGTCGTTTTCTCCAAGCCGTCCGCGTCCGCCACCTATACCTCGTCCCACACCGGCGCCATGCTGGTGAAGGCCGAGAGCAATAAGCTGACCTTCCGCAATGCCGACCATTCCTTCACCCTGGTGTCCGGCAGCGGCGTCGCTTACCAGCAGCCGAACGGCGTATGGGCGCCCTCTCAGTTACAAGTGGCCAAACTGAACGATGGCACGGGCTGGAACATATCCGGTGTCCCTCGCGGGAGGCCAAGGCCAAGTCAAGGTTCTCAGCATCGCGTCCGGCAGCGTCACCACGAATTTTCAATTGCCGCAACTCTCCTACAACGGCGACGATACCTTCACCTTCCAGGAGAACGGCACCACCTGGCTGTTACGCGTCTCCGAGGCGGCGGTGGACATCGAGGCGACGGTCGCGAAGCGCACGGGCAAAATGGCCCACACCTTGGGGTACAATTCCTTCGGCGCGGCGCTCGCCGTGGATAAGACCGGCGCCTTGCAGATCGGAGGCGCGGTCCACCTCACTCATCCGGTAATCGCCGGCGCCAACCAGAAGTATTACGATTCTTGCTCGCCATGGTCCGCCACGAGCAGCGGCCTATCGTTCACGTGCGACGACTCCAAACTGCCCGACGCGGCATTTCCCTACATCATCGACCCCACGTTCAGTTCCGGCCCCACGAGCTACGACGGTACCTACTTCGTCGACGACCAGGAAGGCTGCTGCACTACTGACCAATACACCGACGACGACCCGTGGAACGCGCGTTTCGATATTAGCAGCATCCCGTCCAACGCGGTCCCGCTGTCGGTGACCTTCGGCTCGTCATCATATGCGTGGTTCGAGGGGGTGAACTCGCAGGCGGCCCCGAGCTGCAATTACAACGGGAACAGCTTCACCACCAATAACGGCGGGAACATCCAGGGAGCTACCACCCTCACCTACATCATGGACTTCCAGATGGTGTGGACCAATAACGATTACCTGTACGAATGCGTCGGGCTGGTTCGCAATCCGACCTTCATCACGGCGACCATAACCTATACCAGCCCGGAAGTGTATACCATTCCGAACATGACCGGGTCCGTATCGGCCAACACGGGCATTCCGGCGACCTTCAACGTCCCGGGCGGCGTCCAATACAGCAGTTGGGGGAATCCCGAATCCTTCTATTTCTACTGGGGCGACGGCTCTGCTTCGGGGTGGGTGTCGTCGTCGGCCTCGCACACCTATTCGGCGCCAGGCACGTATCAGGTCAAGTTCCAGGTTCAAACCAGTGTTAATCCCCCCACTTCCGCGGCGAACGCCTGGACGGTGACGGTCACGACCTTGCCGGTCAACATCACGGTGGGAACCAATGTCTCGGGATTATCATTCACTGTCGACGGCACAGGGTACACGTCGACACGAGTGTTTTCGTGGATCCCGGGGAGTCAGCACATTATCGCTACAACCGGCACGCAAGGGAGCGGTAGTACGCAGTATGTGCTTTCCACCTGGTCGGATGGGGGCAGCGTCTCGCACAACATCACGGTTCCCGCCTCGAATGCGGCCTACACGGCCAATTTCACAACGCAATATTACCTGACCACGTCTGCCGGCACGGGTGGCAGCATTTCGCCGCCAAGCGGATGGCAGACCGCGGGCGTGACTGTCCAGGTGACTGCGACGCCTAACGCCGGGTACTCCTTCACCGGTTTTGGCGGAGGCACTATTAGCGGTACGGCCAACCCCACGAGCTTCACCATCGGCGCGCCGACCACAGTGACGGCCAGCTTTGCGGTGCTGCCGACCACGACGATCACGACTTATCCGGTAGGGCTCTCGGTAACCGTAGACGGCAGCGGCGCGACATGCAATCCTTACTGCAATTATCAGTGGGTACCGGGTTCAGGTCACACCATCTCGACTGCGAACCAGCCGGGCGCGTCAGGGACGCAATGGGTATGGGCGAGTTGGTCGGACGGCGGCGGGGAAACGCACGGCGTTACGGCCGGCTCGTCGGGAGCGATGTATACCGCGTCCTTCAGTCCTCAGTACTATTTCACCTCAGCGGTCAGCCCCTCCGGTGCGGGCTCGGTGTCTCCAGGCAGTGGGTGGTATAACGCCGGTGCGTCGTTCTGGGTGACCGCCGGTCCCAACACCGGTTACCAGTTCTCCTCATTTAGTCCGAGCGGCTACACGTATTCTTATGAAGTAGTGATGAATGGCGCAGTCACCGCAACGGCGAACTTCGTGCCGTTCTCGGGCCAGACGGTCACCAGCAACCTGGCGGGGGCCTCGCTGACGGTTGACGGCGCCGCTTGCGCCTCGTTGTGCACGTTCCAATGGGCCACTGGCAGCCAGCATACCATCGCCACCACCTCGCCCCAGTACTCCGGCAATGGTACACAGCTTCTGTTCTCCAGCTGGTCGGATGGCAGCACCGGCCTCTCGGACACCATTACGGCCGCTGCTGGAGTCACTTACACCGCCAATTTCGTCACGCAGTACTATCTCACGACTACGGCCGAGCCCTCGGCAGACGGGAGCATCAGCCCGTCGAGCGGTTGGTATAACAGCGGCCAAGGCGTACAGGTGAGCGCGGTTGCGAATTCCGGCTACCCGTTCTCGGGCTTTACGGGAGGGCTGACCGGAACCAACAATCCCCAGAACGTGACGATGACAGCGCCGACGAGCGTGACGGCGATTTTTGGAAGCCCAGTTTCTCTAGACGTGTCGCCCGCCGATCAGTCGATCAACGCGGGAGACAGCGCTGCCTATGCAATCAGCCTCACACCCATCGCGGGGTGGACTGGGCAAGTAAGCCTGTCCGGCTCGTGCGACTCCGGGCTGACGCCGAGCTTTAGCTCGACGCTCATCAATGTGCCAGGGGATCCAGCTCCGACTATGACGGTGGCCACAACCACGGCCAACTCCTTCAGCATCGCGACCTGTACAATCGTGGGCGGGCCCGCTTCGGTTCGCAAGCCGGTCACCCTTCGCCTCTTCCGCGTTGAGATCACCACGAATCCCACTGGAGTCGGGCTCACGGTTACGGGGAACGGCGGTGCGGCAACGGCCGCGCCCTACTTCCCCCGCGGTTGGATCCTTGGCAACAATTACGGTATTGGAACTCCAACGCCGCAGACTGGAACGGACGGCGTTATCTACCAATTCTCCCAGTGGTCGGACGGCGTTGCGGCGAATCCTCGGACGATCACCGTAACTCAAACGCCGACCGTTTACACAGCGGTGTTCGGAACAACCACTTTGACGATCAGCGGGCAGGTTACACTGGGAGGGGTTGCCATGCCGAATATCACGGTGAACCTGAGCGGGAGCCGGACTGGGTCGACAACGACCAATTCGACTGGGAATTACACGTTCTCTGTTCCGGCTGGAGGTACCTACACCGTTGCGCCGGTGAGCACACTCTACACGTTCCAGCCGCCCACGACGACGTATAGCAATCTCACGGCATCTGCTGCATCTTCTTCTCCTTTCGCAGCAACACCGGACACATTCACAATCAGCGGGCAGGTGACGAAGGGAGGCGCGGGCTTCCAGGGAGTGACGGTTCAGGCTGTCGGCCGATCCTACTCGGCAACAACCGATCAGAACGGAAACTACGCGCTCCAGGTTCCGTCAGGAACCTATAGCATCCAAGCTTCCCTGTCAGACTATACTTTCGCCCCGCTAACGCTTAGCTATACGGTGGCCGCCAACCAACAAGGAGCGAGCTTTGCGCTGGCACTCCCAGTATGCGGGGCTTGGGTTTCGCCCGCGAATGGCGGGTTTAACGATGCTGCGCACCTAGCAGGTGGAGGCAGTATCACTTTCACGCTCCCAGTAGCTGGGGCGTCTGGCCCGGCGGACTCCGTTTCGTTTCGCGTTAACGGGCCCAACGGTTACACCCGTTCCCTCGGGAGTGCAAACTTCTCCGGCACTTTTTCAGCACCGCTCGATCTCACTTCGCTTGGCGTCGGCCTGTACTCGGCGACTCCTATCGCAAGCAATGGCGCGGGCGCGCAGACGTGTACAGGTACGCAGGCCTTCTTCGACATAGCGACCAACGTGCCGAAGCCTCCGGGGCCCTCTAAGTGCGGAGCGATGACAGGATCGTGGGTGGACCATTCGCCCGGGTACGAGGACAATACCTGGAATCTCACCGATAACAATGGCGCGATCTCGGGAACCGCGACCGTAGTCGCAGTGGTGACGGGCTGTTCGGATACCGTAATAACCTGGACGTTGGACAGCACCAGCTCATTCAATGCTGCCACGGGTGCATACTTCCTTTCCGCGCAAAGTCCTGAGCCAAACCCGTTCTGTAACGGCACGCAGTTGGCATTCCCAAAACTCGTGAGCCAAGGTACCCTACACGTTGCGCCCTACTGTGGGATGGGGACCGGGAATTTCTATTCGGCGCAATTTCCGAGCGGGCTCTCCGACACGTTGACGGCCACCGAACGCGATCCGACAGGGGAGAGTAGCACGTTCATCGGGTGGCAAGGCCAGTATGGCCTCTCAGCCATCGGTGCCTTCAGCATGACCCTGAATCCCTCGGCGCCGAGCGCCGTGTTTGTCGGCAGGCAGGTCCAAGAGACGTTTCCGACGGCCGCGGACAACGTACCCGCGAACTTCGCAGCAAACGATGGGTGCTACTGGCCAGGCGCCGTCTGGAAACCGACCCAGCTTATCACGCCGGCGTTGGCTCCGCCCTGGAATGTTCAGTCCCAGAACGGCGCCTCAACATATGGGCTGGACTATATTGGGCTCTATCCCCAAGTCGTTGCCTGGATCCAGCACTACGACCCAGTAGTACCCTGCACTCTACAGTGGCCGCTGAAGATGGTAATCAATGCAGAGAGTACTGTCAGCAGCACGATGAACGCCTATGGCGGGCCGAACACTGGACTCAACTTGCTACAAATAACCATTAACGCGAACTCGGTATCGGTATCGAGAGGGGGCGCGAATTCCCAATGAGGTGCACGATGCTATTCAAGTCGTTTCTTGCAGTGATGTTAGTCATGCCTGGGGTGCCTGCTGCCCCGGCGGATGAAATCAAGATCGCGCAGCCGCGCCCGATGATGATCCTAAGTGATGAGCTCACCCGTCGCTACGGTTATCTCGTAACGTACGAGGATGCCCCGGCCGACCCAGCCCGGGAGATCGTCACCGAGACGAGGGCCAACGGCCGCCAGTTCCGGTATCCGGCGTGGAGCGGCGTTACATTCCACGTTGAGGCTCGTAAGCCCACGGAACTCCAACTGGCCCCGTCGTCGGCATCGCCCCAAACTAAGCCAGAAGCCCAACAGGCGCCGCCAGTCGCCGTGCTGGGCCCCGAGCTAATGGACCCTCTGATCAAGGAATACAATTCGTCGGGGAATCCCGGTCGATTTAGTGTCATATACGGTGGGGACTACGCGCACATCGTCCAGGACGGAAGGACGGTGAACGGGAAGATTGTCGAGTTCCAGCCGATCCTAAGCACTGTCGTTCCCGTCAACTTGCAAGAGGGAACCTGTTGGGATCTGGTGAAGAACCTGTTTGATGAGGTCCAGCAGGCCCGCAAGATCGCGATCGTTAACGCGTTTCCGCCTGTCAACCAATGGGACACCAGAACGTGCTCCATCAGCGGGCACGACCTTCCCGCCCGCCAGGTATTGACGAAGTTGCTCGATCAGATCGCTGTACGTCCGGGTATTTCTCCGGATGATCGTTTCTTGTGGACCTTGGTGCACGACCCGAACGAGAACGCTTACTTTTTCGGCACGCAAGTAGCGCCGAGACCCGCCGAGGCAGCCACGACACCGGAGAAAGCGCAGCCCCAGGCCCAAACTCCGGCGACCGCGTCCAAGACATTCAAGCCGGGAGCGACGCCCCCGCCAGTCAAGAAGAACTGACAGGGGGCCTCGGATTCGCGAGCTCTGGACTATGGTGATCGATGGGACGAGAACGGCTGGCTTCCTTCGAGAACGTGGACGCGACAGGACGGTCAATCCGGGCGAACCCCTGCAGAGAATGAGGCAACCCAACACTATGAGGACGGCAACATTCCTTGGCATACTGGCGGCCCTGATGACCGCGAAGCCGGCCGCAGCGTCGCCGGCGGACCAGATCAAGTACGACGAGACGCGCCCGCTTATGAAACTGACTAGCGAACTGGAGCAGCGCTACGGATACCTGGTGACCTATGAGGATGCCCCGGTTCCGAAGGAGGCCGTCTTTACGGAGAAACGAAGAATCGGTCCGGACTACAGCTACCCCGTCTGGAAACCGGTAACGTTCCATGTCGACGCGCGTTTGCCGGTCGCGCCTGCCGCTTCCGGTTCGCAGCAGCCCACCGCAAGTGATGCACCGGCCCCTCTTGGGCAGATCCGGCCTCTCGGGCCAACCGTGATCGACCCACTCATCGAGGAATACAACTCGTCTGGCAACCCGGGCCAGTTCAAGGTAATCTACGATGGGGACTACGCCCACGTAGTGCCTGCCGGATTCTTACAGGCTGGTCGGCTAGTGGCGTTCGAGCCGGTTCTCAGTACCCAAATTGGAGTGAACCTGCAGTTTGGAACCTGCTGGGACCTCCTCAACGGACTGGTAGACGAGGTCCAGCAGGCGCGCAACGTGAAGATAATGATATGGGTGGCCCCAGCCTCACCATTGACTCCAGAGGGCTGTTCGTTCAACCCCGAAAGACATAATCTCCCGGCTCGCGATGTCCTGGTTCAACTGCTGGGCCAGATTGGCCTGCGCACCGAATTCCGATTGCCTCAAGAGCGGTATTCGTGGAGTTTTGTGTACGAGCCTACCACCGAGACTTACTTTCTGTCCATAGGGTCCGTGCAAAAGCCCGAGGAGCTGAACCGCAGGCCCCAAGTGCAGCCACCGCCGTCAGACCCGGCCGCTGCTAATGCGTTGCTCAATTCGATCTTGACGAGCCCGGCGCCTGCTCCAGTTCCCGTCAAGAAGAACTAAGCCACCGAAAGCTGAGTGGTCGACCTGGAGCTCAGCGTTGGGTCGGCGGACGGGCCCTGGGCGAATTCGCAAGGAAGAGCGTCACGTCTTCCAAGATAACGCCCACGGCGTGGCCGGAAAAGGCCCTGCGGATATTCCCGATTCAACCCTTGCCAACAGCACCGGGATGCCATCAAGGCAGGCGTGTTCACTTGGATCGTCAGGAGTCGGCACGAGGAATCTGCCGGCGCCGTCGATCCTGTCGGCCTCTGCGGGGACGAGGACGGTGGAGCGTGCGCCGGCCTCCCTAATGCGACCGGTGGCGGTTACCACCACGGAATCGCTGAGCTGCGGTCCGCCGAGACCGTCGATGAGGACGGCTCCGACGATGGCCTTCATGTGGCTGTCTTCGGCGGGTTTGCAGGCGGATGGCCAGATCGACAGCCAGACGAACAGAAAGAGCAACGCGGCGGTGGCGGCGCATGAAGTTCCCATAATAGCCGAGCGCGCGACCGGGCAATGCTGTACAATCTGCGTAATATGACTCCGGAAAACGCAGCGGCAGTGGAACCCGAGCCATCGGGCATGGGCGAATTTTCGCGGCTTGTGGGCGTCTTTTTCGAGCCTACGAAGACATTTCGAGACATTGCACAGCGGCCGAGCTGGATTGTCCCGATGGTCCTGGTGATTCTGGCGGTAATCGGCGTCACCGCGACGATATCGCAGCGGATCGGCTGGGAGCGGATCCTCCGGCATCAGAATGAAACGAATTCCCGCATGCAGCAAATGGACCCGGCCCAGCGGGAGCAAGCCGTGGCCATGCAGATGAAGTTCGCACCGGTAGTCGGCTATGTGGGAGCTATCGTCGGCGTACCTATCGTTGACGTGGTGATTGCGGCGGTCCTGCTGGGAATTGCCGGCGGCCTGATGGGCGGCGGAATGCGGTTCAAACAGGTATTCGCGATTGTCTCGTACAGCGGAATGCCGGGGCTGGTTTCGGCGGTCCTGTCAATTGTCGTGATTTTTCTGAAGAATCCCGACGATTACAATGTTCAGAACCCGTTGGCGTTCAATGTGGGTGCGTTCATGGATCCGAACACCGCTTCGAAATTCCTTTACTCGCTGGGGAGTTCGCTCGATCTGTTCGTCATCTGGACGATGCTCCTGATGGCCACGGGGCTCAAAGCCGCGGCGGGCAAGAAACTCACTTTCACCGGGGCGCTGGTCGCTGTTTTGCTGCCTTGGGCGGTGGTGGTTCTGGGGAAGGCCGCGATAGCTGGAGCGTTCGCATAAGGCGGATATCCACCACGTGTCGAAGACGGCGGCCTAAAAGACCGCCTGCAGGCAGGATTGCCTGCCACACAAAGAGCAAACTCCCGGCGACAGGGTGGTCCACAAGGCTGGTCCACAGAGGATGCGGAGCACGCGCGCCTGGAAAGAAGTACTATGTCGCGTTTCGGATAAAATGGACTACGGCTCGCGCGAATGGCGCGAGATAGCGAGTCTGGGGAAAAATAGTGGCCGAGCCACAGGATCTGACGCAGTTGTTGGTGAACTGGAGCAACGGCGACAAGTCCGCACTGGACGAGATGACGCCGGTTCTCTACGACGAACTGCGGAAGGTGGCCCGGCGGCTGCTCTCCGCGGAGCGTCCCGATCATACTTTGCAGCCTACCGCGCTGGTGCATGAAGCCTACATGCGGCTAATCAATCAGCTAGCCGTGGACTGGAAGAATCGCGCGCATTTCCTGGGGGTAGCGGCCACCATGATGCGGCGCATTCTGATCAACCATGCCAAGGCTTACCAGGCGGCGAAACGGGAAGGCTATGCGGCCGCGATCTCTTTAGAAGACGCTCTGGGGGTCTTTACCAATCCGCAGGTGGATCTGATCGATCTGGATTGTACCCTCGACAAGTTGACGGAGCTCGATCCGCAACAGGGCAAAGTTGTGGAGTTGCGCTACTTTGGCGGTTTGTCGATAGAGGAGACGGCTGAGGTGATGGGGATTTCTTCGGCCACGGTCAAACGGGAATGGGGCACGGCGCGCCTTTGGTTGTTGCAACAAATGGAGGGGCCCGCGGCCTGATGACGTCTGAACGCTGGGGCGAGATCAAAGCGGTCCTGGCCGGCGTGTTGGAGACCGATCCGCAGGAGCGGACGGCGACACTGGACCGGCTGTGTAGCGACGATGTCGAATTGCGGCGCGAAGTGGAGGCGCTGCTCGCCTATGAGGAAAAGGCTGACGCGGTGTTGAACACCGTGGCGGCGCCGGGCGCATCGCTACGCGCGGAATCTTTGCCACCGTCGGCCATCGGGCAGTACCGCGTATTGCGCGAACTGGGCCACGGCGGTATGGGCGTAGTCTACCTGGGGGAGCGGGCGGACGGACAGTATCGCAAACAGGTGGCCATCAAGCTGATTACCAGCGGCCGCAGCGATGCCCGGACGGAGCGCCGATTCCGCCGCGAACGCCAGATTCTGGCGCAATTGGAGCATAACGGCATCGCGCGCCTGCTGGATGGCGGCACCACGCCGGAAGGCCAGCCGTACTTCGTGATGGAGTACGTCGAGGGACTGGCGCTGGTGGACTATTGCGATGGTGGGAAGCTGGGGACCGCGGCGCGGCTGCGCTTGTTTCTGGAGGTTTGCGATGCGGTGGCGTACGCGCATCAGCAACTCATTGTGCATCGCGATCTCAAGCCCGGCAACATTCTGGTGACCAGGGAAGGCACGCCCAAGCTGCTGGATTTCGGGCTGGGACAGGTGCTGAATGCCGAGGCCGGCGACGAGGCGGCCACGTTGACGGGGCTGCCGTTAATGACTCCGGCCTATGCCAGCCCCGAGCAGGTGCGCGGGGAACCGTACACGGTCTCGAGCGATGTCTATTCGCTGGGCGTGATCCTCTATGAACTGCTGGCGGGGCGGCGTCCTTATAAAGTTCCCACGGGTTCCTATCTGGAATTGGAGCGAGTCATTTCCGAACAGGAACCGATGGCGCTGAGCCAGGCCGCAGTGCAGGCTGGCGATGAAGAGGCAGAGAAGCGTTGCCTGACACCGGCGCAATTGCGCCGGCAAATGGCGGGCGACCTGGATCGCATCGCCGCCAAAGCGTTGGCCAAGGATGCGCGGATCCGCTATCGCGATGTGCGCGAGTTGGCCGGAGATTTGCGGCGGCATCTGGAAGGCCGTCCGGTATTGGCCCGGCCGGCAACGCTGCGTTATCGTGCGGCCAAAATGGTGCGGCGGCACAAGGTGGCGGTGCCGGCAGTGACGCTGGCGGCGCTGCTGATCGTTGGTTTCGGAGCCACCACGTGGTGGGAGGCGCGGCGCGCGGAGAGGCGATTCCAGGAAGTGCGCGGCCTGGCGCACTCGGTGATGTTCGAATTGCACGATGCCATCGAGAAGCTGCCGGGCTCGACGGCGGCGCGCGAACTGCTGGTGCGGCGGGCGCTAGAATATTTGCAGAACCTGGCGCGCGAGGCCGGAAATAATGCCGACCTGCAACGGGAGGTGGCCATCGGCTACGAGCGGGTGGCGACGGTGCAAGGGTTTCTGGGTGGGTCCAATCTGGGCCAGGTAGGAACTGCGCTGGAGAACATCCGGAAATCGCGGGAGATTCTGGAGCGGTTGCGCGCGCACAATCCGTCCGACCGATCGCTGCTACAGGACTACCAGCGGGTGTCCAGCGAGTTGGCGATCGCGTATGGATCGAGCGGCGATTTCCAGAAATCACAGGAGATAGCTCGCAAGACCCTGGCCGTGTCGCAGGACTACGTGCGCGCCGCGCCAGCAGACACTTTCGCGATTGGCAACCTTTCGGTTGCATATGGAGTTCTAGCTGACCAGTTCACCGATCAAACGCAGTACGAGCAAGCGATTCCGCTCCGCCAGAAGACCGAGGAAATGGCCCGCAGGGTGGTGGAGTTGAAGCCTGGCGATGTGGAATCGGCGCGCAATCTTGCACTGGCCGAGAAAAAGCTGGGAGCTCTTTACGGTGTTACGAAACGCTACCAGGAGTGCCGCCAGGAATACGAACGGGCCCGCGAGATCGACGAGCAGCGCTGCGCGGGCAATCCCACGGACATGCACTGCAAGCTGGATCTCTCCTACGACTACAGCGATTTGGGATGGGTGTCCGCACGCACGGGCGCGTTTGACGATGCGCTGGTGTCGCATCGGCGCGCGCTGGCGTTGCGAGAAGAGGCCGCCAAGGCGGATCCGAACGATGTGAGAGCGGCGACGTCAGTGGCCAGCAGTACGGCGCGCATCGGAACAGTGCTGCACAAGAAGGGCGATTTGAACGGCTCGCTGGCCCAGTCGCAGGATGCCGCGACGCTCTATGAGAAGCTCACAAGCCGGCCGGGGGCCAATTGGGCGACGGTCCGCGATCTGGCTGAGGTGCGCGTGGATATTGCGGAGACGTTGGTGGACATGGGAGAGGTGCGTGGGGGGGCGGCGGGGCAGCGGGCCGCTTTGCGGAGTCGCGCCGCGGGCGAATATCGAAAGGCGCGCGAGCTGTACGAAGGGCTGAAATCGCGGGGCGTGCTGCCGAAAGTCTATCTGAAGCACATCGGGGAACTGCAGGCCGAAGAGGATAAGCTCAAGCCCGGCGCGCGATGATGCGGGCGGTGCGTCGGGAGCCTGCGGGTTCGCCACCTTCGGAATAGAAGAGCACTTTCCAGCCATCGAAGAAGCTGCGCAATTCACCCGGATGGAGCAGAAAAGCGGGGTTGCGCGGGGTTTCGGAGCAGCCGTCCTGAAAAAGGTGAATGGCGCCGGCGAAGATCCCGCCGGGGTGGGCACCTTCGCGAATCTGCGGGAAGAGATCGCGCTGCAGATAGTGAAAATCGCAGATCAACTGGTAGGTGTTGGGGGCGATGGCGAACGCTCCGCGTTCCAGGTCGGCGAGGTGAGACTCGATGGGGAGGCCGGCGGAGTGCGTGCGCAACAGGCCGATGGCGACGGCGGAAGAATCGACGGCGGTGACGTGCCAGCCGAGGCGCGCGAGATAGAGGGCGTGGCGTCCGGGTCCGCAGGCCAGGTCGAGGGCGCGGGCGGGCGGGAGCATCTCGGCGGCCTGAATCAGGAGCGGATCGGCATGGGCGTCTACATTGGCGGGATCGGCGTAATGGTGGTCCCAATTGCGCGGCACGATATGATGATCGCAGATGCGCATCGTACTGTTGGTCGGGCTGCCGGGCTCGGGGAAGTCGACGTACCTGAAGCGAATGGGAGTGAACGGGCTATCGTCGGACACGATTCGGGGACTGCTCGCCGATGACGAAGCAGACCAGACTAACAACGAGCGTGTGTTTCAGACAGTGCGCTATGTGCTGCGGCAGCGGATCGCGACCGGACGTCCGGTGACATACATCGATGCGACGAACTTGCGTCCGGAGGAGCGGCGGCCGTATCTGGAAATCGGGCAACAGTATGGGTGCGATGTGGAGGCGGTGTTTTTCGATGTGCCTCTGGAGGTGTGCCGGGCACGGAATGCGGCGCGCGATCGGGTGGTGCCGGAAGAGGCGATGATCGCGATGGCGGGGAAGTTGGTGGCTCCTACCGTGGAGGAAGGGTTTGTTGCGGTGACGGTGGTAGGGTGATCGCCTGGGTAGATGCCGAATGGCAAGCTCATCGGATGTCGTACTTGAAAGAGAATACGGGGTCGATGTCGACCGGGATATCTTGGGTGACCTTCAGGGCTACGGTCAACTCGGCCGGCATGGTGTCGTATTTGGCCAGGAGTGCCTCGGCGCGGGCGCGGCTGCCGGCGGCCTCGATGGTCAGTAGTTCTTTCGCGAGCGCGGCGATCACGGCAGGGATTCGACCGTACTGGACGGTGTAGCGGCCGGCAGCGTAGGTGATCGCTTGGCCTTCCAGGAGGTAATTGAACTCCATCGTCTCGGCGCGGCCGTGCGCTTCGCCAGTGCCGAATCGCAGGGTGCGGAACAGTCCGGCGACATAAGAAGCGTAATACTCTTCCAGGCGATCTTTGGGCATCACGCCGCGATCGACCAGCCAGGCAAGACCGAACATTCCGACCACGTCCGCCTTGGCCTCTTCGAGTCCGGAATAGGCCGGCCCGATGGCTTCGTTAATGGGCAACTGCTTGCCGTTCTGGCGCGCGAAGACGGGGCCTAGCTCGTGGGCGATTTCGTGCATCAGCGTGCCAGCCATGTAACCCTCGCCGGACGCCTTGGCGGCTTGCGCGGGCGGCATGAGCTTTTGGGCGATAGGCAGGATCACGAAGTTGACCCGGGCATCGAGGAAGTTCTTGAAGAAGATTTTCTTACTGCCTTTTTCCTGGTGAAGGCGCGGGTCATTGGGCAGGTTGTCGGCGACGGCCTGATAGCCGTGGAGCAGGTCGCCGGCGCGGTAAGGGGCGTCCATCACCTCCATGGGTGACAGATGGCCGACCTTAGAGGGACGGTCGGCGGGATCGAGCGGGAGGGCGTCCTGGATAGCGGAGACGTACTTTTGATAGACGGCAAGTTTGCGGCTCTCTTCTTCGTCGCGGATCAGGATAGAAGCGCCATAAGATGTCTTTACTCCGAGTAAGTCGTCGAGGTAAGTTTCGTAGGGTGCGAAGATCACATCGAACTTGGGGTCTTTTAAGTCGAGCCAGGCGAGGTCGCTCTTGTAATAGTCGTCGGTGAGAAGGGCATCGGCGCGGAGGCGCAGGAAGTTGGCGAAGGCCTGGTCGTCGCTGAGGGCGGCGGCATCGCGCAGGTCTTTGGCCATCGGCTCTAAGAATTGCTTGTATTCCACGTGGTAGGGGGCGCCGATCAGCCGGCCGCCTTGACGCTTAACGACCGTGAAGGGGTCGTAGATGGCGGTCTTGTCGGCGGGGTGCTGCTGCACGTATTTTTCAATGGCGTCGCTGGTGAGATCGTGGGGATAGAGTTCGTGTCCCGGCGGGATGGGTTGGTTGCCGACGAAGGGGCGGTTCTCGTCGAGTAAGTCGGCGCGGCTGCCCATGATGGTGAGAAGGCGCTTGACGGTTGGGTCTGTGGTGGAGCGGTATAAGTCGAGGCCGGAGAGATCGCTCTGGCGCCAGAAAATCTCGTCTAGTAAGTGGCAGGCGTGCGCCAGCTTGTCGACCATCTGCTGTTCTTTGGGCGACAGGCCGGGCGGGAGCGGCATTGCGACCTTTTTCCATTTTGCGAGGCGAGCGGCTGGGGTGATCTGTGCGATTGCGGCGCAAGTGAATACCGCGGCGAGGAGAATCGGGCGTGCCTTCATCGGCTTATGATAGCGTGGCAGCGGGGCTGCCGATATTGCTGCGCGATGGGAGACAGGAGTCAGAAGGGTCGCCTGCGGCTCCCGAAGTCAGAATGAAGAGCGGGCGAGCGGCGGCGTGCCAGTAAGAACGCCAACGGGCGTGTTGGCGCATGTTGAGGAATCAAAACTCCAGGAAGGGGACGATTTTGGCGGACATGTAATCGAGTACGTTGAGCAGGTCGTGGCCTGCATTGAGGATATCCAGGATGGCGTTGGAGTGCCTGGCGGCGAATTCCTCGGAGTACCGAACGGGAACGACATCGTCGTGTGCGCCATGAAAGATGAGGGCGGGCTGGGTGAAGTCCGGGTAGGCTTCGAAGCGCTCGGCGTCGGCCAGGAGTTGGTAGCCGAGCTTGCGATTGCGATTGTCAGCGTAGTGGAAGACGTCGATCGTACCGGTGCGGCGCCAGGCTTCAACCTCGGCGGGGCCCAGGCGTTCAGGCCAGCGCTGTGCGAATCCGAAAGCCGGCGCCAGGAGGACGACGCGCTGCACGTTGGAATGGCGGGCGGCATAGAGGGCCGCGAGATATCCGCCGAGACTGGAGCCCATGAGGACCACAGGCTTGCCGTCGACAGCACGGTCGATGACAGCAAGCTGGCCAGTAATGGTCAGGTGCTCGAAATCGCCGTCGGCGAGATCGGGAATCGCTACGGATGCGCCGGCGCCCTCTAGGAGAGCGCGGAAGTATCGGGCTTTCGAGGACCGAGGTCCTGAGGCGAAGCCGTGGAGGTAGACGATAGGGGTCATTTCTTGATGGGCGCAAGGTCGGGCGCACCGAATGTGATGGTGGAGCTGGAACTAAAGAGCTTGAACGGCTGGTAGCGGTAGAGGTTTTCGGTCACGAGGGAGCCGTTCACTACATGGTGGTGGATTACCGAGGCCGGAGTCAAGAAGCCATGCTCGGACATGACGTAGTCCACCGTGGCCTCGTCGCGAATGCGGTGGCCGGCCTGGTCGGTATACTGCGTCCAAGCGCTCACGCGGAGAGGCAGTCCGTCGAACGCGCGCACCCAGAGCGTTCCCTGCAGAGCGCGGTGAGCCGATAGCATGCCGCGAAACTCGGTGACGCCGCCGAGGGTCGATTTCTGCTTCCATGTGAGCGAGATAGCGGCTTCCGTCCCGATGTAGGCCGGGACTGAGGGCGCAAGTTCCAACTGTTCTTGGCCGCGGCTGGTGAAGGCGAGGAGAATCAGGGCGTAGTCCGTGGCAATATCGACCAGACCGTTGCGGGCGAACTGTTCCAACATGCGCTTACGAGTTTGGTCGTCGCCCTGCAGAATGCCTTGGGAGAGGGCGCGGAGGGCATTCTCGGTGGACTGCAAGGGCTGGCCATCGACGGCGAGGACTTGGCGGAATTCGATGAGGTGGGGCGACTGGGAGCTGCGCAGGGCGGCGAAACTGAACTCAGAGAGGACCTCGCGGATACGAGAGCGGGGGCCTGTGGCTCGTTCGGCGTCGCTGCCGGCGCGGGGGCGGAAGCGGGTCGGAGGCATGAGCGAACGCTGTTCGAGGCTTTCCAGGGTCAGAATGCGGGCGGCATTCTGCTCGAGGGCCTCGGCTTCTTCGGCGATTCGGGCCGGAATTCGGGGGGGGCTCGTTTGGGCCAGAAGGGCGGTCGGAAGGGGCAGAATGAGGAGAGAAACGACCGCTGGGAGGGTCACGAGGTTCATTATACAGACACAAAATGAACTTTTGTCACGAGTTTAAGTTGCTTTTTTACAGCGCGTTACGAGGCAGATAAGAGAAAGCAGCGGTCGCAGATCGATTTTTTCTTCAGCGAGCTCTTGCATCTGGGGGCAGCCCCTGGTATTCTGAACAAGTCGCCGCAAGTAAGGGATCAGAAAGTTACGCACGCTAGGCGCGACGGTTTGCAAAACATAGCGTGTTCGTGATATAAGTAGACTGATCCTTGTAAGGAACGGTAACAAAACTCTGGTCGGCAATCGGCTGGGGCGGAATACGGCCTTCCTGTTTGGCTCTTTTTAAATTCTAAATTTATTCTGACGTACGGTTGCGCGTCTAAACGCTTCCGGAAATCGGAGCAAGTTTCGAGGCCTGCAGCCTTGTTGGGTATTACGATGCCTAGCGGGTTCGCGCAGATCATTGACAATCTGGTTGGATGCAGTAAAGAAGAACTCGTCAGTACTCTGAGTAAACCGGAGCGATACAACTCATTGATTCAAATGAGAGTTTGATCCCGGCTCAGAATCAACGCTGGCGGCGCGCCTAACACATGCAAGTC
>Ga0182030_10012657_pt1 | contig 16866 bp, 12 predicted proteins | sample 812S3MmetaG_FD_121299 | JGI IMG/M metagenome (GOLD analysis project Ga0182030, IMG submission 121299) | Permafrost microbial communities from Stordalen Mire, Sweden - 812S3M metaG (Illumina Assembly) | ecosystem: Environmental > Terrestrial > Soil > Wetlands > Permafrost | place: Sweden...
CGCCCAGGACTGGATCGTCCTCACTCGCCTCACCCACCACAACGCGACCGCCGTGGGCGTCGTCATGGCCCTCCAGTTCGGGCCGCCCCTCCTCCTCTTGCCGTGGACGGGCCTCGCTGCCGACCACTTCGACCGGCGGAAGCTCCTCCTCGCCACGCAGGCGGCCATGGGCACGCTGGCGCTCGGCCTCGGGATCCTCACCATCACGGGCGTCGTTCAGCTGTGGCACGTCTACGTGTTTGCGTTTCTGCTCGGATGCGTCACGGCGTTCGACGCTCCCGCGCGCCAGACCTTCGTGTCGGACCTCGTCGCCGAGGCGGACGTGTCGAACGCGGTGGCTCTGAACTCCGCGTCGTTCAACGCCGCGCGGACGATCGGGCCTGCCATCGCCGGTGTTCTCATCGCGGCCGTGGGCTCCGGGTGGGTCTTCGTGATCAACGCGGCCTCGTTCGGCGCCGTCCTCGGCTCGCTGAGCGTCCTCCGGCGGGGGGAGCTTCACCCGAAAGAGAGAGCGCCCCGGGCGCGCGGGAGCCTCGTCGAAGGCTTCCGGTACGTCTGGAAACGGCCTGATCTGAGGGCCGCCCTTCTCATGCTGTTCGTGCTCTGCACGATGGGGCTCAACTTCCCCATCTTCATCGCCACGATGGCGGTCACCGTCTTTCACAAGGGAGCAGGCCAGTTCGGCCTCCTCACGTCGTTCATGGCGGTCGGCTCGGTCGCCGGCGCGCTCCTCTCCGCCCGGCGCGCGAAGCCCCGCATGGCCCTCCTCGTCTCCGGCGCCGCCGTCTTCGCGTGCGGGCTCGCGCTCGCCGCGGTGATGCCCACCTACGCCCTCTTCGCCGTCGCCCTCCTCATCGTCGGCGTGGCGACGCAGACCTTCACCACCACGGCGAATGGCCTCGTCCAGGTGTCGACCGAGCCCGCCATGCGCGGGCGCGTCATGGCGATCCTCCTCGCCGTCGCCCTCGGCGGTACCCCCATCGGCGCGCCCATCGTCGGCTGGGTCGCCGACCGGTTCGGCCCGCGCTGGGCGCTCTGCGTCGGCGCCGCCGGGGGCTTTGCGACGGTGATCGTCGGGATCGTCTACCTCGCGAAGTACCGCCGCCTGCGCGTGCGCTTCGACACGGGACGCCTCCGCTTCAGCTTCGACGACCGCGACGCGACCCCCGTACGTCCCTGAGAGTGAGCCCATGCCCGCCACCGCCATCGATCCCAGGACTGCCCTCGTCGTCATCGATCTCCAGAAGGGGCTCTCGACGTATCCGACGATCCATCCGTTTGCCGACGTCGTCTCGAAGACCGCGAGGCTGGCCGAAGCGTTCCGTCGCGCCAGGCTGCCGGTCGTCCTCGTGACCGTGGGCTTCCATCCGGACGGCGGAGACATGCTCCTCACGCGCACCGACAGGCCGGCTCGCGCCATGCCCACCGAGCCGGAGTATTGCGAGATCGTCGACGAGCTCGGGCCGGAGCCGGGAGACCTCGTGGTCACGAAGCGCCAGTGGAGCGCCTTCTACGGCACGGACCTCGATCTCCAGCTCCGGCGCCGCCACGTGACGGGCATCGTGCTGACGGGCGTGGCAACGAGCGTCGGCGTCGACTCGACGGCGCGCGCCGCGCACGAGCGCGCGTACAACATCACGTTCGCGTCCGACGCCATCACGGATGTCGATCCCGTCGCGCACGGCTTCGTGATGGACAAGATGTTCCCGCGCATCGGCGAGGTGGACACGACCGACGCGGTGCTGGCCCTGATGAAGCGAGCCTGAGCGCCGTGACGGCCGCTCACGCCGTCCGTGCTTCGAACTGGAGCGCCGGTCGCCACCACCACCACGCGATCGCTCCCGGCACGACCCACACCGCGAGCGCCGTCGAGACCACGGAGTAGTCGCCGAAGTGGTCGATAGCGCGGCCGATGAGCGGGCCCGAGACGATGAGGGTCAGCGACTGGGCGCCCGCGAGGATGCCCGCCGCCGCCGACACGCCGCGCGTGGGCATGCGAGCCAGCATGTCCGCGGTGACGATCGTGTACATGGCGCCGCCGCCGGCGAGCGCGAATGCGGCGATGCCCATCGACTGCCACGGGGTGGGCATGACGGGCAGCAGGCCGACCGTGATCGCGAGCAGCGCCGCCACCGCGAAGAGGGCGCGCGCGGGGGCGCCGGGTGCGCGGGATTGTCGCGTCACGAGATCGCCGAAGAGGATGGCGCCGACATCCATGCCCAGCGGCGGCAGCCACAGGTAGCTCCCGACCTGGCCCTGCGTGAGGGCGAAGCGCTGCACCAGGAACTTCGACGCCCAGGCCGCGAGGAAGCCGTTGACGGGCGCGACGGCGGCGATGCCGATGAGCGCGCGCACGGTGATGGGGCTTCTCACCAGATCGAAGAACCGGGGCCGCGGCTCCGCCACGGTCGCAGGGACCGCGGCGTCGAGCTGCGTCGCGACCTCCGGCCGCCGGGTCAGCAAGATCCAGATGGGGAGCCAGAGCATGCCCACGCAAGCCGTGCCGAGGAACGCGACGCGCCAGCCCGCGAGCCGGAAGAGGAAGCTCGCGAGGGGAGGGGCGACCATCGCGCCGATGGACGAGCCGGTGAAGAGGACGCCGAAGCCGCGGGAGCGCTCGCGGGGCGGCAGGACGCGAAGCATGGTCTGCGCCGCGCCGGGGAAGCTGGGTCCCTCCGCCATGCCGAGGGCGAGCCGCAGCGCGAAGAGGACCGCGAAGCCCGGAGCGAGCGCGTGGAGAGCCGCGACCGTCGACCACGCGAGGACGGAGTAGACGAGGCCGCGACGCGCGCCGACGTGGTCGATCCAGCGCCCGGAGACCGGCGTCGCGACCAGGTACGCGACGGAGAACGCCGTCGTGAGCCAGCCGTAGCCCGTCTCCGAGATGCCCATCGCCTTGGTCACCGACGGCGCCAGTACCGCGAGCGTCATGCGATCGCTTAGGCTCACGGTCATCGTGAGCATGGCGACGATGGCCACTCCCCACGCAACCCGGCGCGACACCACAGCCCACAATACATGGAGCGCCACGTCTCCGAGTAGAGTGGAGGGCGTGAGCCTCGTTCTCCGCCGCGTGCCCGGGGCGGCCCTCCTGCCGCTCGTCCTCGGCGCGCTGACGATGGCGTGCTCGACGTCGAGCGGCGGCGCGGGTCCTGCCGACGCGTCGGTCACGGACGCAGATCACGGCCCCGACGGGGTCGCCAGCGACGGCGGTGCGGCCGCCGACAGCGGCAACGCCGGCTCCGAAGGAAGCTCGTGCGCCTGCGCAGGCCCAGGCACCTGCGACAGCTTCGGTTGCCCTCCCGACTACAGCGGGCCGGCGTTCGCGGCGTGGTGCGCCACCGTGCAGGCGTCGTCGGCGGGGCACCAGATCGCGATGAGGGCCTGCGGCTCGCTCCTCATGATGACGTACGGCACGGACGGCGGGTGCGACCGGGGCTACGTCGTCGACCAGCCCGGCGGAGCGCTCGTGGCCACCCTCGGTGAGTGCAACGCCACCGTCTTCGGCTGCGCGTCGCTCGAGCCGTCTGCCTGCGTGCCGGCGTGCTGTCTCGACAAGTCGTGCACACTCGGCATCCAGTCGCTGTGTCCTCCGTGGCAGCCGGACGCGGGCGACACGGGCGACGGACCGAGCGAGTGACGCCGTCTACCGGAACGCCACCAATGGCCGTATCGTAGAAGCACGATGGCAGCCGACGCGTTCCGTGCGCTCGTCGAGAACGCGCCGGACGCGATCGTCGTGTCTCGGCAAGGCGTCGTGCTCTACGCGAACGCGGCCGCGGCGCGGCTGCTCGGGCACGACGACGTGTCGGAGCTCATCGGCAAGCCGATGACGTTCCTCGACCGTCGCTCGGTGGACGTGATGCAGCGGCGCATCCAGCAGATGGCGGCGACGGGCGAGCGCCTCGTGCCGCGCGACTACCCCGCCCGGCGCCGCGACGGGACCGAGATCACCGCCGAGATCGCGTCGACGATCATCGACTTCGAGGGGGCGCCTGCGATCCTCGCGTACGCGCGCGACGTGACGGAGCGCACGCGCCTGCGGGCGCAGCTCGCGCACTCGGACCGCCTCGCGGCCCTCGGCACGATGGCGGCGGGCGTCGCGCACGAGATCAACAACCCGCTCTCGTTCATCGGCCTCGCGACGGACATGCTCAGCCAGCGCGTGGGCCCGGAGGAGGCCGCGCTCGTGGCGGAGGTGCGGACGGGGATCGATCGCATCGCCGCGATCGTCCGGGATCTTCGCTTCTTCGGGCGCGACGACGACGATCCGCCCGGGCCGATCGACCTCGCCGCGGCGATCGACGCTGCCGAGCGTCTGGTCCTCCACGAGATCCGGCCGCGCGGCAACCTCGTCAAGCAGTACGACGCGCTTCCCACGGTCATCGGCGTCGCGCGCCGCGTCGAGCAGGTCTTCGTCAACCTGTTCCTGAACGCGGCGCACGCGCTCGACGACACGACGCGCGGCCGCATCGTCGTGAGCGCGCGCGTCACCCCGGAGCGCGTCGTCGTGCTCGTGGAGGACAACGGCTCCGGCATCCCGAAGGAGACGCTCGACGTCATGTTCGACCCGTTCTTCACGACGCGCGCGGTCGGCGGCGGCACCGGGCTCGGGCTGTCGATCTGCCGCGACATCGTCGTGCGTGTCGGTGGGGACCTCGTGGCCAGGAGCACGGTCGGGGAGGGGACGACCATGGAGCTCACGCTCGTGCGGGCGACCAGCGCGAGCGTCGAGGCCGCGGCCCTGGCGCCGCCTCCGCTGCCGGCCGAGGCGCGCGCGAGCACGCCGTCGCTGCGGGTGCTCATCGTCGACGACGAGCCGCTCATCGTGCAGTCGCTGACGAGGATGCTCGCGAGCCGCGTGACCGTCGTCGGCGAGTCGGCCGGCGCGCGCGCCCTCGAGCTGATCCTCGGGGACCCCGAGTTCGACGTGATCGTGTGCGACGTGATGATGCCAGGGATGACGGGCATCGAGCTCCACGAGCGGGTGGCGCGCGAGAAGCCCGAGCGAGCGGGGCGGTTCGTGTTCATCACCGGCGGCACCTACACGGCGCGCGCGCGCGATTACCTCGAGCGCATCTCCAACACGCGCCTCGACAAGCCCTTCGACGTGACCAAGCTCGTCGCGGCCATCGATCGTGTGGCGAGCGGCCAGGGTGCGTAAAGGGGTACGTTGGACCGCATGGTCAACCCGCTCGCCGGACAGCCCGCGCCCGCTTCGATGCTCGTCGACCTCGCCGCGCTCGAGCGCGCCTACGATCACGACCACCCTGATCCCGCCATCGCCGAGCAGAGGGTCGCCTTCGGCACGTCCGGCCATCGCGGCTCCTCGCTTCGCCGGAACTTCAACGAGGACCACATCGTCGCGATCACCGAGGCGATCTGCGACTACCGCGCCGCGCAGGGGGTGACCGGTCCGCTCTACGTCGGCGCCGATACGCACGCACTCTCGGCGCCGGCGCAGCGAACCGCGCTCGAGGTGCTGGTCGCGCGCGGCGTCGACGCCGTCGTCGCCGCGGACGACGCGTACACCCCGACGCCTGTGGTTTCGGCGCGCATCCTGCGGCACAACCACGCGAAGCCGCCGCGTGTCGCGGACGGCATCGTCATCACGCCGTCGCACAACCCTCCCGAGGACGGCGGCTTCAAGTACAACCCGCCGCACGGGGGTCCGGCCGATACGGACGCGACGAAGTGGATCGAGAATCGCGCCAACGCCCTCCTGGAGGACGGCGTGGCGAAGGTGAAGCGGGTGCCTTACGCGACCGCGGCGCGCTCGGCCCGCGCCGAGGACTTCATCGGGCCTTACGTCGCCGAGCTCGGCACCATCGTGGACATGCCGGCGATCGCCGCCGCCCGTCTGAAGCTCGGCGCCGATCCGATGGGGGGCGCGAGCATCGGATGCTGGGCGCCCATCGCGGCCCGCTACGGAATCGACGTGACGGTCGTCAACCAGAAGGTCGACAAGACGTTCTCGTTCATGCCGCTCGATCACGACGGCAAGATCCGCATGGACTGCTCGTCGCCGTACGCGATGAAGAACCTCGTCGCGTTGAAGGACCAGTTCGACGTCGCCTTCGGAAATGACACCGACAGCGACCGGCACGGCATCGTCACGCGGAGCGCCGGCCTGATGAACCCCAACCACTACCTGGCGGTCGCCATCGACTACCTCTTCGCGCGTCGCAAAGAGTGGCGTGGCAAGGCCGCCGTGGGCAAGACGCTCGTCAGCAGCAGCATGATCGACCGCGTCGCCAGGGCGCTCGGGCGCCCCCTCGCCGAGGTCCCCGTCGGCTTCAAGTGGTTCGTCCCGGGCCTCCTCGACGGCTCGTTCGGCTTCGGCGGCGAGGAGAGCGCGGGCGCGTCGTTCCTGCGCTTCGACGGGAGCGTGTGGACGACGGACAAGGACGGCATCTTGCTGGATCTCCTGGCGGCCGAGATCCTCGCGACCACCGGCAAGGATCCCGGCGAGCACTACCGCGCGCTCGAGGCGCAGCACGGCGCTCCCGTCTACACGCGGATCGACGCCCCGGCGACGCCCGCGCAGAAGAAGCTCCTCGGGGCGCTCTCGCCGGACGCGGTGAAGGCGTCGACGCTCGCGGGCGACGCCATCACGTCGCGCCTCACGCGCGCGCCGTTCAACGACGCGCCCATCGGCGGGCTGAAGGTCGCGACGGCCGAGGGCTGGTTCGCCGCAAGGCCGTCGGGGACGGAGGACGTGTACAAGATCTACGCGGAGAGCTTCCGCGGGGCCGATCACCTCGCGCGCATCGTCGACGAGGCCAAGCAGATCGTTGGTCACGCGCTGGGAGCCTGAGCCCCCGTCGACCGCGCGAGCTACCGCGGGCCGCCGAAGGCTTCGCTCAGCGTCTGGATCACGTGGGTCGTGACGACGTCGGCGGTCACGGCGTCGATCTCGTACTCGCCGCGCTTTCCAACCGTCCCGCCGTGGTTGATCATCGTGTTGGTCGACGACACGGCGACCTTGCGCTCGCTGCGGTTGGCCGAGAACGTGACCTCGATCGCGATCGCGTTGAGCTCGGCGGCCTTCAGGGCGAACGGCTTGGGGACGACGCGCAGCGAGATGGCCGCCGACTTGATCCCGCCCTCGGCGCTCGACGAGTCCTCCTGCTCCTTCACGGAGGCCGCGTGACCGCGCTCGTTCAGCATGTCGGCGATCTCCTGGATCGCGGGCTGGATGGTCTCGGTCTTGAGGGTGACGAAGCGCGCCGGAAAGGCCGCGTGCGCCTCGCGCTTCACCTTGTCCACGCGCTCGGCCTCGGCGAGCTTCTCGTCGTAGTCGCCGATGATCTTCTTCAGCTGGCCCTTGGCTTCGTCCTTCATCCAGCCAAGGCGTAACACGTCACGGAGGCGGCCGGCGCGCGTAGACGCACCAGTCCCCGTCCCGCGCCCAGGGAGACCAGTCCGGAGCCGCGTCGAGCGCGCCGTCGTAGCCCCTTCGCGGGGTCGCCTGGACGCCCTGCGGGGACGGCACGAGGGCATAGGTTGTGCCGTGGCGCTGGAGCTGGTCGACAATCTCGGCGGGGGGCCGATCGAGCAGCGTCAGGCCGACGCGCCGCATCTCGGGCGAGTAAGGGTCGTTGCGCGAGTCGTAGAAGACGCGCACGCCGCGGGGGGCATCGCGCCAGAGGACGAGCCCGGCGGACCGGAATGGCGTCAGGACGTTCGCGCCGTCCGGGAGCCGGGAGACGAGGCGAAGGAAGCTCGCGCCGCCGAGGGCGGGGTCGATCCACGCGTCCGCGGGGCGCGAGGCGACCGTGGCGAAGGCGGTCGCGGCGATCGCGGCGACGCCGCCGGCATAGACGCCGACCGTCCGGCGGCTCGGGCACCACGGGCCGCCGGCGTAGGCGGCGAGCCGGGTGCGGGCGACGGCGTCGTCGAGCGCGGGCACGAGGACGATCGCCGCCACGATGGCCAGCGTGGGGACGAATCGCGCGTGCAGGACGGCGAGCGGCACGAGGGCGAGGACGAGGACGGCGCGCGGGCGATGGGCGGCGTCGCGGAGCGCCCCGACGGCGACGAGCAGGAGCCCGCCGAGGGCCAGCATGGCGGCGATCGAGTGGACCGCGAAGTAGCGAGGGTCCCAGAGCGGCGCGTACTCGACGATGGCCGAGAGATCGCCCATCCCGTGATCGCGCGCCGCGAAGACGTAGTCGAGCACGAGGGCGTGCAGCCGCGGCCCGTAGGGATTGACGAGCGTGACCGCCGCAGCCGCGAGCGTGGCGGTGAGCCGACGGCGGCGATCGAGCGGGGCCGCCCAGGCCGCGGCGCCGAGCAAGACGATCCCCAGCGGGAAGCTGCCGTGCGCGTTCGCCCACACGACCTCGAGCGCGACGCAGGCGCACGCGGCGACGCGCCCGAGGGTCACTCGGAAAGCGAGGAGAGCCATCGCCGCCGGGAAGAGAAGGGTCACCCACGTGGGCCGCGCCGTCGGATGCGCGAAGAGGACGGCGGCGATGAGCGCCGCCGCGCACCCCACCGCGAGGTGACGCGCGCGGCCGACCGTTCCCGCCGCGACGAGCGCTCCCGTCAGTGCGAACGCGGCGGCCGCGACGAGCGCGAAGAACCTCGGACCGAGTGAGCCCAGTCCCCACGCGTACGGAGGGCCGAACAGCCACTCGTGCATCACCCACGGATGGTCGGGCTCGACGAACGAGAAGCCGTTGGTCCGCGGCACCGTCCCCGTCGCCAGCATCTGCCGCCCGGCCGCGGCGACCCACCAGACGTCCGCGTCGTCGACCCGCGCGACGAGGGTGCCCACGAGCAGCCGCGTCCACCAAGCGCCCAGCGCCGCCGCGAGCAGCCAGGGGGCGATGCGTTTCAGGGAAAGCGTCCCGTCGCCGCGAGGAGATCGACCCGCGCCTGCCTCGCGCCGTCCTCCGCCACGGCCACTGCGGTCTCCGCGTCGCGCGCCGTCCGCTCCGCGTCGATGACCTCGATGTTCGTCGACTGCCCCGCGCGGTACGCGATGTTGGCGAGATCGAGCCCGCTCTGCGCGAGCTTGGCCGCGTCGCGCGCCGCCGCGAGGGAAGCGTCCGCGCGCTTCAGCTCCTCGAAGGCCGTGCGCACGTCGCTCCGCGCCTGCCGCAGCGTCGCGTCGAGCTGCGCCTGCGCCTCGTCGCGCGCCACGCCCCGCTCCTTCTGCTGCCCGTAGCGGAGGCCGCCGTCGTAGAACGGGATGGTCAGGATGAGCTGCGCTTGCCACCCCGTGGTCGGGTACGTCACGAGCGCGGGGTCCTGGTAGAAGGGCATGAAGGTGCCCGTCAGGTAGGGCGAGTAGTCGGTCCAGTTGTCGTCCACCGCGTGCTGCGCCGCGTGAAGGTGCGCCCCGGCTGCTTGCACGTCGCTCCGGTGCTCGGCCTCGATCATGGCCTGCCGGGCGTCGTTCGGCGCTTGCAGGACCGGCTCGTCGGTGTCGATCGCCCCGCCGACGCCCACCAGCACGCCCAGCGCCTCGCGCCCGCGCGCGAGGTTCGAGTACTGCTGCTGCACGTTCGCTTCGTCGCTCGCGAGCTGCTGGTTCGCGCGCACCTCGTCGATCCGGTTGCCGACCCCGCCGGCAAACCGCTGATGCGAGTACTCGTAGTGCGCCCGGTCGGTGTCGCGCGCGCGTACGGCGGCGTCGATGACCCGCTTCTGCGCCACGATGGTCAGGTACGCGCGCGCCACGGCGACGGCGACGACACGCCGCGTGTCCTCCGCCGACAAGCGCGCCACGTCCACCTGGTCCTTCGCCTGCGACCACTGCGCCCACGGCTTGGGGACGACGAGCGGCACGGTGAGCAGGGCGTTCGCCTGGAAGGCGGAGGCGGGAAGCTGGACCACCCCCCCGTAGACGCGCGCCGCGTCGAGCTGCGTGTACGCGAGGGTTCCGTAGAGCGTGGGCAGCGCGCTCGAGCGCACCTGCTCGACGATGGCCTGCGCCCGTCGGATCTCGGCGTAGGCGACCACGGCGGTGGGATTGCGGGCGAGGGCCGTCCCGATGGCGTCTTTCAGCGCGACGGCTGGCGGCGCGTCACCCTCGAGCTTCGTGCGCGGCAACACGGGCTGGGACGGAGCGACCTCGTCGTGAGCGCGTGCGGGGGCCGCGACGAAGAGGAGCACCGCGAACACGCCGAGGGACCGCATGCGAGCGCAGAACCGTTAGTCTGGGATGACGCTCCGGTCCAGAGGTTGCCGCCAATCGTAAACTGGCGAGTAGGGCGCGGCGGGTCTACATGAATCGCCAGGAATTCTGCGCCCATGATGTGGCTGGTCCGCCTGGCGCTCAAGCGCCCGTACACGTTCGTCGTGATGTCGATGCTCATCGCCATCCTCGGCGCCGTCACGATCTTGCGGATGCCGACGGACATCTTCCCGGACATCGACATCCCCGTCATCTCGGTGATCTGGAGCTACTCCGGTCTCTCGCCCGACGAGATGGAGAAGCGCATCGTCAGCAACTACGAGCGCGGCCTCACCACGACGGTCAACGACATCGAGCACATCGAGAGCCAGACGCTGACGGGGATCGCCGTCATCAAGATCTTCTTCCAGCCCGGCGCGAAGATCGAGGCAGCGACCGCGCAGGTCACCGCCATCTCGCAGAGCTCGCTGAGGCAGGCGCCTCCCGGCACGACCCCGCCCTTCATCATCCGGTACAGCGCATCGAACGTCCCCATCCTGCAGCTCGCCCTCGAGAGCGACTCGCTCAGCGAGCAGCAGCTGTTCGACTACGGGACGAACTTCATCCGGGCCGACACGGCGACGATCCAGGGGGCGCAGCTGCCGTATCCGTGGGGCGGCAAGCAGCGCCAGATCATGCTCGACATCGATCCCGCGCGCCTCTACGCGTGGGGCCTCTCGCCGCGGGACGTCAACGACGCCCTCACCGTGCAGAACGTCATCGTCCCCACCGGCACGGCGAAGATCGGCGTCGAGGAGTATCCCATCGTCCTCAACTCGAGCCCCGAGCTCCTCGACCAGATCGCGACGCTCCCCGTGAAGGTCGTCCACGGGACGACGGTCTACGTCCGCGACGTCGCCAACGTCCGCGACGGCTACGCGCCGCAGACCAACATCGTCCACGTGGCAGGCAAGAAGTCCGTCCTCCTGTCGGTCCTCAAGCAGGGGAGCGTCAGCACGCTGGACATCGTCGCCCATATCCGCGAGATGCTGCCGACGACGCTGTCGCGCCTGCCCAAGGAGCTGAAGGTCACGCCGCTCTTCGACCAGTCGTTCTTCGTGCGCGCGTCGGTCGAAGGTGTGGTCAAAGAGGCGGGGATCGCCGCGGGGCTCACGGCGCTCATGCTCCTCGTGTTCCTCGGGAGCTGGCGGAGCACGATCATCGTCATCGTCTCGATCCCGCTGTCGATCCTGGTCTCGATCATCGTCCTCTCCTGGCTGGGCGAGACGCTCAACGTCATGACCCTCGGCGGGATGTCGCTGGCGGTCGGCATCCTCGTCGACGACGCGACGGTGGAGATCGAGAACGTTCACCGGAACATGGCGCAACAAAAGCCCATCATCCGGGCCATCCTCGACGGCGCCAGCGAGATCGCGACGCCGGCTTTCGTCTCGACCATCTGCATCTGCATCGTCTTCGTGCCGGTCGTCTTCATCGCCGGCGCGGCGAAGTCGCTCTTCGTGCCGCTCGCGATGGCGGTCGTCATCGCCATGATGACGTCGTACTTCCTGTCGCGGACGCTCGTTCCGACGATGATGCGGTACCTCCTCAAGCACGGCGACCACCACGCCGCCGCGTCGAAGAGCGTCGCCAGCCGCTTCTTCGCGGCGTTCGAGCGCGGGTTCGTCCGTCTGCGGACCGTGTACGGCCGCTGGCTCGCGTTCGCGCTTCATCAGCGAGGGATGGTCATCACCGGCTTTCTCGCGTTCGTGGCGGTGTCGTTCATGCTCTTCCCGCTGGTCGGGCGCGACTTCTTCCCGAGCGTCGACGCGGGGCTCATCAAGCTTCACGTGCGCGGCCGACCGGGCACGCGCATCGAGGAGACGGAGCGCAAGTTTGCCCAGATCGAGGACACCATCCGCACGTTGATCCCGCCCGACCAGATCGAGACGATGCTCGACAACATGGGCATTCCGTACAGCGGCCTCAACCTCTCGCTCAGCGAAGGCGCGCTCATCTCTTCGGCCGACGGGGAGATCTTCGTCGCCCTGAAGGATGGCCACCGCCCCACGGTCGAATACGTGCGAGCGATGCGCGCGACGCTGGCCAAGGAGTACCCCGACCAGACGTTCTTCTTTCTCGCGCCCGACATCTCGACGCAGGTCCTCAACTTCGGGCTCGCCGCGCCCATCGACGTCCAGGTCATCGGTGCCCTCGGCAACGAGGATCAGACGTACGCCGTCGCGCAGCAGATCGCCGAGCGCGTGAAGCACATCCCCGGCACGGCAGACGTACACCTGGCCCAGGTTCCCAGGCAGCCGGAGCTCCGCATCGACGTCGACCGCACGATGGCGGGTCAGGTGGGTCTGACCGAGCGCGACGTGGCGAGCGACATGCTGGTGTCGCTCGCGTCGAGCGCGATCGTGTCGCCGTCGTACTGGCTCGACAAGCGCGGCATCCAGTACCTGGTGGCCGTGCAGACCCCGCAGCGCGAGGTCGACTCGATCGACGCCTTGAACACGACGCCCATCTCGACCGGCGGGGCGGGCGCGCCGCAGCTTCTTTCGAACGTGGCGACGCTGTCGCGAACCGAGGGCCCGGTGAACATCACGCACTACAACGTGGCGCGGACCTTCGACGTCCAGACCAACGTCGACGGCACGGACCTGGGCACGGTCGCGAGCGCCGTCGAGAAGGTCGTCGCCGAGCTGAAGCCGTCGTTCCCGCGCGGGACGGCGGTCCGAATCAAGGGTCAGGTCGAGAGCATGGAGTCGTCGTTCCGCGGCCTCGGCTACGGCCTGCTGTTCGCGATCGTGCTCGTTTACCTCCTCATGGTCGTCAACTTCCAGTCGTGGCTCGACCCACTGGTCATCCTCATGGCGCTGCCCGGCGCGCTCGCCGGGATCGCCTGGATGCTCTTTCTGTCGCACACGACGCTGAGCGTGCCGGCGTTGATGGGTGCCATCATGTGCGTCGGCGTGGCCACGGCGAACAGCATCCTCGTCGTGACGTTCGCCAACGATCAACGGCTCGTCGGTCGTACCGCGCCCGGCGCCGCCCTCGCCGCGGGGATGACGCGTCTTCGCCCCGTCATCATGACCGCCCTCGCGATGATCCTCGGCATGCTCCCCATGTCCCTCGGCCTGGGCGAGGGGGGCGAGCAGAACGCGCCGCTGGGGCGCGCCGTCATCGGAGGGCTGCTCCTCGCGACGGGGACGACTCTCTTCTTCGTGCCGGTGATGTACAGCATCCTCCGCCGACACCCCCCCGTGCCCTCCGATCCCGCACTCGAGGAAGTATGACGCCGCCGCCCCCGCCGCCTGAAGGTCACGATCTCGGCTTCGATCTCCCGGAGCCCGCGGCGATCTCCCGCGGTCGCGTGCTCGTGCTGGGCTCCGTCGGTATCGCGGTCATCGCGGCCGCCTTCGTCATCGGTTACCTGCCGCGGCGGGCCGACCGGACGGCGCTCGTCCAGGCCAACCTGGTTGCCGGGGGCGCGCTCCTCAGCGTGGACGTGGTCACCCCGAAGGTGAGCTCGAGCGACCGCGCGCTGTCCTTGCCCGGGAGCGTGCAGCCGCTCGAGGAGACGACGGTCTACGCGCGGGCGAGCGGCTACGTGCGCAAGTGGCACGCGGACATCGGCGACAAGGTGAAGGAGGGGCAGCTCCTCGCGGAGCTCGACACGCCGGAGCTCGATCAGGAGCTCGATCAGGCCCGGGCGCAGCTCCTGCAGGCGCAGGCGACGCTCGTGCAGTCGAAGGCAAACCGGGGGCTCTCGCAGACGAACCTCCAGCGCTACGTCAAGCTCGCGCCGTCGGGGGTCGTCTCGCAGGCCGATCTCGACCAGCGCCAGGCGATGGCCGAGGTGGACGAGGCCAACGTGAGCGTGGCCCAGGCGTCGATCGCCGCGCAGCAGGCGAACATGCGGCGGCTGACGCAGCTCAAGTCGTTCGCGCGCGTCACGTCGCCGTTCGGCGGCACGGTGACGCAGCGGACCATCGAGGTGGGCTCTCTGGTGACGTCCGGAAACGGGCAGCCGATGTACAAGGTCGCGGCGATGGATCCGGCGCGCGTCTTCGTGCAGGTCCCGCAGGACGTCGCGGGCACCGTGCGGGTGGGGGTACCCGCCGGGGTGACGCTGCGCGAATATCCGGGGCGCTCGTTCGCGGGCACCGTGTCGCGCTCGGCGGGCGAGCTCGATCCGCTGACGCGGACCATGAACACGGAGGTGCGCGTGCCGAACGCCGACGGCGCGCTGCTCGCCGGCATGTACGCGCAGGTCGCGCTGACGTTGCCGTCGTCCCATCGCGTGTTGGAGATTCCCGCCACCGCCCTGATGAGCGACGCGCACGGATCGCGCGTGGCGGTGGTCGACGCCCAGTCGAAGATTCACCTCGTACCGGTGGTGGTCGAGCGCGACACGGGCCCGACGGTCGAAGTGGCGAGCGGTCTCACCGGAACCGAGCGAGTCGCCAAGCTCGCGAGCTCCCAGTTCGTCGAGGACAAGCTGGTCGACGTGGCGAAGTAGCGGCGTCTACGTCCGCGACGGGCGTGCTCGACGACCGCGGAGACCCACCAAGGCGAGGAGCGCGCTCACGAACGCGAGCCCTCCCGCGTCCCTCTCTCCTCCAGCCGGCGCGACGCTGCAACCGCCGCTCGAGCCGGTGTCCCCGTTCCATGTGGCCCCTCCGTCATCGCTCGCCGCGTCGCCGCGGACGCCGCCCGCGTCCTCGGTGATGCCGCCGCTGGAGCCGCTGCTGCTGCTTCCGCCGCTGGAGCCGCTACTGCTACCGGAGCTTCCGCCGCTCGAGCCACCGCTGCTGCTGGAGGTGCTGCCACTGGAGCTTCCACTGCCGCTGCCCGATCCGCCGCTGCCGCTGCTACCACTGCTGCTTCCGCTGCTGGAGCCGCTGCTGCTTCCGCTGCTGCTTCCGCTGCTGGAGCCGCTGCTCGACCCGCTGCTCGACCCGCTGCTGCTGCCCGTGAGCTGCGACAGCGTGCCGTTGAATACGTCGAGATCCACGGCGGCCCCCGTGATGCCGCTCACGGTACCGGTGTCGCTGTTCTGCCAGAAGGCCCACGTGGTCCACGGCGAGGGCACGGTCGGGCAGCTCACGCCCCAGTTGGCAATCCAGAGGCCATAGCTCTCGAGCCCCGCGTAGCTGGAGAGGAACGAGGGGCTCACGTAGAGGACGGCCGTCTTGCCGGTCGCCTTGGTGACCGCCGCGAGGAACGTGATCGCATCCGCGAGGATGGCCGCCTCGCTCTGGCTGCCGGTCTGCTCCAGATCGCACACGATGGGGAGATCGCCCGCCTCGAGCGTCCCCACGGTGCTGACCACGTAGTCGGCCTGCTGGGTCGCATCGACCTCCGGGTGGAAGAAGTGGTACGCGCCGCGCGCGATCCCCGCGGCCTTCATCCCCGACCAGTTGGCCGCGAACTGGGGGTCCACGAAGTCGGTGCTCTCGGTCGCCTTCGCGAACCCGAACGAGATGCCCGCGCCCTTCACCTGCGTCCAGTCGACCGTGCCGTCGTAGTGCGACACATCGAGGCCCTTCACGGACGTCTGCCCACACACCGTCGTCGCCTGCTCGGTCGACGCCGTCGGCTCCGGAGAGCCCGTCGGGACCATGCAACCGACCAGTGGCCACGCGAGGAGGACGAGCAGGCGGCGCTTCATGCTTTGCGCATGAGCAACGCGCGTACCGCGTGTTTCGGCGAGCCCGACGCGAATCGTGCATGGGGAGCGTGACGGGAGGTCGCGAACGACGATGTAGGTCCGCGGCGGGGCGCGAGGCATCGCGGGACGTCGCGAGGCCTCGCGCGGGCACGCGGGCGGGGCTAGGCGATGCAGTCCGGCGGCGGTAGGGTCGCGTCATGTCGGACGATCCGTTCGCCCAGCTCAAGGCGGTCCAGCGGGAAGGGTGGTCGCTGTTCGCGCCGCTCGAGCTCTTCACGACCATCCCCGCAGCGAAGCTCGTGCGCTTCGCGCGCGTGGCCCCTGGAGAGACCGTGCTCGACGTGGGCTGCGGCACGGGCGTCGTCGCGGTCACGGCGGCGCGGCTCGGGGCCCGCGTCCGGGGCCTCGACCTGACCTCCGTGTTGCTCGAACAGGCGCGCCAGAACGCGGCGATCGCGGGCGTCGAGGTCGAGCTCACGGAAGGCGACGCCGAGGCCCTTCCGTATCCCGACGCGTCGTTCGACGTCGTCGTGAGCCAGTTCGGTCACATGTTCGCGCCGCGCCCGAACGTGGCCATCGCCCAGATGCTGCGCGTGCTCAAGCCGGGCGGCCGCATCGCGTTCGCCACCTGGCCGCCGGAGCTCTTCACCGGCGCGATGTTCTCGCTCATCGGCAAGTACCTCCCCGCGCCTCCGCCGGGCGCGACGCCTCCGGCATCCCCGGCGCTGTGGGGTGACGCCGGCGTCGTCCGCCAGCGCCTCGGCGACGCCGTGAAAGACCTCGTGTTCGAGCGCGACGTCATGATCACGCCGTCGCTCAGCCCCCAGCACTCCCGGGTCGCGCTGGAGGCGACCCTCGGCCCCCTCGTCGGCCTGGTGCATTCGCTCGCCGCCTCGCCGGAGCGGCTCGCGCAGCTCCGCGCGGAGCTCGACGGCCTGCTGCGGGAGATCTTCGCCGACAATCACCTGCGGCAGTCGTTCCTCCTGACGCGCGCCACGAAGCGCTAGCCGCTTCAGCCCGGTGCCTCGACCGTTCCCACGTCGAACGCCACCCCCAGCCC